>Ga0256846_1000141_pt1 | contig 31793 bp, 21 predicted proteins | sample TevniametaG_FD_189098 | JGI IMG/M metagenome (GOLD analysis project Ga0256846, IMG submission 189098) | Tube worm associated microbial communities from hydrothermal vent at the East Pacific Rise, Pacific Ocean - Tevnia | ecosystem: Host-associated > Annelida > Integument > Unclassified ...
GGACCAAACTGGTATAATCTTCGCGCTCCCTTCTGGAGAGGTGTCCGAGCGGCTGAAGGAGCACGCCTGGAAAGTGTGTGTACGTTAATAGCGTACCGAGGGTTCGAATCCCTCCCTCTCCGCCAAGTTTTTCTAATATATTGAACGGGTTACAAGCACCTGTCACTTCAGTGCCTATACATATCTGACTGGTACACCTCAGGGGTACACCGAGATGTCAGATATGAGCCGACAGACCCACCTGCTGAAACGCAATTCCACCTACTACTTCCGCGCCAAGATCCCCGTGGATCTGCGTCCGATCCTCGGCAAGTGCGAGGAAAAGTATTCCCTCAGGACCAAGGACTACGCCGAGGCCTGCCGCCTGGCCCGGCAGGCCTCGGCCGCTTTCGACCGGCGCTGCCAGCGGCTGCGTGACGAGATCCGGTCGCGCCAGGGGGCGAAGCGCTCCCTGGTGCTCGACGAGGCACTGATCCGGGAGATCTGCGACCTCTGGCGCCACGATGTCCTGTCTGCCGACGAGTACCATCGCCGGGAGGGCATCTTTCGTAATGAGATCGATGAGCGGGCCGAGGAGCGCCGGCAGACCCGAGAGGCGTTGCGGGACATCCTGCGAACGGGGCAGATCGACCGGATCGAGCCCGCGCTGAAGGTGTTCCTGCATCTCCTGGGGCTGGATCTCCGTGGAGACGACAAAGAATATAGAAACCTGCTCTACCGTTTCGCCCAGACCGCCACCGAGGTGCACGACCAGCAGATCGCCCGGGATCGTGGCGAGGTGGTCTGGACACCTGAACCGGTTCACTCTTCCCACCTGGGGCAGCCGGCTGCGGGCACGCTGACACTGGAAGAGCTGTTCGAGGACTGGAAACGCTTCGATCCCGGCCGCCCAGCCCGTACCCTGAGCGATGTGCGCCGGGTGATCGACGACATGCAGCAGCTTGTGGGCAGGAAGCCGGTGGGGGCGATCACCCGGCAGGAGGTCATCCAGTACCGGGACGAGCTGATCGGCAGGGGGCTCAGGCCCAAGACCGTGAACAAGAAGATCACCTTCCTCTGCGCCCTGTTCAACGTCGGTATCAATAACGGCAAGCTGACCGTCAATCCCGCCCAGCGTATCCCCATCCCGAAGAGCGACAGCCGGCATCGCCTGCCGTTCGACATCGATGATCTGAAGCGCCTGTTCGGTTCACCGCTGTACAGGGGGGAGAAGAGTCTTGGGAGACGGGTAGGGGAGGCCGGTGTCTGGATCCCCCTGCTAGCCCTCTACCAGGGCTGCCGCGTGGAAGAGCTCGCTCAGTTGCTGGTGGAGGACGTTCAGAGGATCGACGGCGTCTGGTGCCTCGTGATCGACGACATGCCAGGGGAGGGTGGTGAAGGAAAGCGGCTCAAGAATACCGCCTCCCGGAGACGGTTGCCGCTGCACCCGAAGGTCGTGGAGGCGGGTTTCCTGCGTTACGTCGAAGAGCTGCGGGGCAAGGGAAAATCCCGTCTGTTCCCTTCGCTCAGGCCCGACCGGTTCGGGAAGTTTGCCGCCGCCTTCTCCAAGGCATTCATGAAATACCTCCGTCAGGATCTCGGGATCACCGACAAGCGGAAGGTGTTCCACTCCTTTCGTCATACGTTTCGGGACGCCTGCCGCGAAGCCGGCCTGGACGAGGAGATCTCGGATGCGCTCATGGGCCACAGCAACACCCAGCGTATGGGGCGGCGCTACGGCAGCAGCTTCTCGATCAGGCGCCTGCACGAGGCTATTTGTCGTATCGAGTATCCCGGTTTGGAGATACCCGTATTGGTAGCGGACGAATCATGAACGGATGCGCACCCGGTCTGTTCCCTCAATCGAATATCCGCATCCGTCCTGCAAACCATGGCAGTGGCTCATCCATGATCGGGGGATACGACACGTCTCTGCCATGTGTCTTGTACCAGACCCGCTTCGCCCGCCGCAGGGCGTGTGATGCCTGGAGGCGCACCCCATTGAACATGGGGCGTTGCCGCAGTCGACTCACTGCCCGTACCAGGTCGTCGGTACGCTCTGCGCCTCTACCGTGCGAAGAAGCCAGATACACCAGTTCCTTCTCCACGGCATTCTGAACCCGTTTGATCATGAACCAGGTCCAGGCATTGCCACCGCCGGCATCTCGTGGCTTCTGACGCTGTCTCAGGATGTAACTACTGGCAAACAGCAGGCGGCCATCGGTGCGGTATGCATCCTGTAACGCCTCGCGATAGGGAGCCACCCACTGGTGAACCGCTCTCTCGGTGCCCGCAAACAGTATCCACCATAGCCACCGCTGGCCTTGGTCGCGATAGAGCACCAGTTGTGCCGTTGGTATCTTGCGGCGGTGGCGCTTGGTGCGTGTCGATGGCGCAATGAGGAGATCGAATTGGCGATCCATCTTGGTCACGAAGGGAGCGATGCTCTCGTTCCTCTCAATGACACCACCGATGTGATATCGATGGCCCCGGTTGACCAGGTTGAGGAGGTGCCACATGCAGGCAGAACGGTTCCGGGGAGTTCGTAGACGAGGGTGGATACGTTGTAGGAATAGAGTCTGCATGCCCAGTATAGACACCAGCGTGGACGACACGGGCCATAAGCAGACTGGCATCGATCACATGCGGCCCGATCTGCCTCCCGGAGGTACACACCGGCCGATGGGCTCCGACTCGGATTGGCAGAGATCTCTACACCAGGGCCGAACAGTCAGGGGACTCCGGTGCTGTTTCAAGATGTTTCGTAACTATCTGATTGCAAAGCATGAGCGCACCTTGGTGCGCGAATTCCATATTGAAGATCCATGGGAAAGGACGATGCATGCCTCGTCATACGCTATACAGAACAGGTCATATGGATCGGTATGGCACCGGGTTTCGCCCGGTAACGAGCGCGCGGGTGGGTGGCCCAAAGGGTCAAACCCTGGCCTTTTGGGCCACCTATCCTGCCACTTGCCATTCACGGCGTGATGCCGTGCCAGGTTCTCTAGCCTGGGTTCTGCGTCTCCGGCTGCTACCGGATGCACGTAGTCGTTACGTAGCGCCCGTTGCCTCTAATAGGGCTCGGCGGGTGCGAGAGGGGCTGGCTGTAGTAATCCCGCTTCGGTGGAGTAATCACAGCCTTCTACCTCATCCTGAACCATTTCCCCTGCAGTGGTGGGGACGGTTCTCAGGGGATGGGCGACGCGGAAACGGGCCAACCGGGGATCGCAGTAGTGCGTGAAACGGGAAACCCTGATCAGTGTGAAAGTGGTGAAAATCCCTCGAAGGGGGTGCCCGAAAGGGTACAACCTTCGCCCGGCAGCTGGGTTCAGGTGGATCGTGAGGTCCACGTCGGAAGGATGCACCAAGCGGTGCAGACCTTTCGGGGCACTGACGGAGGCAACTCCTTCAGGTCGGTGATAGCTCAAGGTTGTAACGGCCCCGTATGGGGGCTTCCGGGTAAGTCGGTATAGGCTGTATAGGGCACTTCAGTTGCCTGCGGTAGCGTTGGAAGCACTGTCGTCGTTGGTAAGCGAGCTGCTTAGGATCTTCGGGCCGCCGAAACCGTTGAATGGGAGCATAGACGACAGGTGAGACGCACAGCGTATGCCGATGACATGTTCCCTCTCGATTGAGAGGGTGTCCGGCAGGATACGGATGGATCTAACGCGGGAAGATCTCTCGATTTCGCCAGCTGAGGAGTTGGCGGCAACCGTTGGCGAGCGGATCGTCAGTCGGGAGATTGGGAGCGTGTTCCGAGTAGGCCATTCCCAGCCTGCCGAAAGCGGGCTGGGAGGCGGGATGCCACATCCAGGGTAGCGCCTGGGTGGGTCGAAAGGACGACGTAACGATGAAGATGGCAGGAGGCATGGCAGCCTCAAGTGGTAGATCCGGCGGCGGGTGGCACCGCAGCCGGAGTGGCGCTGGACGGGTGGCACCGTTCGGATCGAGTGGACATCGACAACAGGAGGACCACAAGACAGCGATCGGCTATTGCCGTCGTTGTGTACTTTGTCCCGCCCCCTTCGGGGGGCGGTCTTCGAAGTCTGCCGGTAGCGAGGTTCGTTCGTCACGCAAACCGAAAAACCAGATGAGGCCCTGTCTGGTCGAGTTCAGGAGAGCCTTGCCAATTTTTGCCAAAACCTCTAGGATTTTGGCATGAGCACGATGAATATTTCCCTTCCTCAGGGGCTCAAGGCTTTTGTCGACGAGCAGGTGGCCGAACGGGGCTACGGCACCATCAGTGAGTATGTGCGCGAGCTGATTCGCAAGGATCAGGAGCGAAGCCGGCTGCGCAACCTGTTGCTCGAAGGGGCGGCTTCCGCTCCCACCGGTGTCGCCGACGATGCCTACTTCGAAGGTCTGCGCGACCACGTCCGTCGTCATACCGCCAAGTGAGCTCCAAACCCGTCGTCCGGCGTGCCCGGGCGGACCAGGATCTTCTGGAGGCCGTGGAACATTATCTCCAGGAGGCCAGCGATACCGCCGCGCTGCGTTTCGTCGATGCCGTCGAACGGGCATTCCGCCATATCGCACGCCACCCCGCGAGTGGTTCGACTCGCTACGCACTCGAGCTCGAACTCCCCGGCATCCGTTGCTGGCCGGTGAAACGTTTTCCGTATCTGATCTTCTACGTCGAACGGGAAGACCACATCGACGTCTGGCGCCTCTTGCTGGATCAGCGGGATATTCCTAAATGGCTGCACGGTGATTCCGATGAGGGTCGTCGGGGAAGTTGAGCCGTATTGTGACGATCGTTCCGTGAATCGTCGTTCAGGTGATCTCGGGAACCCCACTCAGCTACACACCGCCATCGACGCTTACCGACCCGACATCAGACACGGCGACCGTGGCCGCCCCACAGAGCACCTATGGCACGACCGGATTCACCGGCTCGCCGGCAACGGCGAACATCCCGGTGTGGTGGTACGTGGTGCTCTCGATGACCTCCGGCTTCAATCACGCCGTGGTCGAAGGCCTGCCGAACGCGCCGCCGACATGCGCACCTCGCGCAACAGGCCCGATTGGCCACCATTGCCGATCCACGCCTTCGTCAGGAAGTCAGCGACTTCTTCAGCCAGTGTTATATCCCGGCGCGATGTCATGCTTGTTTGCTCTCTATCGGTGCGCTCAAAAGATTCAAAAGTAGAGGTTTCCGCTCTTGACTGCCAGATAGTCAAGGGGGCGAAGAGTGGAAAGCCGTTGGAATTCGTGTCAACCGTCTGTCTTTGAACGTTTTTTGCCTCTCGAAGCAACCACTGATCTCATGAACTTGGCCTACGCCTTTCGATTGTATTAGTATCAGTACTTGTTTCGTCGTATCAATTGGACAATTCTGCTCCGTGGCTGTAAGTAGTCGACGGTGACAGCCCGTCAGGTTCACGACAGGGGAATCGAATGGTCGAAGATCGATGGCTCTCGGTGGACGAGATCGCTCAGTACCTTGGGGTCAAGCGAGACACCGTATACAAATGGATCGATCGTAAACGGATGCCAGCCCACAAGGTAGGGCGACTGTGGAAGTTCCGCCGACACGAAGTGGACGAATGGGTGCTTTCGGGGCGTGGTGGTCGGCGTCCAACTGGTTAGTCCAGCCGGCTCGATCGAGACATGGGTATGGAGTTTCCATTGGTGATCGGAGAAGAACGAGGGGGGAGGTGTAGTGCGTAGAAGACACGAGGAACGACTTCAGGACGTCACCTCCTGTGTCGACCTGTTCTGTGGTGCGGGAGGGTTGACCCATGGTTTCATTCTGGAAGGGATCTCCGTGGAAGCGGGTATCGACCTCGACCCTGCCTGTCGCTATCCCTACGAAAAGAACAACGATGCGCTCTTCGTCGAGAGAGACATTACCGACATGGAATCAGAGGAAGTTGCATCGCTCTTCGGCAACGGCAAGATACGAATCCTCGCCGGCTGTGCGCCGTGTCAGCCCTTTTCGACCTACAGTCAGAGATACGACACCCGATCGGATCACAAGTGGGGCCTCCTCTATGAATTCGGTCGATTGGCTCGGGATCTTCGTCCGGACATCGTCACCATGGAGAACGTTCCCTCGGTCGAGAGACACGAAGTCTTCGAAGACTTCGTCGCCGAACTCGAGGAGTGTGGTTACCACGTCTGGCACGACGTGGTCGAATGTGCTCGATATGGCGTACCGCAGACGAGACGCAGAATGGTCCTGTTGGCATCGATTCATGGGCCGATTCGAATGATCGATCCCACCCATTCCAAACTGAGGACCGTCCGACAGGCCATCGGTCGTCTCCGGCCTCTCCAAGCGGGCGAGAGCGCACCGCGAGACAGGCTGCACGTGGCCTCGGCGTTGTCCGAGAAGAATCTGGCACGCATCAGGGCCTCCAAACCGGGCGGTACTTGGCGGGACTGGCCCGAACATCTCATCGCCGAGTGCCACAGAACGGACACCGGAAGGACCTACCCCAGCGTCTATGGGCGGATGGAATGGGACAAACCGGCCCCCACGATGACGACTCAGTGTTTTGGCTATGGCAACGGTCGTTTCGGCCATCCCGAGCAGGATCGGGCCATCTCACTCCGAGAGGCGGCTATCCTTCAGAGCTTTCCCCGGAACTACGAGTTCGTGCCACCGGGCGAACCAGTGCAGTTCACGCCCATCGGTCGCATGATCGGAAACGCCGTGCCCGTGGAACTGGGGCGGGCGATCGCTCGCAGCATCTCTCAGCATCTCGTGGAATTCGATGTTCGACCACCTAGCGGTCGCTCGAGTACCATCGTGCGCGGGAAGGCGCCATCCGATCTCCGTGCGGTCGGGTGAGCGTACGATAGGCCCGCCGTGACCATGGCTGGGAAGAAGGGGCCTACACCCTCGTCGGAATCGGCCAGCAGGCGTATGGCCAATACTGGGCAGCGTGACACACCCGCCGAGATGAAGATCCGCCGGCGGCTGCACCGAATGGGATTGCGTTACAGGGTAGACTTCCCGGTGCTCGATCGCCCACGACGACGGGCCGACATCGCCTTCACACGTGCCCGGGTCACCGTGTTCGTGGATGGCTGTTTCTGGCACGGTTGCCCCGAGCACGGTACCTGGCCAAAGAGCAACGCCGACTTCTGGCGGGACAAGATCGAGACCAACAGAAGGCGCGACCGGGACACCGACGAACGATTGGCGGCCGCGGGATGGAAGGTGATACGGGTCTGGGAGCACGAAGATCCAGACGAAGCCGCCGAGAGGATCGCCGTGGCGGTACGCGAAGAGGAAGAGTCGAAGTGAACGAAGGCAAGGAGGCAACGGTACTGGATACCTACCGCTCGGTACCCGAACCCGGTCAACTCGTCGAAGTCCGCAGAAGGCAGTGGGTCGTGGCCGACGTCGATGCAGGCGCGCTCTCGGATCTCGGTGTCTCGTCTCAACACTACGTCACGCTCTCCTCCATCGACGAAGACGGTCTCGGTGAGACGCTCGAAGTCGTCTGGGAGATCGAACCCGGGGCTCGCATCATAGAACGGGCGGGCATGCCGCGGCCGACGGGATTCGACGATACCTCGACCCTGGAGGCCTTCCTGGACGCCGTTCGTTGGGGAGCGGCCACCAATGCCGATCGTGGGTTCCTCCAGGCCCCCTTCCGCAGCGGCGTCAGTATCGAGGAGTTCCAACTCGATCCCCTGGTCCGAGCCATCGACATGGCTCGTGCCAATTTGCTCATCGCCGACGACGTGGGTCTGGGAAAGACCATCGAGGCGGGACTGGTGATCCAGGAACTGCTCCTGCGTCACCGTGCACGCACCGTGTTCATCGTCTGTCCGGCTTCTCTCCAGGAGAAGTGGCGGGTCGAGATGCTCGAGAAGTTCGGGCTCGAATTCAAGATCGTGAACACGGACTACGTCAAGGAGCTGCGTAGAGAACGCGGCATCCACGCCAACCCCTGGGCCTCCTTCCCGCGTCTGATCGCCTCCGTGGACTGGATGAAGACCGGGGAAGGACTTCGCCTCTTGCGCGAGATCCTGCCGGTCCACGCCAGCTACCCACGGAAGTTCGACATCCTGGTGGTGGACGAGGCACACAACGTGGCGCCTGCGGGAGGTGGCCGGTATGCGCTCGAGAGTCTACGCACCCGATTGATCAAGCTGCTGTCGCCTCATTTCCAACACCACTTGTTTCTCACCGCCACCCCCCACAACGGCTACACCGAATCCTTCACCTCGTTGCTCGAGCTGCTCGACGACCAGCGCTTCTCCAAGAACATCCTCCCCGACGAGAGACAGCTCTCGCGGGTCATGGTGAGGCGCCTCAAGACCGATCTGGTGGATGCCGAGGGAAAACCGTTGTATCCCAGGCGCAACCTGCAGGCGCTGCCCATTCCATATACACCGGAGGAGCGCCGTATCCACCGGTTGCTCGACGAATACTGCCGGAGTCGCGAGGAGACCTGTCGAGGAAGGACCAGGACGGGAACCCGGTTCGTAAACGGACTGCTCAAGAAACGGCTCTTCTCCTCGCCGGCTGCCTTCGCCTCCACCCTGGAGAAGCACTATGCCACCCTGACCGGTGGTGCAGTGGAGGAAGAGAGTGGCCTCTTCGAGGAGCGTATTCTCCGCAAGGCGATCCAGAAGGCCGAGGAGGACTACGCCGACGACGCGCAAGTCGATCGAGCCCAGGAAGAGGCCGTCGAGGTGGCGAGTCGCCACAGTGCGCCGCTCACCGAGCGGGAGCGAGAACTGATCGACGAGATGCGCCAGTGGGCCCAACGGGAGAGCCATCGAGCCGATTCGAAGGCGAAGACCATCGTCGATTGGATCGAAGAGAACCTGAAGACCGACGGCGAATGGAACGACCGTCGAGTCATCCTCTTCACCGAGTACCGCACCACCCACCAGTGGCTCTACGAGATCCTGGCCTCCCAAGGCTATGGCGGCGATCGTCTCGCCATCCTCCATGGGGGTATGGACCAGGAGGAACGTGAAAAGGTGAAGGCCGCCTTCCAGACCCATCCCAAGGACGCCGAGGTTCGCATCCTTCTGGCCACCGATGCGGCCTCCGAGGGCATCGACCTCCAGAACCACTGCAACATGCTGATCCACCTGGAGATCCCCTACAACCCCAACGTGATGGAGCAGCGCAACGGTCGTATCGATCGCCATGGACAGAAGGCGAAGGAGGTGCTGATCTGGCACCCGGTGGATGGTGGTGACGCCGCCGAAGACCCTGTGGGCGGTCACAGGGACGACATCCTTCGTTCGCTCAGGAAACTGGATGCCATGCGGGAGGACATGGGCAGCGTCAACCCCGTCATCGCACCACAGATGGCGGGCCTGATCGAGGGCGAGATCTCCGCGTTGGACACTCGCGAGGCGGAGGCGCGCATCCAGAAGGCGAAGAAATACGTCCGAGCCGAACGCGAACTGAAGGAGCGCATCGCCAGACTGCGCGAACGCCTGGACGAGACTCGCCACGACTTCCATCTCACCCCGGCACGGATACACCAGACCGTCGTCGGCGGCCTGGAGTTGGCGGACAAGCCACCCCTGAGACCCGTGGAGCTCGACGGTGCGCCCAGCGGGACCATGTTCGAGATGCCGGCCCTCTCCGGATCCTGGGCCCGATGTACCGAGGGCCTGGCTCATCCACATACCGGTGTGATCCGGCCCATCACCTTCGACCACGAAGTGGCCAAGGGCCGAGACGACGTGGTCCTGGTCCACCTGAACCATCGGCTGGTGCAGATGTGCCTTCGCCTGATGCGTGCGGAGGTCTGGGCACAGGACGACGTGAAGCGCATCCATCGGGTGGACGTACGTTCTATCCCCGACGAAGAGTTGGAGACGCCGGCCGTGGTCGTCGTCTCGCGCCTCGTGGTCACCGGTGGCAACCATCATCGCCTCCATGAGGAACTGACCAACGCGGGTGGGTACCTGAAAGAGACCGGATTCAAACGCGAACCGCGGGTCGGAACCATCGACCGATGGCTGGAGAAGGCCGTCGATGCCAAACCGAACGAGTCCCTGTTCGAAGAGCTCTCCGCATCCTTCGAGCGCGTGGAGGAGAGCATCCATCGCGCCGTCGAGGCCCGTTCGCGTGAACGCTTGCAATACCTGACCAGTACCCTGGAGAGGCGTAGACGGAAGGAGATCGACGACATCCAGGCCGTCCTCGACGAACTGGCCCGCTCCATCCAGGCGGAGTTGGACAGGACCGAGGAGCCGGAGCAGTTCGAACTGTTCACGCCCGACGAACGCACCCAGGTGACCCGTGACCATGAGGCGTTGCAGATGCGCCTGGCACGGATTCCCGAGGAGAAGGAACGGGAGATCGAGGCCATAGAACACCGCTACCAGGGCTTCACCGACCGAACCTTCCCCGTTGCCGTGATCTTCCTGGTGCCCGAATCCATGCTGGCAGAACGAGGGTAGGAACGATGCCGTCCGTGAACTTCCAAGGATTGACGATCGGTGCCGAATACGAACGCCCTCGATTGGCGGAGCATTGGGGGTATCGAAGTCACCACGCCATATCCCGAGGCGTGATCACGCCAGCGGGTACCAGGTACATCGTGTTGTTCGTGACCAAGGAGAAGCAGGAGTCCCTGACACAATATCGTGATTTCGTCGAGGGCGATGTTCTCCATTGGGAAGGAGAGGAGAGGCACGGTTCCGACGATCGCATCGTCCGCGCCCGGCACAACGGTGACGAGATCCATCTGTTCTACCGCGAGCGCCATCATTCGCCGTTCGTCTACCTCGGGCCCATCACGTTGATCGACTACGAGCGCCGCACCGATGCGCCGAGTCGCTTCCAGTTTCGCATCGAGGCCCTGTCTGGTGCGTCCGAGAGCGATCCCTTCGAGGACGTAGAGCGACACGAAGGAGAATTTCGCACTCTGGACGAGACGACACGCAAGGCCATCGTGCAGAGCCGAGTCGGCCAGGGCCGATTTCGCCGGGACGTGCTGGAACTCTGGGGCGGTTGCGCCGTGACGGGGGTCGCCGATCACCGTGTCCTCAAGGCGTCGCACGTCAAGCCATGGCGAGATGCCACCAACGAGGAGAGGCTGGATCCTCACAATGGGCTCGCTTTGATCCCGAATCTGGACACCTTGTTCGACGATGGTCTGATCACCTTCGATGGCGAGGGACGGATACGGATGTCGGACCGAGTCGATCGTACCGTTCTCTTTGGGCTGGGAGTCACCGAAGAGATGCGTCTGGCCAAGATGCCCCAGAGATTGGAGCGTTATCTTCGTCATCATCGTCGCCATGTCTTCAGAGGACCATGGAACGATGAATGGGGGGCGAGAGAGGAAGGAGGAGACGCCGATGGCTGAACACGAATGGCTCTCCCTGATCGAGGTCTCCGGCCCCTTCCTCGCGGCGCCGGTGCTGGAGAGGGCCTTCCCCCAGGGTCTGGACGGCCTCGATTCGAACAAGAAGCGGATGCTCCGCCAGGCCTACGACGAATGGCGCGAGGCGCTGGAACTGGACGATCCCCAACTGCCGGAACTCCACCGAGCCTGGATCGATCTGGTGCTGAAACAGGGGCTGGAGCTGGACGAGGACGGTGAAGGAGACGTCCTGAAGCCGGTCGATCGGCTGCCCGCCGAACTCGAATACCGTCACCCCGACTACGGTGTCACCCTGAGGCCCGACTGCGCCGTGGTCGACGACCAGAAGGACGACGAGCCGATGATGCTCGTCGTCGTCCACGATCCCGACGTGGACCTCGACGCTCCCTTGGACGACGCCTGGGCCGCCACCCCAGCGGAGCGCATGGCCCAGCTCTGCCGTGCCACCGAGACCCGTCTCGGCCTCGTCACCAACGGCGAACGCTGGATGCTGGTGGACGCTCCCGTCGGTGGCGTCATCACCTACGTAAGCTGGTATGCCCGCCTGTGGGCGCAGGAGCCCGTCACCCTTCAGGCCTTCGTCACCCTACTGGGCATCCGCCGATTCTTCACCGCCCGGGAGGAGCAGCTACCGGCCCTGCTGGACGAATCCCTCCAACATCAGGACGAAGTCACCGAGGCCCTCGGCGAACAGGTGCGGCGCGCCGTCGAGATGTTGATCCAGGCGCTGGACAAGGCCGATCTCGACCGCAATCGGGAACTCCTGCGAGGCGTCGAGCCGGCGGAGCTCTACGAGGCGGCGCTCACCGTGATGATGCGGCTGGTGTTCCTGCTGAGTGCCGAGGAGCGCGAGCTGATGGACGTGGTGAAGGACGAGCGCTTCGAGGCCTACTACGCCGTCTCCTCGTTGCGCATGCAGCTCCGGGAACAGGCCAGCCTTCAGTCCGAGGAGATCCTCGACCGCCGGTGGGATGCCTGGTCGCGTCTGTTGGCCATCTTTCGTGCCGTCTACGGTGGCATCGAACACGAGGCGTTGCGGATGCCCGCCCTGGGTGGCTCTCTGTTCGATCCCGATCGTTTCCCCTTCCTGGAGGGACGGGCCAAAGGTACCAGTTGGCGGACCGACGTGGCCAGGCCGCTGCCCATCGACAACCGCACCGTGCTGCTGTTGCTCGAATCCATCCAGACCTTCCAGGGGCGGACACTTTCCTACCGTGCCCTGGACGTGGAGAACATCGGCTACGTCTACGAGGGCCTACTGGAGCGCACCGTCGAGCGTGCGAGTACCGTCGTGCTGGACTTGGATGCCACCAAGAGCGCCAAGAAACCTTGGGTGAGCCTGGAAGAACTGGAGGAAGCTCGGCAGAAGGGGCAGGAGAGTGTCGAGAAGCTGCTGAAGGAGCGTACTGGCAGTGCCATCAGCCGCGTCCGCAACGACGTGAAGAAGCCCGTCGATCGAGACGATCTCGCCAGGCTGCTCACCGCCTGCCACAGTGACCAGTCGCTGTGCGACCGCGTCGAACCCTTCTACCACCTGCTACGCATCGACCGCTGGGGCTATCCGCTGGTCTACCCGGAAGGCGCCTACATGGTCACCACCGGCACCGACCGGCGGGAGACGGGCACCCACTACACCCCCAAGTCCCTCACCGAGGCCATCGTGAAGGAGACCCTGGAACCGGTGGTCTACTTCGGCCCTGCGGAGGGCAGGCCACGTGAGGAGTGGAAACTCAAGAGCCCCGCCGAACTGCTGGATCTCAAGATCTGCGACCCGGCCATGGGGTCGGGTGCCTTCCTGGTGCAGGTCTGCCGCTGGCTCTCCGAGCGGCTGATGGAGGCCTGGGAACGGGCCGAGGCTGAGAACAAGGCCATCACTGTGGATGGGGAGGTGGTCGACAGCATCGGCTCGGCAGAGCCACTGCCCACCGATCCGGAGGAGCGCCTGGTAACCGCCCGGCGCCTGATGGCCGAGCGCTGCATCTACGGCGTGGACGTGAACCCCATGGCCGTGGAGCTGGCCAAGCTCTCCATCTGGCTGGTGACCCTGGCCAAGGGCCGCCCCTTCGGTTTCCTCGACCACAACCTGCGCGCCGGCGACAGCCTGCTGGGCATACACGACCTCGACCAGCTTCGCCACCTGGAGATGGACCCCAAGGCCGAGGGAGGTAGCCGCAAACTCTTCGCCCAAACCATCGACGAAGCGGTCGACGATGCCGTCGAACTGCGCAGGAAACTGCGCCGTCGGGTGATCCGGGACATCCACGACGTGGAGATCATGGCAGACCTGGATCGAGAGGCTCGCCGGAGGCTCGAACTGCCTGAACTCATCGCCGATGCCCTCGTGGCAGAGGTGCTGGCCAATGGCGGAAGGGCGGTCGATACGGCGGCGTTGTCCATTGAGGTTGGGCGGGCCATCGAGGGAGACGAGGAGGCCATCGATGCGCTGAGGCGAAGGGCCAGGGAGGAGCTGTCGACCGACCTGCCGGCTGGTAAACGGCTGCGTCGGCCGATGCACTGGCCGCTGGAGTTTCCTGAAGTGTTCGGGCGGGAGAACGGTGGGTTCGATGCCTTCGTTGGGAATCCGCCGTTTCTCGGCGGGAAGAAGATCAAAACCTTCAATGGAAAGTCGTATAGGGAATATCTCGTCCAACATCTGGCAGAAGGTAACAAGGGATCAGCAGATATGGTGACCTACTTCTTCCTTCAGGCCTATCGGCTCCTCCGAGAAGGCGGCGACTTTGGGCTACTGGCGGTCAACACCATTGCCGAAGGAGATACCCGACAGGTGGGATTGGAGCGACTAGTTGGTGAGCTGGGGGCGACCATCTATGCTGCCTATCCCAACGAGCCATGGCCGGGAAAAGCTGCCGTCGTCACCAGTCGGGTCCACCTCCGAAAGGGGGAATGGAAGGGGCAGGCCGAACTGTCCGGCAGACCGGTGCCACACATTTCTGCCTTCCTCTCGGATCAGGAGGAGTGGACACCCAAGCGGCTTGTAGCAAATTCCGGCAAATCTTTCATCGGTTCCTATGTCCTCGGCATGGGCTTCGTCGTCACCGAGGAAGAGGCCATTGCGATGATCGAGCGTGATCCGAAGAATCGGGAGGTGCTCTTCCCCTACCTCAACGGCAAGGATCTGAACACTCACCCGGAACAGAAGCCCAGTCGTTGGGTGATCAATTTCTGGGACTGGCCGGAAGAGAAGGCAAAGGAGTACGAGGAGCCGTATCGGATCATCTTGGAAAAAGTGAATCCTGAGCGGCAGCGAAGGAAGCCCAATGGCGAGTACAAACTTCGCAAGCCACTACCTCAGAGATGGTGGCAATATGCCGACAAACGACCTGCACTCTATCATGCCATCGGTCGTGGCCATGCCTTCATGCATCATCCGGCGGATTGGGATCGGAATATAGAGTCGATGGATAGAGTGCTGGTTTATGCATTGGTCAGTAAATATTGGTGCCCTGTCTTTTCTAGCGCTCGAAGAGTCTTTTCTCATGCTCTTGGCGTCAACGTTATGGGTCTATTCTCTGACTACGCTTTGCTTCAGTCGACTATTCATTCGGAATGGGCATGGAAGCAATCATCACGGCTTGAGACGCGGCTTAGATATACTCCATCAGATATATTTGAGACATTTCCGTTCCCAGAAAATATGTATCAAACAGCGTATGAGAAAGTTGGAGGAAAATATCATATTTTGCGTGCAGAGATCATGAGAGAAAAACAGATAGGACTCACCAAACTCTACAATCTCTTCCATGATCTTGAGGAGAACGACTCTCGACTTGAGGAGCTACGCGATCTCCATCGTCACATCGACGAGGCCGTGGCCAAAGCCTATGGCTGGACCGATCTGGAACTCGAACACGACTTCCATGAAGTCGACTACCTCCCCGAGAACGATCGCATTCGTTTCACCATCTCCGAGAAGGCGCGAATCGAAGTCCTACGGCGCCTGGCCCTGTTGAACAAGGAGCGCTATGAGGAAGAGGTCGCCCAAGGACTGCATGCTGGCAAGAAGACTACGAAAACCGCGCCGAAAAAGCAGCGCGGAACGGCCAAGGTCTACGAGATTCCATCCTTTACCGAACGCGACATCCCCAAGGCCGCCGAACCCGAGTCGCCACAGATGGACATATTCACCGATCCATCGCCATCGACTAGAAAGGTAAACCAATGGGGAAGAGAACCCGCCGACCAGATCCTCGCTTGGCTTGAGGCGCATCCGGGTTGGCATGCCAAGTCCGAAATCGTCTTGGGAGCTGGGTTCGACGGGAAGCAGTGGAACAAGGCCATATCGATTCTCTTGGATCATGGTTTTGTCGAGCGTACAGGTGAGAAGCGCGGGGCGAGATATCGTTTTCTTGGGGTACCTCCAACATGAATGTCAAACGTTATCCAGCCGATTTGGTTGTCACCAGGGAGGACTTCCTTGAAAGCGGATGGCGGGAGGTTCTCGAAAAGTCTCAGCGAGAAGACTACTCGAGCATGTGGCAGGCGTTTTCCGAGGCCGCGCGTTCTGCCATTGAGGAGGGGCTGCAAAAAAGGGGAAAGGCACTATGGCTCTTGGCCGACGCCTGCTCCATGATGCTCGTTCCACAGCACCGAAACGAACCATTCAAGCCTTTTGCTGTGTTTCATGATCGGCGCTCGGTGATCCCCGATGATTTTTCGGAATCGGATATCGATTTCTTTGCAAACATCGTCGACTCGGTCGACGATGTTTTGTTGAAAGCACGTCTCGCCGATCTTTCCTGGTTGCTGAAGAAGCCTCGCGACATAAGATACGCGCTATTGGCTATCGATAGTTATCGCTCCATTAATCTCGATACAGAGACATGGATACGTGGAGGTCGCGAGTGTTGGGAGCGTGCTATCAGTTTGGCACGCATGATCGGGAAGGGCGCTGGTGATCGTTTAGAACTGATCGAGGACCATATATTCGACGTATTTTCAAATGCATCGAAAGAAGATGGATACCTGTGTCTATGGTTGGCCGATTTGCTCAGAGCGAATGGATTGGGTCGAGAACATGGTTTGGATATCGCGCAGAAGCTTGAGGATATTGCACTTGAATTCGATGAAGAAGGTGAGCTGAACAGGTCGCGCGAGTATTTCTCGGAAGCAAGTGAGTGGTATCGTATCGCAGGTAACGATGACAAAGCCGTAGAAACGATCGTCGCTGTAGCGGAAGGATGGGCCAAGGAGGCTGTTTATAGGGTATCCACCGATACGCCTAGTCATATGGTTGCAGCCAGCTTCTACGAGAATGCCATACAGACCTATCGCACGATACCAAGGAGACAGCGGGCTACGTATAGGGTCGACGAGAGGATTGCGGAGCTTCGAGCCCATTTGAGCGATGCAGGTGAGAAATCCCTCACGGAGATGGGTGTAATTAGCACCCCGGGTGTCGATCTGCACGAACTCGTGGAAAATGCTCGCAAATCGGTCTCGGGGAAGACAGTAACCGAAGCGCTGCTTGCGCTTGCCAACATTACACCCAGCCCTCGTGTCTCCGATTTGAGAAAGAGTGCATTGAAAAGAATAAGGGAGTTCCCGCTGCAATCATTGTTTGCCGCGACGGTGATGAGCCGGGATGGACGGGTGGTCGCCAAGAAGCCAGCGATGGGTCTCGGTGATGAGTCATCCCCTGAAAACGAAATCTCTATTCGAGCCGAAATGGTTCGTGATTTTGGTTTCTTCGTCAATATCGTAGTCGTTGGGGATATTCTGCCGGCCTTGGAGGTTCTCGTTCGTGAGCATCGCTTGCATGAGGCGGATTTCACTGGGCTTGCACGTCGGTCACCAATTGTCCCGAAAGAACGGGCCAATCTTTTCGGAAAGGCACTATATGCTGGTTACGATCAAGACTTCGTCAGTGCACTCCATTTGTTGATACCGCAAATCGAAAACATGGTGCGAGTGCACCTCAAGCAAGCTGGTGTCACAACGACCAATTTGGACAAGGATGGCATAGAAAACGAGAACGGACTGAGTACATTGTTGGATCTCCCTGAGGCTGAACGAGTCTTTGGAGAGAATCTCGCCTTCGAATTCAAGTCGCTGTTCACCGACCCATTTGGGCCCAACCTGCGGAACGAGCTCGCTCATGGGTTGCTCGATCAGAATACTTGTTACTCATACTTTTCTATTTATGCTTGGTGGCTTGGCTTGAGGCTCGTGTTCAATACTTGGTGGAACACGGTTCACCGAGAAAATGACACTGATAACGATGATGCCCAGACCGATGGAGAATAAGTTTTGTAAAAACTAGCCAATGCATGGGGTGTCGTGCTTTCTACAAAGGCTTCTGAGTCTAGATGATTGCCGCAGATGGAAATATTTGCCAATCCATTACCAGTGACCGACAAAGAAAACCAACGGGGCAGCGTATTCGTCTACTAGATCCTAGCCGGGATGGAAGCTCGATCTATATCGCACGGCAGGAGTGATATCCTTTGAGGGCAAGAGGTTCATAAAATGAAATGTCAGGCGGTGATTGATTGCTTACTTTATAAGAGAGTTCGCCGAGTGATAAAACGAGTGTTGGGATAGGAAGTCTCGCGCAAAGAGTGGGGGAAGGACTTATGACCGATGGTAATGACAAGGCGATAGCAATACCGACAAAACAGTTCTTCGTTTCGATGCTGACGCGAGACATCAGTTTGGCAGATGCTATCTTGGATTTGATCGACAACTGTTTGGATGGTGCTCTTCGTTGTGCTGATGGTGGTGAGGTCGATTATTCGCAACATCGAGTATCGATAGAGCTGAGCAAAGAGCGCTTCGTCATTGAGGACAATTGCGGTGGTATACCTCGTGAAATAGCCAAGAATTACGCATTCAAGATGGGTCGTGAACCCGATGATGATCGCGATCTGGACAGTGAGACGATCGGCATGTACGGCGTTGGGATGAAGCGCGCGATCTTCAAGATGGGGCGAGAAGCCATCGTTCGAACTCTATACGAGGAAGATGCATTCGAGGTGCTGATCAGCTCTGCGTGGCTCGACAATAAGGAATGGGATCCGCTTCCGATCCTGGATGCCGAACCAGACGCTCGGCTCGATGAACCTGGGACTTCCATTGAGGTTGCTGACTTGTATCCAGGTGTATCCAAACATTTCGAGCATGAGTCGTTTATAAATGATCTAAGGATATCCATTGCGGAACACTTTACGATGTTCCTGCAGAGGGGCCTAACTATATCGGTCAATGGCGATCCCATCGAACCAGTTCGTGTGGAAGTCCTAGTTACCGATGGCGAGGAAGGTCCGGCTCCCTATGTGTTCCAAAAGGAGATCGATGGCGTCACCGTTTCCATCACTGTTGGATTGAATACGGGGCGTGGGTTGGCAGAGGACGAGGACGAGCCGGAGTTCGAGCGTGATAGATCTTCGACTACCGCGGGTTGGACAGTATTCTGTAATGACAGGGCGGTAATCGTCGGAGACAAGAGCCGTTTGACGGGATGGGGAGATGGGATTCCGTTGTATCACTATCAATTCTCCATCATTACCGGAATCATCGAGTTCAGGGCGAAGGATGCAGAAAAACTTCCTGTTACGACTACTAAGCGAGCATTGGATACTTCCTCGGATATTTGGCTGCAGGCACTCGTCAAAATGAAAGAGGGAATGAGAGTCTGGATCAACTACACCAATGCGTGGAAGAACCATCCACGCTCCGATCAGACTCAATACTGGGAGGCGGCGACCCCGCTTCCACTGAGAAAAGCCATTGAAGAAGTGTCTAAACGAGATAAGGTAGTGAAGGCGAATGGAACGATAGAATTCAATCCCCAAAAAAGGAAAGTCATCCCGCTTCCTCCTGAGAAGAAACCAACGTCACGCAGAGTCATCTTCTCCAGGCCGATCGAAGAGATACGAATGGTTTCGAAATTCTTATTGGATTCGTTGGATGAGAAGCCGGGACTCGTGGGAGACAAGTGCTTCGAAAGGGTGCTAGGAGAGGCAAAGAAAGCGGAGGAAGTTGGTGATGAGTAGTGGTTCCTCGCTCCCCTATCAGCTTCGACCAAATAAGGCTGTAGATAGAGAGCTTTTCTTGTCTTTTTTGAGCCGGATTGCAGCAACATTGAAGTTGGAGACGTATGGATACATTGGACTTGGCGGTCCTTTCCTTGAGGATTTCAGGCTCATACATGCACGTCTTGGCATCAAAGAAATGGTTTGTATAGAGGCGGAGGAAAATGTCCACAGACGCCAGCTATTCAACCGCCCTGTCGATTGCATCGATTGTGTCCATAGTACGTTGGAAGACTATCTGGATTCCAATGAGGTAGAGCATCCTTCGATCATCTGGTTCGATTACACCGAGCCCGGCGGCATTACCGATCAGATCGAGCGGTTCTCCAGGACTGTTGGCGAAGTCCCAATCGGCAGCATCCTGCGTATCACACTAAATGCAAATCCCAGTTCTCTAGGAAAACCTGATCCAGATGAGATCACCACAGAAGATGGCCCTATCGAGGAACGGCAGGGTGGTAAAAAGAATCTGCAGGAGTGGCGGCTAGAAAGGTTCAGGGAGAGAATGGGTTCGATATTGCCAAGTGAACTTGGGCCAGAGGACATGACGTTCAAGAGATATGGGCGAAGTGTACTTCGTGCTCTCAGTCTTGCGGTCGATCGATATGTCATTGGATTGCCTGACAGAAAAGTTATTTGGGCCTTGGCGACGCACTATGCGGATGGTCAGCCAATGGTAACCGGAACTCTAGTCGTATTGAGTCAAGAGGATGACGAGAGATTTCCAAAGGAGCTGATAGAGGAATGGGAATTCTATTCCACTCCAAATGATCCGTTGCGCTTGGATATGCCTGCGTTGTCTGCGCTTGAAAGGCTTTGTATGGAATCCAGCAATGATCCGAGAGCGGCTTTGGACTTCGAATTGCCAAAGACAGAGATGAAAGAGGATCCATTCGAGGCCTTCAAACGCTTCTATCGGGTATTTCCTCATTTCTCACGGGTAGAAGTTGGGCCTTGATCATGGGAAACGAAGTCGGATCTGCATGGTTGGTGCGCCTACAGACGCCTATTCAAGAAATTGGCTTGTTGGTTCTTCCCGGTAGTCCTTCGAGTTATCAGGGGCTAAGAGAACTCGACTGGGCTCTGATCGTCGACGAGGAAGAAAGGGTTCGCCAGGTCGGGAGAATCTATTGGGTGCGCCCTTGTCAAGATGGAGTCCATATATTCTTAGACAGAGCGTTGACGGTTGAGCCTCCTGTGCCGCTATCACTAGGTAGCCTTGCGCCACCCCAAGGGCGTCGTGTGGTACGACTCCAATGGACCGATTTCGCTGAGGCCATCCCAAAACTCTGCGGCAAGACGCTGGCCGAGATCCCGCTGATCCAGGACCCAGCATACATCCGAGAGCTGTTGCAACTCGCCGTCACGGACGATCTGTTGGGCCCCGCCAACGGTCCCCACGAACAGATCGTCGACATGAGCGTCCGTGATCGCTACTTGGTGGGTAAGCTGGCACCCATGGAATCCAATCGTGGGGGTATCGAAGGGTTGGAAGGGCCTTTGGCGCAGGAGTCGGATGGCGAACCCGACGACTTGCTGGTCCACGAAGGCCGTCACGACCCGGGTGCCGAATTCGATTCCACCACCGGCAAGGTCGATGCCGAATCGGAAGCTGCCGACGAGATCGACAGCACGAGCAACCAGTCACTCGTTCCGTCGAGCTTCGGCATCACCTTCTGTGTGGACGGCGATGTCGAGCGTATCGAGGTGGAGGCGCGATGGGGGTGCTACGAGCGCGTCTACGACCACGAGATCACCAAGACCCGTGTGAACAAGGAGACGGGCAAGGAAGAGGAGGTCAAGGCCAAGGTTTGGCAGCGTATTCCCTGCGGCGGGAAGTTCGTGTTGGATCTGAAAGAGGGAGCCATATCCCATCGTGCGCCCGACCCGGAGAATCCCGAGGTTCGTGTACAGGGTACCGTGCGTGGGCGCAATTCCAACGGGGATCGTCTCCTGACGCTGTTCCTGGTGAACAGCCAACAGGAGCCGGAGACCAACAAGGACGCTGCCTGGCTGTTCCAGCCCGAGTTGATCGTTCGTGCCACCGAGGACGCCACCGATCCCGCCATCTTCAGAAAACGCCCCATCCTCGACGAGAAGGCCGAGGACGAGCGCGCGGCGCTGGAGATGGTCTATCGCAATCGTGTCGAGTTCGCCGTGGGGCATGGCGTTTCGGTGCATGCGGAGACCAGCCCGAAGCGATCCGACCGTGCCGTGGAGATTCGGTCGGCTGTGATTCCCCAGTACGAGTTACCCGTAACCGAGACCCCGGGTCTCGATCCGGAGGATCGCCCGGCGATGCGCCGGATGATCGAGGCGGGCCATCTCGACATGGAACGGCTTGCGGAATTGGAACGAGACGAACTCGTCGAGGCGTTGTCGATTCTCACCGACGACTATGGCACCTGGATCGCCGAGCAGCGCAATCGCATGGGCATTGATGTCGTCGAACACGACGATCAGGCCGCAGTGGCCATTGGACGATGCGAGACGATCCTCGAGCGCTTGAAGGAGGGGCTATCGGTCCTCGAATTGGACGACGATGCGCTGGAGGCCTTTCGGTTGGCCAATCGGGCCATGGCCAAGCAGCGGATTCACAGTATGTATGCTCTGGCTCGGCGTCGCGGCGAGAAGAAGGGAGTGCGTGACTTCGACGTGCGAAAGAACCGCTCGTGGCGTCCGTTCCAATTGGCCTTCGTCCTGCTCTCCATTCCATCTCTAGCAGATCCCAACCACCCGGATCGTACCGAGCCGGCCCAGGCCTATGCCGATCTGCTTTGGTTCCCCACGGGCGGTGGTAAGACCGAGGCCTACCTAGGGGTAGCGGCCTTCACCATGTTCGTCCGCCGACTCCAGGGTGACCTCGGTGGCTACGATGGTAGCCGTGGGCTGTCGGTAATCATGCGCTACACCCTACGGCTGCTGACCCTGCAACAGTTCCAGCGTGCCACGACCCTGATCTGTGCGATGGAGGTCCTGCGTCGAGAGATGCAGGCGGCTGGAGACGATAGATTGGGGCCCTCGCCGTTCACCATCGGACTCTGGGTGGGCAATCGGGTCACACCGGGGTCCACGGAGGAGAGTCACCGCGCAATCCAGGACATTCGCGATCCGGACAAGTGGGAGGCCGGGGCGTCTTCGCCTGCGCAGTTCACCAGTTGTCCCTGGTGTGGTTCCGAGATCGATCCCAAGCGCGACATCGAGGTGGACAAGGCGCGGTTGCGCACTTCCATCTATTGTGGCGATAAAAGGGGGCGGTGCGAGTTCTCCAGGAGGGGATCGGTGGAGCAGCCTCACCCAGGTATTCCGGCGATGGTGGTGGACGAGGAGATCTATCATCGACCCCCGTCGATGATGATCGCCACCGTGGACAAGTTCGCCATGATGGCCTGGCGGGGCGACACCCGGACACTGTTCGGTATCGCCGATCGAGAATGCCCTCGACACGGACTGCTCTGGCCCGATGCGTCCTGTACCGGCAATCACCAGGCGGACAGGCGAAACGGCTTGCCGGCTACGAAGGTACAGCGGATCTCCCGCATCCGTCCCCCCGATCTCGTCATCCAGGACGAGTTCCATTTGATCAGTGGGCCCCTGGGAACCATGGTCGGCCTCTACGAGACGGCGGTGGACGAGCTCTGCACCTGGCGACTGGATGGCAGGACGATCCGGCCCAAGATCGTGGCCTCGACGGCCACGGTGCGCAAGGCTAGGGAACAGGTCGGCAACGTCTTCATGCGTAACGTCTCGGTCTTTCCGCCGCACGGGTTGGACATCGAGGACAACTTCTTCTCGGTCCAGCGGCCAGTCGAGGCGAAACCGGGGCGTCGCTACATTGGGATCTGTTCCCCCGGCGCTTCCCGTCCCTCGGTGTTGATCCGCGTCTATACGGCATTCCTCACCGCGGCGCAGGCCCTGTTCGACCGATTCGGGCCGGTGGCCGATCCCTACATGACCGTGGTCGGCTATTTCAACTCGCTACGCGAACTGGGCGGCATGAAACGGCTGGCAGAGGACGATGTTCAGACGCGTGCCTATCGCGTCCAGATGAGCTTGGTGGAACGACCGGGGTTGGCCCAGCGGTCGGTTTCGAACATCCGGGAATTGACCTCCCGTGTCTCCAGCCGGGACATTCCCAAGTATCTGGATCAGTTGGAGGTCAAGTTCAAGGCGGACTACAACACGGGCGAAGGGCGCTGGGTGACGAATTGGGAGAGAGGCGAGCTGCGCGCCATCGACATGGTGCTGGCGACCAACATGCTCTCGGTGGGTGTGGATGTGAACCGCCTGGGTCTGATGGTGGTGAACGGCCAGCCTAAAGGAACGGCCGAGTACATCCAGGCGACCAGCCGTGTAGGACGCCAGTTTCCTGGCCTGGTCTGTACCGTGCTCACCTGGGCGCGCCCCCGTGACCTCTCCCACTACGAGACCTTCGAGCACTATCACGCGACCTTCTACAAGCACGTAGAGGCACAATCGGTCACGCCCTTCTCACCCAGGGCCATGGATAGAGGGCTAACGGGCACGATGCTCAGCATCGTCCGGCTCGAGAACGACGAGTTCAACCCGAACGATGGGGCCGCCGAACTGGATCGGACGGATCGATCCGAGGTCGCACATGCGGTGGACGTGATCACGGACCGTGCATGGCAGGTGGCGGGTACCAAGACCAGAGACCTTGCCAAGAACGAATTGGAGGCACGCATCGACCTTTGGGCCAAGGAGGCCAGTGTCGGCGGGCGTACCCTCGCCTACGAGAAGAGAGGGCAGGGGCACGACACCAAAGTCGCATTGCTCGAGCGCCCGGGAGTGAAGCCGTGGGGAGACTTCACTGTCCCCATGTCCATGCGGGAGGTGGAACCGGGGATTACCTTGGTGATGAACGCAGCCCGCATGGAGGATGGACCGAAATGGAGACCACGACCCGTGGTCGATGGAGAGGAAGGCCTTGGTGAAGGTACCGATTCGGAGGCTTCGCATGGCTGACAGGACGCCGGTGGGGGAGATCAGGCCGAGCCAACTTCTATGGACCTATGGCCCAGGTGCGCTCATCGACCTACCGAATCTCTCGGTGATCACACTTGGAACCGATCGGTGGGAGAAGGAACGGTGCCTGCCGATAGAGGAGGCACGATTGCTGTCGGCCGTGAGAAGTGTGCTGGGGCCGCAGGTCGACAGCCTACGTATGCCGCCCTTGAAGAAGAACGAGAACGAAGGGCAACGGACCGCCGAGGACTATATCGGTGTTCCCGTCCGACCGTTTCCTCGTTGGTTGCGTTGTGTGAAGTGTGGTCTGCTCTCCCAATACGACATCGGGTTGTTCGAGCTAAAAGAGGTGTGGAATCGGCCCGATCTGGCCCGTTTCGTCCACAAGGGCTGCAAGGGATCGAAGGGAGACAAGAGGCCGACGGATGCCGATGCCGTTCCAGCGCGTTTTTTGATGGCTTGTCGAAACGGCCACCTCGACGATTTCCCTTGGCACTACTTCGTCCACCGAGGAATTTCGGACTGCAAGGGGACCCTGCGTTTCTACGAGAGTGGAGCATCTTTGCAGACCGAGAACCTGTGGGTGAAGTGCGACCAATGTGGGGCCTCCAGGAACATGGCGCAGGCCTTCGGGCAGTCGGGAAAGGAGAATCTACCTGCTTGCCGGGGCAGGCACGCGCATCTGGACACGTTCGACGAAGGGTGCGAAGAAGAGGCGCGGGCCGTTCTATTGGGTGCGACAAACAGTTGGTTCCCGGTCACCTTGTCGGCTCTCGCCATTCCATTGGTCGACGATCCCGTGTCCCAATTGGTGATGGACGACTGGGAGTCCTTCGAGGATCTCGAGTCGGTGGACGAGGTGAGGGTGATCGTCAGGCAACTGAAGAAGAAAGGCATGCTGCCAGGGATCGAGAAGTATTCACCCGAGGAGATATGGAAGGTCGTCGAGGATAGGAGAAGCGGAGCGTCCGATGAAACGGTGACCGAATCGGACATCAAGGGGCCGGAGTGGAAGGTGCTGACCACCCCGAAGCCGCCGACCGACTACCCGCATTTCATGAGCAGCCCCGTCGATCCGCCCAAGGAATTCGAGCGGTATTTCTCCGGCGTGTTGTTGTTGGAGCGGCTCCGCGAGGTCAATGCGCTGTTGGGCTTCACCCGGGTCGAGGCGCCGGAGGAGACGTCCGATCCCGATGAGAGAGCACCGATGGCATCCTTGTGTCGAGGAAGGCCCCAGTGGGTGCCAGCCAATCAGGTGCATGGGGAAGGCATCTTCCTGCGTTTCGACGAGTCCGTCGTGGAGGCATGGGAGTCGAAGACCGAGGTGCAGGTCGTCGACAGGATGTTGTTCGACGGCCATCGTGGCTGGAGAAATGCCCGTAGGCTGAACCCCAACGAGGGCTATCCAGGGGTTCGCTATGCGATGTTGCACACCTTTGCGCACCTGTTGATTCGAGAGTTGGCCCTGGAATGCGGCTACAATGCGGCGAGCATTCGGGAACGCATCTACGCCGATGTGGAGGGGGAGGAGCCGCAGGCCGGGATCCTGATCTACACGGCGGCTGCCGATTCCGACGGCACTCTGGGTGGCCTGGTGGATCTGGGTAGGCCAGAGAACCTGGGACGTCTGGTTGAACAGGCCTTGAACAGGGCGAGAGTCTGCTCCTCCGATCCGCTCTGTTCGGAGCACGATCCGAAGAACGATCGCACTCTGCACGGTGCCTCCTGTCATGCCTGTAGTTTCGTGGCGGAGACCTCCTGCGAACGCGGAAATCGCTATCTCGATCGCTCGTTGCTGGTGCCGACACTCGATCGGAGCGATGCGGCATTCTTCGATAGATGAGCGACGGCAGAGAACGGTTGATGGATGTCGTGATCATGCTCGTGGAGGGCATGCATCCGAGCCGTGTCGAGAGGCTGGCGTCTCTCATTCGAGGTGTGGACGGTGGGAAGGGGGTTGTCCCCCACGATTGGATCGGTGTCGTTCCCAAAGAGGAATGGCGGCTTCTATTGGACAGATGGCGAGCCACGGATGTGACTCCCGATGAACTAGCAGGTATGTTCATCGGCGCGGGCCATGCCTACCATGCAGGCAGGTCCGAAGTCTCGGTGCAACTGGTCTGGACGGGGCCGTCCACCGAACTGGTGGCGACTCGAAAGACCGAGCAGGTACTGCTGGAGATCGTAGGAGCCGCGAAGGAACGGATCTTCCTTACGAGCTTCGTGGCATACGAGGTCGAATCCGTCGTCGAAGCACTATCTCGCGCGATCGACCGAGGGGTCGACGTCTCCATCCTTCTCGAATCCAGTGAGTGGCATGGGGGTGATCTGTCGGTGGATTCCATCGACGTCATGAGGAAAGCCCTTCCGGGAGCCAAGCTGTACTATTGGAAGAACAAGAGCGAAGAGTTCGCCGGTGGAAGAGTCCACGCCAAGGTCGTAGTCGCCGATGCCAGTGTGTGTTTCATCTCCAGTGCAAACCTCACCGGATATGCAATGGACAGGAACATGGAAGCAGGGGTGCTCGTCAGAGGGGGTGACGTCCCAGACAGGCTTCATCGGCATCTCGATGCCTTGGTGGCGATCGGTATCGTTTCCATGGTTCGATGACGGACGGATCGAGAATTTCCGGGATAGACGCGATCTAGACGCGATGACTTTACAACATGTGAAATATAAAGAAAAATCGGAGGTTCGGATTCCTCGATACACCAAGTGATAAAGTTGGAAACGACCCGATCACGTCATCCTTGGTGCCACCACAAGTGCCTTCCATATGTCACGAGGAAAATGCTGAACATCGCCGGCAATCCGCATCATAAATCCATTTCGTGAGCGAATAGCCATGCGTACAACGCTGAACATCGACGACCAGTTGCTGGCGGAGGCCCGGCGCATCTGTGGCGTAACTGAAACGACTGCGCTGGTGCGAGAGGGACTGAAGGCGTTGATCGAGCGCGAGAGCGCCCGGCGTCTGGCCCGCCTGGGTGGCATCGAGTCACAACTGAAGCCGATTCCACGACGGCGTTCGGATGGCGTATGAACCTGCACCGAAATAGCCGACATGAGGAACATCGATCCCGGTGCTGAACGAAGAACGACGGGACCTGCTGTCGCCGGGTGCCACAGTCACGGAAGCAATGGCTGGCCAAGAAGGATGGGGGCTACGGCTTCTGAGGTTGACGGCGGTGATGGAGTTTTGAAATACTGAACAGACCGTTGACCGAACCACCACCCCGGTACACCAGTCGGAATGTAGGCGTTCATAAGGCACTGTAAATACAGGAAAAATTGGCGGAATTACTGAATCCCTCCCTCTCCGCCAAAACACAAAAAAGCCGGTTCTCTGAAGCCGGTTTTTTTGTGCCTGAATCCCGGTGTTCTGGGCCTTCCGGCCGGTTCAAACGTACACGGCCATTTCCATTTCGTTCCGACATTCGCCCTCTCTGACTCTCTCTTGGGTCGATATTCTCTGAGCCTCGCCCTCGGAAGCATGGCCCCGGAGAACCGGGGCGAACATCTAGGGTGCTTACTAGCGGGTATCAGTGTCGGGGCAACCAGGGGTATCGCTGATCTGGCCGCATAACTACCGGTCGTGTTATCAGTCAGGTAGACCGAGTGCGCCAGAAGCGGACCGTCTGTTTCTACAACCAAACTTCATCCTGTGCCGCAGGTTAAACTATGCCTTAATCATGAAATTGCCACTTTAATGCGACAGTAAAGCTGTCTATATTATCTGTCATGGAAGAGAAAGAGCGTTTATTCACCCTGGATGAACTCGGTGGTCTCGTGGATCTGCCCAGGCGAACGGTGCGGTACTACATCCAGATCGGACTGGTGGATCGGCCTGATGGGGCTGGCCGCGGAGCACACTACACGACCCGTCACCTCGACCAACTGCTGGAGATTCGAAAGTGGCAACAGGCCGGGCTGTCCCTGGACCGTATCCGGGAGCTGCTCAGTGCAGGTGGAGAAGAGGCCCTGACGCCTCCACTCCGGCCACGACAAAAGGGCTCGGTAGAGGTTTGGAGTCATGTTGTCATCAATGATGGCGTCGAGCTCACTATTGACCCAAAACGAGCAAATCTGGCACCGGAAGAGGTTCGGGAACTCGCTACAGGGGTGATGGACCTTTACGAAAAAATCTGCTCAGGAAAGGAGTAATCATAATGACAATCGCCACCGCCGCTGTACTCGAACCCATAGGTGAGGCTCGCATCGCCCTTGAATCTGTCGATGTTCAGGCAAATTTGCGCGGCTTGTTTGCAGATGTTGTTGTGACCCATGTCTATAGGAATCTGGAGAACGTCAATATCGAGGCGGTCTACACTTTTCCTCTTCCGTTGGATGCTGTGTTATTGGATCTCTCCCTGGAACTCAACGGAAAAAAGCTGCGAGGCGTGGTGCAACCCAAGGGAGAGGCAGAGGAACGCTACGAGGATGCTATCGACAAGGGCGATTCAGCCATACTCCTGCTGCAATTGGAGCCTGGTGTCTTCACGTTATAATGTGGGCAATATCCTGCCTAATGAACAGGCTGTTGTTCAGTTCAAGTATGGTCAATTACACCGTTGGCAGGGGGACAACCTACGATTCCATCTTCCTACTACGATCGCTCCTCGATATGGTGATCCATCGGCCTCTAGGTTGGCTCCTCATCAAGTACCGGAGTATGCATTATCAGCAAGTCATGGATTTACCTTGGTCGTTCGAATCGAGGGGGCACTAGCACAAGCGGATTTCGATTGCCCTTCACATCCAGTTGCTGTTTCCACAAGTAGCGGCGCTGCTAGGGAGATTTCTCTTTCAGGAGGAAGCGTCCTAATGGATCGGGATTTCGTGCTGGTATTGAAAGAACCTGCCGAATCCATAGTCGAGGGGCTCTGCGCACCTGATGATGAAGAGCATGTCGTGCTCGCATCCTTTCATCCAGTCTTCCCGGAGGATGTGCCGGAATCACCTCGTTGCGTGAAGTTAGTGGTGGATTGTTCCGGTTCAATGGGTGGAGATTCTATCGCTCAGGCGAAAGCGGCGCTTCGTGAAATCGTTTCTTTGCTTAAACCGAGCGATTTTTTCAATCTGATAACGTTTGGATCGACGTTTAATCTGCTGTTCGCCAAACCCGTTATTGCCAGTGAGGACAACATTAGGACGGCTGCACGATTTGTGGAGCAGATTGATGCCAGTATGGGAGGTACTGAAATCGGGGCAGCTCTGAATGCGGCCTACCGGTGCGGAAAGGTAAATGGTCTGTCGTCGGATCTTCTATTGATAACCGATGGCGAAGTCTGGAATCACGAACAAATTGTTGAGGACGCGCGGAAATCTGGCCATAGGATATTTACCGTTGGTGTAGGCAGTGCTGTATCTGAAGCCTTTGTTCGCAGGATTGCAGAAACAACATTAGGTGCTTGTGAGTTGGTATCACCACGGGAAAATATGTCAGAGCGTATCGTGCGGCATTTCCGGCGGATTGATCAGCTAAAGGTGCAATCTGTGCAAATTGAGTGGCCAAGCGATCCAATTTGTCAGGTTCCTGGTGAAGTGGAGACCGTGTATGCGGGCGACACGCTCCATGTGTTCGGATGGCTGCGCGAACCTCCTACTGGGAAGGTTGGGTTGGTTATGACTTTCGAAGATGGTCGTACCGTAACCCAAAAGGTGAGCATCTCGGCGAAACTTGCGGATAGTGAAGAATTGCTTACCGATCTGCCCAGGGTAGCAGTCCACACCCGTTTACCCACTCTTGAGTCAAAGGAAGCCACAGAGCTAGCAGGACGCTATCAACTGGTAACAGAGCACACGAGTTGTGTTTTGGTGTTTGAGCGGGATGAAGATCAAAAATCAGGTGAGGTTCCTGCACTTCGAAAGGTGCTGCAAATATTGGCTGCAGGATGGGGAGGTATGGGTAGTGTTGAATGCTGCAATATGGCTCTAGAAGCACCGGTCCTGCACAAAAACGCTATGCTTGCAGATTTTAAGGAAGCGGGATTGCATGATAGGGATATGGATTATCTTGATGTTCCAGCATTCCTACGACGTCAGGCGCCAACGGGTTTTGATTATCTGGTTTCATCTTTGAACGCCCGTTATCCAGAAACCACTACAGTGGAACTGGACATTGCAACGATCGCAGAACTGGTGGCTCTCGGGCTAGATCCGGGCGTTGCCGACGCTCTGTTGGATCTTATTAGCAAGAGAGTTACAGAGCGAGACATTGTCGCTGTCTTCCTGGCGATTCTTTCTGGCAGTGATTATGGGAAGGGTTTTTCTCGTCACGTGAAAAGACTCATTCGGGTGGCTGATAAGCAGACGGAACTTTCATTCTCAGTGATAGGCATTGTAGGGGGCATCATTGAGTCTATTTGAAACGGGCATTGAAATGGCTGCATTCATAAACTAAGTGCAACAACCCTTCAATTAAAAGAGGTAAGCTGGAATACTGATAACTTCTCTCAACGACCAAATAAAGGGAAGGTGTCATGATGTATACCCAGCTTACCTCTGGAGAGAGGTATATGCTCCCAGCTCTACGAATGCAAGGTTTAAAGCCTGCCCAGACTGCTCGCCAATTGAAACGCGACCCAAGCACCATCTCAAGAGAGCTTAAACGCAACAGCTGTAACGATGGCGGTTACCGCCCATCTAAAGCTGAAAGCCGTACTCGTGGACGACGATCTCGCTCATGACGTAATGGACACTTCACAATCGCTGATTATCGCCTCGTTGAGCAATTCATCAAAAAATATTGGAGTCCTGAGAAAATCTCCAACCACCTATGTAACGAGAACATTCTCTCTATCAGTCATGAAACCATCTATCTTCATATTTGGGATGACAAACCCAACGGGGGCACCCTCTACACCCATCTTCGAGAGGCACAGAAAAAGCGCAGGAAAAGATACCAAGCCTATGATAGTAGAGGAAGACTCGCGGGCAAACGCCATATCTCTGAGCGCCCTGTTGTCATTGAAAACCGCACTCAAGCGGGCCACTGGGGAATCGATACCGTTCTTGGCAAAGGCTCTAAAGATTGCATTGTCACCATCGTTGAGCGAATGACGGGCTACCTACTGATTGGCAAACTAAAGGCTTGTACTAAAGATGAATTCAACCAGCGAACCAGCGAACCATCAAACTAATTAAGCAACATCTTCCAGGATTCAAAACCATTACAGCTGACAATGGCACTGAGTTTCATGGATATAAATATATTGAACATTTAACCGGGGTGAAATTCTATTTTGCTACCCCCTACCACTTATGGGAGCGAGGCACTAATGAAAATACCAATGGGCTTATTCGGCAGTACCCACCTAAAGGAACATCTATGGCTTCAGTAACTCAGCATCTATGCAATTCAATTGCTAAGAGACTCAATACCAGGCCTCGCAAGAGGTTAGGCTTTAAATCACCAGAGTACTGCTATACATCAATATGACTTTTGTTGCAC
>Ga0256846_1000142_pt1 | contig 31746 bp, 34 predicted proteins | sample TevniametaG_FD_189098 | JGI IMG/M metagenome (GOLD analysis project Ga0256846, IMG submission 189098) | Tube worm associated microbial communities from hydrothermal vent at the East Pacific Rise, Pacific Ocean - Tevnia | ecosystem: Host-associated > Annelida > Integument > Unclassified ...
AACATCTGTACACTTAAAAGGATTATCCATATTAAGCTGTTCTATAACAGTAGTAAATAATCTATTTTCAACGTCTATATTATCAAGGCTCTTGGTAAAAACCCGTAAAAATCCCATCATGTGGGTTGCAGCCCTGTTGATTGTTTTTTGTGCTGATCGCAATTTACCGTGCTCAAACACTTTGCACCACCTGCTGCCAAAAATATTTGCAAGGGCTAAATAGAGGGCTGACGGTCCATCATCATTTTTCAGCATGTTTTGAAGTATGCCGCCTGCTGATGCAACATCCTGCAGTTCAATGCATTTTGCAACAAAATGGACAATGGGAATATCTTTAATTTTTGACTCGGGTCTTTTAATTTTTCTTAAATTAAATTTCCCGGCTTTTGAATTAATATCTATTATCTGTTTATCATCAATCTCAGATGCCCAGAGATCAAATACATATTGAATATGATCTTTATAAACATCTTTTTCCATTACATCAGGTAATTTTGACAGAGCATAATATGCCCGGGTAAGATTCTTTAAAAATGGTGTAAGCCAGTCTATTTTCGTGTTTTCATATGGCCAGTTCCCGAATTTATTCTCTTTTACTTTTTCTATATATTCATCAAATACTGTTATCAGCTTTTTATTATTTAAAAATTTCAGCAAATCATCTGCACTTTGTTCAAGGTCATCAAAGGCGATTTTGCAATTTCTGTCAGGGTTGTTTCTGTTTGCAGTGTATCTTTTTTTTATCTTGCCCTTTAATTGATCAATTACTTTGATGCTTTTTTTAAGCGGGTTAATTTCAGTTTCTGACTGCCATTCTTTAGGATATTTTGCAAATATGGTTATCAGGTCTGACATTCTGTCAAGTATGTGCATATTTGTTAAATGGGGCATGATTGCTGCCTGATATTCCATAAATGCACTTTCAAGCAGTTCTGTTTTTTGTTTTATTCTGGCAGTCCATTCAGGCAGGAAATTATCTACCGGCAGTTTTATTGTGACTCTGTCGCTTGCACGCTCTGTGATACGTTCATACCCACCAGCAGAGTATATTTTCTTCTGTATATAATAGCCCAGATCATCACTGTTGTCCTTAAATTCTATTTTCCAGTAATCAATATTATTTTTTTTGAGCACTGAATCTGAGTAGTAATATCCATGATAGGAGTAAAACTTGTCTGGCTCTTTTTTTAATGTTTTAAAATACATTTCCTGTTGTTCAGGATATGAGCCAGGCGGCATGAAAATTGACCGTTCAGGATTTTTTGCATCAAGATATTTAAGCTTATCACCTTTCCATAGATAGAGTTTGTCTATCTCAAGCAGGTTCCTGGTTGTAAATGCTTTTTCAGGACAGATATCTGCCGGCAGAATCATAAAAACAAGATTGCGTTTTAATGGAAACCTTGAAAGGTTATCTTTCCAGACAAATCTGACCCTGTTGCCATCATCTTTCCGCTGCATGGGAACAAGCTGGCGGTCATTTGGATGTCGTTGTCTTTTTACTGTTTTTTTATCAGGCAGATCTTTTTTCTTCTGGCCAACCTCGTACCTTGCTGTGTTTGATCCGTCTCCGGAATAGAAAAAAAGATTACTCTCAAGCAGTTTTTCAATGTCATCGTCAATCTCCTCTGGAACCCTGGCATAGTCCTCTGCAATCCTGCCCTTAATAGAATCAACAAACCTGTTAAAAGTAAAATTTTTCCGATCTTCATCATCTGTGCAGATGGTAAGATCTGTACATGCGCTGAGATTACCGTCTTCATCGGTTATACCGTAACCTATGGGCAGGTTGGCATTTCCCCGGTGATACTTATGATATCTGCCATCCTTTGTAATATAAAAATCATCTTTTTTATCATTAAGCTCCCAGAACAGGACATATCTGTTCCTTAAAGGTTCATTTGATCCATCATCATACAGACATCTTACAGCCCTTGTGGCAAAATGGATTTTATGGGTTACTATCTGACTTGACTGAACAGTCCTCAAAGGGCAATAGTAGAGGGTGCCGATCTTTAAATTTTTATTGCTGCCTGCTCTGCATGCATTGGGTGCTTCTTTGTTTACAGCTCTTTCATAATAATCCAAACTGAAAAACGCATTATACCCTTTGGTTGCTCCAAGCTGTGCAATGGCATCTCCTTTTTCAATTTTCACAGGGTAATACAGTTTGTTGTCCTTGTATTTATAAATATCTTTTGTATAATTTGGCTCAAGTCCGGGGTATCTTACAAAATATTTGGTATCAACATCTGGCAGGTCAATCAGCACAGCACTGTCATTACCCATGGTATTTTCTGCAATCATTGTTCCTGTATCATCATAGATCTCCATTCTTTCATTGGGTATGGGATTGCCATCTGCATCAATCAGAAATATCATGGCCTGGTTGGGTTCCAACATTGTAGAATTTAAAAGAGCGTTGACAGATACAGGATGTATTAATATCCCGGCCATACAGGCTGAGTTGCCCTTGTTCATGATCATCTTGTCAGACAGCCTGCATACAGGCTTGCCTTCTATTGTAACATCCATGGACCAGGAGATAAACTCTGCCTCATCAAGCTGGGTCCCGGATGAAATGCCTTTATATGTGCCAGGCTCATCCCCTGTGCTTTTTGAAAATGTACATCCCTTTATGGCAATGGAATTACCGCCATCTGCCTCAACTGTGGTGCTGCCGTCCACAAGGTCTTCATCCCTTGCCACATTTACATAATTAACAGGAACCACAGGCTTGCCTACTTTTGTAAGACAGATATCCGGTAAAGTTGAAGTTGCAATACCTTTGCTTCCTTTGTGACACATTGTAAGTCCGTTTACTGTTACAGTTGGTTTACCCATTTTTCTCTCCTGTTATTTTTAATAATAGTGCGCTGCGCTTGCCAGAGTCAGAGCTTGTCCAGATAAGATTATAACTTTGTTTTTCCCCTGACATTATCGCAAGATTGATCAGGTTGGGCCCTGCTGCTGCCCCGATATCACCCCAGAGATGTGCAGGAGCAGTGACACTGCTTGCTCTGTTAAAATATTTTTTGTTATTCAGGTATGCAAAACCATACTCGTCAGTGCGGTACCGTTCTCCATTGAGATCACAGAAAATATGGTCGATTCTGCTGTTTTCCGGGAGGGACTGAAGTACTGCTGCCATTGCTTTGGACAATCCTCTGCCCTGGCACACCGTATCTTTATCAATTGTGTGCTTTTCAGTGCATGTTGATACAGCAACAAGCTCTGCAAGGACAGGTATATTGTTCTGCTCAGCTGTTTTTTCTGTGGTTAGCAAAACAAATCCTGCTGCCTCGCCAGGTGTAAACCCGAATTTGTTGCTCCGGGTTTTTAACCTGTTCCGGGCACTCAGCCAGGTCAGGGTCTCAAAAGCAAAGTATGACTCTATACCGCCTGCAATACAGAACTTCCTGCCCTGGCTCAATTCCTTGCAGGCCTGTTCCATTCCCATAAGGGCGGAACAATGGCCAAAGGGTAAAATCTGCATATCTGAAGATGTTATATTATTATTTTCTAAAATCTCACGGGTAAACAGTCTCACATCGTCAATATCATTGTCAGTCAGGCCTGATCGGGGTTCTGGGACACCTATGAAAACAGATGGATCCTGTACATTAATCCTGGCAAGAACATCTGGTAAAGCATAGGCTAAGAGTTCTTTAAACCGTTCTGATACTGTGTTTGCCCTGTCTATATATGAAGCAAGGCTGAGAATTATGGGGTTGTCATCTCTGTCTTTATACAGGGGATGGGTTAAGAGCCTTGTCATATTGACACTTGCCATTTCGCCGGACATCTTTGCTGTTGTGCCGATTGGTGTGCTTGCTCCGCACTTGACAATGCATATGCTGTTTTCTGTTTTCATCTTTTTAAGTACTCTATTATTGTTTTTTCTATTAAATGGTCTTTTTTATGACATTCAAGTGCAGTATGCCATACCATTATCAGGCGGTTCTCATCAGGCTCTATAATAATTGTATAAATATCCGGATTCTGTTTAATATATGCACCATCAAGTCTTGTTTTGCACAGAACATCAATTCCTGGAATATTAAAGGATAGTGTGCCGTCAGGATGAAGGTTCTTAAGTAAAACAGGTTCTCCGCCTTTAATATATCCTTTTACCTGCTGGTCTTCCGGAGTCTGCTGGTTATATCTTAAATCATAGTCCTCCGGCAGAAAAGGTTTGCGCTCTTTTTTCCACTTGTCATCATAGGTGCCCCCAAAGGATATTCTTGGTTCCCAATATCTGGAAATTATACCAAAACCAGCAGGGCTGTTTTTTTTCAAGAATCTTCTGTTTTTATATCTGATGTTGGGCACCTTTTTTCCCCGTAATCCGGATGCTTTTAATGCAAACCCGGTTCCAACCGGATTTGCAGGAAATGATTGGTGTTTTTTCGTGTTTTTATGGGTTGTATCAGTGCCGCCATATGTTCTTTCATAAACAATGGGCATGCTTTTAAAGGGCATTATCAGGGATTTTGTGTTTAAAATATCACCTCTCCATGTTCTGTCTCCGGTTACAACCAATTCCTTGTTCACTGAACCCACCTGCATTGCAGCTTCAAGCCTGGTTACCCTGCCTTTTTCTGACCATGCCTGTCCGTTTAAAATCACATCGGTTGCAGGTTTTTTGATTACAAAGTCAGAATCATATTTAACACTTGAACTGCCTGGTTCGAAATTATACACAGGTGCATGGAAAATTTCCTGCTGGTTTTCAGAAATATCAAGTCTGCCAGCGGGCTGTATATCAAAGCACGCTTTAATAACAACTATCCACAGCTCTTTTCCTTCCATGGTGCGTTGAAAACCTGCTTCTGCCTTAAATGGTGTTTTATTTTCTATTTCCCACATTAATTGCTTCCCTGCACATATTGATACTTTTTATCTGTTTTGCCACGGGCCAGTCAGCTTCAAATGGTATATTACTGCCCAAAGTCATTACAAATTCCTTCCAGGCATTCTGCCTTGTCCTGTAATCATTTTTTTCAGATTCCATCTCTGTTATGAGCTGTTCCAGGGCATTAAAATCCTGGCTGCCCTGCACCTGATCAGGTGCATCAGTACTGTCATGATATGGCTCAAACAGTTCAGGATCATAATCATTCCGGTATTTTATAATTTTTAAACAGGCTTTTTTTATAAAACCTGAATTGTTGTCAAGAATTGTAAAAAGCTTATCTGTTATTTTTTTATCATGACCCCGCTTTAAGCCCTGAACAAAAGCATCACAATACTCTTCTTCAACCTTGATAAACTTATCCAGCACATAATCAAGGTATTTTTCACAACCAAGGGAGGACAGCACAAAAACCGTGGCAGACAGATTCAGCTCTTTTTTTGAAAAAAGGTGAGCCTTTACATATTTTTCAATGTGAACCATACCGCTTGATAAAACAGTAAGATGTCTGTTCAGCCTTTGTTCAATTTTTTCCATATTTTTCCAGGGAAAATCCATGGTAAACAGACAGGCAAATTGTTTATAAAAAAAACAGACTTTATCCAGCAGATCTGAATAGAGCTCATGGTAAAATTTTTCAGGCTCTTTCATCTCAGGGATATCTTCAATGCTGTCACAGCAAAGGGCAATTCTCATGAAATCTTCTTCACTATACACTCTTTCAACCATGGCCAGTCCTCCGGCAGCAGTTAAGTCTCTGATTACGGTGGATTTTTATCTTAAACATTGAGCTGGATACCGGTTTTCACAGGTACTGATTCAAAAGTTGTTTAATCCGTAACCGCGTGAAACATCAGTGCATGAAACATTTATTAGTTTCATACTCATTTAGTGCTCTTATAATAAATTTCTATTCCTGCCAATAGTTTTTTTTACTGACTAGTTTATTATACGACAACTGCAGTTGATGGTATTAATTGTACTGATTCTGTAATAAGGATATTAAACTGGTTTTTATCTTCTGCGCATCCAGGCATGGTATTTTTCAACCAATGCCAGGAGTTTTCCAGGGGCATGATTCTTTTTCCAGATGCCTGCTGCATACTTGTTGGCCTCGGCCATGGTTGGATAGATATGGATGGTGCCAAGGATTTTATTCAGTCCCAGGCCGTGCTTCATGGCAAGTATATATTCTGCAATCATGTCTGATGCATGGTGCCCCACAATTGTAACACCAAGGATTTTATCCTTTCCGGGCATGGTGAGCACTTTTATGAACCCATTGTCTTCAGAATCAGTAATTGCCCGGTCAAGGTCCTTGAGTTCAAATTTAACTGTTTCGTACAGTATGCCTTTTTTTTCAGCTTCTGTTTCATTCAGGCCGACCCGTGCAATCTCAGGGTCTGTATAGGTTGCCCAGGGAATTGTATTGTAATCAACCCTGGTCTTTTTAAATTTTCCAAAAAGAGAGTTCACAGCAGCATACCATGCTTCATGGGCAGCTGTGTGGGTGAACTGGTATTTGCCATGGACATCTCCGCAGCAGTGTATATTGGGTATGTTTGTTTCCAGGAACTCATTGGTCTTAATACTTTTATTCCTGGAAAGCTTTACACCAAGTTTTTTCAGACCAAATCCTTCCACATTGGGTAAACGACCCAGGGCAATGAGGATCTCATCAAACTCTATTTTGATCTTTTTCTTTTCATGGGTGCACACAAGCTTTTTTCCCCTGCCTGTAAGATCAATCTCTTCTGGTGTGCGGTTTAATAATATTTTTATTCCTTCTGTTTGAAATGATTTATCCACAATGTCAGCAACATCCCGGTCTTCTCTTTTCATGATTCCCCGGCCCCGCTGGACAATTGTAACCTTTGAGCCCATCCTTGAAAATGCCTGGGCAAGTTCGCAGCCCATGGGCCCGCCCCCCAGTACAAGGAGCCTTGGGGGAATTGTTTTAAGATACCATATATTTTCCGAGGTAAGATAATTGATGGAATTAAGCCCTTTAATATCAGGTATCATAGGCTTTGCCCCTGTTGCAATTATAATGTTTTTTGTGGTTAAAATCCTGTTCTGTACTTTTACTTCAAAGGGGGATATGATTTCAGCTTTTCCCTTAATACAGTCAACACCCAGGTTTGTAAAACGTTCAATTGAATCGTGGGGTTCTATTTTTTTTATAATGGATTGCACCCTTGCCATTACAGATGAAAACTCAAAATCGATTTTTATTTTGTTAAATCCAAAATCCTCTGCTCTTTTTGCCCGGGCAATGAGCTTTGAACTTGCAATCAGTGCTTTGCTCGGCACACAACCTGTGTTCAGACACTCTCCTCCCATTTTGTTTTTTTCCACCAGGGCAACCTTTGCTTTGACAAAAGCTGCAACCAGGGCTGAAACAAGGCCTGCTGATCCTGCTCCAATAACCACAATGTTATAATCAAAGGATGCAGGCTTTGAAAATCCGGACAGCTCTTTTCTGGCTCTTATATATGATACAAAGCGTTTTGCAATCATGGGGAAAATCCCCAGCAGTGCAAAGGATATGATAATACCTGCTGACAGAATATCACCCGGTGTATCTATTTCTGCAAGCCTGGTCCCTGCATTGACATAAAGAATAGTTCCAGGCAGCATTCCTGCCTGGCTTACAAGATAAAAAAGAGATGTTTTTATTTTGGTGAGGCCCATGGCAAGGTTTATGATGAAAAACGGAAAAACCGGCACAAGGCGCAGGGCAAAAAGGTAAAAGCCTCCCTCTTTTTCAATGGCTCTGTCCATGGCAGCTGCCTTGTCTGAAAATCTGTTCCGGATAAAGTCCCGGAATATATGGCGTGAAAACCAGAATGCCAGAGTTGCTCCCATGGTGCTTGCAAAGGAGGCAAGTATTACACCGTAGAATATACCAAACAGGGCGCCACCTGCAATGGTGAGAACAGCTGCACCGGGCAGGGAGAGTGCAGACAGGGCAATGTAGATGCCCATGTAAACAGCCATGGTACCCAATACATGGGTCTGGTAATAACTCTTAAGGGAAACAAGCCCATGTTTAAGACCTGAAAGGGAGATGTACTGCTCCATGTCAAGGACAAAAAACAACAGAATAAGCCCGGGTACAAGCAGTAAAAGCACAGCTTTAACAGTGTTTTTTCCCATGGGGCCTCTCCCCTGAGTTAAAATATTATGGTTTTCCTTCAATGGCCTGGAATTTTTTCATGAACTTTGTATCAATGTAATCTTTAATCATAAAAGCTATCCTCCCTGCAAATACTATGCTTTTCTTTTTTAATACTCCAATACCTCCGCCCACATTAAAGATCAAAAGGTATTCCGGCCCGGGATCAAATCTTTGCAGCTCTTTTCCCTCAAGGCTTGCCATGAGATTATGCAACAGAACCGGGTTTTCCCGGACTGCATAGACACCTACCTTGTCCAGGGGCTGGTTTTCAAAACAGATACAGTCGCCTCCACCGAAAATTTCAGGATATTTCACTGACTGAAGGTATTCATTGACTAAAAGCCCCTGGTCAGGGCCCAGGGGCAGGCCTGATTCCTTAAAGATGGTGGATGGTTTTACACCCAGGGCCATGAAAATAAAATCTGTTGGAAGTGATTCACCTGAATCAAGGAGTATTTCATCTGATTTGATCTCTTTTACATATCCTGTTTCAATGATCATCACACCTTTTTTTTCAAGGGATGTACGAACCCGCGATCTTACAGATTCTGGAAATCTTGCCATGAACTTTCTGCCTGCAAGGATTTTAACTGCCGGCATATGCCCCCGGGTGTTTTTTGCAAGCTGCCATACATTGCCTCCAATCTCGGCCGAGGATGGACCTCCGCCAATGATTGTGACAATTATTTTCCTTTGCCGGAAAAGGTTTATTAATTTATCCCTTGCTTCCATGAGCTTTTCAATGGGTTTTACAGGGTAGATATTTTCCATGGTATCAGATGCCCGCTGCATTGGAACATAGCTTCCGGCATTAAAAGAGAGTACATCATAGATAAATGTATGACCTGATTCTGTGAACAGCTCTTTCTTACCAGGATCGATTTTTATAACCCTGTCTTTAATAAAAATACCACCCTGTTTCTGGACCACATCCCTTGTGGCAAACCTTATGTCGCCGGGGCTGTATGTTCCCCCCAGCATTCCCGGGCCCATGCCTGAATAGTAGTGATGAAATGAAGGCCCTATAACTGTTACTTTAAACCCTTTTGCAATGAATTTATCTATATTCTCCAGGGTCATCATGTGGGCATGTCCGCCTCCGGCAAGTATGAGATGCTTTCTCATGATCTGTTCTCCTCCTTATTTTCAAGGCTGTCCATGAGTCTGCCAAGGCTTGCAAGATGCTCTTTTTCTTCATTGGCGATCCTGTTTATAACGTTTTTTGATTTTACATTATCAACCTTTACAGACACTCTCTGGTAAAGGTCAAGTGCCTGGGCTTCAATGGACATTGCAAGGGATATTACATCCAGGGCAGAGTTGAGGTCAGGATTGAAAAGGTCAAGATACTCTTTTGTGGAAAGACCACCTTCCAGGGCCTTTGCTGCAACTGATTTTTCAAAATCTTCCCTGCTGATCTCCTCCCGGGCAATGTTATTATGGGCTTTAAATATAGAGTCCTGGTGTTTTATCTCAATTTCTGCAAGGTTGCTGAAAAGCTCCTTTACTTTACTGTTTTTTGCCTTTTCCCCCAGAGTAAGATAGAATTCCCGCAGGCCCTGCTCCATGGAATAGGCAGTTTTTAATACTTCCAGGGGTTGTTCAAGGGAATCAAACAGGTTGACTCCCAGGGTTTCCGGACCAACAGCTGTTTTTGAGTGCCAGGCTTTTATACCTCCTGCAATATTGAATACCTTTTTAAATCCTTTGCCGGCAAGCATTTGTGCAGCAACACGGCTGCGTCCTCCAACAGCTCAATAGACCAGCGTAGGTTTTTCAGGGTCAATTTCATTGAGTCTGTCAGAGAGTTTGGGCAATGGAATCAGTTTGGCTCCGGGTATATGCCCCCGGGCGTACTCTGAAGGCTGCCGGACATCTAAAATTGTGATTTCATCGCCCGGGTGATTTGCAATATATGATTCGGTTTCCTGGAAATTTAAGGATTTTACCGGTGTGAAAAACTGCATCCATTTCATATTAATACCTCCTGTATAATTGGGCAGGCCTGTTATGCTGCGGGCAAACACTGTTTTATATTTTCATCCATACTAACATACAACAACCATGCCAACAATTTAAGCCGGGTATAAAGGGAGCACGGTTTATTGGACAGTATCTGTTTTCCGGATAAACCGGTCTGTCAGCACGGGATCACATTCATGACAGTATACTCTGTGGTCTTTGTCAACACCTCTTATTACACCATCGTTGAGAAACCAGGACAAAAGAAGAGTGCCAAGGTTTTTGCGATCCATGTCAGGATCAATATGTGCCTGGCTGCATTTTTCGGGGCCGGGTATGGGAAGTCTCTCTTTTTTCAGGGCTTTCATAAAGTTAAGAATCCTTGCAAGGCGCAGCAGTGTAACAGACTGGCAGGGAGAACATTTATCTGCGATGGGAAGAGCAGTTGAACGCATTAATGAAAATGAGCCTGGAAGAAGATTGTTCTTCCGGCAGAATTCCCAATCCATGCTTCCCGGAGCAGGGTAAAAAACAGAAAGGCCAGCAAGGGTTGGTTTTGAAGCAAGATATAAAAGATCATCCACTGATTGCTCAGGATCCTGGCCAGGGCCAGCTGCAATTATATAGGAGACAGACTTCATCTTGTATTTTTCCGCAAGCAGGAGGGCATTTTCATGGGCTCTTCTTACATCTTGTCTTTTAAATCTTTCCAATTGTTTTTTGGAGGTGGAGCCAAGGGAGAGATTTAAGATTTTAAAACCAGCAGATTTCATCGCTTTTATAACATCTTCATCAATGGACGGTGGAAAAAGACCGTTCATGGCCCTGAGTTCAAGTTTTTTTCCGGGGAATTTTTTTTCTATTTTCTCCATAAGGGATAAAAACCATGATTTTTTCAGGCAGAGGTTTTCATCTTCAAAATCGATAAAACCCGTATCAAATGATTTGACCTGGATTTCAAGCTCCCGGATAATATCATCTGTTTTACGTCTGCGAAAGGGAGGCGCAAGAGAAGATGCGCTCACAGCACAATAAGAGCATTTCATGGGGCACCCCCGGCTGGAGACAACAATGGCAGAACCTTTACCTTTTCTTTTGTAAAACTTATGCTTTACAAGATCAAGGGCAGGCAGCGGCAGACCAGTCAAACTTTTCAGCCAGACAGGTTCATTCATGTGAAGGGTATTGTCATCCTTTCTGAAAACTATGCCAGGAACATTTTTTATATCCTGCTTTCCCACCAGAGCATCTGCCAGTAAAGGCATGCTCTGTTCACCTTCTCCTCTGATGATATAATCTATCCATGGACACTCCATGGCTTCTTTGGGAAGCTGGGTGGGATGGTGGCCGCCAATAACGATCCTGCATTCTGGCAGATTTTTTTTAATAATCTCTGCAAGGTTGACAACAGAATCAAAATAGGCTGTGAACAATGAGGAGATTCCAACCAGGAAGGGCTGGATCTCCTTTACTATTTTCCCTGTATATTCAAAGCTGTATCCAAAGTGTTTGTAATCGTGGAAAAGAGAAAACGGTGACTTGTCAGATCTTCCATAGAACGGATATAGGTAATTAAATTGGTCCGGCCATTTTATGACTCTTGTTTTACCCGTTGCAAGGCAATCAAATATTTCGACTTGATACCCATGCTTTGCAAGGGATCCGGCAATGGAACAGAGGCCATAGGGCACTGTTCTCTTCCTTGTAAGATAAAAATCTTCAATGGGGGGCTGGATCAGAAGTATATTTTCCATTGTCATTATTATTCCAGGGGATTGCCCCTGTCAGGTTTTGTCATATTTTCCGGAATCACAAGTGTATCAAACTGCTCCCGGGATAAAAATCCAAGTTTCACAGCACTCTCCTTTAATGTACTGTTTTCCCTGTGTGCTTTTTCTGCAATCCTGGCAGCTTTGTCATAACCCAGGTGGGAGTTGAGGGCAGTAACCAGCATAAGGGAATTATTCAGATGTTTCTTTATGGTCTCACGTCTTGGTACAAGATCTGAGACACAATTGTCCTGGAATGAAAGGGCAGCATTGCCAAGTAATTTTGCAGATTTCAGAAAATTATGGATGATGACAGGTTTAAATACATTGAGTTCAAACTGGCCCGAGGAGCCTGCAATGTTAATGGTTACATCATTACCCATGATCTGTGAACACACCATGGTAAGAACTTCCACCTGGGTGGGGTTGACTTTGCCAGGCATGATGGAAGAACCCGGCTCATTGGCAGGAAGATATAGCTCGCCAATGCCGCACCTGGGTCCTGAGCCCATTAGTCTGATGTCGTTTGCAATTTTCATGAGGCTGACAGCCATGGCTTTTAATGTTCCATGGGCATTAACCAGGGCATCGTGGGCTGCAAGTGCCTCAAATTTATTACCGGCCGGAATAAAGGCATGGCCGGTAAGGTTGGCAATCAATTCTACAGCCTTGACATCAAATCCTTTTGGACTATTCAGCCCTGTACCAACAGCAGTACTGCCAAGGGCAAGTTCAAAAAGACGTGTCATGCTGTGTTTAATGGATTTTATTCCATTATCCACCATGGCTGCATATCCGGAAAACTCCTGGCCCAGGGTCAAGGGCACAGCATCCATGGAATGGGTTCTGCCAATTTTTACAATGGATTCAAAGGCTCTGCTCTTCCCGGCAAGTCCCAGGGCAAGCTTTTGCAGTCCGGGCAGGGTCTGTTCCAGAAGCACTAAGACAGCAGAGATGTGCATGGCAGTGGGAAAAGTATCATTGGAAGACTGGGATCTGTTGACATCATCATTGGGGTGGATAAACAATATATCCTGATCAAGTGATTTCCCGGATAAGATCTGTGATCTGTTGGCAATTACCTCGTTTATGTTCATGTTTGTACCAGTGCCGGAGCCTGTCTGCCATATTTTTAAAGGAAAATGATCATCAAGCTCTCCATTGATGATTTCATCACATACCCTTGAGATGAGCTTCTCTTTTTTTTCAGGCAAAAGACCAAAGAGTGCATTGGTCTTTGCCGAGGCTTTTTTAATGTAGCCAAAGGCTTTTATGATTTCATGGGGCATGGTCTCGTCCCCGATTTTAAAATTCTGCAGAACCCTCTGGGTCTGGGCGCCCCAGAGAGAGTTTCTGCAAATTTCAATGTCACCCATTGTATCTGCTGCAATGCGAATTTCCATGGTGCCTCCTTGCAATCATATGTATAAAATTATACTGATACCAGCAATTTACCATAATGAGCAAAAAAAAGCAGGAAATATGGAATCTGAAAATCTGAAACAGCATTTTATGTTAAACTGCAATCCCATATAATAAACTTTTTAAAGCCATGGTATGGATTTTGCTGTGGTTAGTTATATTTTCCGGGAGTTTTCGGAAATTACAACCTTTCAAGGAGGAGATTCATGGTTCAGGAACAGCAGGGTTTTTCCATGACCCTTGAGCAGGTCAGGGCCCTGGCCAGGAAAAAATTAAAGGGAATTTGTGCTGCATATCCTTTATGTGATGGGAATTTTGACAGGATATGCCAGCGCCAGGCTTATGGACAGCCCATCGGATTTGGCGGTGCAGGCCAGGGGCGGTCATTTCAGGCAAATATAAAAGCCCTTGCAGATGTACAGTTTAATATGTCAGTTGTGGGTGATCATTTTGAACCTGATACTTCATTATCTTTTCTTGGTATTAATCTGAAATTTCCCGTAATTGCTTCATCAACAGCAGGCATTGAAAAATATAATGACTGTATGGATGAAACCATGTTTTCCAAAGCAGTATTACAGGGTGCAAAAAAGGCCGGCACCATTGGTTTCCGTGGAGACACCTGGTTTTATACCCCCTCTTTTAATCCTTCCCTGGATGCACTTAAAGATTGTGCGGGCCATGGGATACCAATATTTAAGCCAAGGGAGCAGTCTGTCCTGAAAAATCTGATTGAAAAGGCTGAAGCCCTTGGATGTATAGCCGTTGGTGTTGACCTTGACGGCTGCGGTTCAACCAATATGGCTGACCATGGCCAGCCGGTTTTTAAAAAGAGTGTAAAGGATATTAAAGAACTGGTTGAATATTCCTCTCTGCCGTTTATTGCCAAGGGAATCATGATGCCTGATGAAGCTATGGAGTGTGTGGATGCAGGGGTAAAAGTTATTTCAGTGTCCAACCATGGTGGAAGGGTGCTGGATTCAACACCAGGCGTTGCAGCGGTTCTGCCCCTGATACGGAAGCGGGTTGGTAAATCTGTAACAATCACAGCAGACGGCGGAGTCAGGACCGGGTATGATGTTTTAAAAATGCTTGCTCTAGGTGCAGATGCGGTTCTTCTGGGCAGGGATATCATCCGGGCAGCCGTGGGAGCAGGGGCTGATGGCGTGTGTATTCACCTTGAACATGTTAAAGCAACCTTGAAAAAGGCAATGTTCATGACTGGAAAGGAAAATATTAAAACGATAGACTCAACAATTTTATTTAAAACTTAAAAAACAGAGGAGAAAAAAATGGGAAAAGTGTTAATAGTGTTTGCAACAAGGTCGGACGAGACTAAATCCATTGCTGAGCTCATTGCCGAAGGTGTTCGTATTGCAGGCCATGAAGTTCAGTTGAACCGGGTTAATGAAATCACCAGTGAAGATGACATAAAAGGTTATGACGGTTATGTATTCGGATCTGCAACTTACCATGGTGAAATGATTTCCTCCATGAAGCAATTCCTTTTCATGGCCGAAAGAGCAGAACTTAAAGGTAAAGCCGGGGGCGCATTTGGTGCCTATGGCTGGAGCGGCGAGGCCCCGGGAAGAATTTTTGAGACCATGGAAAATATTTTCAGTATGAAAATGGTGTCAGACCCTTTGATGCTTAAAGCAGGCTGGGTAGGCGGTGGAAAAGAGGCTGCCCAGGATTACGGCAAAAAAATTACTGAATTAATATAGGAAAAAATCATGAATAATGACAATAGTTTTATACTCAACTGCCCCAAGTGCAGTGCAAAGAACAGAATTCCTTTGTCCCGCATTGATGAATCGCCAAAATGCGGCAAATGCGGTGCACCCATATCAGTTGATATTGCGGGTCAGCCTGTCAATGTGACAGATGCTGATTTTGAAAAGCAAGTCATATCTTCAGCACTTCCGGTTCTGGTTGATTGCTGGGCGCCGTGGTGCGGTCCATGCAGGTCTGTGGGCCCTATACTGGACAAACTTGCAGAGAAATACAAGGGAAGATTGAAAATAGCCAAGATAAATGTGGACGAGAACCCCGGAATTAGCTCAAAGTATTCCATTACAAGTATTCCAACCATGTTCCTTGTAAAAAACGGTAAAATCATTGATCAACTGGTTGGAGCTCTGCCCATGGAAGAGCTGGAAAAACAGATTGCAAGAATTATTTAGTAAAGACAGAAGCTTTATCCAATGGTTAAAGCACCAGTGGAACATTGAGTTTGGGTGTGTAAGAGAAGATATTGATATCCAGGGAAGCCCGGAGCGCACCCTGTCCAGGGTGGTGATTCAGGATAAAAACAACACTCTGTTTTTACTGGAGCAATTTTGCCAGGGCAAATCTGCTTTACGGAACAATATTGCCCTGGCCGTGGAATTTTTAAATAATAACGGCCTTGACCAGCACCGGGCTTAAGCGGCCGGACTATCTTTCTTCAGCTGAAACAGGCAGAAGTGCTGCCTTGTATCTTGCAGGGCAGGCAAGGGCTTCTGAACAGATCAAAACAATATGCTTTTTCCAACCATTTTTGCTGAATGGCTCAGGAAAAAAGACCACGAGATGATCTTTCTGGAGAATGATTATCTTGATATTCTGATGAGAAACATGGATGCATTAAGGGATATCTGGGCAATAAGCTAATGGCAGGTTGTGGCTGTTAAAGTGTATCCGGTCCAGGCAGCAGAGCCTGAACCGGATTTGGTTGTAAAAGTTTAATATTTATATTGTTATCCGGGGCGCACTGCTCTATTCAATGGCAAAACGCGCAAGCTTATTCTCTGAAGGAATATATTCTCCAACCGGAACAAGTTTTTTATTGAATTTTACACAATCAACCACGGTCCGCCACAGGGCTTCAAGCTGTTCTTTTTCTTTGTCTGTCTCAGGTGTGAATTCCACCAGGTTTTTATCAATATCAATTTTCATGGGTATCTCCTCTATCTTAAAAGGTTATTATTTCAAAGCCATCTTTAATATATTCTAGCATGGCAGGGTGTCCTGACATGTCTCCCAAAAGGGTTAATCCATGGCTCTCTGCATCTTTAAGTGTGCCAAGCTTGCTGGAACATGCTTTACACACGCCTTGTACAAGATTGAGATCAAGGGCTTTTTCCCAGAGTTTATTCAGGGGGTTTCCAGGTTTGTAAAGTTCATTTAAAAGCTTAACACTGGCACCTTCCAATATTATTCTGGATTCATTACCCTTTTCTTTCATATCAAGGGCATTTAACAATACATGGATAAAACAGATGGGGTCACCATTAAAGACAAATAATGCATATTTTTTCATTTAATTCTCCTTTGATCTTAAGTATTGGTTTTTTATCAAAATCATATTACTATATTTATTAATATTTATCAGATACAAGTTCTGTGCCACACGGTGCCAGCCGGGAGCCCGGGGTTTCCCGGAAGAGGATATCTGTATTGCATCTGTTTTTATAAATCAGATAAGTTTCAGATTGAATCAGACCTGGGATATGGATTTTATACACATTAATCTGAATTCAGGCATGATGATTGCTACACTGTTATAGTATGGTATAATTTTGGCCTGGTACAGGCCGGGATTGTTTTTTAAAAGTGCTTCCAAAAAGGAGATAATATATTATGAAAAAATATTTGATAATAGGAAATGGTGTGGCTGGAACCGAAGCTGCAGCAGAGATCAGAAAAAATGATCCTGACGGTTTGATAACCATGTTTACAAAGGAAAAAATACCATTCTATTCCAGAATCAGACTGCCTGATTATGTGGCAGGCAATGCAGAACAGTCTGATCTGGTTGTAAAAAATGATAAATGGTATGATGATCTCAGAATCAATCTGAAACTTGAAACTTCAATTATAAATATTGATCACGCCCTGAAAAAAGCCAGGGACAGCGCAGGAAACCTGTACGATTTTGACCGCCTTTTGCTGGCAACGGGCAGCAGTCCGTTCATACCACCTGTTAAAGGAAACTCAAAGGAAAATATATTTGCCCTGAGAACGGTCAGGGATGCGGAAAATATTATTAATGCTTTGGCCCATGGGGGAAATATTGTGATCATAGGCGGTGGACTTCTTGGCATTGAAGCAGGTCATGCATTTGTTAAAAGAGGTCTTTTAGTAACAATTGTTGAATTTTTTGACCGTCTTCTACCCCGTCAGATGGATAAAGAGGGTGCATCAATATTAAGAAAACTTCTTGAAAGCAAGGGTTTTAATTTCAGGCTGGATGCAAGGACAAAGGAGATTTGCGGTAATGATACTGTCACAGGTGTACAGCTTGAGTCAGGTGAAATTATAAAGGCAGATATGGTTCTTTTTTCCGCTGGAGTACGGCCTGATCTTAAGCTTGCAGAAGATCTGGGTTTGAAAATTGACAGGGCAGTTGTTGTGGATAAACATATGAAAACAACCCTTGACAGTGTCTATGCTGCCGGGGATGTTGCCCAGTTTGAAGGAGCAAACTTTTCCATCTGGCCCGAAGCCATGGACCAGGGCAGAACAGCAGGCTGTAATATGGCGGGAACTGCTGCTGTCTATGAACCTGTGGTGCCTTCAAACCGGTTAAAAGTTGCCGGGATTGCCCTTGCCTCGGCAGGGGATATTGATGTGGATAATAAACTTGAAAGCGATATTAAAAAGGGTGAAAACAGCTATGAAAAAATAGTTAAAAAGGACGGGAAACTTGCAGGGTGTATCATGCTTGGCAGCACAGAGCGTTTTTCCGACCTTGTGCAGCAGATCCGGTAAGATTAATAACAGAAAGATCAATAACAGCTGTTATTGATAAAATGGAGATATTTATAATAATTTAATAATTCAATGATTTCAGGAGGAAAAAATGGTACAATTAAAGGGAACCAGGACAGAAAAGAACCTTCTTGCTGCCTTTGCAGGAGAATCCCAGGCCAGGAACCGATATACATATTTTGCTTCCAAAGCAAAAAAAGAAGGGTATGTACAGATTCAATCAATTTTTGAAGAGACAGCCAATCATGAAAAGGAGCATGCAAAGCGGTTGTTCAGGTTTCTTGAATCAGGAGAAGAACTTGAGATTACAGCAGGTTTTCCTGCAGGGATAATAGGCGGGACAAAAGAGAATCTCAAAGCAGCTGCAGCAGGTGAAAACCATGAGCACACAACCATGTATCCGGAGTTTGCCGCCACGGCAAGGCAGGAGGGTTTTGGTGATATTGCAGCACTCTTTGAAGCAATAGCTGTGGCAGAACTGTACCATGAAAAGCGGTACCTTGCCCTTATGGATAATATTGAAAAGGGATGTGTGTTTAAAAGGAAACAGAGTGTTACATGGAGATGCAGGAATTGCGGATATAACCATAAAGGCAGTGAAGCACCGGATTTATGCCCTGCATGTGCCCATGCCAGAGCCTATTTTGAACTGCTGCCGGAAAACTATTAATTTATTAAGAAAGGAGAGGTAAAATGGCTGAAAAATATGGTATTTACAAATGTGGTAAGTGTGGAAATATTGTACAGGTACTCCATGGAGAGGAACCTCCGGTCATGTGCTGCGGCGAACCCATGGATCGCATCGTAGCCAATACAGTTGATGCAGCCAGGGAGAAACATGTCCCGGTTGTGGAAAAGATTGACGGCGGATACCTGGTCAAGGTGGGAAGTGTGCCGCACCCCATGACAGAAGAGCATCTGATCTCATTTATTGAACTTGTCTCGGAGGATGGTACATTGATACAAAGAAAGTTTTTAAGCGCATCAGATGAACCCTGTGCCACTTTCTATACTGATGCTGACAAGGTGACAGCACGGGAGTATTGCAACCTCCATGGTCTGTGGGAATATTAGGACCGGAAAATAGATTAAGCACAATAGACAGGACAGAACTGTCTCGTCTATTGTGCTTTTATGATTTTACCAGTTTTTAAAAAGTAATTCAAAATATCCTGTGGGCTTTACACAGGCCGGGCATTTATCCGGGGCAGATTTGCCTTTGTGGAGATAACCACAGCTGAGGCAGCGCCAGACCTTTTCTTCATCTTTATTAAATACTTTGTTGTTTGCCATGTTATCGGCAAGTTCAAGATAGAGCTGTTCATGGTGCTGCTCTGCCACAATAATATTATTAAATGTATCCTCAGCCCGTTCAAATCCCTCTTTACGCGCTGTTTCAGCAAAGTTTGCATACATATCTTCACTGACATATTTTTCAAGGGCAGCAGCTGATAAAAGGTTTGCCCGTGTATCTTTAATAACACCAGTTGGAAAGACCCATTTAACTTCAAGCTCTCCGCCATTGAAAAATTTAAAAAAACGCAGTGCATGCTCATATTCCTGTTTTGCAGTTTCAGAAAATATTTTTGCTATCTGCATAAACCCTTCATCCCTTGCCCGGTCAGAAAAAAAATCATACCGTGTTCTTGCCTGGGTTTCAGCGGCAAAAGATGCATGAAGGTTTTTTGCAGTTCTGCTTTCCCTGAATTTCATTTATATCTTATCCTCTTTTTATTCTTCTATTATAATGGCATCTGCACCGCATTCATCAGCTGCCTTGCGGATAATATCCTTAAGATGGTCAGGAATATCATCCATTTTAACCGTTGATTTCAGTTCATCTTCGTCATACTCAAATACTTCCGGACAAAGATCGTTACAGTTTCTGTCTCCCATGCATTGTTTTGTAATGATTACTTTCATTTTGGCTGCTGCCTCCTTTGTTAGTTTAAAGTTTGTTACTATTTACATTGTCTTCTGATTTCATGTCCCCTGATTCTTTCCTTAACCAAGGGGCTTAAAGGCCTTGACAGTTGCGCCGCATATGGGGCATCGCCAATCTTCGGGAAGATCTTCAAATTTTGTTCCCCTGGCAATCTTACCTTTTCTGTCTCCCCTGTCCGGGTTATAGGTGTAACCGCAGTTAACTGTCTGGCATTGATACATATCTTTGGGTTCTGCCATTGTTTTGTCCTCTCCTATTTATCCTGTTTTATTTTAGGATCACTTGGGGTTCCCATGCAATCCGGCGTGTAACATGAGTTGTCAACAAACGAGCATTCGCTCCTGCACGACGGACACTTGTCCGGCGGTGTCTCAGCTTCCTGAGTATATCCACATTTATTGCACATCCAGCTTGTCATAATCTACCTCCTTGGTTTACCGGTTTTTCAGGACATCTGATCACCTGAATAACCATTAACATCGGGTGTTGTAAACTAAGCTTTCAATAATCATGCCACAGCGTGGAGGTTGAAAATCCAAAGGAGCAGGGATACCCCTTTTAAAATGCTCCTTTTAATCAGATGGAAAATTTTATAAAATAAAGATATGATGTCAATGAAACAATAATAATATTCAATACAGGAGCTTTTATGGATATTAAACAGTTCAGATATTCCAGTGATAACCTGGGATACCTTGTATATTCAGGTGATACAGGTATCGCCATTGATGGTGGAGCAGTTGATGAGACACTATTGTTCGCGGACAGAAACAATATCAGCATAAGAATTATTACCAATACCCACTCCCATTATGATCATACCCCCGGGAACAAGGAATTACTGAAAAGAACCAGCGGTGAATTTCTGGATCCGGGGAAAATCCGATCAGATCAGACAGTGGCCATTGGCAAAGAGGTGCTTAATATTTTTCATGCACCGGGCCATACCCTTGATTCCATTATCTTCTGGACAGATGATTTTCTTGTAACCGGGGATACTCTGTTCAACGGCACTGTGGGTAACTGTTTTTCCAATGATTTTAATGCATTTTTTAATTCCCTTAAAAGGGTTATCGCTTTTCCAGGGAGCACAAGAATATATGCAGGCCATGATTATGTGGAAGAATCCCTGGAAATTGCAGGTGCCATTGATACTGGCAACCCTGATATTGAAAAGTATATGAAAAAATATAATCCCCATGGAGAAATTGTCTCAACCCTGGAAGATGAGCTAAAGGTAAACCCCTACATTAGGTTTAATGAAAAGGGTATGATTGAAAAATTAAAAGCCAGGAGGCTTCCGGTTGATACTGAATTTGAAAGGTTTAAATCAATAATGGAAAATTATTGAATTCAGCTGTTTTTTTATTATAAATTATACAGTTTATGCTTAATATACCCTTGATTATTGGCCAATAGGTTTTATAATATAAGGTTTATAACCATTATTCTCTGGAGAGAAGCATTAATGCTTGATAAGAATAGAAAATTTGTTGGAAGTTCCGGGCAGGATGTATCCTTTGCCCTGGGCAGGCAGCTGACCATTGAATATTATAACTGCGGCAGAGACCTTCTCCTTGACAAAGAGAAAGTTGAAAAAGCAATGCTTAAAGCAGCTTCCGGAAGCGGTGCCACTGTCATAAGCTCGTCATTTCACAATTTTCAGCCCCAGGGTGTAAGCGGTGTTGTTATAATTGCCGAGTCCCATTTTACTGTCCATGCATGGCCTGAACACAATTATGCAGCCGTTGATATATTCACCTGTGGTGATAAGATTGATCTTGAGGCGGCAATTGATTCCATGAAGGACTCGTTTAAGTCGGAAAATGTTGTTATATCTTCTGATCAGAACCGGGGATTAATATCCCGCCCCTTTGGCCGGAACAATATCACAAAAGAGACCGATATTGCCCATATGGTTGACAACAAAGATATTTTCCCCATATCCTGGGAAAAGGAGTATGCAAGGAAGAACCCCTGGGGAGTATTGACCTCCGTGGATATTTATATGTGTGACCCTGATACCATCAGGAATGCAGATAAAATTGAACAATTTGTGTGTGAACTCTGCGACATGATCGGCATGAAGCGGTTTGGCAGGTGCAGGATAGTCCATTTCGGCGAGGATGAAAAAGTGGAAGGATTCAGTATGACCCAGCTTATTGAAACGTCCCTTATATCAGGACATTTTGCCAATGCATCCAATAGTGCATTTATTGATATTTTCAGCTGCAAGTTCTATGAGCCAAGGAAAATTGCCGAGTTTGCAACCCTGTTTTTCAAAGGAGATAACTATAAAATGCAGATTGCATTGAGACAGTAGTGGGGCAGTTGTTATCTGATTATGAAAAATTTAAACAAAATAGTTGACGGCTGGTTTTCCGAGATATGTCCCATGTGGCCGGGAGTCGCACTCTCCCTTGAGATCCAGGAGGTTTTATACAGTAAAAGGAGTAAGTTCCAGCAGATTGACCTTTACAGGACAAAGAATTTCGGGAAAATGCTTGTTCTGGACGGAATAATCCAGCTCACTGAACCCGATGAGTTTGCCTACCATGAGATGATGGCCCATGTCCCCATGTTTGCCCATCCGGAACCTGAAAATATACTTGTAATCGGAGGAGGAGACGGGGGGGTTCTCCGGGAGGTCGGACGTCATAAATGTGTAAGCCGGATTGATTTCTGCGAGATTGATGAAGAGGTGATACAGGTTGCAAAGGAGTTTCTGCCGGACATTGCCTGTGGCTTTGATGATGCAAGGGTTAATATCCATATTGGAGACGGCAATCTTTTTGTAGATTCTAAAAAAGATGAGTATGATGTGATTATTGTTGATTCGTCTGACCCCATCGGACCCGGACAGGCACTGTTTGAACGTCCATTTTATGAAGGGTTGAAACGAGCATTGAAAAAGAACGGCATAATTGCAACCCAGGGGGAGTCTTTTTTTCTACATAAAGAGTGCGTTACAAACCTTGTTAAGATAACACGGGAGTTGTTCAGCGTACAGGCATACTCCTGTATTCTTGTGCCTACTTACCCGGGCGGACATATAGGTATCTGCCTTGGTTCCCTGGGGCCGGAGCTTGAAATACCAGCCAGAAAGATTCCAGATGAGATCCGGGAAAAACTTCAGTACTATACTCCTGAGATACACAAGGCTTCCTTTATTCTGCCCGGGTTTGCAGAAAAAATGTTTAATAATATCTGAAAATGAAGAACACGGGAGTGCCGGATGCAGAACATGGCTGCCATTGAGGACAATGTGGAGGTCAGGATTATAACAAAAGCTTCCATTGCTGATCTTACAGCACTCTATAGGTCGGCTGGCTGGTGGAATGCATCCTTTGATCAAAACCCTGAATTTTTAAAATCCATTGTTGCAGATTCTGCTCTGTTTGCAGGTGCATTTTTTAAAGATAAGATGATCGGCATGGGAAGAGCTTTGTCTGACAAGGCAAGTGATGCTTATATCCAGGATGTGGCTGTGCTGGAAAAGTTCAGGAGCAATGGTATTGGAAAAAGAATCATCATGCTGCTTGTCAAGAGACTCAAGGCATACCATATTGACTGGATAGGGCTCATTGCCAGGCCCGGAACATCCTCTTTTTACGAAAAACTCGGATTTGAACGCCTTGACGGCTATATCCCCCTGAAATATAAGGATTGAACACCATAGAGTTCCCGGAATTTACAGGATTTGATATAAAAGATCAGAGCTTTGTCAACTTGTTTGTTGCACGATTCAATCCTCTGTTTTGTGAATATAATTTCACCAACCTTTTCTGCTGGCAGAAACCTGCCAGACTATCCTGGTGCTTATACCGGGGCAGACTTTTAATTTATGACGGCATTGATGAGTGTTCCTTCATGCCCCTGGGTGATGCCTTTTCCCCCAGGGAGCTTGTAAATCTTTCAAAAAAAATGGAAGATATCGGTCTTAAACCGGATTTTGCCCTTGCAACTGAAGATTATATTAATGAATTTCCTGAAATCAGTGATTATTATATTGTAGAGCAAAAGAGGGATTATGCTGAATATATCTACAATGTTGATGATCTCTGCTCTTTAAAGGGGAAAAAACTTGCAAAGAAAAAAAATCTCATATCACAGTTTAAAAGGAGCTTTCCTGATTTTAAAATTGAACTGTTTGCTGACTTTTTTAAACAAGGCGTATCAGACCTTGCAGAAAAGATGTCAGGTCCTGCCGGAATCGGCCAGGAGTTTTCTGCCCTTGCCACGGCCCTTGACTATTTTAAGGACTTAAAGCTTAAAGGCCTTGTTCTGCTGAATAAAAACCGGGTTGCCGGATTTTCGATTTTCAGTCCTGTCAGCTCTGAAGGGGCAACAATGACCTATGATATACATTTTGAAAAAGCAGACAGGGATTTTAAAGGTGCATCCCAGATGATAAACCACGGGACAGCAGAGTATCTTAAGGACAAGTGTAAATACCTGAACAGGGAGCAGGACCTTGGACTTAAGGGGTTGAGGCAGTCTAAAATGTCCTATAACCCCGCAGCTCTGGCAATACCCCTATCCCTGACTCTGATATCCCGTGGATAGTGGGGGGCTGGATCAGGTTTTTCGTTTTTTAATCATTGTATAAAGAGCCACGGCAAGGAACATCATGCAGAATCCCAAATGCATAAGATCCAGTGCAATGATCATATTATGGTTAAAGTATACTCCGGGCATGTTTTTTATTACAAGCAGGCAGCCTGTGATAATCAAGCCTGCCAAAAGTATTATCTTATAGTATCCTGTCAGATATATTTTGTGAAACGGCCTGTTCAGAATAAAGTCCACAATAAAAAATGCTGCACATGCCATGAGAACAATGGCAGCTATATAATGCATTGAATGGGTTACATAGTATTTTGCAAGCCAGCTGAATCCAGGTATATCTGCAATATAGTATCGTTTAAAAATCGGCATCTGTGCAAATCCCGAGAGTGTGATAAAAAACAGTGTTATTGCATAAATGAATTTGCTGATTTTTCCTTGTGTTTTCATTGTCTATCTATCCTCCTTTGCTGCAAGGTAAAATTTTCCAATGGCTGCTGCAACACCTGCAATGGGGGCAATGACCATGGCTTTGGCAAGATTGGTGCCATTTGCCATCATGTTTTTCACCTTTTTCAAGTGGGGTTTTCCTTTTCCCTTTTCAATGGCTTTGTTAATCTCTTCAAAGGGGACAGGAGAGACATAGATGGTATTGGTTCCGCCATTTTCATGTTCGCCATAGATATATCCGTTCATTTTTTTTGCAAGGGCATGGGCTTTTTTAATGATTTCACTCCTGGGCCCTATGGTCTGGACACCCTCGGGACAGGCTTCTATGCATGCAGGAATTTCACCCTTTTCAAGCTTGTCATAACAGCGGTCGCACTTATACATTGTTCCATTGCCTGCAAGACTCGGCAGAAGGTCAAGGTATAGTCCTGTACCTGTCTGACGTTGGGGAATATGCCATGGACAGGCCTTTTTGCACTTGGAACCGCCAAGGCAGATATCTGAATCAATTCTGGACAGGCCGTTTTCCTCCTGCTTTGCAGCTCCCCATGGGCATAGTTTTACACAGGGCGGATTGTCGCAATGCATGCATCTGCGGGGAATGGTGAGCTCAATATCTTCACCATTCAATGTTACATCTGCATGCTGTATAAAGAGCCAGTTATAAGGGGTGAGACGGTCTGTTACATCTCTTTTTTCTGACCAGTCCTCCACAGGCACCCTGTTGGGATACATCTTAGGGAACGGTTTTTCAGGATTTGGATATTTTGCTGCATTTGATTCCTGGCATGCAAAGACACACTCTTCACAACCAACACATTTTGAAATGTCCAGCAATGTAGCCAGGGGCTCTTTCTTATCCCTGGCCAGGGCATTTGCTCCCTTTGCAATGGGCATTGATGCAGCAATAGAGCCTGCAGCTGTAATAGAACCCTTTAAAAATGCCCTGCGTGATATTTTTGAACTCATCTTTTTACTTTACCCTCCATCATAAGTTGTTGCTATCCGAGTAACTCTATAGGATATGTATCAAAAAATATGCCAAAAATATCCTGGAAAGAAATTATTTATAACATATTGGAATAGCATGATATTATGATGATAACCATTGGGTCTCCCAGGCCTGTTCAATAAAAGTTTGTGAAAATCCCGGAAAGGTTAACGGTTATAGTAACGTTACCTGAACATAAAAAATCCCCGCTTGCACGGGGATTTTTTATCAATAAGAAGGGAATGAAAATTCTATATTTTAGAGGGGGCCACTACTCATAACATGGCTTAATTCCTCAATTTTATTATTTTTAATTCGCCATTTGTAGATCTCTTCCATGTCCTGGTAAACCTGGAATACCTGGAAGAATCCGTGCCAATGTGCATAATCCGGTCCGTTCATGGCAGAGCCCTGTCTTGCTCTTCTGCCTGTGTGGTGCCATAGATAGTACATGAGTTCCTGGAATCCGTCTCTCCATGCATCTTTTTTGAGAAGTTTTTTGTCTGCAAGTTCTTTTTTCATCTTAACAGCACCTTCCCAATACTGGTTGTACAGGGCAACAGAATTATCAAGAACAGTTCTCTGGGTCTGGGTATGGGTTGCACCATGGCAGTTTATACACACCTTCTGCATAAGTTTATCACCCTTTTCACCATTGCCCCTTTCACCGGTTCTGATGGTGCTCTTTTTATGCATGAGATCCCATTTTAATCTGTCATTAACATTATGGGTTGTGGAGAGTTCACCAATACCGCTCATGTGGCATACTGCACAGGTTGGTGCTGTATAATCGCCTGGTTCCCATGTATCAGGTGCGCTGTCCCATCTCCACTCTTCACCGTGGGTCAAAAACTGCTGTCCATGCTTGCTTGATAAATAGATTTCAATATCCGGGTGATCCGGGCCGAGATGACATGATGCGCAGGCTTCGGGTTTTCTTGCCTCGGCAATATCAAATTTATGTCTTGTATGGCATACAGTACATGTACCAACGGAGCCATCTGGATATCTGGTCCCTACTCCACCAGGCCATGTCTCATTAACAGGTTTGTTATCAGGACCCATTTCAACTTGTGTACCATGGCACATCTGGCAGCCTGATGCCCTGGAAGCCCTGTTATATGCGGCCATATTCTTTGGTGTTAATCCGTCAAGCTTCATATCGGGCTGATCAATAAAACCCCTGCCTTCATAATGGTATTGGAGTTTAACAAGTTTTCCACCGGCTTTTGTTACATCCATTACTGCTTTGCTTGCAAGTTTTGCATGTCCGCTCTTGAGAAATTGTTCAACTTCCTTTGGATGGCACCTGGAGCAGGTTTTTGATGAAACCATGGGGGATATGTATGTATCAGTACCCTTAAGGCCTTCACACTGTACAGCCATGGGAGAAGTGGACTTTACCGCATGGCAGTCATAACATGAAACCCCGGCATGGGCCATGGAACTCTCTTTCCAGGCATGGACAGTACCGGACATCTTCTTGGAGTGGCATTCAATACAGCTCAATGCCTCTTTGGAATAACCAGTTTTAATAACGAGTGTCTTCTCTTCAAGGTTGGGAGTCTGGTCGCCGGCAACAGCAACAGCAGCAATTCCCACCAGAAAAAGAAAGCAACTCAAAAGCAGAGTTTTTGTCGGTGAATACTTCATTTTTCCCCCTTACAATTTTAGTTAAGTATCTGTTTTACAGGTTTTTAAAATAATTATTTGCTATATTTATCATATTCTTATGTCCGACATGCGGATGGCATTCCGCACATTTCTTTTTGGTCTCCCCCAGAAGATATGCCCTGTGAGCCAGGAATCCGCCGCGTTTCATACCCGGTGGTGTCAGGACATGGTGGCATTTCCTGCATGCATTATCAAAGGTGAATTTAAGACGGTTGCGTTCAGCAGCTCCTGCCCAGTCATAGGTTTTCTCATCAATATATGTATTGTGTATAATGTCGCTGGTACCGGTTTTAGCCTTGACCGTGAAATACTGGATAAAACTGCCATGGGGAAGATGACAGTCAACACACTGGGCTGTAAAACCCTGGGGATTGTTTCCGCCGTGTACCGAACCCTGCCATGCGGTCCTGAATGGGGTCATGATATGGCATGAGACACAAAATGTGTCTGTATTGGTTGTCTCAATCATAAAACCGGATGCCAGAACAATAATTGCCATCAGAACAACCCCTGTAATTCCTCCAAACCACCAACCTTTTTTACTGTTGCCTGTCTTTGGACTTGATGCTGAGGTCATAGTAAATTCCTTTTCAAGACTGTATGATTGAAATTCAAGTTAGTAAAGTATAATAAAAAAGAGTGTAACTGTGTTGTTAAAGATGTAACTATTTTGTTACATCAAACTTATATCCAACCCCTGGAATGGTGACAATATATTCCGGGCTGTCAGGAGTCTGTTCTATTTTTTTTCTAAGCCTCTGGATATGAACATCCAGAGCCCTGGAGTTGGAATAGAGTTTTGAATCTTTCCATATCTGTTTTTCAATGAATTCCCGGGAAAGTGCTTTATTATTGTGGGAAACAAAGAGGGCAAGCAGTTCAAATTCTGTTTTGGTTAATTTAACCAGCTTGTTTTTCAGTGTGACCTGGCGTGTTCTGAAATTGATTTCAAGGTCGTTCAACTGCTGCCTGTACTGCACGGAGATACGGTCAACCCTGTTGAAAAGAGCTGTAATTCTTGCAGACAGTTCCAGAAAATCAAAGGGTTTGACTATGTAATCATCTGCTCCGCTTTTAAGGCCAAGCACCTTGTCAGGAAGAGTATCCCTTGCTGTGAGCATGATAATGGGAAAATCATACTCCTTGCGCAGTATTTCACATACAGCTATGCCGTCAATATCCGGAAGGTTAAGGTCCAGAAGAACCAGATGAACAATTGTTTTTTTCACAATTGCGATCCCTTCCCGGCCTGTGAAAGCTGTGATAACATTATATCCGTCTATGAGCAGGTTGCTTTTTATGGTATGGACAATGTCTTCATCATCATCAACAAGCAGAATTGTTTTTTCGTTTTTTTTAGCCATATTGCATTTCCGTTTATTTTTCCAGTGGAAGTATTACATGGAAAACAGTGGGGCCTGACGGGCTGCTTTCAGCCTCTATTCTGCCTTTATGGGCAGTGACAATGGCCTTGGAAATGGCAAGGCCCAGGCCTGTTCCCTTTTTATTCTGTTTAACTGTTTTTTCCACTATATAAAATTTTTCAAATATATTATCAAGATGCTTTTCATCGATTCCAGGCCCATGGTTTTTTATGGATATTACAACTGTTTTATCCTTTTTCTCAAGGTTTACCAGAACATCAGTGTCAGGGCCGGAGAATTTGATTGCATTGTCAAGGATATTAACCAGCACCTGTTCAATGCGTTCAAGATCAATAAGGGCAGATATGGTGCCGGGGTTTTCAAACCGGATGGATATATTTTTTTTATTGGCAATGGGGCTTAAGATTTCAATCACCTCTTCCACGAGCTGTGAGATATCTTCTTTTTCAAATTCCCACTCTATCTTACCTGCTTCAAGTTTTGTAAAATCAAACAGGTCAGTTATCAGCCATGTTAATCTGGACAGGTTCTTATCCACAATATTGATATATTTGAGATCATCTTTTCTTTTAAGGGTTCTTGCAAGGTAATTGATGCCGCCCTTGGCAGCAGTCAGGGGAGTGCGAAGCTCATGGGACATATTGGTCAGAAAATCAGATTTAAGGGTGTCAAGCTTCATTAAGTCATGGTTGGCCTTTGCAAGTTCACGGGTTGCCTTTGACACCCTCTCTTCCAGGCGGTCACGGTTCTGGGCAAGGCTGGATGCCATCATATTGAAATTGCGGCCCAGGTGTTCAATCTCATCATCAGTATTTATGGCAACCCTGGTATCAAGGTTGCCAAGGGCAATCTCCCGGCTTTTCTGTTCAAGTTCATTTAAGGGTTTAAGCACAATTTTATTAATCAGGAAAAATAGAACCCCTATTGTGACAAGGGTGATGCATACACCGGCACTTGCAAGCATTATGGCGTTTCTTTTAAGAGCCCTCCGGGTTTCTGTAAAGGGGATGGTGATGCGCAGGCCGCCAATAATGTCTGAATTCACACAATATTTATTATTGTGGCATTCAATGCACCCCTTTTCTTTATATAAAGGTACAATAAAATCAAGGGAAGCATCATTAAATCTGTACACTTCCGTGGCATTTTCCTGCTTGAAAAATCTTAAGGCCTGTCTTTCAAAATCATCGGCACGATTTTCAAGGTTCACAGGTGTAAGGCTTGATATGCGAAAGCTGTATAATTTTTCTTCCATGGAGTATTGGGAGAGCTTTTTTGTGACCATAGCAGGTGTAAACATTTTAAGTTCACCAAGCTCGGTATTGATATTATATTCCATGCTGTTTTCCATATTGCAGGCACCAATACTGTTAATGGGAATAAAAACACCTCCCTTACAGTCTGTGACCCACTGCCTGAGCAGAATAATATTGTCGGCAAGCACTCTTGCTTTATCAATGGTATGGGTTTTTGCCTGGTCAATTAGATTTATCTCAATCCAGATAAATATAAATCCAAGGATCGGAACAATTATTATGATAACTCCGAAAATAAATTTTCTGTTAAGGGAATGAACCATTTTACTGTTTGATATAACTCTTTCAATTATGTAAACCAGCCTGTACAGCCAGTGTTCAGATAATTTGTAGTATGCAGTAAAGGATAAGTCAATAGTTAAAGGATTAATACCTGCTGTTTTAAGATATGATTTTCCTTTTTTCAAGGAGGGGTACAGGGTCAACAATGTGGCGGGGGAACCACTTTTTCTGATCATCTGCCCCAAGTGCCATGGAGAGCAGTTCAGAAAAATGGAATATTGGTATGGGTTTTTTAACAGTGCAGCGTATTTCAAGGTTTAAATGGCACATGGCACAGGCAGTGACCATGCATTCTGCCCCTGCCTGGATTGCACTTGTCATGATTTTATTGACAACATTTTCCGCAAGTCTTGGTTTTGCAACAGATAGATATGTGCCGCAGCACTGCATTGCATGCCCAAAGGGCACAATATCAGCACCCAGTTTTGCAAGGCTGTTTTCCATGGTTCCATGATAACTTGTTTCAAATCGTAAGTCAGGGGGCATGGACAGCATACAGCCGTAATATGGAGCTGTCCTGATGCCTTTTAAAGGCACACTGTTTTTGTCAAAAAAGTTATAAAGATCAATGCGGTTGAAAATATCAAAAAAATGGATTATTTCAAGGCTTTCATCAAAGGCCTGTCCCCATTTTTTCTGGTATTCAAGCTGCAGGGGTTTACTGTTTTTAATTTTCAGGTACATTGATTTCATGCGGATAAAGCAGCTGGGACAGGCTATGAGTAAAGGGATTTTTTTGGGTGCCAGGGATATATTTCTCATGGGGAGCTGTTCTGCAAGATTGCTGTCCAGGCTGTGGGCCGATGATGATCCGCAGCAGTTCCAGTCTTCAAGTTCCTTTAGTTCAATATTTACCCTGGTGCAGAACTTCAGCAGGGAAGCTGTATTCTCATGGCCTGATGCCTTAAGTGAACAGCCCGGAAAAAAGGAGAATTTCATCCCTTTAAGTTCATTGTCTGCCCTGGCAGCTGACCTGCCTGTTTTTAAAGATCTTTTCAATGGCTTTTTTATCCTTGACCTTTGAAGGAGTTAAATCAAGTTTTCTTTTCTTCAGCATATTAAGACCCAGTCCCATGTCAGTGAGCAGGTCAAATTTTTTAAGTTTATATCTCATCATGATTTCAAGTTAAAAAATT
>Ga0256846_1000143_pt1 | contig 31664 bp, 27 predicted proteins | sample TevniametaG_FD_189098 | JGI IMG/M metagenome (GOLD analysis project Ga0256846, IMG submission 189098) | Tube worm associated microbial communities from hydrothermal vent at the East Pacific Rise, Pacific Ocean - Tevnia | ecosystem: Host-associated > Annelida > Integument > Unclassified ...
GATCTGTATTATATTGACCGCCGTGGGTATCGCTTTGGACCGGTGACTTAAAAAAATGGTATTATGCTGACCGGATTTGAAAAAATCGTGGAAGAACGGATTCGACGGGCGCAACAGGAGGGCCGTTTTGCGGATTTACGCGGGCGCGGCCGGCCGCTCCGCCTTGAAGACGATCAGCACATCCCCGAAGATCTGCGCCTTTGCCACAAAATCCTCAAAAATGCCAATTATCTGCCACCAGCGCTCGAAATCAAAAAACAGATCCGGCAGACCGAGGACCTGATGGGCACAATGACCGATACCGCTGAAAAATATCGAACCTTGAAAAAATTGAACTACCTGATCATGAAGTACAATACGCTGAAAGCCGGCGCCTCAGTGTTTGACATTCCCCAGCGCTATGATCATCAGCTGGTCCGCCGGATGTCCTGAAGAAAAGTTAACGGAAAAACGGCCGCTCCCCATTGACACTGGATGATAAAAGGTGACATGAAAACCCGTAAAGACAGATCTGACCAGGGACTTTTCAAAGGGGTCGCCACCGCCTACGTCATTCTCATTCTGCACGTGATTCTGATCGCCGCCGTGGGTCTTCTCGTTGTTTTCTTCAGCGGCATTCTCAATTATATGCTGTTTATTCTCATTGGATTTGCCGTATTGATTATCGCATCGGGATACTATTTTTTCCGCCGCCTGAAACGACGGGGACGGGAAATAAACGAGGCTCTGCATTCCCCCATGTTTAACGGGCGTTCGGTGGAGGTCAGTTTCCTGGGCGGCATGGCATCCTTGCGGCTGGGTGACAATACGCAGCCGCCGGTACTGGATTCCCACCGGCCCGCCGCACCCCCGCTGCTGGAAGATCCGGCGGCCATGCATATTCGAAAGATATCCGAACTGGCTGAACTATATGAAAACAATCTGATTTCCACGGAAGAATTTGAAACACTTAAGCGCCGGATCATCAACGCCTGACCGCCGGGAACAACCGTCCATCGCAAATGGAGGCATTCATGCAGAAAAAAACCATCGCCCTGCTCTCGGGCGGCATATCACCGGAACGGGAAGTGTCGCTGAACAGCGGCGCTCAGGTCTATGATGCTCTGGACAAAGACAAATACCATGTGGTCCGCTACGATCCCAAAACCGATCTTGCCCGGCTGGTGGCCGATGCGCCGGATATTGACGCCGCCCTGATCATTCTGCACGGCCCGTATGGCGAAGACGGCACGATCCAGGGCATGCTTGATCTGCTGCAAATCCCCTACCAGGGTTCGGGTGTGCTGGGAAGCGCCGTGGCCATGGACAAGGTGGTGGCCAAACAGCTTTACGACAGCGCCGGCATCCCCACGCCGCCGGATGTGGCCATCAACCGGGGCGACCGGATCGACCCGGCGGATATCGTTTCCCGGCTGGGGCTGCCGCTGGTCGTCAAACCGGCCCGGGATGGTTCGAGTATCGGCATGTCCATCGTCCGCGACACCGGTACGCTGGCGCCGGCACTGGAGAAAGCGTTCCGGCAGGGACCCACGGTTCTTGTTGAAGCATTTGTCGAAGGCATCGAGATCACCGGCGGCGTACTGGGCAACGACGATCTGGAAGCCCTGCCCCTGATCGAGATTGTACCGGACCCGTCCCGGGATTTTTTCGATTATAAAGCCAAGTACACGGCCGGCGTCACCCGGGAAATCTGCCCGGCACGCATCGATGCCGTATTAACGGAAAAAGCACAGCACCTGGCCCTGGCCGCCCATCAGGCCCTTTTCTGCCGGGGATACAGCCGCACCGACATGATTCTTGTCGATGAGACCTTTTTCGTACTGGAAACCAATACCATTCCGGGAATGACGGCCACGAGCCTTCTGCCCCAGGCGGCGGCCAAAGCCGGTTATTCGTTCAGCCGTCTGATGGACCGGCTCATTGACCTGGCCATCGAAGACCATCAGGCCCGGACACGGCCGGCAGAAAAATAACAGCTCGCCCGCCGGAAAATTCACCGGCGGCATCACATGAAAGGATCTATTTGGATGACAAATCACCCAGCCTCAACAGCAGCCCCGCAGGTGGGCATCATCATGGGCAGCGACTCGGACCTGCCCGTCATGCAGGCCGCGGCGGACGCCCTGAAATCATTTGGTATCCCCTGCGAAATGACGGTGGCATCCGCCCATCGCAGCCCGGCCCGGGCCACCGATTATGCGGCCACGGCCCGGGATCGCGGCCTGCGGGTCATCATTGCCGGCGCCGGCCACGCCGCCCATCTGGCCGGGGTTCTGGCCGCACAGACCACCCTGCCGGTCATCGGTGTTCCCATCGACTCCTCCTGTCTGAAGGGATGGGATGCCCTCCTGGCCACCGTCCAGATGCCACCGGGAATTCCGGTCGCCACCATGGCCATCGGTAAATCCGGCGCCCGCAATGCCGGCATTCTGGCCGCCCAGATGCTGGCCCTGGCCGATCGGGACCTGGCCCGGGAACTGGCTGATTTCAAAGACCGGATGGCCGCTCAGGTTGAGGAAAAAGCCCGAAAAGTCGAAAATGCCGGGTAACGTTCGCCCCATCGATCCCGCCCGGCCCGATCCGGACCTGATCGCCCGCGCCGCCCGGACACTGCGTACGGGCGGGCATATCATCTTTCCCACTTCCGGTCTGTACGGCCTGGGGGCGGACGCCACCTGCCGGGATGCGGTTGACCGTATTTACACGCTGAAATCCCGTACCGCCGCCAAACCGATTCTCATTCTGATCCCCGCCGCCAGAGACCTGACCCGATGGGTCACGGCAGTGCCGCCCACCGCCGAAAAAATCATTGCGCAGTACTGGCCGGGCGGTATCACCCTGATATTTAACGCCCGGCCCATCCTGCCGGATACCCTTACCGCCGGGACCGGCAAAATCGGCATCCGCGTCCCGGCCCACCCCGTGGCCCGGGCGCTGATTTCCGCCGTCGACTTTCCGGTCACGGCGACCAGCGCCAATCCGGCCGGCGCGGCCGGATGCACCGCCATATCCGCCATCGCCCCGGTTATTGCGGCCGGCGTCGATCTCCTCCTTGACGCCGGCCCCCTTGCCGGCGGCCCCGGCTCAACGGTGATCGACGTCACGGTCGAACCGCCGCTGATCCTCCGATCCGGTTCGCTGTCCGTTGCGCCCCGTTTTTTTTGCGCGCCCCCCGATCCGGCCGTTGACAAGAACGCCTGATTCACCTATATATACGATCGATCCAGCGCCGGAGTGGTGAAACTGGTAGACGCAGAGGACTCAAAATCCTCCGGGCCCTGCGCCCTTGAGAGTTCGATTCTCTCCTCCGGCACCATTGACCAAAAAGGGGGGCTTGCCTGATCTCGGCAAGCCCCCCCTTTTTTATCTGAACCTGTTTCAATTGTCCGGTATCTGCCCGTCACCGGGTATCGGCTGACGCCGGCAGGCCGGTGGCGGGGATGCTAAGGCCCCGTCCGCTTTTTGATCTCTGCCGCCGTTTCGGCGAGAATCCGGTCGTCATCGGCGTCTTTCCGCATGCCGGGGCAGCTGCCCGCCATGATGCGCCAGTTGTTGACATCGACCAGCACGCTCTCGATATGCGGCCAGGCCTTGCACATCCGCGGCTTGACCGGATGGATGGTGCAGATCCCGTCCCAGAAGATACAATAGCCGCCATCCCCCTGGGCGAGCAGCGGACGGTTGCCTGAAAAAGCGCAGTATTGTCTGACAAACGCCGCCGGCGTCACGTGCAGGTAGGCGCTGATGGCCTGGATATCTTTTCCGGTAACAAACGTGCCGCCGTATCCCCGGCAGCATTCTCCGCACCGGGTACATTCAAAAATCGGTTTCATAGCTTACATTCCATGGCGGCTTTGCATGGCCTTGCCCAGGGTCACCTGGTCAATATATTTCAAATCGCCCCCCATGGGTACGCCGGAGGCAATCCGGGTCACCTTCACGGAATACCGCGCCAGCAGCTGAGCCAGAAATGAGGCCGTGGATTCTCCTTCCGTGCTGGTGCCGGTGGCCAGAACAATCTCCTTGATCTCCTCCTGGGAAATACGGGCTTCCAGTTCCCGGATCCGCAGCGCGTCCGGTCCGATACCGTCAACGGGGGACAACGCCCCCTGAAGGATGTGGTAGAGACCATTCCACGCACCGGATTTCTCGATGGACACCATGTCGGCGGGGTGCTCCACCACGCAAACCATGGATCGATCCCGGCCCGGATCGCTGCACAGCCGGCACAGTTCGCCGTCGCTCAACGAGAAACAGAGGCGGCAGAGGCGGGTTTTTTCTTTAACGGCCAGTATCCGGCGGGCCAGTTTTTCCGCTTCTTTACGCGGCGCCCCCAGGATATACAGGGCCAGCCGTTCGGCGGTCTTGTTGCCCACGCCGGGCAGTCTGGCAAAACTCTGGATCAGCTGCAGAATGGATGGCGGGTAATGTGGCATCAGGTATTCCTATGTTAATCCGGGGATATTCAATCCGCCGGTTATTTTCCCCATTTCGCTGTTCATCATTTCCCGGGCGCGGGACAAGGCGTCGTTGACCGCCGCCAGCACCAGGTCCTGGAGCATTTCCACATCCTCCGGGTCCACCACTTCCCTGTCAATGACAATGGAAACGACCTGCTGCCCTCCGCTGGCGACGACCTTGACCATCCCGCCGCCGGCACTGGCTTCAACCGTTTTCTCGGCCAGTTCCGTCTGCATTTTCATCATTTTGCTCTGCAGTTTCTGCGCCTGCTTAAGCATGTTGCCCATGCCTTTCATTGGTCTTCCTCCTTCTGGAGAGTCACTTTCTCCACTCTCCCGTTAAACACTTCGATGGCGTCGATCACCACAGGATGCATCAACGCTTCTTTTTCCAGTTCCGCGTGCTTTTTTTTTCTGGATTGCCGGTGGTCGCCGGTGACGCGCCCCCCCTTGATGGAAATCTGTATCGTCCGGTGCAGTTTTTCCCCCAGCAGCCGTTCGATGGCGGTCATGTTTTTCTTGCGGCGAACCCGGTTCAGGTTGAAGTCGCCCCCCCCGATCTCAAGTTCCACCCGGCCGTCCCCCTTGACGGTCACCCGGCTGCCGGTCAGGTTGGCCGCCAGAGACGGCGTGGTATCGCTCAGCTGCCGGCAAATCTGTTCCCAGACGACATCGATGGATTCTTCCACTGCCCGGTCTATTTCGGGCAGGCAAGGGGCCGTCCCGTTTGAAGTATCGGGGCCGGAATCTGCCGGCGGCACGGGGGTATCCGGTGGCCCGCCGGCCATTTCCCGATGCGATGATACGTCTATCGGGCCGGCCGGGCGGTGCGGCGCGGTCACCGCGGAAGGCGATGAAAGGGATGCCTGATCATCATGCGTCGACGCCGGTGCCTGCTCAAAAGCGGATTTCAGCCCATCGATCTTTTCAATCAGCGTATCAATGGGCAATACCGGTTTCATTTCGCCAAGCCGGATCAAAACCATCTCCATGGCCATCCGGGGATGGGGAGACAGCCGGACCGTGACTTCGTCCCGGTAAAGATTTTCAAAAAGCCAGGCCAGATGGACATCGGACACCTTCCCGGCCTGACCGGTCAGCGTATCCATTTCAGCTGCCGACGCGGTGATCAGTTTTCCGGGCGACGGAGCCACTTTCACCACCATCAGGTCCCGCAACCAGGTCAGCAGATCGTTGTACACGCGCTGCAGATCCTGGCCGTTGACATGGATTTCTTCAATTTTCAACAGCATCCGGCGAATATCTCCGGAAATCAGGGCATCACCCAGATCGGCAATGGCCGCCCGGTCCATGCATCCCAGCAGATCCAGCACAAATTCGCGGGCCACCGCGCCGTCCGACCCGGCCATCACCTGGTCCAACAGGCTCAGGGCATCACGCATGCTGCCATCGGCCTGCCGGGCGATCAGGGCCAGGCTGTCCGGCTGAATGTCGACTTTTTCTTTTTCGCACAGCAATGCCAGATGGCTGACAATGGCGTCATGGTCAATCCGGCGCATGTCGTGCCGCTGACAGCGGGATAAAATCGTGATGGGAATTTTCTGAATCTCGGTGGTGGCAAAGAAAAAAAGCACATGCGCCGGCGGTTCTTCGAGGGTTTTTAACAGCGCGTTAAATGCCGACAGGCTGAGCATGTGCACTTCATCGATGATGTAAATTTTATACCGGCTGGCCGTCGGCATGAAAACGATATTGTCCCGCAACTGGCGAATCTGGTCGACACTGTTGTTGGAAGCGCCGTCGATTTCAAAGACATCCGCCGAGCTGTCGGCCGTGATCTCCCGGCAGGACTGGCAGGTATTGCATGGCCGGGCCGTTGGCCCCGTTTCGCAATTCATCGCCTTGGCCAGAATCCGGGCCACGGTCGTTTTACCCGTTCCCCGGGGACCGGCAAATAGAATGGCATGGGCCACCCGGTTGGCGGCAATGGCGTTCATCAGGGTCTGGGTGACATGGGCCTGACCCACCACCGCCTCAAACGTCTGGGGCCGGTATTTTCGGGCCAGAACAAGGTAGGACACGAAATGGATTTCCTTTTTGGTTTGGCTGGCCTGGGATTCATATACACAACGAACCGGCGTCACGGCACCCGGATGGGAAGAACGGCTTTTTTTGAATCCCGAAGCCATGCCGTCAGGGGGTTATTGTGGCGGAGAGAGAGGGATTCGAACCCTCGGTACTGCTATAAACAGCACACACGATTTCCAGTCGTGCTCCTTCAGCCAGCTCGGACATCTCTCCACATTTTCCACCGGCACCGCCGTTACCTGCTGGCGGAGAGGGTGGGATTCGAACCCACGATCCCACTTTTGGCGGGATACCGCTTTTCGAGAGCGGGGCCTTCAGCCACTCGGCAACCTCTCCATAGCGCAAACGCCGGAAGAAGGCAATATATAGGCGGATCATCCTGCTGTCAATTCCAATATGGCGGGAAATACGGTTTATTTGGCCTTTGTGTATCCCCGGGGCCTGTGATATGAACGGGCCATTATTCTTTTTCCGGCCAGTTACAATGGCTGCCCCGTTTGGAAGAAAAGTGTCCATGGACCCGCTTAAAAATAAAATCCCATCCGATGTTAACACCATCCACCTGATTGCCGTGTGCGGCACAGGGATGGCCGCGCTGGCCGTGATGCTCAAGGACCTCGGCTTTCAGGTATCCGGGTCGGATCAGAATGTGTACCCGCCCATGAGTACGTTCTTGACCGATCATGGCATTGCCATCGCCGAAGGCTTCCGCCCCGCTTACCTGGATGCCTGCCCCGACCTGGTGATTGTGGGAAATGCCGTATCCCGGGACAATCCGGAAGCCATGCGCCTGTCCGAGCTGGGATTGAACTACTGCTCCATGCCCCAGGCCGTGAACCATTTTCTGGCCAGAGACAAAAAAGCGCTGGTCATCACCGGCACCCACGGTAAAACAACGACCGCGTCCCTGCTGGCCTGGATACTGTTTCATGCCGGCCGGGATCCGTCTTTCATTATCGGCGGCATCCTGAAAAATTTCAAAAGCAACCATCGGCTGGGTCAAGGGGACTTTGTTGTTATCGAAGGCGATGAGTATGATACGGCTTTTTTTGACAAGGGGCCGAAGTTTCTTCATTACCGCCCGCATACGGCTGTTTTGACCAGTGTGGAATTCGACCATGCCGACATATTTGCCGATTTAAACCATGTCATCCGCACTTTCGACCGGCTTTTATCCGGCCTTCCCGATACGTGCCGGGTATTTGCTTTTGATGGCGACCCCAACGTGGCCACGCTCACCAATACCCGGCCGGATCTTGTAAAAACATACGGTTATGGCCCCGACGCCCTGTGGCGGCCGGGCATAGAGCGCCGCGAAGGCCATTGGACGATTTTTGACATATTCAGAGCCGGGAAGCTGTTTGGCACTTTCCGCACCCGGCTCCCCGGCCGCCATAATCGGCTCAATACGCTGGCCGCGGTGGCGGTGGCCGACCGCATCGGCCTGACCGCGCCGGAAATTGCCGCAGGCCTGGCCACTTTCACCGGTATCCGGCGCCGGCAGGAAATACGGGGCGTCAAACGCGATATCACCGTTATCGATGATTTCGCCCATCATCCCACGGCCGTGCTGGAAACCATTGCGGCGATTCGCAGCCAATATCCGGCCGGCCGTCTGATTGCCGTTTTCGAGCCCAGAACCAACACCAGCATGCGCAACGTGTTTCAGAAAAAATATGCCACCGTATTTGACCAGGCCGATATCATCTGTATCCGGACGCCGTCCATGCGCCACAAGGTCCCTGCCGACCAGCGCCTGTCATCCGAAAACCTGGTCGCGGATCTGGTCCGACGGAAAAAAGCGGCCCGCCATTTCGATGATACGGAAACCATTATATCTTACTTAACCGATATTGCCGCGGCTGATGATGTGATCCTGATCATGTCCAACGGTGGATTCGACAACATCCATGCGCGGCTACTCGATCAACTCTAACCGATTTGTCATGATGACCGGTCCGATGATCAAAGAGATATTAATCATAACCGCCGATCGCACCGTCTTTGAACGGATCAAAACGGCATGCGGGCCATTGTGCGAAAACGACACGGCCTTGTTTTGGGCCGGAGATATCCCCGCGGCGGTCGAGCGGCTGCAGACACGCCCGGTCACCCTGGTCCTGCTGGGCACACTGCCCCGGCAGAAATACGCGCCGGAGCTGCTGTTTTACATCTGGAAATGTTATCCCGACATCACTGTCTTGAATATGGCCGGCGAACGCGAATCCCCGGAGGAGATGATCATCGAAGACGGGGGCATTGCCGTTCAGCCGGTCCGGATGCCGCCCGACGCATCCTGGCCCGAAATCATTGGCAATGCACGCCAAATGGAAAGAAACGGCGGTTTTCTACGCATCAGCGACACCTCCCTTTTCGTCCAGATGATCCAGCAGGAACAGCGGACCTGCACGCTTCGAATTTACAATAACGTCACCGATCAGTTCGGCGTCCTCTTTTTCCAGAAGGGCACGCTTGAAAATGCCCGTTTGAAAACCGTTCAGGGAAAACCGGCCGCCTGCGCCATTCTCAGCTGGGATGCGGTTGCCATCGATGTGCAGGATACCTGCCGCCCCGCCCCGCCCCGGATTACCCATAATCTCCAGGCGCTGATCATCGAAGGGCGCATCAACAGGGATCATTCGGCCAGCTATGACACAACAGCCGAATGGACCGACGCCGCCGGGGAAGAAACCCAATATTGCCGAAAACTGATGGCCCGAATTCAGGAAGGGCATGGTTCGGCGCCGCAAAAGGAGACAGGGGCGCGCCCGCCAGACAGGCCGGTGCTGTGGACAAACCGCTGGTTCCGGCCGGGACTGACGGTTGCCCTGGTGTTTCTTTTGGGAGCGGCGGCCTTTCTGGCCCATCGCCGGCTGCCCGACAGGGGCTCTGAGCACATCACGTCCGGGGGTAAACGGATAGCGATATTGCCACATGACCCGGCACGGATACCGCCGCTCACCGCGGATTCCGGAAAATCCGGGGGTACCGGCCGCCGATCCAGTGTGGCGGGACACCCACCCGATAAAATGAAAAAGCGCAGCGTCCCGTCCACCCGCTCCCCCCTGGCCCAGACGGCAGCAAATGTCGTTTCTGCCGCTGCCGTCCGGAGGGATCTGATACGGCCGCGGACCGTTTTTATTCAATATACGCATGCGGGTAATCGCAAGCTGGTCCATAATCTGGCCGGTTATCTGGCCGCCCGGGGATTTACGATTCGCGGGATTGAACAGATCGCATACCGACGAAACGAGATCCGCTATTTTCACCCGGCAGATAAAAAAGCCGCCCGGATGCTCGGCCGGGAGACCGCCGGTTATCTGACCCGGCGGCACGCATCCAAAGGTCCCCCCCCGGTTTATCTGAAAAATCTGGCCGCCACCTATCCCCGGGTACCGGCCGGCCAGCTGGAAATCTGGCTGCGGCTACCCGCCCGGCAGCCCCCGCCCGGCAATACCGGGGAGCGATCATAACGGCGGCATGCCGATCCATTGTGACCGCGTATCACAGATCCTTGCGCACAAAAGCGGCCCGACCGGCAGTGAAATCAACCAGGGCCATGAGTTTTTCCCGGGCGCTTCCCGAATCAATGGCTTCTTCCGCCCGGTCAATGCCCTCGGCCATGGATGAGGCCCGGCCGGCGGCTTCCAGAGCCACCGCCGCATTGAGCACGACAACATCTCTTCTGGGGCCGCGATCACCGCTTAGAATATTTTTGATGATTTCAGCGTTTTCTCCGGCGTCCCCGCCGACAATGGCCTCTGCGTCCACCGTTTGAAAGCCGAATTGTTCCGGCGTGACAACCGTGGAGGCCACCTGCCCGTTTTCCAGGCGGCTGATATGCGTCGGCCCGCAGATGCTGACCTCGTCGCGGGTGCCCTCGCCGCAGACCACCAATGCTTTTTGCGCCCCCAGCCGGTCCAGTACATGCGCTATCTTTTCAGTTAAGGCCGGCCGGTAAACGCCCAGGAGACGGCTGGCGGCGCCAGCCGGATTGACCAGGGGGCCGACCAGATTGAAAATCGTCCGGATGCCGATCTCTTCCCGGATCGGCGCCACGTGCTTCATCGGTCCGCGGGTGATGGCCGTAAACAGAAACCCCATGCCGGTTTCCCGGATGCAGCGCTCCACATCCGGAACGGACAGATCCAGCTGAATACCCAGGCGCATCAATACATCCGCGGCCCCGAAATACATTGACGCCGACCGGTTGCCGTGCCGCATCACATTCATCCCGGCGCCGGCCAAAACAAACACCGTCGCCGTGGAAATATTAAACGTCCGCGTGCCGGTTTTGTGAACATCGCTGGTGGCCAGCACTGTTTCGTTTTCGACATTGATATCATCCCGCGCCAGGTCCAGCAGATTGCGGCCCAGATGGATCTGTTTCACCCGTGCTTCAAGCGCCCTGGCCGCGCCCGCAATTTCACCGACGCTTTCCTCCTTGAACCTCAGCGCGGTAACGAACGCCCCCACCTGGGCCGGAGATACCTTGCCGTCAAATACATCCTTCATGGTTTTTTCCATTTCCCGTTCAGACAGATCCTGCCCGTTGATCACCTGTATCAATGCGTCCCGAATCATCCTGGTCTCCTTTCCGTTTCCAATAAAAATGGCCGCGGGATCCGGCCCCGCAGCCATAAAAAAACCGTGGGACCTGTTGAAGCGGCCCACGGTTGAATTAAAACAATATTGATTGTATCAGTTTACGATTCCGGCGGGCACACCTCTTCTGCAAAGATACGCCAGTATCCATTCCATCCGGCAGCCACACGGCTTATCTGAATCGTCAACAGCATGGTTCTATATGAAATACAGCCTCCGAAATGTCAAGTGTTAAATTCCGGCATCCGGCCGATCAGGCCTGACGGGGCTGATAAACATCAGCATTCACCAGATACCGGGGACGTCGGCCATTCAGATAATCGATAAGTTGTTCCACCACGCCCACATTCATGTTGTTCATGGCCTCGGTGGTGAACGCGGCCGTGTGCGGCGTGATGACGACATTGTCAAGACCGAGCAGCGGAGAGTCCGCCGGCGGCTCCTTTTCAAACACATCCAGGCCCGCGCCGGCAATCACTCCGTCCGTCAGCGCCCGGGCCAGGTCGGCTTCATTGACAATTTCTCCCCGGGCCGCATTGACTATAATGGCGCTCGGTTTCATCGTGGCCAGCGTCCGGGCATTGATCATATGGTCGTTTTCCGGCGTCAGCGGCACGTGCAGCGTGACGATATCGGCGACTTTGAGCAGCGCCTCCAGAGACAGCTGCTCGATACCGTTTTCAGTGGCAAACTGCTCCGGCCAGAAAGGATCATGGGCCACAATTTTCATATTAAACCCTTTGGCCCGGCAGGCCACGGCCCGACCGATGGCCCCCAGGCCGACAATACCGAGGGTTTTCTGCCATATTTCAACCCCCATGATCCGGGTGTGTTCCCAGCGTTTTTCCCGCAGACTCCGGTCGCAATAGAGGATCTTGCGGGCCACGGCCAGCAGCAGGGCAAAGGTATGATCGGCCACGGCCTGGTTATTAACGCCCGGTGTATGAAAAACGATGGCCCCATGCCGGCTGGCGGCGTCGATATCAATCATATCGAGGCCAACGCCCATCTTGGCAATCACTTTCAAATTCGGGGCCAGGTCGAAAAGCGCGTCGTTGACCACCAGATCATTCCCGCTCAAAACCGCATCGGCGGTTTTGAGGGCATCCACAAAATCCGGATCTTCAATCCCTTTGCCCCGCATATCGGTCATTTCAATCTCGGGTGTCCGGGCCAGCGTTTCCATGGGGCCGGTGTCAAAGACACAGAACGGCCGGGCTTCGATTAATAATTTCATGTTTTTCATATCCACCTGCGAAAAAGTTTCAATTATCCGATTTTCAGGACCATCGCACCGGCGGTATCTCCGGCGGCGCATCCGCCGAACAGCAGATACCCGCCACCCGTGACCGCCAGTTCTTCGATCCCCTCGATAATACACCGGCCGGCGGTCGGTCCCTGGGGATGACCGAAAACAATTGGGCTGCCGTAATTGTTAAATGACAGGACGTCCAGATTAAATTCCTTGGCCATATAAAGATCATTGGAGGCAAAAGGATTATGCGTTTTAATCGCTTTGATATCATCGATGGACAGGTTGGCTTTTTCCAGCGCCATGCGGCAGGCCGGCACCACTGCCTTGGCCATGAAGCCTTTCTCGGTGCGATGATACCCATACGATACCACCTGGATTTCGATATTGGGATCCGTACTCAGGGATCTGGCGCGATCCCGAGTGGTCACCATTATACCGGCATTCCCGTCGGCCGGGTGGGTCTGAGCGCCAAAGGTGTGAACCCCGTCGGGCAGGACGGGCCTCAGTTTGGCCAGGCCTTCGGCCGTGGTCGGGAATATGCCTTCGTCGGCGTCGACCTGAATGGTTTTCTTTTTGGACACCGCCACTTCCACCGGAAACATGTACCGTTTCTGAAAAGCCCGGTCATCGGCCAGTGCGTCCGTATACTGCTCGGCCCGCCGCAAAGCCACCTGATCGCATTCCTCCCGGGTCGCTCCCGCTTCGGCCGCCACGTTCTCGGCTGTCTGAATCATCGCGCCCTTGGCCGTGGGGTCATACCCGAAATGATCCATCACCCAGTCTTCTGATTCCACCTGCCCCCCCGGTCCCTTGGGATTGGGCCAGATCGTGTGGGGGCCGTTGGAACACCGATCCGTCATCAGGCAGAACGGCTGTTCGTACATACCTGTTTCAATACCGACACTGGCCTGGAACAGGCAGGTTGTGGAAGTGGAACAGGCCTGCATCAGGGTCACCCCCGGCAGATGGCCGGCGCCCATCATGTGTGCGGCCCAGGTACTGCCATAAAAAAGATAGTGCTGGCCAATAGTGGTGCCCAGAATCAGGTAATCGAGTTTTCCGGTATCCCATTTTTTTTCGGCCAGCCACCGTTTGGCGGTGGTGGCGCCCAGCTTAATGGCATTATCATTGGCAAAGCTGCCCTGCCAGCGGGCAAAGGGTGAACTGTAGTAGCCGCCATAGGGAATGTAGGCTTTGGTCAGCATCGGTTGCGCCTCCTGTGGTATGAATAGATTGAATTTTCCGGGCTTTTTCAGACCCGCTATTATTTTTTGACTTTTTCTTTTAATTTACGGTGGAGTATTTTACCGGTCGGGGTCCGGGGCATTTCGTCCTCTTTGATAAAAATAACTTCCTTGGGACGCTTGTAACCGGCCAGGGCGTCTTTGCAGCAGTTTTTGATCGTGTCGGCGTTAATCCGGGATTCATCCATTCCCTCTTTGGCGATGACGATCGCCACGACTTTCTCGCCCCATTTATCATCGGGCATGCCGATGCAGGCGCAGTCAAAAACGCATTCATGGCTGCCGATGATCTCTTCGACTTCGCTGGGGTAGACATGCTCGCCGCCGGTAATAATCATATTGTCCTTCCGGTCGACAATCTGGTAAAAGCCGTCCGCGTCTTTCACCGCCATATCGCCGGCGGAAAACCACTCCCCCTTGAAAGACGCCGCCGTTTTCTCGGGCAGCTTATAGTATTCATCGAAGAGCATCGGGCCTCTGGAATAGAGTTCCCCGACCTCGCCCTCGGGGACTTCGCTGCCGTCTTCATCCAGAATTTTAACAAAATCGGTTCCCAGCGTCTCGTAGCCGATGGATCCCAGCTTGCGCATCTGATCTTCCGGCTTGAGCACGGTGACGATGCCCGCTTCAGAAGAACCATACCCTTCGTAAAGTTCAACGCCCGGGAAAAAATCCATGATGGCCAGTTTCATGCTTTTTCTGACCGGCGCCGAAGAACAGAGCAGTTTGCGGATGCTGCTGATATCAAACCGCCGCTTTTCTTCCGGCACGCTGAGAATCAGGTTGTAATGCGTCGGGATCAGCGAAATAAACGTGATTTTTTCCCTTTCGATGATCTCGAGGATCTCTTCGGCCCGAAAGGACCGGCCCGGATGAACATAGACGCCGGCGCCAATATAGAGAAAGGTAAAGGTAAAAAAAGTAGAATTGATATGGCACAACGGCATGACGTTGAGACAGATATCATTCGGACGGAACTCAAAATCGATCCCGTTAATCAGATAGAAGGAGATGTGAGACGCATGCGACCGAACCACGCCTTTTGGTTTACCGGTGGTACCGGACGTATAGATCAGGATCCAGGGGTCTGTGGATAACACCGAAACATCCGGCTCCTCATCCGACCGGCCGGCAAGCAGGTCCTCATAACTGCCATATCCATCCACCGGCTGGCCCACGGCAAAAAACCGGTCCGGCCGGATATGAATCAGCCTGTCCCGGACGCTGTCCACGACCGGTGTAAATTCGTCATGCACAATCATCGCCCGGGCGTCGGCATTGTTGGCAATATAGTCAACGTCTTTCCCCGTCAGCCGGAAATTGATGGGGACGATCACCAAGCCGCATTTGGCGGTGGCCAGGTAGACTTCAATGATCTCGATACTGTTTTCGAGAAACACCGCCACCTTCTCCCCTTTTTCAAGCCCCAGCCCCATCAGCCCATGGGCCAGCTGATTCACGCGCCGGTTCATTTCGGGATAGGTAAAGCTGCGGGAAGCATCTTTCAGGGCCACCGTATCCGGATATTTTTTGGCATTCAGTTTGAGATGTTGTCCAAGATTCATCCACGCGGTCAAAAGAGACCTCCTTTGGTCAAAACGGTTAACGGTGACAGGGATTACAGCGCCATCCGGGCATCCACGACAAAAGCGCCCTTTTCAAAGGCCAGCACTGGATTCAGATCCATTTCCCTGATGGCGGGAAGATCCTCAAGCAGCTGGGACAACCGGCAGAGCAGCGCCGTAATGGCCGCCTGATCCACGCCCTTCTGCCCCCGGACACCGTCCAGGAGCGGCGCGCCCTTGATACTGCTCAGCATCTCCCTTGCATCCGCATCCGTCACCGGTGTCAGGCGAAAGACCACATCTTTCAGCACTTCCACAAAAATCCCCCCCAGACCGAACATGAGGATATGCCCCAAGCCTTCTTCCGCTTTGGCGCCAAGAATGATCTCGGTGCCGCCGGGCAGATATTTCTGAACGAAAAAACGCAGGTTGTCAGCAGCCAGCGCATCGGCCATCTGTTGCGCCGCCTGCCGCACGGCGTTTCCATCCGAAAGGTTGACGGCCACGCCGCCCATATCGCTTTTGTGAACAATGGCGGCAGCGTCCGCTTTAACAACAACGGGAAATCCGATTTCCCCGGCCATGGCCACCGCCGCATCCACGGAATCGGTCATGCGCCAGGCAGCCACCGGGATGCGATACGCCTCCAGGATGCGGTAAACATCTTCGGCCGGCAGCATGTTATGTCCGGCCTCGACGGCCTGTTTCAGGATTTTCCGGGCCGCCGCCGCGTCCACGTCTTTTGATCTGACTACTGTCCCGGTATCCCGCGATCGGATCCAGTGATACCGTACCAGTGCCGCCAGTGCCCGGGCAGCTTCTCCAGGCAGGGCAAAACACGGGACCCCGCCGTCCTGAAGAATGCGTACCGTTTCCGCCCACTGACGGCGATCGGTCATCAGGTTGCACACAATCGGTTTACGCTGCTGTTGACTGACCGCCACAATCTCCCGGGCAATACTGTCATTATCCACAAAAAACGGTGTAACGAAGTTAACAAGCACACAGTCAAAATGATCATCGTCCATCATGGCGTCCAGACAGGCGCGATAATGGGCGGCCGTTCCGGTGGCCAGGACGTCCACGGGGTTATGAACCGATGCCTCGGGAAAAAGCGCCGCCTTCAACCGCTGTTCCGTTTTTTCAGACAAGGGGGGCAGTTCAAGACCGGCATCGACAAGAATATCCGTACCGATGACGGCCGGCCCGCCCGTATTGGTAATGATGCCGACCTTATTACCCCGGGGAATCGGCTGGGAAGCAAAGGCGGCCGCCGCGTTGATCAGCTCTCCTTCATCCCGAAAGTCGATGATGCCCGCTTTTTTAAAAATCAGATCCGTGGCAATATCCTTCTTGGCCAGTCCGCCGGTATGTGAGGCCGCCGCCTTGGCCCCGGCCATCGTACGGCCGGCTTTCATGGCCAGTATCGGTTTTTTGGCCGCGACTTCCGCCGCCACGTCGAGGAACGTCTCCGGATCTTTCAACCCTTCTACGTAGGTCACAATCACCCGGGTTTCGTTGTCCTCGCCAAGATAACGGATAATCTCCGGAATGGTGATGTCACAGGCGTTTCCGTTGGAGGCATAGATCCGCGTTCCCACCCCCATGGCAGAAAAACCCTGGTGGATCACTTCCGCCACCCCGCCGCTCAGGGCCACGATGGAGATATGCCCCGGATCGGGAAAAGTAAAAGTAAAGTTGCAATAGGCCCGCAGGTCCGGGTCGGAATTGATAACTCCCTGGCAGTTGGGGCCCAGTACGCGCATGTTGTATTTTCGGGCCACCTCCATGAAAGCATCTTCAATCGCCGCGCCTTCCGGACCCACTTCGGAAAAACCACCGGAATTGATGATGATGTGCTTGACTCCCTTTTTGCCACAGTCTTCAAAGGCCATGGGCACGAATTTGGCTGGAATCACCATGTGGGCCACGTCTACCGGCCCCTCCACATCAAGAATGGACTTGTAGGCCTTGACGCCCCGAATCTCGGCCGCCTTGGGATTGATGGGGTAAATCTTTCCCTTGAATCCGAAATCCAGGAGATTTTTAATGACCCGGTTACCAATATGCAGTTCCTTGCTGGAAGCGCCGATAACGGCCACACTTCTTGGCTTGAATAATGCGTCTAACATCGATATCTCCTCCGCCCAGTGCGATCTAAGGCACGCTTATGCCGATTGATCCGCGTTTCATTTTCCCTGTTTTATCCGTCCTGCCGCTCTTCCAGCTGTTCGATAAACGCTTCCACATTGGTTTTGGTCTGTTCATCGGAAAGCATTCTCAAATCATTCAGGTCGCCGTTGATGATCAACGACGGGATGCCGGTTTCCTTTTCCAGGCGCTGGGCCATGCCGTACCGGCAATTGGAATTATTCGGGCAGGTCATGGCATCGTGATAAACGATGCCGTCCACTTTAAAAAAATCCATCATTTTTTTAATGTACGCTTCCTTGGCATCATCTGAACGCACAATAAACAACTGCGTGTAGGCCCGGGCCATGCTGTTGAACGGATCATTTTCATCAAAATCCGAAAAAATCCAGCTGTTGCAATAGGTAGACGCCAGAACATTGGCGTCGAGGTTGGAAAACAGCTTGGAGTGGGCGCTCAACCGCCCCCAGACAGGCATGCCTTCCCAATAGAGCCGATATTTTTCTCCCTCAACGGCGGCCACATGGTTCTTGATACGCTCTTCCAGTTCGCTCAGCAGCAGCTTGTAGTAATCCACGGCCTGCTGCGTGCCCCGCAGGACAACGGCGGGTCCCATGTGAATCGTGCCATCAAAAAAAGTGAGCGGGGATGGCCGGGTGCCCGCTGTGAAAAGGACTTTCTGCCAGAGTTCCGAGCATTCCCGGGACAGGGCCAGTATCCGTTTTAATTCGTCCATGTCAAACGTGTTTCCCGATACCTTCTCCAGGGTGGGAATCAGATCTTTGATCTGCTGGGCCACGGATGTCACCAGCGCCTCGCCCACATCCTTCACGCTCCGATGGGTGTACACTCCGATGACCGGAACGTTGAACTCCTCGCCATACCAGGCAAACCAGTCCTGAACGTCCCGGCACTGGTTGGTATTAAAAACGAGCACATCCGGTCTGGGAAGCGATTCAATGCCCTTATACGCTTTGGACAACGGCGTGACGCCTTTGAGATAGGCCCCGATATCGGCCGTTAGATAGGAACAGATTGTGGGCGTATAGCCGATGGCATTGGCTTCGGGAATCATATCCGTCGCCATGCGGGTGGCTCCCAGCATCGCGCCGTGATTTTCGGGAAAATGGACCAGGAACCCCATGGCCCGTAACAGCTCCGCCGGGCCCACGCTGGTACACCAGGCAATGGGACGGCTTCGGTCTTTGGCGGCCGCATCCAGCTCGTAGAAGTAATCCGCCATAATTTTCTGCATCTGTCGCGTCGCGGCGATGGCCACCCGTTTCTTTTCCTTTGCTTCAGCCATATCTTCCCCTTATTATTTATCGTATATAAAAAATTATTTACTGCCACTGAGGGCGTACAAAGCGGCCCCCACGGCGCCGGTCAATTGCGGATGTTCGGCCACCCGGACCTTTCGTTCGATCAATTCTTCTGTCATGGTGACCAGGTAGGGATTATGCGCCACTACGCCGCCGGTCATGACCACGTTCTCGGTCAACGAATCCATTTCCATGACCCGCCGGATGACGGAAAAGAAAAGTCCCTTGACGATATCAGGCACTTTTTTCCCGTTTCTGATTTTTTCCAGCACCTCGGTGCCGGAAAAAACAGTACAGAAGCTCCCCAGCCGCTCCATTTCTTGAGACTGGGCAGCCAGGTCATTCATGTCTTCCACCGGAACATCGAGGCGCAACGCCATTTCCTCCAGAAAAGCCCCGGTGCCCGCGGCACACTTGCGATTCATCTTGAAATTCAGACGCCGCCCCCTGTCATCCAGCTTGATTACTTTATTGTCCTGCCCGCCGATATCGATAATGGTGATGGCCATGGGAAAGTAGTGATAGCAGCCCTTTGCATGACAGCTGATTTCCGTCTTGGCCGCCCGGGAAAAAGAAACGTTCTTGCGGCCATACCCGGTTGAAACCGTATGCGCAATATCTCCGGGCGTCAAACCGGCCATGTTCAGCGCCGCAGCCAGGCAGGCATTGGCGGTTACTGTAAAATTGGTCCCCGATTTTTTTATGGAATAGCCGACTAACCGCTTTTCCGGGTCCAGAAGGGCCAGTTTCGTACGGGACGACCCGACATCCACGCCGGCATAAACAGGCTGATCGGTCATATTGCTGCCTTTCGTTACACGGGTATCGTTGTCTGCCCCCTTGTCTCATCGGGGCCCAGTTCAAGAGACGGTTTACCGGCCGGTTTTGGACTCCAGCCCCTTCACCAGGGATTTAAGTGTTGAATTATACGGTGTCGGGATACCGGCCTGGCGACCGTATTCAACAAATTTACCATTGATAAAATCAATTTCGGTACGGCGGTTGTTTTCAATATCCATCAGCATGGAAGGCTTATGGTCCCCGGCATTCTGCATGTAGGCCACCGCGCCGGGGTAGTAATCCCAGCCAACGGTGATTTCATTGGCCCGAGCCACCTGGATACATTCTTTCAACAACGCGTCGACGGTTTCAAAAACAATGGGATCGTTCATGGCCTGGGCCATGGTCAGGCCCGTTACCGCGCAAACCGGATTCATACTGGCGTTCATGATCGATTTACGCCACACCATCGATACAATCTGGCTGGTGTGCTCTGTCGTCAGGCCGCTTTTAGAAAAAGCCCCCGCAATAGCCTTTGCGGCCGGCGCGGAAGCAGCGTCGAGTTCCTGGATAAAGTGCGGGGGATGATGAAACGGCAGATGCACATGCGCCGGACCCTTCATGCCGCAGCCATAGTTAACCACTGCGCGCATCACTGCTTTCCGGCCAAGATTCCTGGCCAGTTCCAGCTCCGTATCGATGCCGTTCTGCCAGCTGACCACATACATGCCATCCTGATGAAAGCCCTCAATCACCGATGCAATCAGCGGCAACGCATTGGCTTTGACCGTGATAATCATCACATCCGGCGGCTCTTCTGCCAGGTCGTCGATGTCCGTGATCGCCCGGTCAACGGTTTGAGTGATATTCTCGGCGCCTTCAAGGATAATCCCCCGCGTCACGGCCGGTTCGATCAGCTCGGGTACCACATCGCACAAGGTAACATGATAGCCGCCCCTGGCCAGAAATGCCGCCACAATACAGCCAACCGGACCCGCACCCACGATGGCAAAGGATTGAGGGTTAAACTTTTTTTGTTCTGTCATGGCTGGTTTTCTCCCGGTTTGATTGATGCGTCTGCCTTGCGCTTGTGAACTACCTGTCCATCAAAGGATGCCGAATGACGCTTCGCCCAGAATCTTCACGCCTTCTTTTTCCAGCACGGCAATGGCCCGGTCATTATCGCTGAACCGAAAAATCATGACCGCCCGGTCCGGGGCAAACCCCACAAACGCATACGTATATTTCACCAGAATACCGGCCTCGGTCAGGGGCTTCAATACCCGGGCCAGTTGTCCCGGCGTATCGCCGATTTCCACGGCCACCACTTCATTAACGTAAGCCGGCATCTGCATTTTCATTAATATTTTACGCGATTTAACGACATCGGAAACCAGCAGCCGAAGCTGTCCAAAGGCACCGGTGTCCACCAGGTTCAGCGCCCTGAGGTTGATGCCCGCGTCTCCCAGGGCCTGGGTCACTTCGTACAGACGCTTTGGCGAATTTTCGATGGACAAAACGATTTGTTTAAGCTTCATGGTTCCCCCTGTTCGGCCCGAGACATGTTCCGGCTGAATCATACGCAGTTATATCAATGAAGAATCCAAATGGTTATTGCGTCAAGATGTGGAAATATAGCCACATTTTAATTATAATGTAACTATAATAAAGCGGTATTGGACGTGTCAAGCAAAAAAATCGGGCGACAAAAGCCAAGCTCTATTTTAATAAAATGACCAATATTTAAAACCCGCTGCACCGCTCAAACCGGCTGCAGGTAAAGCCGTCCGCATATCGTACATGGAAGGAGAAAAGGCAGAAAACCCGAAGAAAAAACAACCCTGCAACGGCCCGATACTATCCAGCCGAACCACGCCAAAAAGTTAGTCGGCAAATCCCATCAATCTCGGCAGCCAGAGTACCAGCGCCGGCCAATAGGTAATAACCATCAGCACCGCGATCTGAATCGCGATAAACGGCATGACCGCCTTGGAAACGTAGATAATATCCTTGTTGGCAATGGCCCCCGTGATATAGAGGCTGACCCCCATGGGTGGCGTACAGTATCCGATCGCCAGATTGACCGTCATGATCAGCCCGAAATGCATCCAGCTGATACCGAAAGCGTCCAGCATGGGGAGAAAAACCGGCCCCAGAATCATGGTGGCGGAAATAATGTCCATGAACATCCCCACGATCAGCAGGAGAAAATTCATGGCCAGCAGAAACAAAACCGGCGAATGAATCGCCGACAATACGGCTTCGGTGATCTTCCCGGGAATATCTTCAAGAGTCAGCAGGCGGCCGAAACAGGTGGCGCCGGCCACAATGATCAGCAGTGTTGCCGATGTCACCGCCGAACTGACCGTAATCCGTTTGACATCGGCAAATTTCATGGACTTGTGAATAAATATTTCGACAAAAAACGCATATACACAGGCCACGACAGCCGCCTCGTTGGCGGTAAACGCACCGGAAAAAATGCCGCCAAAGATGATCACCGGCAGCATCAAAGACCAGAAACCTTCCTTGATAATTGCCAATACGTCTTTCAGGCCGGGTACGGGCAACCGGACAATTTCTTCTTTCTTTCGAAAAAACAGATACGAATACAGGCAGACTCCGAACATAATCATCACACCCGGGAAAAACCCGGTCAGAAAAAGCCCTTCCAGAGAGACATTGCTGATCATACTGTACAGGATCATCCCGATGCTGGGCGGGATAATGACGCCCAGATTCGGTGAGGTGGTCATCAGACCAATGGTATACTTTTCAGGATACCCGTTTTCAAGCAGGGCCGGGATCATGAACCCGCCGAGGGCAACCACCGTGGCCACGGTGGACCCGGAAATAGCGCCAAACAGCCCGCACGCCAGGACACCGGCCATTCCCAGACCGCCGGGCAGCCAGCTGACCAGGGCATTGGCAACCTTGATCAGCTTCTCGACAATCGATCCGGCTGTCATGATATTGCCGCACAAAATAAAAAATAAAACAACGACCAGGGCGAATTTATCCATACTGCGGAATATCGTCTGGGCCAGGAGAAGGAGAGGCAGATCAGTGAACAGCAGAAACCCCAGCGCCGCTGTAAAAAACAAACACATGAAAACCGGGATGTACGCCGCCATGCACCCCAGCAGGATCAACATGATAATTACGTGACTCCACTCCATTGATCTACGTCTCCATATCCGTTTTATTCATTCGCCGAAACGATCATGACGCCTTGTCAGCGGTTTGTTTTTCCATGATATCCTGGTACATGACCTGGATCGTCCGGATCAGCATCATCCCCCCCATGACGGGCAGGATGGCAAAAAGGTATACCAGGGGAATCTGCATGATAATCGTTTTCTGATGCGTCGCCGCCTGCAAAGCGGCCATTTTCCAGCCATAAAAAAGCATCATCCCGGCAAAAATCAATGTGGCGATGTTACTGATTAAATTCAGCGGAGTTTTCAGTTTGGGAACCAGTTGCACCAAGGCATCAATTTTGATCATCGACCGGTTTTTAATGGCGGCACTGCAGCCGATAAAGGTGGTAAAGATAATCACCTCCCGAACCAGCTCTTCCGACCAGGCCAGCGTGTAGTTGAAGCCGTACCGGAAAACCACATTAAAGAACAGGGCGACCAGCGCCACCATTACGGAAATAAACAGGGTCCACTCTTCGAAAAAACTGAGAACTTTATCCAACCACCCGAGGATCTTGCCAAACATGAACCAACTCCCCATCAACCCAACAAAGGGGTACGACAATCCGTACCCCTTATTGGTTGTTTTCTATGCCAATTCGCTTCTAGTATCCCATATACTGCTGGACTTCTTTAAGGTAATCGGCCGGTTTATACGTGTCGCCGGGATAGAGCTTGTTAATCTCGGGCGCATATTTCTCGTGGACGACATTGCCTTTATCGCGCAGCGTTTTCATATCGGCATCCGATAAATGAATAAACTCGATGCCTGCCGCCTTGGCCTTGGCAATCTGATCCAGCTCCTGCTGTTTGGTCTCTTTACGGATCTGGGCACAGACATCATGGACCACTTCCTTGAATGTTGCCTGCAGGTCCGCCGGCAGTTTTTCAAACCAGGCTTTATTGAAGATCCAGATAAACAGCCCCTGAGCGTAATTAATGTATGTGTAATATTTGGCGACTTCAAATTTCTTGGTGATATTGCAAACCATGGGCGTATGGTCAAGACCTTCGATAACGCCCTGTTTCAGCGCCACCGGCACATCCGGCCATGGCATCGCCACCGGGTTTAAGCCCCACGACCGATAAAGCAGCTGATTCACGGCCGCCTCAGCCGTACGAAACTTTATTTTTTTGGCGTCGGCCAGGGTTCGGACCGGCTTGGTCGTCGCCCATCCATAGTTGCCATATCCGGTGATATCAAGGCCCATGATCCCCTGGTGGTCCATGGCCATCATGAAATGGTCGAAAAGCTTGCCGCTGGCGACAAATTTATCCAGCTTATCAAAAGAGTTGATCAGAAACGGCAGATTGACCAGACCGAACCGGGGACCCAGATTGGTGGCCGCCACCGAACTGACGCCCATGCCCTGGATGGCGCCCATCTGCAGCTGATTGAGGACTTCCACTTCGCCGCCCAGCATCGAGAACGGTTTGTAATCCAGATATATCTGTCCCTTGGTCCGCTTCCACAGTTCGTCCCGAATGGCAAATCCGGCATAGACGCCTTTGATAACGGGGTGCGACACATTGGAGACAATACACCGATATTTTGCCCCGGACGGATCAAACGACGGTTTCCACTTATCCAGCGATGGTTTCTTTTTCGCCATGGCCGGCCCCACAACCAGCCCCACCATTGCCAAGCACATAATAAGGACCAATAAAACTTTCTTGATACGCATTCCCGACTCCTTTCGCTTGGGTAATCTGATATGAACAAACCTGTTTTCAAACAGTCGTCATGGATAGCTATATTACAGCTACGAAAAATTTTGTCAAGATAAAAAGATAGGACTATTTACAAACTGAATCAGCTACAGGATCCGGCAGGGATGGCCCGGGTGGCGCAACTTTGCTGCGCCATAACGGCTGTTTTATCAACCCAAATTTATAATTAATACGCCATCAAGGGCAAATAACGCAGCCATGCGGAGCCGGACCGTTCACAGATCTCCCCCCGACAGCCAGACGCGCCACGGCACATGAGGGATTGGGGCCTCTTTTGCGGCTGCATCGATCCATCTACTGCCGGGAAGCGCCCCGCGCCCCTCCGGCCCCGGCATCCCCCTCTTCCCGGGGCGTATCAAACCGGCAGCTCAGGGCCAGGCAATCACCGTCAAACGATATGGTCACCTTGTATGGCAGGTTTTTAAATAACTGGACCATGGCCTTGTTCTGGGAAGAGGTATACGCCATCAGGCCGGCGATACCGTTTTCCTTGGCCGCTTCCGCCAGTTTACGGATAAATATCTTCCCCAGGCCCTTTCCCTGAAACTCACTGGACACGGAAAAGGCCACCTCGGCCATATTACGGTCGGACAGCAGGAGATATTCTCCCACGGCAATGACTTTATCAAAACCGAATTCCCCCACCACACCGACCAGGGCAAAATCCTTGATATAATCGGCCCGGGCCTTCCCTTCAACCTCGGTCTGGCCGAAGATTGTCTTTTCGTGGAAAAAGCGCCGGAATATGTCTTCTTTTTTCAGATGGTAGTAATGTTCCTGGATCCGGCGGTCGTCCACGGGTTTGGCCGGCCGGATGGTAATAATCTGACCATCGACCGCCACTTTTTCTTCAAACCGTACCGGGTACACCCCCCGGACGGCCTCGCCCAGTTTCTTATCCGAACCGATCAGGCCATCTTCCTTGGCGGCCTGAAACAGTTCGTCCCGAAAATCCGGATGGGCAATGCTGATCATGGCGATGGTGCGGCCCTGGAGACTTTTTCCCAGCAGGTTGACCACCCCATACTCGGTGGCGACATACTGGACGTCTCCCCGGGGAACAACCACGGTTTCATGGGTCATCATGGGGATGATATTGCTTTTTTTCCCGTCGGGCGTTGTTGAATTCAGCATGAGAATCGATTTGCCGCCAACCGATCTTTTGGCCCCCCGGACAAAATCGGCCACACCGGACACTCCGGCATAATTGGTCTGGGACGCGGCTTCAATGGTCACCTGGCCGGTGAGGTCCACGGCCTTGGCGACATTCATCGACACCATGCGATGGTGCTGGGCAATGACAAACGGATCATTGACGTAATCCGAGGGCCTGAAATCCACCCCCGGATTATTATTTAGAAATTCATATAACTCGGCCGATCCCAGGGCGGCCGATGCCATCAGCTTTCCTTCGTTGATCCCTTTCTTTCGATTGTTGATCACGCCCTTGGCATACAGATGCATGATATCATCGGTCAGATAAAGCGAATGAAAACCAAGATCGTTTTTATCGCACAGGGCCTGCAGAGTGGCCTGGGACGCCGAGTCAAGCCCCACCTGGAGCGTGGATCCATCCGGGATCAGGCGCGAGATATTCCTGCCGATCATCGTGGCCACCGATGAGGGGGGTTTGGGCGACAGGGTCAGCAGGTCTTCCTCGTATTCGACAATCACATCCACATCGTTGACGTGGATAAAACTCTGGCCCATGATCCGCGGCATGCGCGGGTTCACCTGGGCAATGACCAGATCCGCCGAACCCGCCGCCGCCAGCGTCACATCCACCGATATTCCCAGACTCATCCAGCCGAAATCATCGGCCGGTGACACCTGAATCAGTGCCACGTTGATGGGCAGTCGCCGGCTGACAAACAGATCGGGCACTTCGGAAACATTCATCGGAGTGATAAACCGCTTGTTGCGGGAAAGGGAATCGTCACTGGACCCGCCCAGATAAATCTGCCGCAGGTTCAGCGTCAGATCGTGGGACTGGTTGGCGATCTCCGTTAGGGAAGCGGTTTCCAGGCTCATCATCCGGATGATCTCCAGCCCGGAAAAAAACCGGGCATGTGCGGCCAGCGCACGGACCAGGGCCTGGGGCTCCCCGCAGGCCGACCCGATAAAAACCAGCTGCCCGGAACGGATCGATTCCATGGCCTGATCGGCATCCTGTTTTTTGGCCACATAATTATCGGCCCAGTACAACGATTTTGACATACCGCCCCCTTCAGGAATCAATCTTCGACCGGTTCGAGAATAAACCGGCAATCGGCCACCGTCGTTCCCCCGCCTTCCGGATGAACCAGCAGCGGGTTGATATCGAGCTCTTTAATCTCCGGGTTATCGCTCACCAGATCGGACAGACGGACGAGCTGTTTTTCCACATCCGCAATATCTGCCCGGGGCATTCCCCGGTACCCTTCCAGCAGCGCCCGGCCTTTAATGCTTCTAACCATAAAGCGCGCGTTGTTGCGATTGATCGGCGCCAGCCGGAAGGTGACATCCTTGAAAATTTCCACCAGAACGCCGCCGGAACCAAACATCAGCAGATGGCCGAAATGGGGATATCTGTTGGCCCCGAGGATGACTTCCTGTCCGGTGGCCGCCATCTTCTGGACCAGCACCCCGTCAATCTGGGCATCGGCATCGAACGCCGAGGCATTGGCCATAATCTGCGCAAAGGCGGCCCGCACCGCATCCGCGTCGGTCAGGCCGACCTTCACGCCGCCGGCATCCGATTTGTGAATAATCTGGGGAGACACGATTTTCATCACCACGGGATAGCCCATGGCATCCGCCTTTTCGATGGCGGCGTCGGCCGTCCCGGCCAGTTCCGTGGGAAGCACGTTAAACCCGTAACAGCTGAGCAGCTTTGTCCCCTCCAGTTCATTCAGGTAGGTCTGCCCCCGGCTCAGGCAATCGCCGATCAGCTGACGCGCGGCGGACGTATCGTGGCTGAACCTGTATGGCGCCAGCTCCTGGTGATTGAGCCATTGAGAGTATTGATACAAAGCGCCAAATGCCTTGGCCGTATTTTCAGGAAATCGATAGACCGGCACCCCGTTTTCCTGGAGAAATTTGACCCCGGCCGACACGTCAATGATCCCCATGAAACAGCAGAGGATCGGCTTATGAGACCGCCGGGCAATCTTGACGATGGCCTCGGCCGTGCCGATGGCATTGGTCATCGACTGGGGTGTTAGAATTACCAGCGCACCATCGACCCCTTCGTCTTTGATCACGGCAGACAGGGCATTGGCATACCGATCCTGAGCCGCATCCCCGATAACGTCCACGGGGTTGTTCACATTGGCCGTGGCCGGCAGATGGCTTTTAAGGGCCGCGATGGTATCTTCGGAAAACCGGGCCGGAACCAGGCCCGAGGTCACCGTCATATCCGTGGCCACAATCCCGGGCCCGCCGGCATTGGTGACAATGGCCACACGGTTGCCATGGGGGACCTTGCGGCGCAGTTTTCCCAGGGCGCTTTCATTTTTATAGGCAAAGGCCGTGGCAAAATCGAAGAGCTCGTCAATGGAATTCACCCGGATCACGCCGGACTGGCTGAAAATCGCATCGTAAACAGCTTCGGAGCCGGCCAGGGAACCGGTATGGGACGCCGCCGCCTGGGCGCCGGCGCTCGTCCTTCCCGACTTGATGACCAGAATCGGCTTGGGCCGATCCCCGCCGGTGATTTCCCTGGCCACTTTGATAAATTCCTGACCACGCTGCAGTTCTTCCACGTAGATCAGGATCACTTCGGTGTCCGGGTCGTTGTGGAAATAACGCAGCAGATCGACTTCATCGACGTCGGCCTTGTTGCCGATGGAAATAAACTTTGAAAACCCGAACTCCCGATCCGCGGCAAAATCGAGCACCGCCGTACACAGCGCGCCGCTCTGGGACATGAACGATACATTGTCCGGCTTGGGCATCCGGGCGGAAAAACTGGCATTGAGCCGAACGCTATCCCGGGGGTTGATCACGCCCAGGCAGTTGGGCCCCACCAGGCGGATTCCGGCCTCGTGACACAGGGCGGCCATTTCCTTTTCGATTCTGGCCCCTTCCCCGCCGACTTCCTTGAATCCGGCGGATACGATCACGATGGCCTTGATTCCCTTCTCGATGGCTTCCTTGACCGCATTCAACGCCAGTCTGGGCGGCAGAATAATCATGGCCAGATCCACTTCGTCCGGGATATCGGTCAGGCTGGGATACGCCCGGACACTGGCAATGGCCTTGGCTTTGGGGTTGACCGGATATAAGGTCCCGGTAAATCCCCCTTTAAGAATATTGACAAAAATATCATGCCCCACCTTGCCGGGGACGGTCGACGCCCCGACCACGGCAACGGATTTGGGTGAAAAAATGGCATCCAGATTAATCATCGCGTCCTCCTGAGCTGAACACAAAAAGGTTTTACGGTTCGTTATTAAAATTTTACCGGCCCGGGGGAACAGGGGCAGGCCGATATCCCCCGAACCCGCTGGCGCCGATGGCACCGAAAATTCATTGACCGGTTTGATAAATAAACATAAAACCATCAATATTTTACCTATTATCATACCGTCAAGTGAAACGACAGGAATCTTCTGGAAAACCCTCTTTAATTCTCCCGTTGTCCAGAGATACCGGGAAAAACCGAAAGTAAAACAACCGGAAGGCAGACCATGACAAACCGACCCCAGAACCCCCCCAGACAAATCAACCCCGAGTGGATCGCCGAAATCCGGAAAATCGTAAATCCCTGCCCCTATTTCGGCCTGCAGCAGATGACGTTAATGGACCTGTCCTGGGGAAAATCCCGGCTGGAAATCAATCTGGCAAACCGCCATCTGCAGCCGTTCGGCGTGGTTCACGGCGGCGTGTTTGCCTCGCTCATCGATGCCACGGGATTCTGGGCCGTCTTTTCAAAGGCCGATGCCGATGTGGGAATGACGACCGTTGAACTCAAGCTCAACTACCTGGCTCCGGCTGTTTCCGGCAGGCTGATCGGTACAGGCCGCTGCATCCAGCTGGGTCGCAGCCTGGGGCTGGGCGAAGCGCGTATTGAGAACGAAACCGGCCGTCTGCTGGCCCACGGCACGACCACCGTCATGATAAGGAAAGAGATGGCGCTGCCCGGAAAAGTTCACGATATCCCCAAATTCTGCCGGTAAACGAGATCTGTCGCGCCGGTGGTGATTTTTTATCCAGCGGGTCGAATCGGATTCAGGCGACCCCGCCGGGGGAACCATCCGGCCCACCCGTATCCGGGCAGAAAAAACAGGGCCGGCCAAAAATGCCCGTCCACGGATACTGTCCGCCGTCACGGCCCATGCATTACTTTTCCGGCGGCCGCTGTGTCCATTTTTCGCCATGCGCCGCCCGGGTTCCCGGCCCCGTCACATTCATATCAGCGGCTTTTTATTTTTCATTTCCGGCATTCTTTGTGGCCCAGTCCACCGATTTTCGGTTGACGTATACAATATTGGCCTTACCATTGGCCCCGTGCGCCATTTTATTAATATTATAACCAGCTGAAAAGACATAAATTATGAGTTTCCATAATCTGGGCCTGTCGGAAGCGTTATTAAAAGCGCTTAACGATCTCGACTTTGTCACCCCCACGCCGATTCAGTCGGATGCCATCCCGGAAATTATTGGCGGGGACAGGGATCTGGTGGGGCTCGCCCAGACCGGCACCGGCAAAACAGTCGCCTTTGCGCTGCCCCTGATCGAATTGATTGATTTTACCCGGCCCCATACCCAGGGGCTCATCATTTGTCCGACCCGGGAGCTTTGTCTGCAGATATCAGACGACATGAAAAAACTGTGCCGATATGTCAAGGGCGCAAAAGTCGTCGCGGTGTATGGGGGCGCCAGTATCCAGAACCAGAGGAATCAGATGAAAAAGGGAGCCCAGATCATCGTGGCCACCCCGGGAAGGCTGCTCGATTTCATTAAGAGAAAAGTCGTCCGCCTGTCTGACGTTGCCTATGTGGTTCTGGATGAAGCCGACGAAATGCTCAACATGGGATTTCAGGAAGATATCGATACCATCCTGAAGCATACGCCGGCCGATAAAAAGACCTGGCTGTTTTCGGCAACCATGCCCCGGGAAGTGGCAATAATCGCCCGGCGGGATATGAACAACCCGGTTGAAATCACCATGGGCAAGAAAAACAGCGGCGCGGAAAATATTTCGCATGTGAGCTATATAGTGAAAGAGAAGGACCGGTACCCGGCGCTGAAACGGATTATTGATTTTCACCCGGATATTTACGGCCTCGTATTTTGCCGGACACGTAAAGAAACGCACGAAGTCGCGGATAAGCTGATCAAAGACAGCTATAATGCGGAAGCCATTCACGGGGACTTGACCCAGGTCGTCCGGGACAAGGTCATGCGCCGCTTTAAAAACAAATCCATTCAGATCCTGATTGCCACCGATGTTGCCGCCCGCGGCATCGATGTCCGGGATATCACGCATATCATTAATTACCGGCTCCCCGATGAAGCGGGAAATTATACGCATCGAAGTGGCCGAACAGCCCGGGCCGGAAAATCCGGCACGTCCATCGCCATTATCAATACCATGGAAAGAAGGAAGCTCCGACACATCGAAAAAAGCGCCGGGGTTCATTTCCGCCAGGGAAAGATCCCGGACGGCGAGGCGATTTGCGAAAAACAGCTGTATGCCATGATAAACAGAATGGTTGCCGTTGATGTGGATAAAAAAGGAATCGGACGTTTTCTACCCCCGGTCTACGATGCCCTTATGCACTTCACCCGGGAAGAGCTGATTCAGCGGTTTGTCTCCATGGAATTCAACCGCTTTCTGACTTATTATAAAGATGCGAGAGACATCAACTTATCCACGGCCCGGTCCGGCCGGACAAAAAATGAACCGTCAAAACGGTCTGCCCATCCCAAACGACAGCGAAATAAAATGAAGCCGGGGGAATCAACGCGGTTTTTCCTCAATGCCGGGTCGCTGGACGATCTCAAAAAAGGGGCGCTCATCCGAACGGTATGCAGCCGGTCCAATATCAGTTCCGAAAAGATCGGCCCCATAGAAGTCATGCGGGAATTCACTTTTTTTGAAGTGGAAACAGGTGTGGCGGCAACCGTGCTTAAATCCATGAAAGGGGCCAAAATCGACGGCCGCCATATTCGTGTCCAATACGCCGAAGATAAAAAACCGCCCGCCCGATACCACAAAAAGAAAAAGAAATGACAGTTTTCATAGCAAAGCCCCCTTTTGTTGAAAGTGTTAAAAATTCGCGCTAAAAACACAATATACTCTTTAAAAGTTAGCCA
>Ga0256846_1000145_pt1 | contig 31477 bp, 30 predicted proteins | sample TevniametaG_FD_189098 | JGI IMG/M metagenome (GOLD analysis project Ga0256846, IMG submission 189098) | Tube worm associated microbial communities from hydrothermal vent at the East Pacific Rise, Pacific Ocean - Tevnia | ecosystem: Host-associated > Annelida > Integument > Unclassified ...
CGGTATTGCGCCATCTGACCTAAAACCCCATTGGGCACATGGAAAGTTTCGCGAAAGTGTTCCAGAAACCATCCGACCGCCGCCCATAGATTGGCAATATTATAACATTGTAGAATTTCCTGGAGCAAACCGATATCCAGGACGGCAAAACCACCGGCGGAATTCACCATCTCTTGCAACCCGCCCATATCCGACGGCCTTCGAAATCCCTCCACCAGTGTTCGCTCCGGTCCGGTTGTTTGCAGGATTTTTCCACGGTACTCAACGCGTCTTACACCCAAATCTTGACAGGATTCTTTGCGCATCGGTCCGGGGTGATCCAAAAAACGGATTTCGCTGCCATTTAAACGCAACGGCCGCCTGCGCCGACCGACGTACAGTGTATACCGCGTCCAAACCGAATGAGCCGCGCCAAGAAGTTCCAATGCACTGTAATATGAAAAAACGCCGTCAGGACGAATGGTGGACGCAACCAAAAAGGGGTCCGGTTGAAAGCGATCGACCGGTAAACCCGGTGGGACCACCGCGTAAACCCCCCGCGTCACAAGCTTCAAGCGGCCTGTTCGCAGATGATATTTCATCCGCTCAACGGTACCTGTCCGCCCGCCTGTGGGCGCAAGTTCCCTCTCCGCCTGGCTCAGCGAAAAAACCGGATGCGTATGGAAAAAATCAGCAGTCTTCATTTTACAATCCGTACTGTTATGGGTAATAACCTTCCCTCTTACACGACGAAACATCAAATAGATAGAAATTTGATAATTTGATATTTCGTTGTTTAACAGGGGATAATATACACCTTAAAAGCGCGAAGTGTCAAACATCCTCAAACAACCGAAACAGAACAGATTTTAAATACCCGGGCGAAAGAAAGCCTCGGGATTTTTTTGTACGTCCTCGTGAGATCCCGGCTGATTTTTTAGGCTATTTCACATAGCTTAACAAAGGCACAAGGGTTTTAACCAATTTTTCACCTTTCAAAACAAAATAATTCAATATTTCCCCGATATTGAATTATCGCGGGGATAAGGGTATAGAATGTATGTTTATTGAGGTACCCTCCGACTGGTTATCGAAAAAGCCGACGGAGATGAAAAAGTGGCTCGATGAACAGATCGACTCTTAAAGATAGAAACGGCACACTTAATGGTTTTTTAAACGATGGCGGCTCCATAAAATCGACCGACAGAAAGCTGTTCCAAATTCCCGACCTTGGGGGCGTTAAGGGCGAAGTGATGACAGACCAGATAACAATCGAACAACTTGAAGAATTCATGGTTGATAAAGAGGGTGAAAACTTCGAATTCAAAGAGGCCAAAAGAAGCTTTCATTTCGAGGAGCTTGGGAAATATTGCGCGGCACTGGCCAATGAAGGGGGTGGAAAAATTCTCCTTGGCGTAACAGACAAACGACCCAGGAAAGTTGTAGGTTCCCAAGCCTTCAAGCAGCCGGAACGAACCAGAACAGGCCTGATTGAACAATTACATCTGAATATTGATTTTAGCATCGTCGATCATCCGGACGGACGGGTTTTAATTTTCCATATTCCCACGCACCCGATCGGAAACCCCGTCAAATATAAGGGGGTTTACTGGGAGCGACAGGGCGACAGTTTGATGCCGATGTCGGAAGATCGGCTACGAAATATTTTTGCCGAAGCGGGGCACGATTTCTCGGCAGATATATGCATGTCCGCTAACTTGGAGGATTTGGACAAAGCAGCCATTGAAGATTTTCGTAAACGATGGATTGAAAAATCGAAAAATGAAAAATTGGCCACATTAACTCCGGAACAATTGCTGCGTGATGCCGAAGCGATCGTTGACGGTGATATTACCTATGCCGCCTTGATCCTGTTTGGGACCCGCAAGTCCGTTGGCCGGCACTTGGCTCAGGCGGAGGTTATTTTTGAGTACCGCTCCTCGGACGCTTCCGGGCCAGCTCAACAGAGAAGGGAGTTTCGACAGGGCTTTTTCAGCTTTTATGAGGAGTTGTGGCATTTGGTGAGTTTGCGAAATGATATTCAGCACTTTCAATCCGGGCTGTTTGTCTTTGATGTGCCGACCTTTTCAGAGCGGGTGGTTCGGGAAGCTATATTAAATGCGGTAAGCCATCGGGATTATCAGCTCGCTGGTAGTGTATTTATCCGACAGTCTCCCCGACGTCTAGTGCTGGAGAGTCCCGGCGGTTTCCCTATTGGCATTACCGAGCAGAATATTCTCGACCGTCAATCGCCTCGCAATCGACGTATTGCGGATATCTTTTCAAAGTGCGGCCTTGTGGAACGATCCGGCCAGGGGATGAACCTGATGTTTGAGTTGAGTATTCAGGAAAGCAAACCGAAACCCGTTTTTTCGGGCACGGATCAATATCAGGTTATGCTTAATCTCAACGGCGAGGTGCAGGATCCTCGATTTTTACAGTTTCTCGAAAAAGTGGGAAAAGAGACCTTGGCCTATTTCAGTACGGACGATTTTTTGTTGCTGGATCATATACACAAAGAAAACCCGCTTTCCGAATCGTTAAAGGGCCGTTTACAGTTTCTTGTGGAAAAAGGTGTGGTTGAGCGTTACGGCCGTGGTCGTGGGGTCAAATATATTCTTAGTCGCCAGTATTATCAAATGGCTGGCGAAAAGGGCGTATATACCCGCAAAAAAGGGCTTGATCGGGATACAAACAAGGCCCTTCTTTTGCAGCACATCCAGGAAAATGAAGGTAGTGGCAGCAGGTTGAAGGAACTCTTGCAGGTACTGCCGTCTTTATCCATAAATCAGGTTCAAAATTTGGTCAGAGCACTTAAGGCTGAGGACAAAATTTACAAAAAAGGGACTACAAGAGCGGCGCGTTGGTATCCGAAAAATATTGCCAGTATTGCGTCTGGAAATAACGGGAATACGCAATCATAACGCAATCCCGATGGCAATCATGATGATGTAATTATTCATAATAATAAATAGTTATACATAATCTCTATTACGTTTTTATTTGCTCCTAAACGTATAAAAAACGCAATAGAACCTTACGGAAAAATCATAATAAACCAAGGAAATGGAAGGAAAATTTACAAAATTGGCGTTACCCGGGCATCTCGATGGTAAACGGAAAATAAGAATAATATTACGCCGATAAAAGAGAATTAACGCAATAGCGGCGCAATGCGATACGTGTAACACATTAATTTTAAAAATATTAAATCGCATCGTAAAAAAAGTTAAACGCAATCCAAATGCAATATTATGGTGCAATAAGGTCGCGACGTGGGGCTGAATGGAACATCCGAATAGAGGATATCAAATGATGTGCGGAATTGGCGGTGGACCCGTTCGCCCGATCAACATTGGATTAAGCTGTATTGTTACAATACGATGGGTAATGCGTTTTTCGATTTTATCCCGTGTATATACCGTTACCGGTAAAAGCGTCCGCTGATTTTTGAACGCGATAGGCTTTGCGGTCGGCAAGCTGGAGAATCGCTTCCGCAACCAAGCGAAATAGAACAGATTTAAAATACCCGGGGCGAAAGAAAGCCTCGGTTTTTTTTGTTCCGATGGCTAGCCTTGAAGTATTAATTGTCAAAGCCCATAAAGATCGGCTCAAATACATTTCCGGCCATCACCAAAAAACCCTTTGCAGATATCACAAGACATGCAAAGTATATTGTCAATTGGCCGCACCTGAACATTGCAATCAGCCGCCAGTAAAATTGAAATTAACCAAAAAATTGCCAGCAATCGATTTCGACCTACCGATCCATACCATATAGGAGACAGTATAATGCAATTTTGCATGTTTTTTCCAAAATGCGGCCTGCTCTTGGGCGAGATTCGAACGAGGAAAGATAACCCTCCGTCCGACCAAAGGCTTCGCGAAGAGCTTTTACATCTAAAGAAACTCGGCATAGCATCTTCCTCTGGCCACGGAAGAGGTGCTACTACGTGGTCGCTGGTGAGACATGAAAATGAATAAGACGATAATAAGGCGGCCCAATTCCGCCTTATTAACTTTAGGGTCGGTTGGGACAGGCAAAAAGCTGTTTTACTAATTCGACGATCCGGAAGACGAAAACCTTTCCTAAATCAAGCAATCGTCATGGCGATACTTTTTTTATCGGCACCCATTGCCAGTAATGATTTTATAAGGAGATCCAAGGACACAGTCGGATCCCCCTTTTCCATTTTCGCAATTCGTGACTGACTGGATTTTAATATTTTGGCCAGTTGGGCTTGTGTCAAATTGCTTTTTTCCCGACGTTTTGACATTGCTTGACGCTAAAAAAGATCCTTAAAGCCAAGCTTCGATGATTATCTCTTCCTCGGCTTTTTTGCCTTTAACGGCTGGGCAACCGTCCCCCCACCACATCCCAACAGAAAATCAGTTGAACATCGCAATGTCTCGGCCACTTTGACGATCACATCCGCTGTCGTGTGATAGTCGGCTTCGATTTGGATAATCAGATCCACGGGTAAAGCCGATCTTTTGGCGACTTCGGCGATGGTAAGGCACCTGTGGCACCATGCCATTTATTGTCAATAAGCAAATCTTCCCCTATTGAAAATAAATATATGAATCCCCACGGTATTGCAGGCAATGGCTAAGGGGAGTTTAATTCCATAATTAAAGAGGGTCCGCGATGATCAGGCAAAACCAAAACAAAAACCCCCAAGAAAGATTTCCTGGGGGCACGTTAGTGTCCGGCGTTAGTGTCCGGATAGCAAGGTTGAGAAGACGACTCTCGCAACCTATTGATTTTGTTTGGCGTCCCCAACCGGATTTGAACCGGTGCTGCCGGCGTGAAAGGCCGGTGTCCTGGACCAGACTAGACGATGGGGACTAAAATTTTTCAATGGTGGGCCGTGCGCGGCTCGAACGCGCGACTCTCTGCTTAAAAGGCAGATACTCTACCGACTGAGTTAACGGCCCCGACCTTTGAAGCAGCAATATCTAACGCGCGATCGGATGTTTGTCAATAGAAAATGAGAAAAAAGTCGGTCTTTCCATTTTATTTTTTACCGGTATTAAACCACCCGCCGCACACCGCCTTACCCCCAGATGGCCGACCCGATCAACAGCAGACAAAGCCCGAGGAGGCTCCCCATCCCCCATCGGTCAAGCGCCCGGATTGTCATTGCCGGGGGAGTGGCGGCCTCCTGATAACATCGGGCCGCCATGGCCACGGCCAGGTGGTCGGCCTGTCTGAAAATTCGGCGAAGCGTGGGGATGGCCAGCCGGATCAAGCGGGTGTACGGATTTTTTCGACATTCCGCACACCGGGCCCGCTGGGCCGTCCGGGTCTGCCGGAGCTGATCCAAAACCATCGGCAGCATACGCACCAGCAGGCCGACCATGGTGCCCACTCTTTTTTCGGGCACGCCTGGAATACCGGCCATGATCCACGTAATAGCGGCCCGGATCTCTCTTGACCGGGTTGTCGCGGCGTACATCAGGCCGATAATGGTGACAAGGATCAATCGCCAGCAATACAACCCGCCGGCCAGAAGCCCGGGCGCCGTGACCCATACGTTGCCCATGGATAATATTGATTTCCCCGGCGTAAACACAGCCCGGGACAAAAATACGGCAGCCAGTACCAGGCCGAAATAGCGCAAATCATATATTGCGCTTCGCCAGTTCAAGCCGGCCCACCGCACCAGCCCCAGCAGACAGACGGACAAACCGGCCAGGCCGACGGGCCGGGCCGTTAGGATACAGGGGCTGACCAGCAGCAACGCCACGGTTTTAAAGCGGGGATCAAAACAATGCAGAATCGATCTTCCCGGTTGAAATTGAAAGGCTACCGCTTCAGCCACGATCGGATTTCCTTTTTCATACTGAAGGCACAGGGCATGCGGACGCCGTAAGACTCCACCTGTGGCAGAATATCTGCCGGCGGACCATCGGCAACAATTCGGCCGGCATGGATCAATACCAGCCGGTCGGCATGGTAAATCACTTTTTCCAGATCATGGGTGGATACCAGCAGTGTATGGTTGTGCCGGTGCCATATCCGCATCTGCTCCAGAACCTGGCAGACACCCCGGTCGTCAAGGTGAGTGAATGGTTCGTCAAAGACAATGACGTCAGGATCCATGGCCAATACCCCGGCAATGGTCAGCCGGCGTTTTTCACCTGCCGAGAGCCGGTGGGAAGGCCTGTTTTTCCGGGTGGACAAATCCACGGCGGCCAGGGCCCGGCGAACCCGACGCTCAATCTCGTCCCGGTCAAGCCCGAGATTTTCCGGACCGAAAACCACATCGTCGTAAACTGTTTCACCCACGATCTGCATATCGGCATCCTGAAACACCATCCCCACCTGCTGCCGGGCGGCCACGGGGTCTTTGTCAACGGCAATCCCCTTGATCGTCACGGTGCCTTTTCGTGGTGTCAACAGACCATTGAGATGTTGAAAAAGTGTTGTTTTGCCCGATCCGTTCGGCCCGGCCACAACGACAAATTCACCGGGTTTTACCGCGAGGTTGATCCCTCTCAGCGCGTCGGTGCCATCATTGAACCGGTGGCACAGGTCAACGACTTTAATCATGTCCATGACAACCTGCGCCCCTTTGGCCCGCCGGTCGCACCAGCGGCCGGATCGCCCGGGTAACGGGAATGGCGGCCGCCATTTTAACCCCGTCGCCGATGAGAAAGGGAATCACGCCCAGTGTCAGCGCTTTGCCCCAGGTCAGATGCAACACAACTTTCAGCCATGGCACGCCCAGGCCATAGATCACCAGTGTCGCGATCAGCATGGCGGCAATATCCCCTGGAACAGACGGACGGGTCTGATCGGCGATCCCGCCGGCCAGCCAGACGGCCGGCAGATAGGCGAGCAGATACCCACCCGTTGGGCCAAAAATCCGCCCGATGCCGCCGGTGCCTCCCGAAAATACCGGCAGTCCCAAAAGGCCGGCCAGAAGATAAACACCGACGGCCGTGCTCCCCCAACGCCGCCCCAGCACCAGCGCGGCCAGCAGAACAAAAAAATTCGCCAGATAAATCGGTACCGGCCCCAGGGGGATTGCGATAAACGCGCCGGCCGCGATCAGCGCGGCAAACAGGGAGGCCATCACCATCTTGCGAAGCGCATCCATGGATTGCATTTCAATTTCCATACTCACCGGATCATTTCCATATTTATCCGAGAAACAGTCATTCTGTAATTAACCGGGTCTGCGGCAGATGTGATCAAGGCGATTTCCGATGAAAACAATCGCCATAAACCACGGTTTTGATGCTTCCATCTGCCTGCCGAATCATTAAACCGCCATTTTCATCGATATCCACGGCCAATCCCCGGGTCACCGTCCGGGGCGTGACCACTTCCACCCGCCGCCCCAGGGTCACGGTCGCCGCTTTCCACCGATGGATAACACCGTTTTCTGCCGCCACCGAAAAATCTGCCTCAAATGCATCGAGAAACGCTGCCAGCAGCGCAATTCGGGACACCGGCCCGCCGACCAGCTGTTTGATCGTTGCCGCCCGGGGTTCGCTGGCTGGGGGATCGTTATTGACGTTAATCCCGATGCCGATATTCATATAGGTTACCTGATCGGCTTCGGCTTCCACTTCCGTGAGCAGGCCGGCAATTTTCTTTTCTTTGACCAGGATATCGTTGGGCCACTTCACCCGGGCATCGATGGCAAACATCCCTCTCAACGTTCCGGCCAGTATAATGGCGGCATACAGATTAATCCGGGCGCTGTGGATTAACGCCACCGATGGCCTGAGTATGAGGGTAAAGTACAGCCCCCCTTTTTCGGAACACCAGACCCGCTGCATCCGTCCCCGGCCCCGGGTCTGCGCATCAGCCACGACAACGGAAAACGGCGGACACCCGGTGCGGGCCATCTGCCGGGCGATTTTCATGGTGGAGTCTGTTCGTGCATGATAATGGATCAACGGCTCGCGACCGGGAAACTCCCATGCATAGGGCGTATCCGGCGCTTCAGCCAGCCGGTACCCTCTGGCCGACGCGGTGATGCCATACCCCAGCGCTCTGAGCCCCTGGATGTGTTTCCAGATTGCCACCCGGGACAGCCCCAGTTCCCTGCTGAGTGTCTCACCGGAAACCACGGCATCCTGCTTGCGCAGCCGTCTGAGAATCGCGCTTTTCACTGATCCCGCCTTTCGTTATCCTATCCAGAAGTCATGGTTAACGCAATGCCGCCTGAAAGTCAACCGGCGGTTCACTATTGACATGGGGCCGTCTCCCTGCCATATTGCATCCTCAAAATGATTGTCCGCCTGGAAATTTTCAACAGGCCCCCCTTGAATCTGATACCGCTTCCGTAAAGGCATGGTAAGGCATGATGACGTTGATGCCCCGCTTTAATCGTGCGCTGACTGCCCGTTTCTCATCTCCATGAGGCGATCGAGATATAAAAACATACTGGCCGCGCCGATCTTATCCAGGCTTATCCACCGGACGGTTTGTCTGTACAGTCACACCTTCCGGCTGAACGTGGTAAACGAAGCCAACTGGCTGACCTATCTGGACAATGGCGGCAGCGTGTTGCTTTGCGCCTGGCACCAGCAGTTTTTTTCGGCCATCGGGTATTTTAGCAAATACCGCCGATACGAGCCCCATATTATGATCAGCCCCAGCCGGGACGGCGAAATCATCGCCAGCGTGGCCAGACATGCAGGATGGCACCCTGTACGGGGATCTTCTTCCCGGGATGGTAAAAAAGCATTGCGCCGGCTGATTGCCAGATTGAAGCAGACAAAACTGGCGGCACATATCGTCGATGGTCCCAGGGGGCCGATGGGGACTGTCAAAAACGGCGCCATCCGGCTGGCGCACCTGACGGGCGCTGTCGTTGTCCCGTTTTACATTTTTACCGATTCCGCCTGGATGATCAACAGCTGGGATCGGTTCATTATTCCCCGACCGTTTGCCCGGGTTTCGCTGCGTTTCGGGGACATGATCACACTTGACGCAGCCCGTACCGCTGATGATTTTGAATCTCAAAGACGCTGTCTCGAGCAGACAATGCGGCCGGGGCTGATATCATCATGCAGGGCAGACAGATGGACTCCCCCGGGCTGAGCCCATAATCTGTCAGTCAGTCATTTATTTATTCAATTCACATGGCAAACCAAAGGAGGCCTCATGCTTCGAAAAAACAAAATCTTAAACAATGAAAAGGTTGCTGAAGATCGCCCGCAGAATGACCCGCCCGCATCATCCATGAACGCATCGACGGCTTCGGCAGCGGCCACCGAAAAAACAATTATCGGCGAGAACATCAGCATCAAGGGATCCATCCACGGCAAGGGCAATCTGGTCATTCAGGGATCGGTCAAGGGAAATATTGATCTTGAAAAGCACCATCTGACCATTGGCCCCAATGGAAATGTCGAAGCCGAGATCAACGCCGAGCATGTCACTATCAGCGGACGACTGGCCGGCAATATCAATGCCCGGGGAAAAGTTGAGATCACCCGGACCGCCGAGTTTTCAGGTGAAATCAAGGCCAAACGGATATCCGTGGAAGACGGGGCTTTTCTGAAAGCCGTCATCGAGCTGCAACGGGATCCCCAGCCGGGAACGCTTTCCAAACCGACGGCGGTGGCGTCTTCTGGTGCGGGTCATGAAAAAGGAAAAGCCGACATCAAACCGGCTTCGGCCAAAGGAATCTGATCGTTGGGACAATCCTCGGGGATATATCACCCGTCCGGGAACACACCGGACGGGCAGTCAGCCGGGCTCGCATCCACCAGCAAGGCACTGCCTGTTTTTCTTAAATATATCGATGCCCGCCCTGACGCGCATATTCTAGATCTGGGACCGGTCTGCGGGGAGAACATCAATTTTTTATCCCGCCGGGTCCGCAAGCTGTCTATCTGTGATATGTTCATCCGGCTGAATCGCCAGAAAGAAAAGGGACAGGCATACGAACGGATCTGGCGCCATCTGGACTATGAGGCAAAAATGTTTGACGGCATCCTCATGTGGGATCTGCCGGACCGGCTGGGAAATGACGCGGCATCGGCCGTCGGAGACAATTGCCGGCGCATTCTAAAGCCGGGAGGGCTCGTCATGGCCTGTGCGCTGGATGAAAAAGAGGACACCACCGATATTCACACATTTGTCATCGAAAACGACCTGCACATCTCTTTTCGCCGCCAGCCCCACCTCAACCTCCCCCTTTACGTCCGCAAAACCAGAAAAATCATCAACACCATGGCCCCCCTCAAGCTGGTCCAGTCATCACTTTTTCGGAATGGCCTGCGGGAGTTTATTTTCCGGGAAACCGGATAAACACACCACCGACAAGGCTGTTCAACTAAAAAGCGTGTACGGGCGTATCTTCCAGAGGCACCACCGGTACTTCTTCTATGGCAGGTACAGGACCTGTCATATCGGCAATTTCCGACTGCAAAATATAACTCGCATCCTTCCACTGGTACCATTGGTAAGGGGCTTCCGTTATATACCGCTCCAGGGTGGTCAACGCTTTTTGAGGAAGCGAAACATCTTCTTTACGACGACTGCCTTCACGAATCAGCGAATGCAGCTTTAAAATGAACCGGCCACCGGGTCGCCGCTGAACAATTCCCATTACCGCCGGTGATTTTGAGCGCTTCTGGAGCATATCCAGCGTGCGGTCAAAAGGAACATTTCGGCCCAGAAACCGGTTACGCCGCCGCTGGCAGGGGCGCCATTCCTCGAATTCATCGCATTCGGTGATAACAATCTGATTGGATTTCAGCGCTTTCATGGCCTCAAACATGACATTCCGGCTTTCGGTCACATCCACGAGGGTAATCTTTACGTCACCGGCGCTCTTAATTCTGTTGTTCAGGGACCGCTTCAGGTCCTTTGTTTTGAACCGGAGCAGCATGGTGAGCGCATATCCTTCCAGGCCCAGCACTGTTGGCAGAAATTCAACCGCCCCGTAATGCCCCGTTACAAAAATAACCCCTTTTCCCTGGGCCAGGGCGTTATCCAGAAGTTCGCGCCCCTCGACGACAACATTTTTTCTTAAAAATTTAAATGCTCTGCCAAGATTTGTATATGCGATGAATAACTTTTCGGCGTAATGGGTGAAAATTCCCTCAAAAGCGCGTTGAATCACCCGCTCTATCGGTTCATCGATTTTGAAATCCCCGACGATCAAACGAATATTCCGACGGATAATGCGACGCTCTTTTCGGTTGAAATAAAAAAATATTTTACCCAGCATGCCGATATACCTTTGCATCCAGGAGAACGGCAACATCCACATCAGGTATGTATTAAGCCGCCATTGCAAAAACCGGCTGATACCGATGCGCCCAAACATCCCTTTTCTTCCGAACATCATCCCCATTCTCCTGTCAGATCAATTAAATCTCACACAGCCCGAGACAGACCCCCAGCCAATAGTAATATATCGGAAAGACCGGTTGACGCCTGCCGACCTCCGCACCACGCCGGGCGACATACGTATATCATTACATATATTTGGTAATATATTACATATATTCAAAATGTTTTTCCACTTATACAGTTATTTGTCAATGAAAAAACATTTGAATTATCAGTTTTCAGATGAGAGGAGATACAGGCAAATCACTGTCCAGTACCTGCCGGACAGTTGAAACCAGCTCTGCAATGCGAAACGGCTTGCTTACCAATGGTGGCGAAAAATCTCCGAGGGTTTCCATCAGATTATTGCCGCCGCCGTATCCACTGCAAATAACAATTTTTACATCCGGATCAATTTTTTTGATTTTTTTCAGCGTTTCGGCCCCGTTTAAACCGGGCATAATCAAATCAAGAATAACAAGATCTATCCGGGACTGGTTTTCTTTGAATAAGGTCAACGCTTCCCGGCCATCTTTAGCCAGCATCACTTGATAGCCGTACAGCGTCAAGATTTCCGCGCCCAGTTCACGAATCAGTTCTTCATCGTCCGCTATCAACACCATCTCCGTACCACCAAGGGCAGAACGCGGTGGATCGGTCATTTCCAGCTTCACCTCGTCTGTTGTCACCGGCAATAGCAGCTCAAAAGTGCTCCCTTCCCCTATCCGGCTGTCCACAAATACCTGCCCGCCACAATTTTTAACAATGGCGTACACCATGGCGAGTCCCAGGCCGGAGCCTTTGCCGACCGGCTTGGTCGTAAAAAACGGATCAAAGATACGATCTAGAACATCTTCTGCAATTCCCGTTCCAGTATCCTGTACGCTTAGCCGGAGATACTGATGATGCCCGGGGAGCGCTTGCCGATACCGCCTGTTTTCCTCTTTCTGCATGTCAATTTTGGCGGTAGAAATACGTAACCGGCCACCATCAGGCATGGCGTCACGGGCATTCAGGCACAGGTTGACCAGGACCTGCTGCATCTGGGAGACATTTCCCTTTACCGCCGGCAGATCAGGCGACAGTTTCAAGTCAAGAGACACATCGGCACAGAGTGAACTTTCCAGCAGGCCGATTGTTTCACGAATAACACGATTTAAAAAAAACACCTGAGCGCCGTCTGGCTTCGTATTTTTGCTGAAAGCCATCAGCTGCCGCACAATATCCGCCGCCCGCAGCCCGGATGTTTCAATGATGTCCAGATACCGTTCCAGATGGCTGTCTTTGGGCAGCTGGTCCCGCATCAAGGAGCCGCTTTCCAGAATCATCGTCAGGATATTATTAAAGTCATGCGCAATACCGGTGGCCATGGTACCAATGCTGTCCATTTTCTGCTGGTGCAGAACCCGGTTTTCCAGCTCTTTTTTTTCGGTAATATCGGTAATTGTTGCAAAGCTGCCCTGGTACACTTTTTTCTCGATAATGGGGACACTGCTCACAATAGCAAAAACCCGTTCCCCGGCCTGATCAACCAGCTGAAGCTCTTCCTGCACAATCTGGTGCTGTTTATTCCTCTCCAGAATGCCGGTTAGTTTCGGCAGTTTATCCGGGCGCACCAGGTCCGTGATGTTTTTTCCCACAACATTGTCGTATCCCAGCATATCGGCCAGACGCCCGTTGGCAAAGGTGACCATACCGTCTGCATCCATCACCCAGATGCCTTCATGGGCATTTTCCACCAGTTGACGGTATTTTTTTTCCGATTGTTCAATTTGCCGATACAGTCTGACATTGGAAAGGGCAATGGCGATCTGGCTGGAATAGCTGGACAGGAAATCTTTCTCTTCTGTTATGGTGAGACTCCCGGTACCAATCTGGTCTCCCACCAGCACACCGATGACTGCTTCCCGGGCGATCAGCGGATAAACGATAAACCCCTTGGGATTAAATTTTCGTATCAGGCTATTGGCTACTTTTATCGGATATCTGCTGACATCATCCACGAATTCGGGTACGCCGGTCCGGGCCACACGGGAGATAATATTCGACTGCCTGTCCAAGGGCACGGTATATTCTTTAACTTCTTCCAGATCTTCCTTTTCAATGCCTTCCGCGTGCGCCAGATAAAGCGTTTCGTTTTGTTTATCCAGAAGAAATATCGCCGCACGGTCCAGGGAAGACACATCCAGCAATTGTCTGAGAATCGACTCCATCATTTCGTCCTGATCGAGAATGGAGAGAATTGCCGTTCCGGTCTGCTGGAAACTGATCAATCGATCAAGTTGAGATTTAAGCTGGATATTCAGCTGATGAACTTCGGCATGTTTTTCCTTCAGCAGGGCCTTGTCATGTTCAAGCTCTTCTATCGATTCCCTTGCCAGCCGCCAGGGTTTCAACAGGCGTTTCAAATTATTTTTTAATGAGGGCGGCCGGGACCATGTAAAATGATATTCACAATATTCGTCTCCCCTGAAGTAACATTTGGCCTCTTCCACCCGGGCCGGTGGATTATCCCAGATAACCGGGATGGCTGAATAGATGCCCCGGTTGAACAGGCAGAAGTCATTTGTGAGCGAAATATCCTTGCGCCATTTAAGTCTTATGACCGCATGCCGTTTTTTGTGGATCGCCACTTCAACATTTTTATTCAGATTGAACTTGTCATTTAATTTCTGTATCCGTTTCAGCATTCGCTCCGGGTGGCGATATTGAAGAAACAGGATCCGCTGAATATATCCCAGCCGATGCTTGGCTACCGATTCAAACCCGATGTCATAAACGATATCTTCCTTGTTAAAAAGACGCTTAACCTGGTCGTACAGAACGATCAATACGTCTGTTGATACCCAGTTGTTTGAATCAGAGAGAAAATTTTTTGTGTCCGATATCTCCGGGAGCATCGGTTTCAAAGGTTCGAGAAGGGGGGCAATCAGTTCAGCATTGTGAGTTTCGACATAATCAATAACCGCTCTGGTATTGATACAGCTATTGTGCCTTTCCATTAAAATTGCCTTTTCTGATGGTATTGCAACAAAACCTGAATTGTTCTCTTTTCCCGCTGCCGCTGCTGGATTCGATGGGAGAGCCACGATCATGCGCCAAGCACCGCACCGTGCTTTTTTCCCGGCCATTCGAAGAAGTAATGTCTTTTATGATTACATATTTATCAACGCAATACTTTGGTCGGCAATATAAAAAACAACTGCGGTTCATAAATCTTTTAGGCCATTATGTCAAATGATAGTTTCTTCATTTACTTGGATTAAGGTATCATCAGCTGTTATTTTCACCAACCGCGCCTGACTGCATAAACAACCAGGCTTTTGCCCAAAACCGGGTTCAGCAGGTACCCGGCCGCGCAAACGAGCATCGGTTTTTTCATAATTTCCCAGGTAAGAAAACGATGATATCCATTAACAATGGCCACATCCGTACGATCGACGCCCACAAGGCACTTGAGCCACCAATAGGGGGCATGCAGGCTGTGGGCATAATGATGACGTCCGGGGGCAAACCCGGCGGATTCAAGCCGGCGGATTAATCGTTTCCGACTGTAAATCCGGATATGCCCGCCCGGTTCCCGATGATAGGCGTCTGACAGATGCCAGCAGATCTTCTCGACATAAAAACGCGGTACGCTGACCACTATCGGCCGCCCTGTTTTCAATACCCGGGCCAGTTCAGTCAGGGCCTTACGGTCATCGGGGATATGCTCCAGTACTTCCGAACAGATGACCAGATCAAAGGATTCATCGGAAAACGGCAGGCGGGTAATATCCGCGGCGCTGACGGCCCATCGGCCGCCACGATGACAGCCTGTCTGGTCGTGAAACCGCAATCGTCTGCGGGTTTCAACAAGGTCTGTGATTTTAATATCGGCGGCCACGACAATCCCCTGTCGGGTCGCATGTATGGCACAGGCATGACGGCCCGTCCCGCAGCCGATATCCAGCACCCGGGCGCCGGGGAAAAGGGGGAGCCGTTCAAGATCGATGGTAATCATCAATCACTTCCCGATAAAACGCTATGGTTTTTTCAGCCGCCCGGCGCCACGAAAAATGGCGGGCCACCCGCTGACTGCCGGCCCGGCTGAGCCGGGTCTGCCGGGTATCATCTCCCAGAAGGTCATCGAGCGCCCGGGCCAGGGCTTCCGCATCAGCCGGCGGCACCAGCACCCCGGCCCGGCCCACCACTTCAGGCAATGCCCCGCCGGTTGTACTGATAACGGGTACGCCGCAGGCCATGGCCTCGGCGGCCGGCAGGCCGAAACCTTCGTAAACGGAAGGAATCACGGCAACAGACGCCCGGCTGTACTGCCGGATAAATGCCGCATCGTCGATGCGCCCGGTAAACGTTATCTGCCCATCAATACCCAGATCGCTGATGAGGCGGGAGATTGTCCCGTTTCTGCGATACGTCCCCACAATAATCAACTGGATTTTACGTTTCTCTCTCAAGACAGCGACGGCCTGGAGCAGATAGCGCAATCCTTTTAACGGCACATCGGCGCTGTTCGTTGTAATCACACGGTTTTTCTGTCGGCAGGCGCCGGGTTTCGGATGAAATAATGCTGTATCGACACCATTGGGAATGACGGAAAAGCGACCCGGATCAATGTGGAATTGCGCCGCAATATCATCCCGGGCGCTGCCGGAAACAGTGATGATCCGCCCGAGAGACCGGGCCACGCGTTTCTGCATACCGATAAACGAATGCCATCTGAGCTGCTGCACTTTGCGAACAAGCGTCTTTTCGTTCCGGACGGCGATATCCCGATCCACTGTAATGGGATGATGAATCGTGGCGACCAGCGGGCAGTGTTCTCCGATCGCATGCATGCCGTAAGACAGGCTCTGATTGTCGTGAACGATATCAAACCGGCAGCGGTGCCGCGAAAAAAACCGCTGTACGCGGATTCCGAAGGTAAAAGGTTCCGGAAATCCCCCGCTCATTACAGACAGCCATTCAAGCAGATTGACCGGGTCAATCAATTCCCGGCATGTCGGGGTGCGGAACGGGTTTTTCGGATTGTACAGATCCAGCCCCGGCAGATAATGGGTCGAAATGCCCGGCGCCACCGCTCCATCCGGTGGTCCGGAGAGCACGGTCACCTGGTGCCCCAGCGCTTTGAGCTCCCGGGCCAGATTGTTCAGATACACGCCCTGCCCGCCACAGTGCGGATTGCTTCGGTAGCTGAGCAGACAGATATTCAACAGACCGTCGCTGGTGCTTTGTCTGTGTGCCGTCCGCTCCTGGCGGCCGGCGGCCGGTCTCACTTTATTGACCGGGAGCGTCATCGGCCATTTCTATCTTCTCAAGAATCGTACCGCCCCCGTCAAGCAGATAGACCTGGAATCCATTTCCAACCGCCTGTTCGATCAATTCTTCCCGGTAAACGGCTTGAATTTCATATGTCTCGCCTTTTTTCCGGTTCATCAGAGGCAGACAATTCTGGGCATCATCCTTGTTGGCAAATACCGGGATAAACGAAATATCGTTTTCATCATCGTGCTGCCCCAGAAAGGATTCTCCTTTCCCGGGCGCCTGTACCACCACATAAATCCAATTCGGATTCGGCTCCGCTTTCGTGCTGCTTTCCATCTCCATGTTATTGTTCTCCTTGAATCAGATAACGAAGGCAACGATCCAGCCTCATATCGATGTTGTTTTCAAAATGCTGCACCCTAAAAAGATTCCGAACGACATTTTTTACCGTTCAGAATATTGTTCGCATATTACGAATCCGGTTTATCTTCCCGAAAACTACTGCTCGACATACGGCCGGCTTTATGCCACTATTTACAGAAAACAAAACCAAGAAGGAGATACCGGATGACCCATCATCACCATCACCACGACCATGACAAGCCGCATTCGCACGATCACGAACATACGGCATCCTCTCCCCTGTCTTTTGAAGACAAGATGGCCAGGCTGCTGACTCACTGGATTCAGCACAATAACGAACATGCGGAAAATTACCGTTCATGGGCCAGACAGGCCGCCGACAGTCACCTTGACGCTGTTGCCGAAAAACTTGACGCCGCGGCCCGCCTCACCGACCAGATCACCTCAACGTTTACCGATGCGGAAACACTGCTCAGTAAAAAAACCGGCTAATGCCGGTGGCGGGGCCATGGTCAACCGCTGTCAATATGCCGGAAGCCGGTGTTGAGCGATCTGGTTTAAAGGTGCCATGCGGGCATCTTTTTCAGATATAATCGGTGCCGAAACCGGCCAGTCAATCCCGATTTCCGGATCCGACCAGAGAACCCCGCCCTCATCGTCCGGGGTGTAGTAGTCCGAACATTTGTACATGAAGTGGGCCGACGGGCTCAACACACAAAATCCGTGGGCAAATCCTTCGGGAATAAAAAGCTGGCGATGGTTGTCCCCAGACAGCTGCACCCCCACCCATTGACCAAAAGTCGGCGACCCGCTCCGGACATCTACAGCCACATCATAAATTTCACCGGTAATAACCTGAACCAGCTTCGCCTGGGGCCGGGTAATCTGGTAATGCAGCCCCCGCAGGGTGTGCTGCACTGAAAACGAAAGATTATCCTGGACGAACGCTGCATGAATACCGGCCTGCTCATAACGATCCGCCTGAAATGTTTCCAGAAAGAATCCCCGATGGTCCCCGAACACATCTGGCTCAAAAATAATAACGCCGCTTAGCGCAGTGGTTTTTACTTTCATGTTCTGTCTTTTCCTGTTTTATCTGATTCAACCCGATCACCGGGTTCATTTCCTGCTTCGCGCCGGATGATGTTTTTTGCCTGTGTCATCTTTTCATTTATCCCGGTCAGCTTTTCCATTCCTGCCAGGTCACTTTTTGTTCAGATGGGTGTCTATACCACTAAAAATGACTATAAGCCAATATCGTTTGACATTCAATATCGTTGCAGTGTAGATAGCGACCACAATGGATCTGGATCGCATCAGTCGCGTGGGAACAGCTGCCGCATATGCCGGTGGCGGCGTTTTGAAAAAATATTTCGGGCAGATCACCGATGTCCGCAAAAAAGGCCGGATTGATCTGGTCACCCGGGCAGATACTGAAGCCGAACGCAAAATCATCGATTCTATCCGCGAAATCTACCCCGATCATGCCATTCTCGCCGAAGAAAGTGGTGCACTGGCAGGAACCGGAGCCGGCCCCGGCGCCGGTCAATGGATCGTGGATCCGCTGGACGGAACGACCAATTTTGCGCACGGGGTACCGATTTGCGCTGTTTCCATTGCTTTTTCCGCCGATGATCAGACCCAGATGGGCATCGTCTTCAACCCTTTTGGCGGGGAATTTTTCTCAGCTATCCGCGGCCGGGGCGCCCGGCTCAATGGCGCATCGATTCACGTCTCCCGAGTTGATACGACCATCAATGCATTGCTGGCCACCGGGTTCCCTTATGATCCCATGCCGATTCTCGGAGACCTGATGGCGCGCTTTGCGGCCGGTATTAAAGCATCCCAGGGAATCCGCCGGCTCGGCGCCGCGGCGCTTGATCTGTGCCATGTCGCCTGCGGCCGGTTTGACGGCTTCTGGGAGCAGAACCTCAAACCGTGGGATACAGCGGCCGGCGCACTCATTGTCACCGAAGCCGGCGGCCAGGTAACCGATTTCAATGGCCAGTCTCACGAAGCCGGGTGTAATCAGATTTTGGCAACGAATGGCCGTATTCATTCGCAGATGGTAACCACCTTATCCAGACGGAGACAGAATGGATCGCCTGTTTTTTCATCATAGTATTGATACAGACTGGGAATGTTTTGGTCATTTTGATATATTTAATACATTTTGTAAAAAAAAGTGCGCTCTCCGGCTCGGCTGTCTGGTCATGCGCGGAAAGATGGCCCGGCAGGAGTCACCCAACGCGTGGCCTTTTGACGAACCGCTGCCAGTGAAAATTCAATAGCCTGAAATTAGCATTGACACGGCCATTTTTTTTTATTAGATCTTTCTTTCACCAAACGGGGCTGTAGCTCAGCTGGGAGAGCGCATGACTGGCAGTCATGAGGCCAGGGGTTCGAGCCCCCTCAGCTCCACCATAAAATATAAAACTCGGTTAGCCCCCCAACTGGGGGGCACGAGCTTTAAACCGCCTGCAGTCCATTTGACATGTTTATCTGCCCTGATTAAAAAGGCGTATCAGGAAATTTCTACCACCCCATCGCCGCCCCCCCTGCCCGACTTGTTAGAGGTGGAAACCAGGATGAACGTTCAACAGATATCGAGCACCCGGACATTGACCGGGGAAAAACGAACAGATCGCACGATAATTGTCTGTAGGAAACGTACGGGGCAGACACGCACTGTTTTAACTCGTCGCTGGATTCGGGAGAATGCTATCTTGAACAAACAGGCTAAAGAGAAAAAGACGGGACGGCTGGCGATGGCCACACAAGGGTGGGCTGGATATATCTGCTTCATTCTTTTGATTATCGGTCTGGCCGCCGGATGCCAGAAAAACCAGGAAGATGAAATCAATACGCAGATCGAGAAACTGCATTCCTCCAGCCGGGATGTTCGGGATGCGGCAATTGACGCTCTGGTTAAAATAGGCGCCCCGGCGGTGGACCCCCTGATTACTTCTTTAAAAACAAACAATCAGGATATTCAGGCATCCGCGGCCCGGGCGCTGGGAAAAATTGGCGACAAACGGGCAATCCGGCCCCTGATCAATCTTCTCACTAAATCATTTGATATTGATTTAATGTTTGAGACGGTCGTGGCACTCTCTTCCCTTGATGAACAGGAAGCGTGTAAAGAGCTTAACCGCCTGAAAGGTGAGTCCAACCCGATTATCGCCCAGCTTGCCAAAAAAATGCTTAAAAGCAGCGAGTTATGTAAATAAGCATGCCTTCAATAATGGGGGCGGCCGGGGGAAGCGGCCGATGTGGCCCCCGCCCCCGTCCGAATCGCTTCGGGTGGTAACCGGCGGAGTTAATCCTGATATTTAAATGACAGATTGACCCGGGCCCGATACGCTGTCACTTTTCCATCCTCTAACTTCAAATCCAGCTGACCGACTTCGGCAACCCGCAGATCCTTCAGGCTTTTCGCCGCAGTTTCAACTGCATTCTTTGCGGCGTCTTCCCATGATACCGTGCTGGTTCCAACCAATTGAACGACCTTGTAAACACTGTCTGCCATGGTGTCCTCCTTCCATTGGGATAGGATACGTGGATGGCTCCGAGGTTTTTCGCCTGATCGGCCAGACAACCGGATATGCCATCCGATTCCCTCTGTTGATACCCTGAAACGGCAGCGAAAGTCAAATCAGACCGCGCTATGCCAGCCGGCAGCCGGGTCGTTCTCTGATTATTTCTACCCTCGTTGCGCTTGACAACCTCTCCCATTTACCATAACAGAAATACGCCCGAACCCTGCAAGTGACCGGCCGCCGGCATACATTATCAGGGGTTGAAGCGTTTGGGCGGAAAAGACAGAGTCGAGAAAACAATCATCAACAACAGCAAATGGGTACGGATGAAACAGCGCAAAACCATCAATTCGATCCGCAATATCGGCATTATTGCCCACATTGATGCCGGCAAGACCACTGTTACGGAACGGATTCTTTTCTATACGGGCCGATCGCACAAAATCGGCGAAGTTCATAACGGCGAAGCGGTCATGGACTGGATGCCGGATGAACAGGAACGCGGCATCACGATTACCTCCGCGGTAACCACCTGCCAGTGGAATAATTTTGATATTCAAATTATCGACACCCCGGGCCATGTTGACTTTACCATCGAGGTTGAACGCTCCCTGCGCGTACTTGATGGTGCCGTGGGGGTATTCTGCGCGGTCGGGGGCGTCGAGCCCCAATCCGAAACAGTCTGGCGCCAGGCGGATAAATATCAGGTGCCCAAAATTGCATTCGTTAACAAAATGGACCGGATCGGCGCCGATTTTTTCGGCACTGTCGACATGATCAAAAAACGCCTGGGCGCCCTGCCCCTGGTCCTGCAGCTGCCTTGCGGCGAAGGAGATGTGTTTGACGGGATTATTGATCTGATCCGGATGAAAAAAATCGTCTGGCAGGACGATACCCTTGGCGCCGAATATACACGGATAGACATGGACGATGCCGAGCTGAAAAATGCCCGGCCCTGGCGGGAAACGCTGGTGGAGACCCTGGCGGAAGTCGACGACGACATCATGGAGGCGTATGTTGCCGAGACTCCCATCGATGACGCCGCGCTCCTTTCGGGGATTCGCCGGGCGACCATCGCCTTAAAGCTCGTCCCGATCCTTTGTGGGACGGCATTGAAAAACAAAGGGATCCAGCCGCTCCTCGATGCCATCACGCTGTTTCTGCCCTCCCCGATCGAGATTCCCCCCATCGTCGGCACGAATCCGGAAACAGGAGACGCTGTCACCTGTCAGCCCAGAGACAGCGCCCCCCTGTCCGCGCTGATTTTTAAAGTGTCCATGATGGAAGGCCGCAAGCTTTCCTTTGTCCGCGTCTACAGCGGCCGGCTCACCGCCGGAGCGTCCGTCTATGTGCCGTCTCTCAAAAAAACGGAAAAACTGGCCCGTATTTTGAAAATGCATGCCAATCGCCGGGAACGGCTGACCGCCACCGGCGCCGGCAGTATTGTCGGTGTGGTTGGATTGAAAAACGCTTCTACCGGTGACACTCTGTGTACAGCCGATCACCCGGTACTGCTCGAAGCGATTGATTCCTATGAGCCCGTCATTTCAGTAGCCATTGAGCCCAAAACCCATGCAGACCAGGAAAAAATAGAAGCCGTACTGCAAAAATTCACGGCCGAGGATCCAACGCTGCGGGTCAGGCAGGACGAGGATACCGGCCAGATGATCCTTTCCGGAATGGGCGAACTGCATCTTGAAATCATCATCAGCCGCATGCAGCGGGAATTCAACACCTACGCCAACGTGGGCAAGCCCCAGGTGGTTTACCGCGAAACCATCGGCCGCACGGCCATGGCCCGATCCGTTTTTGACAAAGAGATCGCCGGCCAGCATCATTTTGCCGACGTGGCGCTGACCCTTGCCCCGCTGCCCCGGGGAACAGGCAACACTTTCAAAAATCCCCTGGCGGATGACCACCTGCCATCCGCTTTGGCCGAAGCGATTGCCCTGGGCGTCACCGAATCGATGGAAAGCGGTATTAAAATGGGCTATCCGGTGGTGGATGTGGAAGCAGAACTAACGGATGCCGTTTTCAAGGAAGGGGGCGGAACGCCACTGGCCTTTAAAGTGGCGGCTTCCATGGCCTGCAAGGAAGCCATGTCCAAAGCCGAGGCTTTCCTGCTTGATCCCATTATGGCCGTCGAAATCACCGCCCCCGAGGATTTCACCGGTGACGTCATCGGCGATCTCAACCAGCGCGGCGGCAAGATCAGCGCCATCGAACACCGCCACCTTGTCCAGGTGATTCAGGCCGAAGTCCCACTGGCCCGGATGTTCGGCTATTCCACGGCCCTGCGCTCGGCCACCCAGGGGCGGGGAACCTTTGCCATGCAGTTTTCCCATTTTGACAAAGCCTGACCCTTTTGCCTTAAAACAGATTCCCATCCATTTTTATATGTACCACATCAAAATGGCCAGTTGCGGCGATTATTCTTTTTCATTGACAAGTTGAAGGTTGCGCCCGGTTGCGGAATAAAGACGCTGCCGGGCCAATTGATAATTGACCAGGGCCTGGGCAAAACGCCCGTATGTACTGCTCAGGTCCCGCTGGGCCTCGTTGAGTCGAACAACAGATGCAGCGCCGGCATTATATTCGCTCAGGGCCAGCTGACGATTTTCTTCCACCAGGGCGATACTCTTCCGCTGCAGATCCACCTGATCCCTGGCAGCAGCCACCAGTGCGGCTTCCTGCCGAATCTCCGCCGCCAGCTGATTGCGGAGATCCGTTAGGGAAAGGGCCACTTCCCTTTTTCTCTGCTCCGCTTCAACGATTGTTGCCCGGCTGGCACCGGCGGAATACAGGTTCCATGCCAGATTAACCGAAATTGAGTGGCCGACATCATCGCCGGAAAGCGAAAAATCTCCCTGACTGGCACCGGCCAGACGACCGGCCATGGAAATTTCAGGCCAATATTTTGATTTTGCCGCCCCGATCAGTGCCTCTGTCTGGTGCGCCTGCATGACCAGAGCACGCAGATCCGGTCTGGCGGTCAACGCCTCGTCGATTAGCGACTCGATGTCGGCGGTTTCGTTGGTACTTAACCGGATATCTCTGTCCAGTTCTGCTATATGGATGGTTTCAGGTAACATTCCATCCGGGAACCCGAGCAACGCCGCCAATCCATAGGTCGCCGCTTCATGCTCACGTGTATTAGACAGCAGACCGGCCAGGACTGAATTCAACTGAACCCTGAAATTCAGAACAGGCCCCCGTGCCCCCGTACCAATTTCGAGTCGGTTGGCCGCATCCTGCAGCTGTTGTTCGTAAAATTTCTTATCGGCTTGAGCAATGTGGATCCGGGTTAAAATCAGCTGAACGTTTAAAAAAGCTTTGGCAACAGCGGATAACAGCAGGCGCTGGCTGTCCCGCCGGGCGGCCCGGGAAAACTTCTCACCCCATTCCAGCTGTTTCAGTTGAAAGGAACGGTAAAAACCGTCAAATAATACCCAGGTTGCCGCAATCCCTGCAGAACTGACATTATAAGATGGATCGGTGGCACCGCTATGCTGCATCACGGCAAATTCCGTATCCGACAGATGGATCCGCCCGAGGCTGCCCGTGGCATCCACCCGCGGCCACCAGGCCGTTTTGGCCCTGTCGACTGCGGCCCGAGCCTGTGCCAATCGGGCGCCGGCCGCCTGAATACCGGGATTCGACCGGAGAGCAATCCGCTGGGCAGTGAGCAGATCCAGGACTTTAATCGATATCAGATCAGGGATATCGGTTTCCGGAGGCTCGGCACTCCAGCTTGTTGCCGACAATAAACAACTGATCAGACAGAACATTATCATTCTTTTCATGGTTTTTTAAACTCACTTTTACTTGTTTTATTTCTATCAAATATAACCTAATCCTTAATCTTATCCATGAATGACAACGCGACTCGTTTTATTCCCTTCCCGCGCGATCAGGATTCTTTTTCCAGCATGCCGTCCCGCAACTGAAAAATATCGTCCAGACGATCAAATATTTTTTCATCATGCGTGACAACGGCAATAGCGGCTTCCTGGTCAATAGCCACCTTCCGTAACAGATCCATCACGATTCCAGCACGCTCCGAGTCCAGCGCGGCCGTCGGTTCATCGGCAAGAACGATTTTCGGTCGATTGGCCAGAGCCCTGGCAATCGCCACCCGCTGCGCCTCTCCACCGGACAGGCTGGCGGGATAGGAATCCGCGCGTTTATCGACTTCCAGATAATCGAGCAGCTCCCGGGCCCGGTTGCGGCTGTCTTTTTTATTATATCCCGCCAGATTGAGCACCACTTCAATATTTTCAGAGGCCGAGAGAAACGGCATGAGGTTATGGGACTGAAAAATGAACCCGATCTTTTCCAGCCGCAACCGGCGGAGATCGGATCGCAGCCACTTTCCGTCGTAAACCACCTCGCCGTCCAGACGTACCATGCCGCTGTTCGGCTCCAGTATGCAGCCGATGACATTCAACAGCGTACTTTTGCCGGAACCACTCGGTCCCAGCAATCCAATGACCTGCTCCGGGAAAATATCCAGCGAAATATCCCGCAGTGCATCCACACGGGTGTCTCCCCCGCCAAAATGTTTGGAAAGGTTCCGGATGGATATGAGTGCTTCGGGGTGCTTTTCCATGATCAACCCGCCAATGCCCGGGAGGGGTCGACCTTCATCGCTGAATAGACGCCGTACATACTGGCCAGCAGACAGATAACACCCACGACACCCGCCAGCTCAAGCCCGTCTGCCGGCTGTAATATCACTCGTTTTGGAAAATAATTTTTTATATTTGATATCATCACTCCGCCCAAGGCAAAACCGATCAGGCCCATGGCCAGCGCCTGTTGAACAATCAGATTAACGATGACCCGGTCAGGTGCGCCGATCAGTTTCAGCGTGGCGATTTCACGGATCTTATCCATCGTCATGGTATGAATGATCAGGGCGATGATAACGGCTGAGACAAGGATAAGAATCCCGGTAAACATCCCGATCTGCTTACGCGCCTTTTCAATCACCGATTGTGTTAAAATCCGGCCCTGTTCTTTTTCCGTCAGGGCCGTCAGATGTTTCCAGCGCCAGATCACCGCCGCTATATGATCCGGCGACGCATTGGGAGAAACCCTGGCGATGATCGCACTGACCGTATTGGTTGGATCGGCCGTAATTTTCCCCTTGGCCCGTTCCCGCCTGATGGCGGAAGGGGACAGGTCATACTGAAGTTTCTGCGCATCATCCAGTGACAGATAAATGGCCGGTTCGCCCCCTGAGGATACGGCATTAATGGTGGTTCCCACGATGGTGAAATTGTTGCGGCCCAGCTGAAGATGGTCTCCCGGTTCGAGTTTTGTACGGCTGTCCACCACTGCCTCGAAATTACGGCCGGTCAGTCCCCTTCCCTTTAATATGTATTTCGGTCCTCCCAGTTCGCCGGGTTCGTATCCGATCACATAGAGCCGGATTTTTTCCGAACCATTTTCCGTTTCGATCGACTGAAAGGTTACCGCACCGGTCTTAACCACACCCTGAATCCGGGCAATGGCCTCCCGGGTATCGAGGGGGATGCGGGAGGCTTCGGCAAAAGGCCCCCGGGTTCCTTTTTCAACCACCCAGATCTGTGCATCCATGCCTTCAACCAGCTCAAGCGCATCGGCAATCAGTCCCCGATATATCCCGATCATGGCCAGGACAACGCCGAGCAGCAGAGAAAGCCCCAGGCAGGTGACGATAAACCGTCCCAGATTGTGCCGGACATCCCGATAGGCGAGATTCATCGTTCCGTCTCCTTTTTAACCCTGGCAAGACGACCTTCTTTGAGCATTTTCGGTAGTCGTGCGAGAACATCGGCATCTTCGGCAATACCATCGGAAATACTCAGCCGGGCATCAAGCGTCTGGTGACCGAAAGTAACGGGCCGCCGTTTCAGCCGGCCACTTTCGAGAACCCATACCACCCCCTTCATCTGCCGCTCGTCAAATGTATCCACCGCATTTTGCGGAACCAGCAGCGCCTGATCAAGTATTGCCGTGGTAATATATACTTCTGCCTGCTCGCCAAGATTGAAATGCTCCAAGCACTCTCCGCACGTCACGTATACCTGACGCTCTTCGGTTACCCGGTCACTCTCGATATCGATGCGACGAACCGTACCTGAATAGAGTTTATGAGGATGCGACCGCAGCCGGATCTGTGCCCTCTGACCGACGGTAATCGCTCCGGCCTGGTTTTCGCTGACGTGGCCCAGAATCCACACCGACCCGGGATCAACCAGGGTGAACACTGGTTCACCGATTTTGATCACCGTTCCAAGTTCCTGGTGCCGGGCCGTAATCACGGCATCATACGGCGCTCTTAATGTATATTGATCCAGGACGGCTTTTTCCAGGCCTACCAGGCTCCTAGCATTTTCCAGAGAGGCCTGGGCCGTCAACAGCGCGCTTCTGGCGATTTCCAGTTCAGCCCTGGCCGTATCCAGCTCCAGCTTGGCGGATTCAACGGATTCCACGGAAACGGACCGCTTTTTATACAGCTTCCGCTTCCGGTCATAGGTCCGTTTTTTCTGGCCAATAACCGTCCGGGCCTTGAGAATGGCCGACTCGGCACCCTTCACCGCTGCTTTGGCCGCCAGGACACCGGTTTTTGCCATGTTAAGACGGGCCCGCTGTTCGGTGCTGTCAAGACGGGCAAGTACGTCTCCCTTCTTGACGTGATCTCCTTCATCAACATTCAGTTCGATGATCGAATTGCCAACCTTGAATCCGATATTGGACAGTATCCGGGCCTCAACTGTTCCAAGACCGAACACATTGATCTTTACATTTTTTTCAATCGCAGCGACATCGACCGCCAAAGGACGGTTTCGCATCAGATAGATTCCCCCGGCCACAATACCGAAGATCAGCAATAAAAGAATAATTTTCCCTGGTACGGTCTTCACAGTTCAACGCTCCTGTTTACGGTTTGAATCCATCCAGCTGCAGGTCAAGCAGTCTGCGCCCTTCATCAGCCAGGTGGAACCCACGTGCATTGAGAGACCAGCGCATTGCCAGTCCCTGGACGAGACATAAAATAAGATAGGCAGCGTCTTCAGGATCAATATCCGATCTGAATCGCCCCGCCCCGATTTCAGCGGCAATCAGATCAGAAAAATATTGATGGCGGCTGGTGATGAGACCTTCGAAAAATGCCCGCAATTTGTCATTTTCAGAATGCAGTTCCCGTGAGAATAAAATCGCGGGAATCGCCGGTGTTGCCTCGATGAAGGTTAAATGGGCAATCACTGAATCCCGCAACCGGTCAACCGGGCGGTTCAATGATCGATCAGGAAATATTGTTTTAACCGCCAGCAGCTTACCGATATATTCGCCGACCGCTTTCCATATGGCCCCCTTGTTTTTAAAATGCCGGAACACACACGCATGGGAAATGCCGACTTCCCTGGCCAGAGCCTCCGTGGTCATCCGGTCAGGTCCAATATCACCGGCCAGTTTTAACGCGGCGGCAACGATTTCGTTCTTACGTTCTTCAGTGCTTTTACGGATGCGTTTTTTCATCTGTTTCCCATGGCTCCATGCTTTTCATCCAACAAACGAATTGCCGGTTTCTATTCAGGAAGCCCGCCCATGATATGATAAATTCCAATTTAGCATCGCCGTGGCATTATCAAATATACGTCCATCTCTCATATAAGTAAGTAATCACTTACATCTAAAAGTCAAGCAATTGCCCGGCCGCCTCCAAAAAAAAATGAATTGATTATGAAAAGTGGAAGATTGTCCGATCCGGGACGCTCCAGCGATCAATTTCGGTGTCTATTTCCGGTGGGAAAACTCCGCTTTAAGTGTTTTAAGCATTTGTTTGATTTCTTTTTTCCGTTCAGCATCATCTGCCAATTGCCCGGCTTTTTCCAGCTGAACAATGGCCTGCCGGATTCTCCCTTTCCGATAGTAAAACCGGCCCAGATAATAATAGGCGTCTTTCAGATTTCCCTGCTTCCCGTATGCCTGGCCGGCAAAATACATCAGATCCCGATAGTCCGGATTGGCATGCAGAAGCTTGCCAAAAATATTCACTGCGGCTGAAAAATCTTTTTGATTCAGCAGGGTACGCCCCAGGTAGTACCGGCCGTCCATATTATCAGGGCTGATCTCCAGGGCCCCTTTCAGCGTATCCGTCGCCGCCTGATAACGGCCATCCTGAAAATACACCCGGCCCAGATCAACCAGCAGATCCGCATCAAAAAGATGACTGGCCAGAGCGCGCTTCAAATGCCGGGCCGCCTCGCGATAGTGGCCAATCCGTTCCAGCACCAGGCCGTCACCGTAATTGGCCACCGGATCATCCGGCGCCTTTTCAACGGCTGCCGAATAATCGGTCAGCGCCTTATTTTTGTCGCCATACAAAGCAGTCACACGGGCCCGGATCCATGCAAACGCGGTGCGATCTTCCACCGAGGGCACGGCCGGCAGGTTTTTCTGCCGGTCTATCCAGGCGCTGATATAGGCCATCCGGTCTTCGGCAGCCGGATGGGTCCGCAGGTAGGTGGGGAATTGCGTTGTATCCACCCACTGTTTCTGACGGATTTTTTCCAGCATCGAGACCAGCCCCCCCGGGTGATAGCCGGCTTTCACCAGAATTTTCACACCGAGCTGATCCGCCTGCATTTCGTCAGCCCGGCTGTAGGAAAGCGCCAGGGTCTGACCCGCGGCCATGGATCCCATGACCATGGCATTGGCCGCCGCGCCGGCGCCCGTCGCGCCCAGGGCAATGGCGGCAACCAGTCCGGCCAGGGTAACGATACCGATCTGCTTTGACCGGTCGATCCGGTCAGAAATATGCCGGCTGTACACATGAACAACCTCATGGCCGAGAATACCTGCCAGTTCACCGGGGTTATCCATCGCCGCCAGCAGCCCGCTGTTGACAAAAATCACCCCGCCGGGGCCGGCAAAAGCGTTGTATGCATCGTCCTTGATAACAAAAAATCGAAACCGGTAAGGATTGCGTGGTAAAACACCGACAATCCGTTCGCCCACGCGGGTGACATAACGGGTAATGCCGGGATCATCGATAAACGTAAACCGCCGGGCGATTTCACGCATGAATTTTTTGGAAAGCGCGTCTTCTTCCGATATCGTCAGGGCCCACCCCGGAATCGACCGGGCAATCATCAACCCACTCAGGATAATGGAAAAAACAACTATCAGACGACGGTATTTATTCATATGGGTCTTTCACTTTCAGGGTCATCGCAGCACCACGGTTGAATCCCGGCCTGTCGCGCACACGGGCGTCACGGCAAAGGCGCTGCGCGGTTACTTTTTCCTTTTCCAGCTCTTTCAGAGGACAACACGGGGCGCTGGTTGCGTTGGTCCGGCACCGGTGGGCAGGCCGCATCCATGCGGCAGAATTTTCCCCGGCCGGCCATTAAAATAAGCATGCCTGCCAGCATGTCACATTCAATCGATCTTTTCAATTTTCGTGACTTGTGTTAGGGTGCGCAAATGGCAAATAAAATCTGCATCACCAACCAGAAAGGCGGCGTTGGTAAAACCACCACCGCGATAAACCTGTCGGCATCCATCGCCATGGCGGAGAAAAAGACGCTCCTGGTGGATTGTGACCCGCAGGGGAATGCCACCACCGGCATGGGGGTTGACAAAAACGTCCTGGGAAAAACCCTTTACCATGGCATGATCGGTGACACGCCGGCCGCCAACCTGCTGCTTGACACATCCGTCGAGACGCTCAAGGTGCTCCCCGCACGGGTGGAACTGATCGGATTTGAAGTTGAAATGATGGATCACGCCGAAAGAAACGTGGCCCTGAAAACCCTTCTGGCCGAAATCGAGTCGAATTTCGATTATATCATCATCGATTGCCCGCCCTCGTTGAGTTTATTAACAGTGAATGCGCTGGCGGCGGCCGACTGCATGCTGATCCCCCTGCAATGCGAATTTTACGCTCTCGAAGGGCTGGGACAACTGCTCGATACGTATAAACGGATCAAAAAAAAAATCAATCCCCGTCTGGCAATTGCCGGTATTCTATTAACAATGTTTGACAAGCGCACCAATCTGGCCCAGCAGGTGGCGGAAGAGGCGGGCAGATACTTCCCGAAGTTCATCTATCAGACACGCATTCCCCGTAATGTGCGCCTGGGAGAGGCACCGAGTTTCGGCAAACCGATTTTATTGTACGATGCTGCGTCAGCCGGCGCGCAAAGCTATCTTCAACTGGCCCGGGAAATTTTAAATGGCCACGCCGGTCCATCCCGGTAAAATGAATATTCAACACAATTAAACGAATAAATTATGGCAACAGATAAAACTCTCTCAAAAAAACGAAAAAAAACCGCCCTGGGGAAAGGGATCGACGCCCTGATTCCCGGTTTTACCGAAGCGGATGCCAGGGGAGCAGATTTTTTTTTCTGCGCGCTCAACCAGATCCACCCCAACCGTTACCAGCCCCGCAAGCATTTTGATCCGGCGGAACTGGCCGAACTGGCCGCTTCCATAAAAACCCAGGGCGTCCTGCAGCCCCTTCTGGTCCGGGCGGACAGTGTCGATTATGAGCTGATTGCCGGGGAAAGGCGCCTGCGGGCCGCCAAACTGGCCGGTCTGACCCAGGTGCCGGTGATCGTCAAGGATATCTCCGATACCGAGCTGCTTCAGGTGGCCATTGTTGAAAATATTCAGCGCGAAGATTTGAATCCGCTTGAAGAGGCGGATGCCTACCACCGCCTGATGACCCAGTTTGACCTGACCCAGGATCAGACCGCCGACCGGGTGGGCAAAAGCCGCTCTGCCGTGGCCAATTTACTCCGATTGCGACATCTTCCCGACAAAATCAAGGCCAGTCTGGCGAATGGACGCCTGCGCATGGGACATGCCCGGGCCCTGCTGGCAGTGGATTCCCCGGCCTTGATGGAAAAAGCCTGGCAGACGATTATCGAAAAACGGCTGTCGGTCCGGGAAACCGAACAGCTGGTCCGAAAACTGAAGCAACCGGTCCGACCGGTCAAGCGCCGACCGGCAGATCCGGACAGTA
>Ga0256846_1000146_pt1 | contig 31341 bp, 25 predicted proteins | sample TevniametaG_FD_189098 | JGI IMG/M metagenome (GOLD analysis project Ga0256846, IMG submission 189098) | Tube worm associated microbial communities from hydrothermal vent at the East Pacific Rise, Pacific Ocean - Tevnia | ecosystem: Host-associated > Annelida > Integument > Unclassified ...
CTTGTTTTCGGGGAGAAAAAAGGAGAAGCTGTAAAACAGATGATAGAAGGTCCTATTTCCAGTAGCATTCCGGCTTCAATTCTTCAGATGCACAACAACACGATTGTTATCATCGATAAAGATGCTTCATCGTTATTGGGCAGAAGAGACTACTATAAATGGGTGTACCGGAACAAACCCGATTGGCAAAAAATTTAGAACAGATCTTTTTGTGAATACTCTTTACTTTCTTTAATATCCTTTGGTTCATTATTCGGGATCAACTTTACAGAATCAATTTCATGTGTTGAAATCCTTTTTCCACGTGCAAAGATTCCTTTCACCGCAATAAACTTTTCTCCGTCAATATATTCGCCCCTCTTTTTTCTGTTCTTACCAACGAATTCAACAAAAAATTTAGGATTTGTATTATCCGTAACCACAACAAGTTTTGACTCCGGATTATCTCCTACAAACCTAATGATTTTATCATTTTTTTCCACTTTGAACCTTTTTAAATAAAAATATTTCTGATCGGCATCATAGTAAACGGCAGTAAAAACTTTTTCCGTATCATACTTCTCAAGCACTACAGGTTCATCTGAAAAATGGTTTGATATATCAAAATTATACAATTTTACCTTACCCTCTTTTGATATTTCCACAATTCGATCATCTCCCGAGAACTCACCGAGATACTCCCCTCTTTCATCACCGTTTAGCCTGTTAACTGCGTGATCGAACCATAGTTTAATTCCACCGAGAGTAGAGATACCTGTTTCTCTCAATTGAACTTTGGAAATCGCATTCTTAGTTAATATGTTACCTTGAGAATTTCTCCCCTTTATTGAAAGTTCGGCAAAATCGAGATCTATCTGCAAAGTTCTTAACCTTTTTTTCGGTTTCAAGAATATTTTTACTTTCTCCGCTTCACCGTTGGGATTTGCAGTAAAATAAAGGATCTTGGAATTCGGAGTTCCTTTTGTGATATTGTATATCCTATCTCTGGTAACCGATTTCACGGGAAATCTTTTCATGTAATTGCGACCATCATTCCCGTCTTGATAAATAACATTGTAAATAGTTCTCTCATCTCCTCTGCTGTAGACATCAATATGAATTATATCTTTTCCGGCAAAGGATTTTTCTTCAACTTTCTTAACAAGGAATGTGCCATCTCTCATAAAAATAATAATTTCGTCAATATCGGAACACTCTTTAACAAATTCATCTCCTTTAAGAGAAAATCCGAAAAAGCCCTCTTTCTTATTAACATACAGTTTTTTATTTGCAACAACAACTTTTGCAGCTTCAATCTGATCAAAGTTTCTTATTTCGGTTCTCCTCCCTTTTTCTCCGCCGTATTTTTCTTTTATTCTTAAGAAAAAGTTTATCGTATAAGTTTTAATATCTTTTAAATATGCACAAATTTTTTCCAATTCTTCCTCAATTGATTTTAAGTATTCATCTGCTTTAAAAGAATCGTATTTTGATATCCTCTTAATCTTAATTTCAGTAAGTTTTACGATATCTTCCTTTAATACGGATCTTTTTAAGAGTGGCTTAAAAGGTTCCAAACCTTTGTCAATGGTCTCAATTATCGATTCCCATGTTTCACAATTTTCAATATCTATATAAATTCTGTTTTCGATAAAAATCTTTTCAAGAGATGATAAATGCCAAGCATCTTCCAATTCCCTTTTCTTAATCTCAAGTTCCAAGTTTAATAAACCGATAGTATTTTCCGTTGATATTTTCAATATCTCTTTTACACTCAGAAACTTCGGCTGCTTATCCATTATCACACAGCAATTCGGTGATATGGAAACTTCACAATCGGTAAAAGCATAAAGTGCATCAATAAATTTATCAGGGGAAATTCCGGAAGGTAAAATTATGATTATTTCAATCGAATCGGAAGTATTATCATCAATTTTTTTTATTTTTATTTTTCCTTTGTCGTTTGCAAGGAGAATGGATTCAATCAGAGAAGTTGTTGTTTTCCCAAATGGGATTTCCGATATTTTAATTGTCTTTTTATCAATTTTCTCGATTCTTGCCCTTACCTTTACCTTCCCGCCCTGCAATCCTTCATTATATTTTGAGAAATCTGCAAGTCCTCCCGATCTAAAATCGGGAAGAAGAATAAAATCTTCCCCCTTCAAGTATGCTATCGAAGCTTCGATTAATTCGTTAAAATTATGGGGAAGTATCTTTGAAGCAAGTCCTACAGCTATCCCTTCCGCTCCAAGGTATAACAATATGGGGAATTTTACCGGCAAAACAACCGGTTCTTTGTTCCTGCCGTCATAGGAAGTAGTCCACTCTGTTGTTTTCGGATTAAAAACCACTTCAGTTGCAAATTTTGATAATCTTGCTTCTATATATCTCGGAGCTGCCGCCCTATCTCCCGTCAGCATATTTCCCCAATTACCTTGAGTATCAATCAACAACTCCTTCTGTCCGAGAGATACCAAAGCATCACCTATCGAAGCATCTCCATGCGGATGAAACTGCATAGTGGAACCTATAATATTTGCAACTTTATTATAACGACCGTCATCCAACCTTTTCATAGTATGCAAAATTCTTCTTTGAACGGGTTTAAAACCATCTAAGATTTCAGGTATAGCTCTTTCCAATATTACATATGATGCATAATCAAGGAACCAATTTTTATAAAGTTCAGGTATATCTTTTACATGTTGAAGTTTTAGGTTATCATCAAATCCATTCTCAATGTCGGTTTTATTACTCATCAAATTATCTCCCCTGACTCCGGTACCTCTTTTTTATCAACCTGCACATCACCCTCTACTTTTAAATTTTTAATTATAAACTCCTGTCTTTCAGGTGTATTTTTCCCCATATAAAACTGAAGTGTCTTTGCAACAGATCCCTCCTTGTTTATTAATACGGGTTCAAGCTTGATTTTTTCCCCTATGAATCCTTTAAACTCGTTTGGAGATATCTCTCCGAGTCCCTTAAATCTTGTCACTTCACAACTCTTTCCAAGCTTCTCAATCCCTAAATTCTTCTCCTCTTCCGAATAACAATAGATGGTATTCTTTTTGTTTCTTACCCTGAACAAAGGTGTCTGCAAGATATAAAGATGATTTTTTCGTACAACCTCAGGAAAGAATTTGATAAAGAATGTAATTATCAAAAGCCTGATATGCATCCCGTCTACATCTGCATCAGTTGCAATTATTATGTTATTATATCTTAGGTTTTCGATACCGTCTTCAATATTCAGGGCTGCTTGCAATAAATTAAATTCCTCGTTCTGATAAACTATTTTTTTGGACAATGTGTATGTATTTAACGGTTTCCCCTTTAAACTGAAAACGGCTTGAGTTTGAACATCTCTTGATTTTGTAATGGAACCGCTGGCTGAATCTCCCTCTGTAATAAATATTGTACTTTCACTTCTTCTTTCATTATTGGAATTAAAATGAATTCTGCAATCTCTCAATTTTTTATTGTGAAGGTTCGCTTTTTTTGCTCTTTCTCTTGCAAGTTTTTTTATACCGGACATAGCTTTACGCTCTTTTTCGGAAGTAAGAATTTTTGACAATAGAAGATCGGCAACATTTTTGTTCCTATGCAAATAATTATCAAATGAATTCTTCAAAAAATCACCGATATAATTTCTTAAAGACATACCATCCGGACTCATCTCTTTTGATCCGAGTTTTGTTTTCGTCTGTGATTCAAAAATCGGTTCTTCGATTTTTACACTTATTGCGGCTATTATCGATGTTCGAATATCCGATACATCAAAATCTTTTTTATAAAATTCTCTAACGGTCTTTATAAAACCCTCTCTGAATGCTTGCAAATGCGTTCCGCCGTGAATTGTATTTTGTCCGTTAACAAAAGTGTAATATTCCTCTCCGTAATGGTAGCCGTGCGTTATTGCCACTTCAATATCTTCTCCGACAAGATGAATAATCGGATAAACTATACCGTTATCAATTTTTGAATTCAGGAGATCAAGAAGTCCGTTTTTTGAATAATAACGTTTCCCGTTAAAAATAATAGTCAAACCGGAATTAAGATGAGCATAATAATTTATCTGATTTTCAACAAATTCCGATATAAAATGGTAATCTCCGAATATTTCCCTATCCGGAGTAAAAATCACTTCCGTCCCGTTTGGAGAATTTACTTGTTCAAGTGCTTTATCGTTAATAACATTTCCCCTCTCATACTCTATCTCCTTTTTCTCCCCGTCTCTAAATGATCGAATAATAAATTTCTCGGAAAGTGCATTTACCGCTTTAATTCCTATTCCGTTAAGACCAACCGATTTTTTAAACACTTTTGAATCATACTTTGCTCCTGTATTCATTTTGGAAGATACGTCCTTTACTTTTCCAAGAGGAACTCCCCTTCCGAAATCCCTTATCTTAACGGATATATCACTTATTGAAACTTCTATCTTTTTCCCAAACCCCATCATATGTTCATCTATGGAATTATCTATCACTTCCTTTAGGAGAAGATAAATCCCGTCTTCCTGAGAAGTACCGTCTCCCAATTTTCCGACATACATCCCCGGACGTTTTCGGATATGTTCTTTCCAATTTAAAGTTTTAATGCTTTTTTCATTATATTCTTCAATACTCAATTTCACCCTCTATTTCGATTAAAAACACTTTTTTATTTTATAAAAATTTCCCCTACTAATCAAGACTACTCCATATGAACCTTATTCTCGTTTTTTAAATACAAACAAAATCGAACTATGGGCAAATGCACATATTCACAGAACAATTACACTCCCATTTTTAATAATCTTCTTGACATTTTTCACAATTTTTGTTAACCTTCCAAGCATATCGGGTCTATAGCTCAACGGCTAGAGCCACCGGCTCATAACCGGTAGGTTCCAGGTTCGAATCCTGGTAGGCCCATTCTTTTCAAGGAGCATTTTTTGAAAGACGGTCTGGAACTATTATTTAAACTTCAACAATTTGATGACAATGTGAACGAGACAAATATCAGAATCTCCGAAATTCCGAAAACAATAAAGATGCTTGAAATTGATCGGGATAATAAAGCTGATATAGTTAATAAGTCAAAAGAAAAACTTGATGAAAACTTAAAAGTACGTCGAAAATTGGAGAGCGAAATACTTTTGGTTCGAGAAAAAATATCAAAATATAAAGAACAGCTTAACAAGTCTACATCCAATAGAGAATATCAGGGATTTGTTTCGGAGATCAAGTATGAAGAGAATGCAATACTTGAAATAGAGGAAAAAATAATTGCAGAAATGTTGAAATCGGATGAAATAATGGATGAAGTAAGAAAAAGTGAGTCCGAATATAAAAAAATTTCCGAAGATTATAATAAACGGATATCCGACTTAAAACAAAATCTTGAATATTATAATAAAAAACTTACGGAAGAACATGCAAATAAAGAAGATCTGAGAAAGACAATATCCGCAGATCTTCTTACTATCTATGATAAATTGATTAAAAATAGAGAAGGAAAAGCAATATCATTTGTTGAAACGGATTTTTGTGGAATTTGCAATGTCAAGATCCGTCCCCAAAGACTAAGCGAACTAATTTCAACAACAAACATTTTCATATGTGAAAACTGTGGAAGAATTTTATACAAAGAGATCAAAGAAGAGGACAATCAATCCGACAAAAACTGATCCCACCCCCATATATTATCAGAAATCCAAGTTATACGATTTAAATTATAGAAAATAAATGAAAAATGGTATAACATAAATCTTAAGGTTGATACAGGAGATTTTTAATGAGTTTTGTTGATAATGAAGAGTTAAAGAAAATTGCGGTAAAGATTAGACTATTGATTGTAAATATGATTTCGAGTTCGGGATCCGGTCATCCGGGAGGCTCTCTCTCAATAGCTGATATTATATCGTTCCTTTTTTTCAGCGAAATGGATTTTGATCTGAAAAAAAAAGATGATGCTAAAAGAGATAGATTTATACTGTCAAAAGGTCATGCTGCACCTGCACTTTATGCGGCACTTGCACTTAAAGGATTCTTCCCCGAATCGGATCTGACATCGCTCAGAAGTATTTCTTCACATTTACAGGGACATCCGCACCGACTTGACACTCCGGGTATAGAGGCTTCAACGGGATCACTTGGTCAGGGATTCTCTATGGCTTCAGGAATGGCTATTGGTAACGGAATAAGCGGTATCAATTCAAATGTGTACACTATAATAGGAGACGGTGAATCTCAAGAAGGTCAGATATGGGAAACGGCAATGACAGCCGGATTCAGAAAACTATCCAATCTATGTGCCTTTTTAGATCACAACAACCAACAGATTGACGGCTATGTTTCAGACATAAAAGATATTTCTCCGATAAAAGAAAAATGGGAATCATTCGGATGGAATGTTTTAAAAATAGACGGACATAATTTTGATGAAATAAGAAATTCATTATCGGAATTTAGAAAGGAGAAAGAGAAACCGACTATGATAATTGCAAAAACAATTAAGGGAAAAGGAGTTTCTTTTATGGAAAACAATCTCAAGTTTCATGGAACAGCTCCTAATGAAAAAGAACTTGAGGATGCTGTAAGGGAGTTACGAAATGGATAAAGGGAGCTTAAGGGGTCAATACGGGAAAACTCTGATAGATATAGGTTCAAAAAACAAAAATATTGTTGTTCTTGATGCCGATCTTGCCAAATCAACCAAAACCATCGGTTTCGGTGAAAAATTCAAGGATCGCTTTTTTGATATGGGATTGTCCGAGCAAGATATGATATCAACAGCAGCAGGAATAGCATTAACCGGTAAAACGGTTTTCGCATCAAGTTTTTCAGTATTTCTTACCGGAAGAGTTTTTGATCAAGTAAGACAATCCGTCTGTTATAATCAAGCCAACGTAAAACTTGTCGCAACCCACTCCGGACTTGGAGTCGGTGAAGACGGAGCAACACATCAAGCACTTGAAGACATTGCACTGATGAGGTCTCTTCCAAACATGAGAGTGATTGTTCCAGCCGATTCAATTGAAACGGCCGGTGTCATTGAATATATATCAAATGAGTACGGTCCTTTTTATGTAAGGCTTACAAGGGGCGATCTGCCTATAGTAAATGACATAAACCATAAATTTAAGTTAGGAAAATCTAAAATTTTGACAAAAGGAAATGACATTGTTATATTTGCAATCGGATCAATGGTAGAAAAAGCACTTAAATCTTTTGAAAAGTTGAAAAAACTTTCGATTAATGCTTCCGTAGTAAATCTTTCATCAATTAAACCGCTTGATGAAAATACTATAATAAATCTGGCAAAAGAAACAGGATCGGTTATAACGTTAGAAGATCATTCCGTTTTCGGTGGAATGGGTTCCGCCGTTTCGGAATTGTTATCACAAGAATGCCCTACCAAAATGAAGATTATCGGAATTGAAAATTCTTTCGGAAGATCGGGGAAATCCGAAGACTTGTATAATTACTTTAATTTAACCTCTGAAAGAGTCGTTAAAGAAGCAAAGATTCTTCTTGGATTATAAATGATAGAGTTTTATCACGTCTTTAAACAGTATGTTAAAAATCAATATGCTATTTCGGATGTTAGTATATCCATAGAAAGAGGTGAATTCTTATTTCTCACCGGTGCGTCCGGTGCAGGTAAATCTACTTTTTTAAAGCTAATATATAAAGATGAAGTTCCTACAAAAGGTCAAATTTTGATAGATTCCATGAATCTTAATCTATTACCCGACAATAAACTTTATAAACTCAGAAGAAACATAGGTATTGTATTTCAAGATTTTAAACTTTTATCCAGCAGAACAATCTATGAAAATGTTGCAATCCCTCTTGTAGCAAGAAATGAGAAGAAATCTATAATTGATAAAATGGTTATTAATGCTTTAACGTTAGTAGGTCTTACCCACAGAAGGAACTATTTCCCTACCCACGTATCCGGTGGAGAACAACAACGTGTGGCTATTGCGAGGGCGATCGTCGGTAATCCCAAAATAATAATAGCAGACGAACCGACAGGAAACCTTGATACTGAACTATCAATTAACATTATAAAGATATTCGAAAGGATTAATATTAACGGGATAACTGTTCTGATCGCAACTCATGATAACAATATGTTAAAGCTTTTTCCAAAAAGAATTATAAAACTTGATAACGGGATGCTGGTATCTGATATCGGTAACGGTAGCCACTCATGAATTTGATTAAAACAGCCGTTGTAAATTCTATAATAAATATTCTTCGAAATAAGATCATCAATTTCCTGTCTCTCGGAATAATTGCCTTTACTTTACTCATATTCGGAATTTTCAACTATCTTTCATTAAATGTAGAAAACTTTACTCAAAAATTCTCAAAAAATATAGTTGCTATTTTTTATTTCAACGAAGGTATAGAAAAGAGAACCGCCGATTCTTTAATTAACAAGTTGGAAAATAATATTCTTGTAAAAAGTGTAAATTACTATTCGGAAAATCAGAGTGAGATTCAGTTTACAAGAGAATTTCCGGAACTCAAATACATACTGAGTGAATTTAAATCTTCCCCTTTTCCATCCTCCATAGAATTAAGATTTAAGGAGAGAGAAAAAAATACGAAAATAATATCTCTTATAAATGAAATAGAGAAACTAAGTATAATCGAGAGTAAACAGGTGAACCTTGACTGGGCTGAAAAGATTACGACACTTAACAGATTTATAAGAATTGCAGGAATATTTCTGAGCGGAATACTTGTGTTTATTTCAGTATTTATCATATTTAATATAATCAAAATCAACATTTATTACAGAAGAGAAGAAATTTCAATATTAAGATTAGTGGGAGCAACCGATTGGTTCATTAGAATCCCGTTTCTTATCGAAGGGTGTTTACTCGGATTTTTTGGAAGCATATTTGCTTCGATGATATTATTCTTGCTTCTAAAAATGATCCCTATCTATGCAAAATCCATTTTAGAACTCTCAAAAGGACTTTTAACCTTTGATTTTATTCCAATATCAATATTTATAAAACTAATATTGCTTGGGACATCAATAGGATTTTTCTCATCACTGTTTTCAGTTCGGAAATTTCTGAAAAATCAGATCAACTAACTACAGGTCAATATACTTCTTTTACCTGTTTTTTTCTTGACTCAATAGCATCCAACTCTTCATCATATCCGATAAGCTCATCTTTATCTTCTACAAGTATTCTTCCTCCGAAATCATCTTCATAGGAAAGACAACACATTAACCTTCCGCATTGACCGGAAATTTTAATAGGATTCATACTCAAATTTTGCTTTTTTGCCATTTGAAGAGTAACAGGTTCAATATTTGACAAGAAAACTTTACAACATAATTGACGCCCGCAAATACCCAAACCTCCAATTATCTTAGTCTCGTCTCTTATCCCTATCTGTTTCATCTCAATCCGCATTTTTATTTTTTTTGCCAGATCTTTTACAAGGTCTCTAAAATCTATCCTCCCTTCAGATGAAAAGAAGAATATAGCTTTTTTTTCATTCTTTATAAATACCACCCTTACAAGTTTAATGGGAATCTCCCTATCCTTTATTCTCATCTTACAAAATGAGTAAGCGTCCCTTTCGGATTCCCCTTTTCTCCGAAACTCATCCATATCCCTATCGCTGGCAACCCTCAAAATTTCAGGGATTAAAGAAACTTTCCTGAGACAATTGAACTTTTCATTAAATAGCTTAACAACTTTTCCAACTTCCTCACCGAGAAGTGAATTGACAATAACAAAATCATCAGGTTTCACATTCTTATTTCTGGTCTTAAAATGGTGAATATCCTTGCTATCAGCTATATTAACCGTTATAACTTTGAAATTATCAGTATTATTGTTAGACATAGCTGTTTATAAACTCAAGAATCAAAATTTTACTATTCAGATTTCTTTTTATATCTCTTTGTAAAAATTCCATTTTCCTTATCAAATAGAGTATCTCTTTTTCCGTTATATATTTCTGAAGTTCAACCAATTTATCATAAAAATCAATATTTATCAGAAACTCTTTCTCCAACTCTATCTTTAAAATCATTATATCTCTTAACATTAAAGAAATCAAATTTATCATTTCAACAAACGAATCAATAAATTTTGATCTGCTCCGGCTTTGATCATGAAGTGAAAGCAATACTTCATCAATTTTCCGTTTTTTTAATAGTTTTTCCAAAATTAATAAAACCGAAGATCTCTTGTTTTGAAATGAATAAAAATCCTCTTTGAGCACATTTTCAATACTTGAACTGCTTATTGATGATAACAATTTCGCCTTTTCAGTATCATATCCCATTTTGATAAGATGTGTCTCAACCTCTTTTTTTGACGGTGTATAAAAATACAGCACCTGACATCTTGATCGGATCGTAGGTAATAATTGAGATTTATTGTTTGTGAGAAGGATAAATATAGTTGAATCCGAAGGCTCTTCAAGTACTTTCAGAAAAGAATTTGAAGAACTCTCATTCATCTTATTAGCATCGGAAAGGATAAATATTTTCTTATCCGAGATCAGAGGTCTTTTGAAATTCTTTTGTATTAAATCTACAATTTGCTCTTTTTTATAAAACTGCCCGTCCGGAAGAAGTAAAACGACATCGGGAAAAACCGATTTGTTAATAGCAGTGCAATTATCGCAAAAATCACAAAAATCATATTTCATGGACGTACAATTTATTGATTTAGCCAATCCAAGAGAAAATTCACTTAAATTTGCACTTTCAGGTCCTGAAAAAATCATACTGTATGGAATTCTGTCTTTTTTAATATAGTTTATTAGTATCCCTTTTTTTCTGTTATTCCCTACGATATCTGCAAACGGCATATTATTTCACCTAATTTTTACAAAAACATATTAACATACTTACCAAGCAAGTTTAATAGTCTCACATGTTTCATAACGGATTCTTGACATTTAGGTATTGTGAATTTGACTACTATATGGAAAGGTAATAGAATTAGGCAATGGAAAATCAGATAAGAAGTACAACGGTTTTGTGCATAAAACATAAAAAAAAAGTTGTAATCGGAGCCGACGGGCAGGTATCCCTCGGAAGTACCGTATTAAAACACGGTGCAAAAAAAATAAGACGTCTGTACAACGGAAACGTCCTTGCGGGATTTGCAGGGTCAACTTCGGATGCATTCTCCCTCTTTCAACGATTTGAAGGAAAACTTGAAGAATATAACGGAAATTTATCAAGAGCTTCCATCGAACTGTCTAAAGATTGGAGAACAGATAAAATTTTAAGAAGGCTTGAAGCGATGCTTATCGTTGCGGATACCGAAAAGCTATTTATCCTTTCGGGATCAGGAGATATTATTGAGCCGGATGAAGATATTTTGGCTATCGGTTCAGGTGGACCATATGCTCAGTCGGCAGCAATTGCATTGAAGAGATATTCATCTCTAAATGCTGTGGAAATAGTTGAAAAGTCTTTGCAAATAGCTTCCGATGTCTGTATTTATACTAATTCCAATTTCACCATAGAGGAGTTATAATGCCGATAGATAAAGAAAAAAACGAAATGAGTTTAACACCTAAAGAGATAGTAAAAAGTCTTGATATTTATATTATCGGACAAAAAAAGGCAAAAAAATCGGTTGCCATTGCACTTAGGAACAGGTTTAGAAGAAAACAACTCCCAAAAGATATTGCTGATGATATTATACCAAAAAATATTTTAATGATAGGACCGACAGGTGTCGGTAAAACGGAGATAGCAAGACGACTTTCCAAACTCAGCAGATCTCCATTCATTAAAATTGAAGCTTCTAAATTTACCGAAGTCGGTTATGTCGGCAGGGATGTTGAATCAATGATAAGAGATCTTGTCAGAATTTCAATTGATCTTGTTAAAGAAGAAAAAATGGCAAAAAATAAAGCAAAAGCAAGGAAGAATGCAGAAGACAAGATATTATCGGTTTTACTACCGCCTGCAAAAAAAGTTAAGGGACCTGCTTCCGAACTGAATATTGAGAATGAAAATCAGGATCAGACAAGAGAAAAATTAAGGAAATTGTTTAAAGAGGGAAAACTTGATGACCGGATAATAGAAATATCGGTTAAATCTGGTGTAACTACACCCTTCGAAATTTTTTCATCTTCCGGTGTAGAGGAAATAGGAATATCCATAAGTGAAATGATGCCAAACATGTTCGGCGGATCAAAATCAAAGAAGAGAAAAATGAGTGTTAAAGAAGGTTTCGAATATTTCTTTGCCGAAGAACAAAACAGACTTCTTGATATGGATGAAGTTTCAAAAATCGCCATAGACAGAAGTGAGCAAATGGGGATAGTTTTTCTTGATGAGATAGATAAAATCGCCGGTCGTGAAGGTGGCGGGGGCGGAAGCGGACCAATGATATCAAGAGAAGGGGTTCAAAGAGACCTTTTGCCAATCATCGAGGGTACTACTGTAAATACAAGATACGGTATGGTTAAAACAGATCATATTCTGTTCATTGGAGCCGGAGCTTTTCACGTGACCAAACCATCCGATCTTATCCCTGAGTTACAGGGACGTTTCCCTATCAGAGTTGAACTTGATTCATTATCAAAAGATGATTTTGTAAGAATTCTCAGTGAGCCTAAAAATGCCCTCACAAAACAATATACGGCTCTTATCGGAACCGAGGGAATCGAAATTGAATTCACCAAAGATTCAATCGAAGAGATTGCAGAAATTGCGGAAAACCTTAATTCCACTGCAGAGAATATAGGTGCAAGGAGGCTCCACACTATAATGGAGAAGCTCATGGAGGATATTTCATATGAAGCTTCGGATGTTGATTCGGGAAAAGTAAAGATCGACAAATCATACGTAAGAGAGAAAGTGAAGGATATTGCAGAAGATACCGATTTAAGCAAATATATCCTATAATAAGCCATATGAGGATAAAAATGAAAACTTTTTTTAAACCGATACCGTTTATTACTCTGATTTTATTAAACTTTTTTTTCTTACCTAATTGTGGTAAAAAAGGGCCTCTTAAACTTGATCCGGTAGTTTCTCCTGAAAGAATATCGGATTTTTCAGTAATTCAAGTTGGTGATAACCTGAGATTCACTTGGAAATTCCCGGATCTTTTAAAAGATAAAAAAACAAAATTCGATATTAACAACGTAAAAAAAATGTATTTTTTCTATTCGGTTAAATCGGTCACATCCGGTAGCATTCGCAAAAGAGGAGCCCTGTTAAAAAAAATAAATTTGAATAAAATTCCATCCGATAAAGATAAATATGTTTTCTTATATCCTGCAATCTCTTCAAAATTTTCAGAAAAGAAAATTTATATTGCAATGTATTACAAATATAAAAGAATAACTTCCGAAATGACCGATATTAAGGAAATCACCATACATAATCCGGTTGAGCCCATTAAAAAACTGGTGATCACCAATGAAAATAAAGTAATTAAACTTGATTGGGAAAGGAGAGATACCACCAAAGATAAAAAAAGAAACGTTCAAATTTTGGGATACAATATATTCAGAAAAATTTCCAAATCCGGTGAAGAGATGGATTCTCAATTTCAGAAGCTTAACAAAGATATAGTACTTGACGAGCACTATGAGGACTCCGATGCAGGTACCAGCGGGATATACACCTATTACGTATCTGTTATTTTAACAAATTCTAATATCAGTGAAAGATCGAATATTGAAAAGGTTATCGTAAACGATATTTTCCCTCCTGAAGTTCCTAAAAATATTATTATTTTTAAAAGTGAAAAAGGGTTGATGATAAGCTGGGAATCTGTAAAAGATAATGATCTTTCACACTACACTTTATATCGCAAAGAAGAATCAGAACTTGATTTTAATATACTTGTATTAAAAATCGAAAATAATAATTATTTGGATAAGAGTGTAGAGAAAGGGAAAGTTTACCTTTATTATGTAACTTCCACTGATAAAAACGGCAATGAAAGTGATAACTCAAAGATAGCATCAGATAAGACATAGTGTACAAAGTTGCTGTCATTAAATGTAATTCTTATGACTATGAAGAACTTACCGGCTCAATAAAAAGAGGGATAGAGTTAGTTGGTGGCTTATCATCGCTTTTCACATCTACTGAAAATATTCTTATAAAACCTAATATTCTTGTCGGAGATAAACCTGAGAAATCCGTAACAACTCATCCCTCACTGCTCGCCGCACTATCGGATATTCTATTATCGGAAAATCACATCTTGTGCTATGGAGATTCACCTGCAATCGGTAGTTTAAAAAGAGCCGCGGAAAAATCCGGTATCAAAAAAGCTTTCGATGAAAGAGATGTTAAAGCCGCCGATTTTGAAACTATTGTCAATGTACCTTTTCCAAAAGGAAGAATGTTAAAAAATCTGCCGCTTGCGAAAGGGGTTTTATCCGCTGATTCCATAATAAGTGTAAGCAAGATGAAGACTCACGAATTTACAAGAATAACCGGTGCGGTAAAAAATCAGTTCGGTTGTATACCCGGTCTTCTCAAAGGTGAATTTCATGTAAAGATGCCTGATATTGTTGATTTCTGCAAAGTGTTGTACGATATTAATTTATATTTAAGTCCAAAATTATTTATTATGGATGGAATAACCGCAATGGAGGGGAACGGTCCTCGTAGCGGGGATAGTATAAATATGAACACCATACTTTTTTCCACCGATCCTGTTGCTCTTGATATGACATTTTGCAAACTTATTGATCTTAACCCAGAATTCGTCCCTTCAATAGGACTATATCCCGAATCAGGAAATGGAAATATCTCATTTAAAGATATTGAATTTGTAGGAGATCCAATCTCCGAACTGATAAATAAAAATTTCATTGTTAAAAGGAAACCGTTTGATAGACTCATAACAGCAAAATCTTTTCCCCCTTTCCTAAAAAATCTTATATCTCCGAAACCGCAAATTAATTACCAAACCTGCAAAAACTGTGGAAAATGTGTTCTACAATGTCCAACCGAGCCGAAATCGGTTAATTGGGATAAAGAAAGTAAATTTAATTTTCCTGTCTACGACTATAAATCCTGCATCAGATGTTATTGCTGCCAAGAAATATGCCCGCACAACTCAATTTCAATAAAAACTCCTTTTTTAGGAAAACTAATCAGAAGATAAAATTATCTTGTCCGCATCAGAATAGTCACTGTTTTTTTTTGTTTTCCTCTTTTAAAAGTAATTTCAACTCTCTGACCAGGTGAATATTTTTTTAATTCCATACTGTATTCTTTTAAATTAAAAACCGGTTTCCCGCCAATATGGGTGATGATATCTCCTTTTTTTAGAATATGTTCATTACCTTCGTTTGATTTTATTGCCAGAGCAACTTTCACTCCGCCATTTGAAAATGAAAAATCGGGCATTATCCCTATACTCGCTCTTGAACCTTTTCTTCTAAGTGCGGTTGTAGATACTTTGGAATCTCTACCGGATATAAAAGAGATAGGTTTTTTCCTTTCCGACAAATATACAAGAACTTCTTTGGTTATCTTAGCAATTTTAACAAGTCCTTTTCGATCAATCTTTTCATAAGTATCCGACGGTCTATGGTAATCAAGATGCGGACCGCTAAATATTTGAATAGCGGGGATACCGGCTCTAATAAAGCTCATCTGATCACTCGAATCAAGATCCTGTGCAATAAGATCTGTTTCTATTCCAGTTGTATATCCAACACCCATAAATATAAATTTCCACGCTTTCGAAGACCTCGAACCTATAATCATAGGCTTTTTATCATATAATCTTCCTACGGTATCCAAATTTACCATTCCTATTATTTTATTAACCGGAAATTTCTTATAATTTTTTACAAAATACTCTGATCCCGACAACTTATTTTCCTCACCTGTAAAAGCAATAAAGAGTATGGTCCTGTCAGGGATGAATGATTTCCCCATCTTACGAGCAATTTCAAGCATCACCGCAACTCCGCTTGCATTGTCATCCGCTCCCGGATGTACTTTTCCACGATTCCCTTCTCTCACATCAGGCCAGCCGTAACCAAGGTGGTCATAATGAGCACCTATGATAACAGTTTGATCTTTAAATTTCTTATTATTTCCGGGAATCATACCGACAATATTCTTTAATACAATCAAATTTCTTTCCCGACCGGTTTTTAAAGACCACTTCTGGAAATAGCTGTTAGAGTCTCCAGCAGGACGAAGTCCATATTTTTTAAATTTTTCCACAATATATTCCGCCGTAACATTAAGTCCTTTAGTTCCAATCCCCCTGCCCTCTAATCTCTTATCAGCAAGGTATTTTACCGTTTCTTTCATCTTTTCACCGGAGAATGGAGACGGGAGGTATGCTATTGCTCTTCTTTTCGGATTTTCATAATTATATTTTGGTGTTTTCAAAAAAACCTTTTTTAGCGGAGACTCTTCCGATTCCCACTGACCCTTTAAATTAATATTCGGCTCAACACCACTAAAAAAAAGGAAACCGTACTTCCCATAATGAGGGAGCTTTCTTCCAAGCCCTCCCAAAGCTTTCCCGTTATCGGCACTTAAAAGTACAATCACCTTAGAATTCCTTTTAGGGTTTTTAGCGACAAGGACTATACTGTTCTTTTTTCTATCAATTATTTTTCCGTTTATTTTCACTTTATCCAATGTAATAGAACTTCCGTATTGTAGAATCCCTTTTTCAACTACATGACGAAATTTATTATTCCAACCGAAAAGCCATACATCTCTATCTGAAGGTAAACTAAATAGATTTTTATCACTTACAATTTTAATTCTTTCTCTTTGTTGTGATCCCCAGCTTTCAGCTAATTTGTGATAGTTTTGAAAGAGATCATTTTCCGATTTTTCGGGAATAACGATTGTTACTTTTTTTGATCCGAAGATTTTAGAAAGAGACGGAGGAATCTCCTCATCCGATAACCTTCTGAATACGTCAAAGTTAGGATCCACCTCAATTTTAACCGGTTCGCTTTTATATTTGAATATGTAATTTTCTCTCTTTTTATCCATAACAACTTTAAAAGTTCTAACCCTTTTATCGTTCTTTAAATAAACGGATACCGGAATTTCAAGTTTAAACGGATTGCCTGATTGAGATTGTTCCAAACTAAATGACAGCTCGAATATACCGTTTTTTTTTACGATTTTCGAATCCTTAATAATTAATTTCGGTGCACCTTTTCTATCCACCCATTGTGCAAAAAAACCTTTAAGATCTCTACCGGAAATTTTTTCAAACGATTCCCTGATTTCATTGAATCCGGTTTTTTTAAACTTATTTTTCCTGTAAAATTCTTTTATTGAATCCAAAAAAACCTTATCACCAAGTTCACTTCTAAGCATGTTAAATATCATCATTACTTTTCCATATCCGATAGCGGATGAAGATGCATTGTTTCTTGCTCTGAATTTTGAAACGGGGAAATCATTACTCTCATTTACATAATCGGTAAAACCCTGAAGAGCTGTTCTTCTGTACTCCAGTCCATGATTACGCTGTTCCTTGATCAAATGATCGGCAAAATAAACCGTTAGCCCTTCACACCAATTACCTTTATCATAATCTACAAATACACTGTTTCCCCACCAGTTATGAAGAAGTTCGTGAGGATATGACGAGTGGAGGATGAACGGAAATCTTATTATTTTTTCTCCTAACAAAGTAAATGAAGGCATACCGTAACCTGTCTCCCAAAAATTTTCGATCAGAGCAAATTTTGTATATGGAAAATCACCTATAAGACGGTTGTACATTTCAAGATACTGCCCTGTAGTATTGAGATATTTCATTGCAAGATTCTTCTCTTCGGTTCTCATGTAAGCATACAGATTCACCTTACCCTGTTTAATCCGATATCTGAAGAATTTTGCTGCAATCAGATAGACTTCATCCATTGGTTCGGGAGAACTCCAGACAGATATGTGTTTGTTAGCCCTATCAAAATCTTTTTCAAGTTTGCCTTGAGATACGGAACTCCAACCACGGGGAGTAACTGAATTAATTTTGAATGTAATTAAATCATCGTTGAATCGGGGAATCCAAAATGACGAACCGGCAAGGAACACCCCTTCTTTGGAAATAATTCCGGGAGTTTCACTAAACCCTCTTGCATACTCAACTCCTATCTGTTTAATTTCATGATATATTTTCCCAGAATACTTAACGATAAACGTTGAGTGATCTCCTTTATTATTGAATAATATCTCGTAGTATTTGATCGGTATTTTATCGCTAACATGAAATTCAGCTGTATTTATTCCGGAAAAAGTGGATCTTTTCATTTCTTCGGATTCTTTTAACATAACATTCCGAGATACAAAAGTTATTTTCAATTCGCCATGAAGAGCAAAGTAAATCTTCTCTACCGAATTATCCGATAAACTTATAGTATCTATTACCGTTATCCTATTTGCATCAGGAAAGAGTTCCGTTTCTATATTATGATGAATATATTTTAAAGCAAATAAATTTATACCGGCAATCATCCCGATAAGTAACAAAAGAACTATTTTTTTTGATCTCATTTTATCTCCCGAACGACTGTTTTTTTATTTTATCACACTTTGCATTTCAGGAATAAGATTTTGGGGGAATTTTCCCGCCAACGCCAGTTCAATATTTTTAATAACCATTTTTCCCATTCCAGATCTTGCTTCAAAAGTCGCACTTCCCGTATGGGGTGTCATTACCACGTTCTTTAACATCGTGAGTCTTTTTTCCACTTTCGGTTCATGTTCAAACACATCCAATCCCGCCCCGAACAAATGACCGTTTTCAAGACTATCCGCAAGAGCCGATTCATCCATTAATCCACCTCTGGAAACATTGATAAAGATTGATCCCTTTTTCATCCTTCCGAACACTTCAGCATTAAACAGATAGTGTAGATCGGGAGTAAACGGTATGTGAGGAGAAATAATATCGGACTTACTAATAATATTATCAAAATCCAAATAACTTAAATCGTATTTTTTCTCAATATCTATTTTTCTTGTCCTTGAGTTATAAATTATCTCCATTCCGAAAGATTTTGCTCTTAAGGCTGTAGCAAATCCGATTTTCCCTAACCCTATTATACCGAGTTTCTTCCCTCTCAACCCTTTTCCAAGAAATAAATTTGCCCCCCAGCCTTTAAATTTTCCGTTTCTCATATATTCATCCGATTCAATTAACCTTCTTGCGGTACTCAATATAAGCATCATTGTCAGATCCGCTGTCGCATCCGTAAGAATATCCGGTGTGTTTGTAACGTATATCCCTGAATCGGCAGCGAGATTAAAATTAATATTATTGTATCCGACTGCATAATTCGCAATTATTTTTACATTTTTAAGTAACGAAATAACCTCCTCGTCAATTTTATCCGAAAGGAATGTAATCAAGGCTTTTGCATCCGAATGTTTTCTTAGAATATCGAGCAAATCCTCTTTTTCATCTTCCACAATAATAAGATCATAATTATTCCTTAAGATCTTAACTTCTTCATTTCCAATCTTTTTGGTTAAAATAACTTTATCTTTCATTTAATCATCTCCAGTATCTTTTTATATCCTTGAAACATTTTTTCCTTTACGGATTTTCTATTAAAATACAATATCCCTGAATCCGAAACAATATCCGAAGTAACTACAAACGCAGTAAATTCTACACCGAGATACCATCGCAGAGGAAATATTTCCATCTCTACAATACCAAAATTATGACTTTTAACATTTTCATACCACTCCGAATTCTCCCTCTGAATTATATCTATACTGATACCGGTTACATTTTTCACAAAAGCGGAATCTATTTTTGTCAAGGATAGACTCTCTTCATTTGTAAAGTATTTAAATATTCCCTCAGGATAAATTTCAGATACGGATAACAATTCCGGATAATTTCCTGTTTTTTTCAAACTTCCGGCAGTACCAAGAAAAAAAACATTTTTCTTTCTTACATTTTGAATAAATTCAATAATGGTCAGAAGATTGGAATATCCGAGGAATCCATATAACACATCGTAGTCAGGATAACTAAACAAGTAACTTGAAAGTATCTTTCTTTGTCTAACGGCACTCTCTTCAACAAATTTCAACACTTTTCCATCTGGAAAAAAGGGAATTAGGATAAGATTATCGGAAATTTCAATTTTGTTCGGATTAAAAAATGAATTTTTCATAATTTATTATATATTACACTTTTCCCTCTGTAAACTCACCTAAAAACATCTTTGATGTCTTTTAAGTAAACACCTGCATATTGACACGATTCGGTGATTTTATTAGAATCATGGCAATGAAATCAATTAAGGGAAAAGGGATTTTCCGATCTGTTATATTCGGTATAGTTACTGCCGCCACAATGGTCATGTTTCTATTCATCTTTCTCTTTTCCCCTTACAAGATAGTCGGAAATTCAATGTCACCCACTTTAAATAATGGCGAAAAAATACTCATTTCCAAATCTTTATTAATAGGAAAAATATCAAGATTTGATATTGTCGTCATAGTCTCCCCTGATAATAATAGAAGAAAGTTGATTAAAAGAGTCGTCGGATTACCGGAAGAAGAAATTGAAATTATCAAAGGGAATATATTTATTGACAATGAATTAAAGAAAGAGAATTTTCTTAAATATGAAGGTGATGTTATATTTAAATCTTCAAACATGAGAAAATCCTTAATTCCTGCAAACTCCTATTTTCTTCTCGGAGACTGCCGCGAGAAAAGCACCGATTCAAGAAATTTCGGTCCTGTTTGTAGAGACAGAATTGTAGGAAAAATTCTCTTCCGTTATTTCCCGTTAAATAAATTCGGAATCGTAAAATGAAAAAAAGTATCTCCTTTTCAATTATCTCAACTTTTCTTATTCTTATAGCCATCGGCACCTTACTGTTAATGATGCCATTTTCATCACATATCGGATACATGTCTCCGGAAGATGCAATATTTACCTCGGTTTCCGCTGTAACCGTGACAGGATTGGTAACTGTAAATACCAAAGAATATTTTACCGTAACCGGACAACTAATAATTCTTATACTTATTCAATTGGGAGGACTCGGTTTCATGACATTTTCCACTCTTACGGTTCTGATATTGAGAAGATCCATATCAATCTCCAATAGACTTGTCCTCGAAAATGATTTTACAATGGCAGGATATAAAAACATCAAAGATCTTTTAAAAAAAATAGTTTTTTTTACATTTGGTTTTGAATTATTCGGAGCTTTTATTCTATTCTTTCAATTTGGAGATCTGAATATTGCCAATAGGATATTTTCATCAATTTTCCATTCAATATCGGCATTTTGTAATGCCGGTTTCTCAATTTTTAAAAACGGATTTATGCCATATACATCAAATGCCGGTTTTAATTTTACCGTAACATTTCTGATAATTACCGGCGGTATCGGATTTCTTGTTTTAAATGAAATCTTTCTTTTTATAAGAAGAAAAAAAAGTTTTTCAAGATTCACCATTCACTCCAAGCTCGTTCTTATTATAAGCGCAATTCTCATTTTATCAGGGACTTTTATTATTTTTATTGAAGAAATCATTAATTCTTCCAATAAGTTACCTGTACTTGATAAATTATTGACATCTTTTTTCCAATCTGTGTCTGCAAGGACAGCAGGATTTAATACAATTGATCTGAATATTTTATCTTACTCATCACTATTTATAATGGTAATCCTTATGTTTATCGGTGCATCACCCGGATCTACCGGTGGAGGAATAAAAACAACCTCCGTCGGACTTGTTTTTGCATATTTCAGAGCAAGATTAAAAGGGATAAAAAATGTAAACTTGTTTTACAGGACAATACCGCAACAAAATTATGAAAAAGCTTTCTTAATGATTATTATCTCATTTCTTATCATTTCAATATCATTTTTTTTAATTCTGTCATTTGAAATCAATTTCACTTTTTCAGAACTTTTTTTTGAAGTGGTATCGGCATTCGGTACGGTCGGATTAAGTCTCGGAATAACTTCAGACCTTTCATTAGCTTCAAAAATTGTTATAATGGTTACCATGTTTATCGGAAGAATCGGACCGATTGCCTTATTACTTGCCATAAGCAGGAAAGAGACAAAAGCTGTATTTGATTATCCAGAGGAAAACATAATGATAAGTTAGGAGCATAACATGGAAAAAATAGTTGTAATCGGACTTGGCAGTTTTGGAATTAATCTGGTACATTCCCTTTCAAAAAAAAATGTTGAATTGATTGCAGTTGACATTAATAAAGATAGAGTCAACGAAGTAAAAGATATTGTAACACTTCCGGTTACAATGGATGGGACAAATAAAGAAAATTTGCAATCTCTCGGTCTAAAAGATGTCGATTGTGTTGTTGTTGCATCGGGTCCGGATCTTGAAGCAAGCATACTCATTGTCCATTTACTCAAAGAGATAGGTGTAAAAAAGATCATCGCGAAAGCTCTTTCGGAAAATCACGAAAGGATCCTTTCTCTTGTCGGAGCTCATTCAATTTTATTTCCGGAAAGAGATGTAGCTGTAAAACTTGCAAATCAACTGATTTTTCCCAATCTCATGGATTATATTCCGCTTGAATCAGGATTTGTTATTGAAGAGCTGGCACCTCCGGATTCGTTTGTAGGAAAAACTTTGGAAGAAATTCAAATAAGAAACAAATACAATATTAATGTCATTGGTATTAAAGAGATCATTCCAAGCAAATCTCAAGAAAATGATAAAACAGGTCCGAACTCGGACCTCACACTAAATCCCGGTGGAGGTTTTTTAATTAAAGAGAGTGACATCCTTATTGTTCTAGGAACGGAAAACGATATTGAGAACCTTCACAAATCTCTCAACAACGATAAATAATTATAAAAAATTTTCTATTATTAAAGCATTGTTATACCGTTAGTTCATGAAACAAATTATTTAGCAGGGTTAATACTTTACTTGACGAACCATATCTATTATTGTACCGTCAACCCATTTTATTGCAGCTATAATTTTATCTTCATATTTAGGTTTTTGCGGAGCACCGCCACAAATATTTTCCGCTTCATCTTTTAACTCCCGAATAGTTCTTAGGGGCAATTTTGAGTTCCTTAACTTACTTATCAAATCCTTCCTTAACGGATTAATGGCAATACCTCTCTCGGTAACAATCACATCAATCAGCTCTCCCGGACCGGTCAAAGTGGTAACTTTATCAACTATCACCGGAATTCTGTTTCTAAAAAGAGGCAAAGGGAGAATCACGGTCTTTCCGAATAGGCAATTCTGCCACCCTCCTATTCCATGTAAAAGTTTCCCGTCGGAATGAGTTACTACGTTTGCATTAAAATTAAGATCAACTTCTGTAGCACCGAGAACAACGATATCAAGAAGAGATGCAAAATTCCCCTTCCCATGATAATTATAACTGGTAAAGGGACTTGTATTTTGATGATTCGGATTATTTCCCATCGATCTTACTCCGTCAAGATCAAAGGTTTGTCCGTCAAGGATATAATCGGTAAGTCCTTCTTCAAGCATCGAAGTGAGATATCTTGTCGATCCCCCCCTGATAAATCTCGCTTTAATATTATTCTCTCTCATAATGTCCCTAAGAAAAACCGTAAACGCAAGAGATGTACCACCGGCACCTGCTTGAAAAGAGAAACCGTTTTCAATCAAACCCGTTTCAAGAGCAAACTGAACCGCCATTTCGGCAATGAGAAGCCTGTCAGGGCTTTTCGTTAATTTAGTTGTCCCTGAAATAATTTTTTCAGGATCACCAATGGATTCAATTTCTACAACATAATCTACATAATTTCCTTGAATCTGCCACGGTATACACGGGAAAGGTTCCAAATTATCCGTTACTATAATTGTCTTGTCAGCATATTGTGAATCCGCAAGGGCAAATCCAAGGAGACCGCATGCAGCCTTCCCCCTTACTCCGTTTGCATTTCCAAAAGAATCGGCAGCAGGGGCTGAAATAACCGCAATGTCAATATGTACCTCACCATCCTGTACGGCTTGATAACGTCCTCCGTGGGAACGCAGAATCCCTACCCCGCCCATTTTCCCGCTTGATGCAAAATCTCCAAGAGGTCCGTTCATACTACCCTCAATATGACGTACAACACCGCTTTCAAGATGCTTTATTATAGGTGCATGCACCGGAAAAGAAGCACTGGGGAACCATCTTATATTTTTCACACCGAGCTCTGCAACCGCATCAAATACCATGTTGGCTACATAATCCCCGTTTCTAAGATGGTGATGTGTAGAGATTGTCATACCGTCGCAAAGACCGGACTTCCTCAACGCATCTTTAATTGATTTTACACGTTTATCACCCGAATCCGGAAACTGACTGCAAGAAACTATTTTCGGAGCTGCTTTGTTACCAACCGGAATATGTTTCCCCACTCCCTTGTACGGAAAATGATTCTCACCGTTTATTTCAGTCAAAACATCCCTGCCGGCAGCATTTTTCTCATATTTGTATTTGTCAACCATTTTACTCTCTCCAACTTTTTCCAATTTTGTGATCCGACAAAGCTTGATCAATTGTTTGAAATGCTCTCTTAACAACCGGAGGGTCGATCATCTTACTCCCCAAAGAGACAACACCCAGCCCCTCTTTTTCCGCCTTTTCAAATGCCAAAACTACTTTTTTTGCCCTTTCTATCTCTTCGTCGGTTGGAGAGAACCCCTTGTGAACCACTCTTATTTGTCTCGGATGAATACATCCTTTCCCGTCAAATCCCATTCCCTTTGCTTCAATAACACTCTTTATCAACCCTTCATCATTTGCAACATCGGAATATACCGTATCAATCGCTTGAATTCCTTTGGCTTTTGCGGCATTTACTATCATGGACCTTGCAAAAAAACTTTCTCTACCTTCCTCAGTCCTTTTTGTACCGATATCCGCCGTATAATCTTCCAGTCCAATTGCAAGAGCTACTATATCTTCCGATGCGAAAGCTATTTTAAAAGCATTCATTATTCCCAATGCACTTTCAATTATCGGCATTAAAAAAACATCTCTGGAAATACCGGATGAAGTTTTAATCTTTTTTATCTTATTCGATACTTCCGTTATTTGATCGGAAGTTTCAACTTTTGGAATCAATATCAGATCAACTTTTTCAGGTATCACCTCTTCAAGGTCAATTAATCCGAGAGGGAGCTGGTTTATTCTGATCATCCTTTCTGCAGAAAGAAAATCCACAGCCCTCAAAGCATTTCTAACTATAATTCTTGCAGAATCCTTTTCATCCGGTGCAACCGAATCTTCAAGATCCAATATTATACCGTCAGGTTTGTGAATTCCCGCATTAATAAAAAGTTTAGGTTGATCTCCGGGGAGATACAAACGGGACCTCCTTTGGCGATCTTTTATCGGATCTTTTATATTCCCATGGAAATCCGGAAGAAATTTTTTCCCGTTATCCAATCCGACACCCCGAATTACAGATTCTATCCTTGCCATTATTACGAAGGGAAAAGCACCATTATCAACTAATTCCAATTCACAATTTTTTATCTCAAAGAAATCCAGGATCTCATCAACTAACTTTTCGATTGAATCACCAAACAGCGAATATACCTTACTATCCAGGGAGATATTTCTTCCATTAGTTTCAGTTACTTTTATCTTAACCCAACAATCCGAACGAACTCCCAACCCTCTTTTACCTGAAGAAAATTCTTTAGGGAACATTAATCCTCCATAATTCTACTTTATCATTACTTCTTTTGACATCCCTTCAATAACCTGTCTGATATAAAAAGATTTTATAAAGAACAGATCCGACCTGCTTGATTTAATATATATCTCAACAAGAGACTTACCCCACTCATTGGAAGCACGTTTAAAGCTGTTCTTACTTTTGGTTCTGTATCCAAATGAAGAATTTATAACAATATTCTCACTCGATTTCCCGGGAGGGATACCTTTTTTCATAGTTATTTTGAACCCTTCACCCATAGCTTTTCCTATATAAAGCTTTCTGAATACTCCTAATACATATATATTCTTCATCAGCTTGCTACCATTATTCCTGATCTGAAAAGATATTTGAGGAACCATGATAATCCCCTTAAAATCACCATCATTAAATTTCCCTTTTTCAATCCATTGGCTCGAAATATTAAAAAACTCTACCGATGATTTAAGTTCTCTCTTAGACAATCCACCGTCAACAAGTACAAATTTGAAATAGATCAAATAACCGATCATAATTAAAAAAACTGCAGTTGTAATCCAAAACCTTGCTCTCTTCCATGAAGGTTTTGTTATCTCTTCAAAATACTCTAACATTTGGACCTCGTTTTTTACCGGAACTTTTCGGATTATAGCACAAATAGTTTACTACACAAATAAAATCGGATTCTTATAACCCTCTTTTTTTTTTCCGTTTTGATTTGACTTTTGTTCCAATCGGAAATATAATTCTCACCACAATTAAATTCATATTATGGAAGAAATAACATTCCCTTCAGGTAAATCGGAAATTTTAATCAGGTTGATAGATAAGAACCAACAAAAAATTGAAAAAGCTTTTGGTATAACTTTATCCTCAAGAGGAGATAAAGTTATGTTTGAAGGAGGACTCCAGCCGAGAAAACTGTTTAAGAAATATTGTTCTTCTCTTATAAAAGTTGCCGATTTATCCCCCTCTTTTAATGGAAATGATTTTAAGATCAGCCTCAACATGGTAAAAGACGGCAATATCAATCTGATTGAAACGGAACTACTTCAATCCCAAAAAATAGATATTAACGGAAAAAGTGTTTTCCCAAAAACATTCAACCAAAAAACCTATATTCGTGCTGCTTTTGAGAATGATCTTACATTTGCAATCGGACCAGCCGGAACAGGAAAAACATTTCTCGCAGTTGCCGTTGCTGTTCACTATCTCCTCAATAAAAAAACGGAAAGAATTGTTCTTACCAGACCCGTTGTAGAAGCCGGAGAAAACCTCGGATTTCTTCCAGGTGACATTCAACAGAAAGTAAATCCCTATTTCAGACCTTTATACGATTCTCTATACTGTTTGATAGGGTTTGAAAAAACTTCCGAACTAATTGAAAAAGAGATAATTGAGATTGCTCCCCTCGCATACATGAGAGGTAGAACTATTAATAATGCTTTCATTATCCTTGATGAAGGACAAAATACCACAAATTCACAAATGCAGATGTTTTTAACACGTTTCGGTTCAAACTCAAAAGTTATCGTTACCGCCGATGTTACTCAGATTGATTTAAAAGAAAAAAACAAATCGGGAATTTTCAGAGCAAAGAAAATTCTTAAGAATATTGAAGGGATAGAAATTATTCATCTTAAAGATAAAGACGTTGTACGTCACCGGCTTGTACAAAAAATCATAAATGCGTACGAAAGAGAGAAAAAATGAAATTTGAATTAAGTTTTCTTAAAGATCAACTGAAAGGGACCGGAGATCAACTGAAAAAAGGCTCGGTTTCATCAATATTTTTCAGTATTGTATTACTCTTTCTCCTCTCTTACCTGCTATATATTCCTCCTCAAAAATCAATTGAAGACCCTAAATTAGAGGTTGGAGATATAATAACATCTGATATTGTAATAAAAAAGGACCTCACAATTACCGATGAGGATCAAACAAAAATCAATAAAAATTCCGTTCTAAACGAGATTGTTCCTGTCTATCAATTTCTTCCCGATGATAGAGAGAACAGAAACGAATTAATTAACAAATGGACAGAGTACATCAGGATAATCAGAAAACAATTTTTGAGAAACAAAAATTCTTTGCAAAAAATAAAGAATTCAATCGAAGAAAAATTTGGAATTACCCTTTCCGAAAAAGATCTCTCAATTTTCCTTAGATCAAATATTCATTCTAAAATAGATATGAAAAAGTTTCTAAATTTTCTTGATAATACCATAAGCAACGGAATTGTTTCATCAAAAGCAGGGATAAAAAAAAGCATCAACAATACTGTTAAAATAAGGCAAATTTCCGGTACATCCCATATCCAAAAAACCCAGAATCTGATTGATATCAATGAGTTAGAAGAAAGTATGAAAAATTATTTTCGCAACGTTCAGAGATTTAGTGATAAAGAATCCACACTCCTTTCATCAATTTTAATTGATTTTGTAAATGTTAATCTTATTTTTTCTCCAAATCTCACAAAAAATGAGGGAGATCTTGCTTTATCAAGAATAAATCCCGTGATAATGAAGCTTAAAAAAGGGAAAGTGATACTGCGAAAGGGTGATGAAGTAAAAAAAGAGGATTTAAAGGTAATAAAGCTTATTTACAAGGAAGAGAAAGATCACAGCCGTAAAATACCGGTATTTTTTCTAATATTTTTCACTTTGGGTCCTATACTCTTTTTCGTTATCAAACTCCTGATTACGTGGGAATCATCCGATATTAACGGATTAAAATTGATATCTATTTCGCTTATCACTCTGTTACTCAGTGCAATTGTTTACAGAACTTTCTATTTTTTACTTCCGATTGTTCTAAAGGAGATATCGCCTTCTCTAACCGTTGATAGCAGTATTATTTACTATTCAATTCCATTTGCGTTCGGTCCCCTTATAATTGCTTTCATTTTTAATATCCAAAGTGCGGTGATATTCTCTTTCGTAAATTCCATAGCGGGTGGAATCTTGGGCGAATGGGACCTTACACTCTCCCTCTATATTTTAATCGGTAACCTTATAATAAGTTTTGGAATAGAATATTTCCAAAGATTAAAGAGATCTTCCATACTGAAAGTAAGTATTCTGTGGCTTTTTCCTGCAAACACTCTGTTTTTGCTTCTTTTCAACTTTACTACAACAACTTCGGAACCAATTCAAATTATTATTTTTATTGAAGTTGCGGCTTTCTCCGCTATTATCGCTCCAATCCTTGCAAGTTTTGTTATCCCTTTATGGGAGATGATGTTTAATCTTTTAACGGATTTAAAACTTGTTGAATTAACAAACTTAAACTTACCTGTTTTTCGTGAAATGCTGGAAAAAGCCCCCGGCACTTATCACCACTCACAAATGGTTTCTTCCCTATCAGAATCAGCCGCACATGATTTAAACCTTTCCCCTTTGCTCCTTAATGCCATGTCTCTTTATCACGACATCGGAAAGATAGATAATCCCCAGGTTTTTACTGAAAATCACTCCATATATGAAAATCCACACAATGACCTAACCTGCCGAGAAAGTGCAAAAAATATAATTTCTCATATTCATAACGGCATGAAAAGAGCAAAAGAATTAAAACTATCCGAGAGTATTTCATCTGCCATAACTCAACACCACGGCACGAAGATTCTAAGATTCTTTTATGATAAAGCAATATCAAATTCATCCGGAACAAATGAAGAGATTGATGAAAATCTTTTCAAGTATCCGGGTGATAAACCTAAAAATATTGAGAATGCAATAGTTATGCTTGCCGACCAAGTTGAAGCAGCTTCAAAAAGTCTATCAAGTCCAAATGAGGAAGAGATAAGAAATATTATACAGCAAATTATTAATTCAAATATCGAAGAAAAACAGTTTGATGAATGCGAAGGACTCACTTTTAAATCTCTGAATACAATAGCCGATGCATTTTTAAAGAAACTATTATCAATTTATCATATGAGAATTTCCTATCCGGGGTTCAATTTTAAAGAGGATTCTAAAAATGGTAACAATAGCTGATAATAGCTTTGATATTGATTCCGTTTACTTGCTTGACCGTGCATCATCGATTTTTAACGAACTTAAGCTTAAAGGTGATATTACAATCAAATTCGGTGATAAAAACGAATCACAATCTCTCAATTCTCAATATAGAAAAAAAGATATTCCTACCGATGTTCTAAGCTTTCCGATTAATGAGGACTTTCACGATTCATTCTATATCGGTGATATTCATATCTGTTTCCCCATTGCAATAGATCAAGCTGCATCAAACGGAGTTCACCTCAATGAAGAGTTGTTTACGTTGATTTGTCACGGAATACTTCATCTTGCAGGATATGATCATGAAACGGACTCGGGAGAAATGCTCGTTCTCCAAGACAAAATTGTTCGGAAGTTCATTTAAAAATAGTGACTCAATTCGGGGTGAGAGGATTCGAACCTCCGACCTCACGGTCCCGAACCGTGCGCGCTACCAGCCTGCGCTACACCCCGTTAGTTGGACTTATTTTATCACAAATTCCGAAAAGGTAAAGGGAGATATTTATTTACTTACGAAATGTTATGGACATCTTGACCCATCTGCCTGAAATCTTAATTCCTGGAATTTCTTCAATAACAGAATTAAGCAGATTATCTACACTAATTGAAAATTTCACCCTCTTGCATTTCCAACTTAAACCGATATCCAAAAGGGAAGCCTTTTTCCGTGAATCATATATCCTTTTGTAAATATACCTTGATGAAAATTCAAAATTTTCAGATATCTTCTGCATATAACTGAAATTCAATTTTAAATCGGGAAAACGAAATCCGTATTTCGAAACGAAAGATTGAGCATGTCCTATTACGTATATTCTCTCAAATATAGCCTTTAATTTGGCACTATCCGCCATGTACTCTGCCATAAATTCGAATCCGGCAACATCGTTCCTCTCAATATTCGTCACTCTCCATACGGATTTACCAAAAGATTTAACCCAATCTATCATCTGATCCTGTTTCCGGTAAAAAACCGATATTGATGTGTTGAAATTATAAAAATACTTTATGAATGATGCCTCGTAATTAAAGCTCTTTTCAGGTTTTAACTTGGGATCACCTTTGTTTACGGGAGAATTATAATACATCTCCGTAAAAGACGGACTCCTGACTCCTTTACCAAAATTAAAACGTACTGTTCCTTGATTTTTAAATCTATGGAAAAATCCTATATAATATGTAAAAAACCCATGATGTTCATTGATAAAGCTTATTCTGGCTCCAATATCTAATCCCCATCCGGATTTCTTTAATCCCCCCGCAAGATACAATCCGTTTCTTCTCTGATTGTGATCACCCATTAAAAAACTATTCATACCTATAAAATTAACGTCCCCTCCAACCGATAGCTTTATTAATCCCAATTGTATGGCGTTGTGTATTTTAAAATATGTGTGATTTATACTTGATTTTGAATTAAAGAGATCCCGATTATATCTGTCAAGAATAAAATGATCTTTATGAACCGAGTGAGAAAAAGAGATTTCATGCCTAATTTTTCCTTCTATATTCAAATTAAAATTAAAAATTCCTGATTCCGTGTTTTCAAAAGATGGAAATGGAGCATAAAAATTTTTAGCTCCAAAAGATTTTTTCAGATATCCGAAATTTGATTTTGCAAAAATTCTTTTGTTTTTGAGTGACACATACCCTCTAAGGGTTATATTATCAAATTC
>Ga0256846_1000147_pt1 | contig 31210 bp, 26 predicted proteins | sample TevniametaG_FD_189098 | JGI IMG/M metagenome (GOLD analysis project Ga0256846, IMG submission 189098) | Tube worm associated microbial communities from hydrothermal vent at the East Pacific Rise, Pacific Ocean - Tevnia | ecosystem: Host-associated > Annelida > Integument > Unclassified ...
TAAGTATATGTCAATACCTAATAACGCTAAAAAAAAGCCCCCTCCTAAAGGAGGGGGCAGGGAAAATTGTCCAGCGGCCTTCTATTGAGCTTAGCCGCGTCTAATCTACATTCCGTAGAAAGGAGGTGATCCAGCCGCACGTTCCCGTACGGCTACCTTGTTACGACTTCGCCCCAGTTACCGAGTTCACCCTCAACGCAGGTCCTCACGAGGTTAGACTCCACGTCTTCAGGCGCTCACGACTTCCATGGCGTGACGGGCGGTGTGTACAAGCCCCGAGAACGCATTCACCACAGCGTAGCTGATCTGCGATTACTAGCGATTCCACCTTCATGCAGGCGAGTTGCAGCCTGCAATCCGAACCATGGCCGCTTTTAAGGGATTAGCATCTTCTCGCGAAGTAGCAACCCGTTGTAACGGCCACTGTATGACGCGTGTAGCCCTGGGCTTAAGGGCCACGATGACTTGACATCATCCCCACCTTCCTCCTGGTTAACCCAGGCAGTCCCAATAGAGTGCTCAGCATAACCTGATGGCAACTATCGGCAGGGGTTGCGCTCGTTGCGGGACTTAACCCAACACCTCACGGCACGAGCTGACGACAGCCGTGCAGCACCTGTGATCGCTCCGGGGAAACCCCGGTCCTTCACCTTTCGGATCCGTACTACGAACATGTCAAGCCCAGGTAAGGTTCTTCGCGTAGCAACGAATTAAACCGCATCATCCACCGCTTGTGCGGGGCCCCGTCAATTCCTTTGAGTTTTAGCCTTGCGGCCGTAGTCCCCAGGCGGTACACTTAACGCGTTAGCTCCGGCACTGGGAAACCCCAATACCTAGTGTACATCGTTTACGGCTAGGACTACCCGGGTATCTAATCCGGTTTGCTACCCTAGCTTTCGTGCTTGAGCGTCAGGAACATCCCAGAAAGCTGCCTTCGCCATTGGCCTTCCTCCTGATATCCACGCATTTTACCGCTACACCAGGAGTTCCACTTTCCTCTTCTGTCCTCTAGATCAGCAGTATCGACCGCAGTTTCCGGGTTAAGCCCGGAGATTTCACAATCGACTAACCGATCCGCCTACGCACCCTTTACGCCCAGTGAATCCGGGCAACGCTCGCACCATACGTATTACCGCGGCTGCTGGCACGTATTTAGCCGGTGCTTTCTTCTGGGATACCGTCAAAACATCTACGTATTAGGTAGACGCTCCATCGTCTCCCAGGACAGCGGTTTACATCCCGAAGGACTTCATCCCGCACGCGGCGTCGCTGCATCAGGCTTGCGCCCATTGTGCAATTTTCTAGACTGCTGCCTCCCGTAGGAGTCGGGCCCGTGTCGCAGTGCCCGTGTGGCCGATCACCCTCTCAGGCCGGCTACCCGTCGAAGCCTTGGTAGGCCATTACCCTACCAACAAGCTGATAGGCCAAGAGCTTATCTCGGAGCGATAGCTTACAAGTAGAGGCCATCTTTCCTCATCTGCACTTATGTACAGTTGAGCGTACGGGGAATTAGCCCAGATTTCTCTGAGTTATGCCCCTCATCCGAGGTAAATTACCCTAGTATTACTCACCCGTTCGCCACTAACTTTCTCCACGTATTGCTACACGAAGATCGTCCGTTCGACTTGCATGTCTAAGACACGCCGCCAGCGTTAGCCCTGAGCCAGGATCAAACCCTCCAAGCAAAAAAAATCTTGAAGGTTTTGACGCTGCTAGACTCAAAATTAAAGGAGCTGGACTTACTTTTCCCAATTTTCTAAAGAGCATTTTGCTCTTGATTCCAAATTTCGTTTCCGTTTTAAGAACCAGAGAACGGAATTGTAATCAAATCTTCTTCTTTGTCAAGTCTTTCTGTTGTTAAAAGAATTCTTGACGGTTCCTTTTCCTTCCCCTTTTTTCAACTAAGAGATGGAAGTATAAGCGGTTTCGAACGCTTGTCAAGCCCTATTGCTCACAAAGAACATCGAAATACAAAAAGATGACGTTACAGTTAGCTTTGGAAGGTTAATTGAGAGGCAAAAAACATATCCCTTTTCTCTTAAAAACCTATAGAAGTTATGTTAAGAAGAAAAAATACCCACCCGGCTTTCACCGGGTGGGTTCCCGAGGTTCACACCTTCCCATACTCAGGAAGGAGGAACAACTTTTGGGTCTCAAGGTCTGGTTTACGGCTTTCTATACAGCGTGCGATTAACCACTTCTTTACCTTTTGTTTAACCTTATCCGTCTTCTTGGGCGCGGACACTCCCTTTGGCCATCTCACGCATACATAAATAACGCAAACCTTGTTGTCAAACAAACTTTATCTTAGATTCTAAGTTAAAGTTTTACCCAGTCAAAGTAACTTGACAACTTCTATATAACCATATTTTAGTGAAAGATTTACTTCTGTCAAGTAACTGTCAATACCTACAGCAAACTCCGTTTCAAAACGAATCTCCGACAAGGCCTCAAACGCTTCAAGCAACTAAGCCACATAAGGTTTCCATTTAAGACACTGCTACTATCGCTTGTATCAATAGATTTTCTATAAAAGAAATACTTCGCAGAAAAAAGCCTTATTAAAACACTCACTCTCCGCATAGCGATTTGAATACAAAACAAAATAACAGAAACGAGCAGAATTCCCCTATAAGCTTGACTTCTTTTGCGATTCAATTCATTCTCATTTTTTCTTAAACAAAAACCGGTTCACTTGACAGCCTGCAATTTCGTCGTATTTTGTAAGAAAGATTAAATACACTAAGTGAGGTAATATGCTCAAAAAACTTGAAACGGCAATCGCCGGTTCCAAGACCGATTATACTGATATTAGGTATGAAGAAAATAAATCACTCACCATAAGTTATGAAAATAAGGAACTGCGCACTCTAAGCGACACCACCTCCCAAGGTGGACACATTAGAAGCTATGCCAACGGCGGTAAGGCCATTCACTCCTTCTCAAAACTGAATGATATTGAGAAAGGAATAATTCAATGCGCTAACGACGCTCAACTCGCAGGGTCGGTAAGACAAAAGAAACTTTCTCTTGCGCCAACAGAACAGCTGAAAGGTCAATTCATGCTGTCTCCTGAAAAAGATCCACGCAAATGGTCTTTGCAAGAAAAACACGAACTCTTGAAACATTATCGCGATCTGCTGATGGATATACCAAAGGTTGCCGTGGTTGCCGGAGGTTATTCTGAATGGTACTCTCATCGTTGGTTTGTCAATTCCGAAGGTACAGCAATTGAATATGAACTTATGATATGCAACATAGGATTCAGAATCATCGCTCGCGATGGTAATATAGTACAAATGACTATTCTTTCAGTAGGCGGCCGTGACGACTACTCCAACCTCTTAAACAGGGAAGATGAATTCCTGCAAAGGGGAAAAATTGCTACAGAACTTCTTAAAGCGGATAAACTTCCACCCGGCAATTTCCCTGTTATACTTGACCCCGATGAAGCCGGATTATTTATTCATGAAGCCTTTGGACATCTTTCTGAAGCGGATGGACTACAAGATAATCCCGATTTTCTGGCAAAACTTCAATTGGGCGCGAAATTAGGCAAGGATATCTTTAACGTGACAGATGATGGTACAATACTTACAGCTCCAGGCGGACATCTGGTAGATGACGAAGGTGTCAAAACAAGAAGAACAGAACTTATCAAAAACGGAGTTCTAACAGGCCGTATGCATTCAAGGGAAACAGCCGCAGAGTTCAATGAACCTCTTTCAGGTAATATGAGAGCTGTGGGCCCACGATTTACCCCTATAGTAAGAATGTCCAATATCTTTATTGAGAACGGTAAGTCTTCGTTTGAAGACATGATTTCCTCTATTGACCAAGGATACTACCTTATTGGCGCCAAAGGCGGACAAACATCAGGTGACGCCTTTACCTTCGGCGCGCAGTACGGGTATGAAATAAAAAACGGTAAACTTGGTAAACTGGTACGCGACATAAATATGTCTGGCGAATTGTTCCAAACGCTTCAGAATATCTCTATGATAGGTAATGACATTAAGTTTAGCGAACGCGGCGGATGCGGTAAAGGCGGAGGAGGACCAATGCAGTTGAATTCAAAATCAGGAAAAGGTTCTCCCCATATCAAGATTGACTCTGTAACCCTTGGAGGCGCACAATGATTAAAAATTTAATGGACGCTAGCCTTGAGATGTTTGATGAATCTGAAATTTACTATAAAAGAACAAACGATACAAGCATTGGCTATGGAAACTGGGACATAAGAACTATCTCTTCCAATCAACTAACCGGAACCATGCTTAGAGTAAAAAAAGACGGACGCCTTGGACTTTCCTATGCCACCTCTTTAGACGCCGCAAAACAATTACTTGACTCAGCTGCTAACTCTGCAAAATACGGTGAAAAAATCCCCTACTCGTTTTCTCATGCAACTGAATTCGCAGATATCAAGCCATGGAATGCTGAAGCAGCTGAATATCCTACTCAGAAACTAATAGATATATGCGAATATGCTAAGGAACAGGTCAAGGCTGAACTGCCTGATATTTCTCTAAACATTGGCGCTTCAAAAAGCGAAGTTGAATTAACCATTATGACTTCACATGGAACAAACGCAAAGCATATTGCAACAAGTATAGAATTCGGCATCAGCGCTCCTATAAAAGGCGCTGGAATAAGTGTGTACCGTTCTAAGGAATCAATAAATCCTTTTGAATATCCTGAACAAGAGGTTGCCGAGTTTATACGGCGCTACAAATGGACGAAAACCAATGTTACCCCAACTACCAAGAAAATGCCAGTTTTGTGGACTCCCGACGCCATGTATATGTTTGCGCTTTCATTATGCGCTGGAATGTCAGGCGAGGAGTTGGTAAAGAAAACTTCGCCTCTTTTGGAAAAGTTTGAAAAGAAAATTCTTGATGCTAAACTGACAATTATGGACGATCCGCATAGTTTAAAAATCGGCGCACGCGCATTTGACGATGAAGGTATTCCTACAGAAAAACGTCCTTTGATTGAAAACGGTATTCTAAAAAGCTATCTGCTGGATTTACGAACCGGAGCCAAGTTAGGCGCAAGGTCATCGGGTAATGGATTCAAAAAAGCCTTATTCGGCGGAGGCGCTAACTCGCTACCGAACCCCTGGCCTGCCAATTTGTGGATTAAACCTGGAACTGAAAGCTACAACGATATAATTGGAAAAATTGACGAAGGTATAATACTAACCGGTGGTCTGGGATTCCATTCATCCAACTATACCCAGGGACACATTTCTGTTCAGGCTGTTGGTTTCATGGTTGAAAAAGGTCAGGTAGTTGGACGACTCGAAAACACAATGGTTGCGGGAAACATCTACGAGGATTTCTTAAATATTAATATTATTTCAAAGGAACTTGAACTCGGCATGGGCGGATACTACCCATACATCCTGCTTGACTCTATGCAAGTTGTTGGTAAATAATAACTTCTGACAATTCTCTCAAGGAGGCCGGTAGCCACTGGCCTCCTTTTCCTGCCCAAAAAAAGCTAGTCAAAAGTTTATCAAAACTTAGTCAAAAGATAGTCAAAAGCTAGTCAATTTTAGCTGTCTACAACAGCCTAAGGCAGCAGCACAGAGTATAGCCCCCTCCATTACTTGCTCAAAGATTGAAAAAATGCAGCTAACACTTACTCGAATTATAGGTTTTTAAGCTAGAATAAAAGTTCGGCCTATTTATTTTCGCCTAACTCCCTTAGCTATTGAAACCTCTTTGTAATTTATGCGTCTTTTCTTGTAGAAACAGTTATATTGATAAAATTTTTGTACAAGGAGATAATGTAGATGAAAAAATTTGCAGTTCTAGCTTTCTTGTGTTCAGCCGCCATACTGGGAGCATTTGAATTCGACCCATCAAGTTTCATGGGCGGTAACGTACACTCAGGCGCAATAGTTTCAATAGATTCCAATACAACAGTCTCCGGTGAATTAACAGCCTTAGGCGCAGTTATTGACGTAAAATCTGACGTTCCTGATGATGTATTCCTGATGGGAGCCGACATCAAGTTGTCTTCAAACATTAGCCATAACCTGACAGCAATGGGCGCGGTTATTGATATTTCCGGTAATATTTCAGGAAAAACCGATGTTGCAGGAGCAAGCGTATACCTTGACGGAGTCTATGAAGATTCCCTAAAAGCCTCAGGCGCAGCCATATTTATCAGGGGACACATTAAAGCGCCGGCTACCATAACCGGAGCGGTAATTGTTATAGAAGACGGAGCGATAATAGAAGGAAAACTTCGCTATGCTGCTACTGAGTTGAAGATTGACAAAAACGCTCAACTTCTCGGTGGAACTGAAGTATTCGTCCCCGAAGAGGAAGTCGACACAAAAGAAGACACTCTACAACTTAAAGAAGATAAATCAGAAACCGATAAACATAAACGAACCTTCCCTGGTTGGCTCGCAGGTACTATCATTTTCCTGCTTATACTTATGGGAGCCGGTCTTTTCGTTGCTTTGGTATTCCCGCGTCATTTGAAAACGGTTAGCAATCACATCATGGTTAATCCAGGGGCATCTGCATTAACAGGTGGCATCGCGCTTATTGCTTCGCCAATAGTATTATTTATTATCGGTCTCTTGATTGTTACCATTATCGGAATTCTTCCCGCCCTATTCTTATTAATTATCTATGCCATCGGCATACTTCTTTCAGGTTTATATGCAGGAACCGCTCTTTCCCGCTTCATTCTCACTAAAGCCCGCAATGGCAAAGAACCGCATATTGTTTTATCAATGCTTATGGGGACAGGCTTGGCTGTAATATTAACTCGTATACCCTATGTAGGAATTATCTTCGGCATTGCCGCATTTATTTTCGGATTCGGAGCATTCCTTATTTCAATATGGTTTGAGATTAAACCGAAACAAGACTAAGCAAGAATAAATACCTCCTAGCGAAAGAAATGTCGGATAACTGTTGTTGTTCGGCATTTCTTTTCACCCTTGCATTTTGGAATTCTAACAACCTCTAGTGTTACAGAAAGATTAACTTTCTTAATACCATCCGTACACACTTACTTTCATCTGTCCAATTAAAGAATTTTGTAAGGCGCACATCCAATTCTAACACATTCAGCTGCCATTAGTTGAAAAAAACAATCCAGATACGGAGCTAAACACTTTCTTTAATTCACATTTAACACTTGAAACAATCCATAATTCCTTTCCGAACTCCCCAACTAAAAGACTAAGCTTAATAATTTAGATCTTTGATGGAAGCAAATATATTGGAAAACGAAATCGCAGGTTTGGCTTAGATAATTCTTGATACTTTTGAAAATATATGTCTCTGAGGTTTAGGACAGATGAAGTGGATTCATAAAACTAAACCTTAGGTTTAACTGCATTTTTTGAAAGTAATATCATAGGCGAAGTTTTAGATGGAAGGAGTAAACTCCCTAAACTTAAACCAGAAGTTTGCCTAGCTTTTGAAAATAATGTCATCGGTAGATTTTACGACAAAAGGAGTAAACTCCTTAAACCGCTTTAGAAGGTAAATTCCATACCTTCCATAACCCCAAAGACTTCTATTGACTTACGGTTTTTTTCTAAAATACGATTGCAATCCAAAACAAAACGGTCTATTTCGTAATCAACCCGCTCTGGCGCGTGGTGGAAAAGCCCCAAGCGTTTAGCCCCGGCTTCCATTGCTAGTTTAAGAGCCTCTTGATAAGAAGAATGTCCCCATGTTTTACGTGAAGGAAGCTCTTCGTCTGTAAACTGAGCGTCATGAACAAGCAGTTGGGTGTTTTTTACAAAGTTAACATAATCTGAGTAGGGATGCGGTTGCTTATCTTTAAGACCTGCTTCATGATCTGTTAGAAAAACAAACGAACGCTCCTTTTCCCAAATTTTTACTCCAAACGAGCCACCCGGATGGCAAAGGTCTATTGTTTGAATATTTAAGGAACCTATGGTTAGCGAATTTTCATGCAAAGGAGTAAAGTTAAAACTTGAAGGCAAATTCTTAAATTCAACAGGAAAGTAAGTGAACTCCATTTGCCTGCTGAATATTTGCTCAAGCTCAAGGGCCGATTTTGCCCGTCCGTGAACAATAAATTCGCTCTTTGGCAAAAAAGTAGGTGTAAAAAACGGCCATCCTTGAATATGGTCCCAGTGAAAATGAGTCATTAAAACATGTATAGGGAAATTTTTGCCGCGCTTCATCAAATCAACGCCTAAGGCACGAATACCTGAACCGGCATCAATTATCAAAAAAGTGCCATCTTTGCCCTCCACTGATACACAGGTTGTATTGCCTCCGTATCGGATAGTGGTAGGCCCGGGAACGGGAATAGAACCCCTTGTTCCCCAGAACTTGACCCGCATAGTATAAATATACTCATGTATTTAATACTTGTCAAGCCAGATAACCACGATTCTTAATTAAAAACCCTTAAAAAAAAGAGCATAAAGCTTGCAGTATCGGTATTTAGAAAGAATTTGTTGAAAATACGGACAGCAGGAATTTAATTTATGGCGCAGACTATTAATCCGAACTTATATTACGACAAGGTTCTTTGAAAATAAATATTGAAAGATTTAATACATACCAAGGAAGTTAAGCCACTTGAAAAGTCTATCTAATCTAGGCTCAGCCTAAATTCTTTAATTGCTTTGCATCACAGCTAGAGAGTTGAAAATCGATTTAATCTAGACCCCACGTTCTTTTCGTTTTTCGTTGATAATTTTAATGTGCTTGCGTTCTTCTTCGGCAATTGCATCTAGAAGTTGGTGGTCTTGTTTGTTGACGAATCTTCTCATCTCCTGATAGAAGAGTAGGGAATCCTTTTCCAAACCAATTGCGGCGTCAAACGCCAAAGCCTCACTTGTTGCATTTTTCGCAATCTTGGCTCCTAAATTTTGATTTGAAAACACTTCTTTAGAAACCAAAGCAGATAAGTAGTCCCGCGCCTCATCCCAATCATAGGGAGCGGTGTAACCATCTTTGGCCAAACTATCCCTTAACTGTTTGAATTTTTCAATATGTACGTCTTCCTGATCAGCAAGATAGCGAAAAAACGTCCTTAAATCATTATCATTAGCGGCCTTTTCCAACTCTTCATAGAATGTCTTTCCATTGCGCTCTATTTGAATTGCCATTTCTCCAATTTCATAGCCGGAAAACTTAACGCTCACCTGTCCTCCTAATTAAATATTTTTTAAGTATCCGCTCGCGCTAAGATACAATTTAGTCTTCCTTAAGATTCATCTCCTGTCCGCAACACACCAAAGCACCAGCGCCAGCTTTTGTTACCTTCACTTCTTGTCCGCATATGCTACACAGATAAATTTTTCCTTCTTCTGCCATATAACCTCCAAACCAGATATCAATTACTAATCGCTTCTTTTGATTTCCGCCTCAATTGTTTTTTGTCATTTTCGGCAACAGTCATAGTTGAACAAATCCAGCAACGTCCCCTGTAAACTGTTTCGTAACCGCTTACACGGAATCTCTTCCCCATCGCAAGAATTTCCTGATCTTCAACGTCATTTTGAGCTACATCAAACAGCCTTCCGCAAACTTCACATACAGCGTGGTCATGCGGATGAAGATTTGGATCAAAGCGTTTGTTTCCATTTCCATTCGTAAATTCACGAATTTCCCCAAGCTTAATAAGCATATTCAGGGTATTGTATACAGTTGCAAGAGATATATTTGGATAAACTCTGCACACTTCTTTGTAGATATCTTCAGCTGTAGGATGATTGCGATTGCCTAACAATTGACGAAGAATGAATATCCTTTGAGGCGTTATTCGCATACCGCTTTCGCGACATTTCTTAATTGTACCATCAAGGCTAGTCATAATTAGATTAATTCTAAACAGAAATTTCATTTTGTCAAGTTACATTATCCCGTATTAATTTGAAAAGACGCCAGTTTTCGCAACTAAGTTGCCGTAGAATGGACTGTTAGCTATTAGTAGTCGCTTCCAAGATTGAAAATGCTTTTCTATAAATCGTGAATATGCCTGCGCTCTTCCCTAATTATGCTATATAATTTAGAAAGGCTTGTAATAATTAAAGGATAATTTGGAATTATATCTATTCCAAAACCGGTGCTTACCGTATTCTTTTAACTTTTCTAAATAAAACTCCGGCATTCTGTTCTATTAATGGTTAAGGGGCTTGACTACTCTCAATTTTCGGATAGGATGCTTCATGACCTCTGAGGAGAAAAAATCTGTATTTAACCCTGAGGCCGGGGAAAAAATCCGAATGATTCCTGATGTAATGCTTCTACGTTACCTTCCTATATTCAAAACCGAAATAGCCCTTGATTTAGGCTGCGGTAAAGGACGCAACTCTATATTTCTGGCAGAGCATGGTTTTGAAGTTGATTCTTTCGACCGCAATCAGGATTCCATTGCAGCGCTTCAGGAAACTGCAAAAAAACAAAACTTAAATATAAGAGCTATTAAAAATGAACTTACTACTCTTACTATTATTCCAAACCGTTACTCACTTGTAGTTTCAGCATGGGTGCTTATGTTTTTAAGACGAGGAGAAAGGGAAGGTTTAGTCAAAATGGCTATCCGTTCCTTAGTTCCCGGTGGCTACATATATTTGGGTGTTTTCTCAACTGCAGATCCAGGTTTTGCACTCTGCAAGGAACGGTTTGATGAAATTGAAGACCGCACCTACTTCGTACCAAAGAAAAAAATGGTAGTTCACTACTTTTTGCCAGATGAAGTTAAGGAATTGGCCAAAGGACTTGAACTTATTGCCTTCAAGGAATCTTATGAGATGGATATCACTCACGGGGAACCACACTATCACGGTCGTATTGAACTACTTGCCAGAAATCCGCAATAGCCGCTTATCTGCACAAATACCCAACCTGATACAGAATAATTCCCTTAAGATAAATAGGATAACGCCTACCGAGCTTTAGCTTACGGTTTTATTTTTTATCTGCCCAATCTAAGTAATTCCTCACAACAGAGGAATACATCTTTATTTAGCCCCCCTACACTACAAATAGACCGATATAATACAAAAGTAACGCTTTGCAAATAATCATTGACCGCTAGAGAAAGCCATTTACTCACTCTCACTCAACTTGCAATACTTCCTCTGCTCTGCACTTACTAATATTATTAAAAAGTTGACAATAAGCTTTGTTTACACTATATTAACTTTATGGAAAAATTATCTGCCTTATTTTTTATCTTCCTGCTGTTTCTCACGGCATGCGCTAAAACGAATCAACATACAGTCTATAGTAAAAAGTTTAAGCCGGGGGAGCAAGTAAGCGTACTTCTTGATATCAATGGCGATAAGAATAAAGAAAAACTTATCGTTACTTCCCAAACGCCTGAACCTGAAATGGGATCGGTTTTTAACTATATAGTGAAACTTGAAGACTCCCATGGCGTTGTTTTGTATAAATCAGAAGAGATTGGCGAACAGGACTGGTTCAGTATAGACATTGTCCCATTTACCCTTGAAGGCTATGTTATACGCGACGTAGCGCTTATCCGTAGTGGGTGCTCGGGAACCGGTGTTGATGTCAATGCCTTGTTTTTGTATCAAGCTCCTGATGTCAACCGTATTCTATCGAGTATGGATGGAAACGACGGCTTCTACGACTCAGACAAAGATGATTACTCCGATATGCTGATAAATCGTTATAGAATGCAGAACCTTGGCGTTATTGGAGCATCTTCTCCCTGGCTACCTGTTTTCAGCAAACCCGCAAGTTCCGATGACTGGGAAACAATAGATATTACCTTTGAAGTTTTGGCGCGCGATGCTGCAATCCGGCAGGAGTGGATTGACGGAGTAGAGAACACAATACAAGCCATTGATGATATGGAGTTTACAGATATGGTTGGCGAAGAACACCTAAATACCCTAAAAAGCTTTCTCAAAGCGCTTCGCTCAAACGACATTCAAGATGCAAAAAATATTTACTACACCGGACTCAATGACTAATTGACACAATTTCGATACAACGATACTAGAATGAATAAAGACAGTTAGCCAATATCAGCGAGAGGCTAACTGTCTTTGGGTCTTTAGGGTTATTAGAATATATTTTTCTTAAATCAGCCGCAAGTTGAACAAGTACCGGACGAGCATGTACTGCATCCAGAACCGGAAGATGTTCCTGATTTTTCAGCTGCTCCGGCAACTCCAAACACTGAAAACATCTTTTCTAACTTACGGGAGTTACATTTGGGACAGCTTACTTCGGCTTCATCAGACTTACGTAGAATCAAAAAATCGAATACTTCTCCGCAGTCTTTGCATTGAAATTCTCTTAGTGGCATGAATATATTATAAGTAACACAGGCTAAATGTCAAGCCATCTCCCTTTTTTTGAAAAGAAACTGTGAAAAAACAAAGCCTCATTTCCCTAACTCTTCTTGTAGACAATATAGACTTTAGCTTCTCCCCCATCTCTTTGTGGAGAGACTCAAACCTTAACCTTCCTTATCGCCTTTCTCGATCTCAATGACTATCCGTGTAGGGGCCGACTTTCAAGTCGGCCCGAATGACTCCCACGGGCTGACCTAAAGGTTAGCCCCTACCTGTAAATCCATATTACGATAGATAGAAAGATATACTTACAGCTTAACCTTCCCCCTCCCTCTGTGGAGGGGGGTAGGAGGGAGGGCGCGGCTCTGAGATTAAAACGTAGGGGCCGACTTTCAAGTCGGCCAGAATAACACACACGGGCTGACCTAAAGGTTAGCCCGTACCTATAAATCCATATTACGATAGATAGAGATACATACTTAAAGCACAAAACCAATTTTGAGGAGTAACTTTGTGAACTTCGTGTTCTTTGTGATAATTTATTATCCTGAACTTAAACCAAAGGTTTTACAACATCAGAATATAAGATTAAAAACGTAATCCCCCTATTCCATTAGAAGGGATCAAAAGAAGCCAGCTGATAAAAGTTCTGTTCCCCGTCCCTTTATAAAAGCAATTCGGGAAAGAAATATAGGCTAAGGAAAACCCTTCATGAGAATAAAAGAAAGAGTTACTGAATGTGGCGAGATGTTACGGGGTTACGGGGTTGCGAAGAATTACAGGAGTGTTATAGGCATGTCACGAATGTTAAAGTATGTTACGTGGTGTTCAGGTGTGTTACGGATGTTGCGGGTGTTACGGGTGTTACGGTGTTACGGGTTAGGGGGAAATTATCAGTCGTTGCGAGACCAGCGAACGGCTTTGTCGTTTTTAAGATCGGCTACTGAAAGCCCAAGATAGCCAAGAGCGTTATTGGGAATCTCCACAGGTAAGGGACTAGGTAAGGTAGTCTTACCTTCTATAAAATTGGCAGCGGCTGCAAAGCCTGAAATAAGTGATTCATCAATAGTGCAGTAATAAAATCGGCCATTGCGCCCGATAAGAGAGAGATTATTGAATCTTTCTAAATAACCAAGAATGCACTCCAAGTGCTGTTTGTAGCCTAAATTCCAGATAGGATAGGCTTCTGGAACTAAAACCTTTTCGACATTGCCAACTTCACTTCCATCAAGGAGTCCTAGCCTACGGGCATGTTTAATAGTAAGTTCAAGCAACTCCTGTGCTGAGGCCTTCCAGAAATATTCATCTTCGTTAGCGAAGAACTCCACTACTAGAGAAGAATGATTCTTATCAGGAACCATATCGGCGCTCCAATTTTTGGGTTCATGCCACCGCCCGAAAGGAAGCGATTCATCAGGAAAATAAATCCACGAATCATCGGTTACTCTAGAGGCATTGATACGAATGAATAAAACCACAAGCCCTCTGTAGCGTAAGTTATCGGCAGCCTGAAGCACTTCAAAAGGAGGCTGTGGTTCAAGAGCGCGAACAAGCGAGTCGATATTGATGGAAGATGCAATATATTCAGGCGATAGGGATTTATAGCGTCCATTGGAATTTCGGAAAGTAACGCTGTGTATGCGCCTGCCGTTATGCTTAAGCCGCACTACCTCTTCACCTAGATATACTTTATTCCTTTGGGATGTAATGTAGGTTTGCATAAAATTAGATATTTGGCCAATACCGTGACGCGGGTACAAAAATTTATCAATAAGGGTGGCAAGATTAGACTTACGGGAAAGAAACTCTTGCAGTATCTTACCTAAGGACAGTCCCTTGATACGCGAAGCTGCCCATTCCGCTGAAAGTTCACTAGGGGGCATTCCCCAAACCTTGCGAGTGTAATTCTCAAAGTTAAATTCATACAACTTGCGCCCAAAACGATGAATCATCCAATCCTGATAATTGTCTTCTTTGCGATTCTTTCCTCTGAATTTTTCAGCTAAATAATCTATAAGCATTCTAAAGGAGTGCGACAAGGGTAATTTTTTTATAACGTCAGTAAACTGAACCGGATAATCAAAGAACTTACCGTCAAGGTAGAAGCGACTTTTACGAGGCGACCAAATAAGTTCGTCACCAAGAAGGTTTTTAAGAAAGGGCATCAAGTATTTTGATGGGCTGTAGTAGCGGTGTCCACCAAGGTCATAGTAATAGCCATCCGGTGTACGACGGGTTAAAGAAAGGCCGCCAGGGATATCGCGTTTTTCTATAACTACTGCCGATTTTCCGGTCTTAGCTGCAAGATAGGCCGATGCTAAACCGGCTACTCCACCACCAAGTACGCTCAAGAAAGGCTTAGACAAATTATTACTCACCCGACATATTCCTTATTTTCCCCTTTCATCACAGTTAACTTCAACGCCAAGGGAATCTGAACTATCCATGGGATTACTCCTCTTTTGCGCTTTTCCTACAGTTAATCCAAGAGCAGCCAGAGTTATCAATAATGGTTCTAGCGGAACTCTCATCCTTGACGAAAAGCCGAACCCTAGAAGCCCTAAAAAATACATACCTACTAAAAGAAACAACAGAAAGGCTTTATCTTTCAACCCTAGAATAATATATGCTCTGAAGCCTAATGCAAGCTTTAGTAAATGAAAGAGCGCGTAGGCAAGAAATAAAATAAGTAACGGCAGACCAAAATAACGAAGCCGCTTGTTCCACAGCACCTTGACTCCATACAATACTTTTCCTTTAAGTGATTCAACCATAACGCTTTGGGCAACGTTTACAGAAGGTAAATTCTCCTGCCCCCGAAAGTAAGCTCCAATTTCTCTCATAGGTAAGGGATAGACAAGAGAAATGAGACCTCCGGCTATCAGGGAAACACCATAAGGGAAAGGGTGCGATATAACATACTTACGGGCATAGGCCCCCATGATGCGAAAATACTGAGCTTCATTATCCCATGTTTTACCACTAAGAGATTCCTGTTCAAGTTCAAGCTGAGCTGCATCCCGCGATTTCCCCTCAAGTGAGGCCTTCAAAGGCGCTGCATGATAGCGAAGCATATTTACGTCAGATATCGTCGTGTAAAAGCTTTCTGAAAATACATCTTGATTACGAATAACCCATGGAGTAATTAGAGCAAACTGCATTCCTACTATTATACTCCAATAAGCAAGTTTTCGCCAACTAATACGGGTAAGAAACAAAAACAGCAACAAAGGTGCGCCAATATAAAGGGCTATCGGACGAATTAATGTAACTATCCCCAGAATCAATCCGGCAAAAACCGATTTAAGCAAAACCTTCCTGCCTTCAAAGATATCAAGAACGAGGATAAGGGAAGGGATAAGGAGAACAGTAAACAAGGTTTCTGTGGTAAGCTGGGTAGTAAACAATGCGGTATTGATATCCAGTATAAAGAAAATACCCGCCCAAGTAGCCGCTTTCTGCGTGTACCGCTTCTTAACAAAGCGATAGATTATCATTAAAAGAAAAACGTTTAGTAGAATCTGGATGATAACTATTATTATTTGACTGTCTCCAAACAAGGCGAAAACTCCAGCAAGGAAAAAAGGATAACCGGGCGTTATTGTGGAATTTTCCTCAAACGGCGCCACCGAATTTTTACTGAACCCCTTAGCATCAAGAAGATTCAAGGCAATTTTCCGAAAAGCTGTAGCATCATAACAAGCGGCTGTGCGAGAGTTATCAACAAAAACCGGTATTGATATCAACACCCTGGCCGCAATAATTGCACAAATTAACCATAGGAGGGTTCTATCTTTCAGTATGTTCTTAATCAAACCAGCCTGCTTCATTTAAGGCAAACCCTCAAACTCTTGCAGAAAAGTTTTTCGAAAAGCACGTGCGGCAAGAATAGCCATAAACGGCAGTACGGGCAGAAAATGACGCGGCTGACCTGCTGGTCCTGTTACCCCAATAAAATACAGAACAGAAATAAAAACAAGAAAATTAAATACCGATTTAAACCTACCATACCCTTTCCTAAAGAAACCAAATAACGCCGCTGCAATAAGAAATAGCTTAAAACCCAATCCAAGGATATAAATAAGTCCAGCCCAACCTACAGCTTTTATCCTTTCCTCCCATATTATATTAACTATGCTTCCAATTCTACCGTCCAGAAATGCCTTCTGTATACGTGGGGTAAGGTTTGATATCTTTATATCCGAAGATGAATAGAACAAAAGAAATTCGGCAAATCCAAGCGGCAGAAAAGTTTTTGCAATTCCAGATGCGTACAGCAAAGCGTATCTTCCGGGATAATTCAAAATATACCGCAATGATTCCTTAGCTGTATAAATAAACTTGTCAGCTTCGTTTTTCGGCTTTCCATATCTTACAAAGGCCTGTTTTTCAAGCAAAGCTTCGGCTTCGTTCAAACTTATATTATCAATAGATGATTTAATGGGAGCAGCATGGATATGAGACAAGTTAAAAGATTGAATTGTTGAAAAGGTAGCCCTATTGAACACAAGCTTATTTCTAACGAACCATGGAGCAACAATCATTACATGGGCAAGTAGCAAAACCCCATAGGCTGCCAAACGATGTTTTGACGGCTTGCGAATAAGAAATAGAAATGCAAGCAAAAGCGGAAAATAAAGACCTATTGGCTTAACTAAAGCCCCAAAACCAAAGAGAAGCCCACTTCCCAGCGCTTTTTTCCAGAACGCGCCTTTTTTTTGAAGCTCCTCTTCTGTTTTTCCAAACAATTGCATTGCCAAAAAAACTCCGGGGATAAAAAAGGTCAGGAACAAGATATCGGCCATAATTTGTATTGAATAAAACGCAAAACATAAACTCAGAAGTAAAAAAATTACAGTAGTCAGCTTATTGGTTTTTAGAACAAGGGCTATGCCAGAGATGAGGAGAAAACTTAAAATAATCTGAGCGACAACAACTACGTATGGATTAGTGCCAAAAACCGAATACAAGCCCAATATAAAAATTGGATAACCAGGTGTGATAGTCGAAGACGGCAAAAAAGGTTGACTGATTGAAGTGGAGTAACCATTACCTGTCAATAGATTAACAGCCAATTGATGGAAATGTGAGCCGTCCGGCCAGGTAAAAGGTTTACTTACCGAAGAAAATACGGGAATAACCAAAAGAATATGTATAACAACAGCGCATATGAAAAATATATGTAGCCGTTTGATAGAAAAAACGCCGCGCCTGGATTCTTCGGTGAACTCTTTGTTAATTACATTCTCCTTTCATCTATTCTACGGCGTTTTATACACTTTCCTGCTAAAATTACATACCCAAACTCTTTCTGACAAAAAATATACCGAAAATTCGCCAGAGTTCAAAGGCTAGCAGACAAGAAAAGCTGATAGCGTCACATATCCGACTATTCAAACAGGTCTATTCTGTATCGGTACTTGAAGCCTGTCCTGAAGATTCCAGTTTCTTAAGATAGCTCCGAGCGGTTGGCGCCAGTCCACCTTGAACATCTAGTTCTATAACCTTTTGAAAATCCGCTTTGGCCGCATCTGAAAATCCGGTTTCAAAACGCATTTTCCCTCTTTCCAAATACGCCTCAGCAGCCCGCACGCTAGCCAGTTCGCTACCGGGATTAAGCTTAAGTCCCTTGGTATAGTCGGCAACAGCGGCATTGTACTCTTCCTGATCAAGGTAAACCCGACCACGATTAATGTAGGCGCGCGCAAGATTACTATCAAGCATAGTTGCCTTTGTATAATCGGCCTCGGCTCTAATTAAATCGCCCTTTCTGTAATATGCGGTCCCGCGATTATTATAAGCCATAGCATAAGAAGGATTTATATCTATAGCCTTCGTGTAGTCGGCAATAGCCGCATCAAAATTACCAAGCTGCGCCCTTAAAGCGCCCCTGTTGTTATATATGAGAGCAGATGAGGAGTCAAGCGATAATGCCTTATCATAATAAGCCAAAGCTTCCTCTGAAAGACCTTCAAACTCCGAACACAAAGCAAGATTTAAGAATAATTCGTAATTCGTTGTATCTATTGTGGCCGCTTTTTGATAAATCAGCCTTGCTTGCTTATAATTTTCTTTCTTGAAGTAAATATTACCGAGATTGTTGAAATAATCAGCCTTGGTTGTATCCAAACGAATTGCCTGCTCAAGATCAAGACGAGCCTGATCAAAGGCCCTCATGTGAAGATAGGTAGTGCCGCGATTATAGTAATAGCTGGCATTCTCAGGATTTATGTCAACCGCCTTAGAAAACGCCTCTGCCGCCTTATCATATTCGCCTATACCATCATAAGCAAGGCCTAATCGATTAAAAGCTTCTGCATTTCCTGAATGTTTATCAGTATAACTTTTATAAAGCTCAGCCGCCTTTTTATAGTTACCGGCTTCAAGTTGCGTATCTCCGTCTTTTATAAGCTGAGGTGTACATCCTAGAAAAATTGATAAAAAAGCTAATAAAGTGGTAATGCTGGTTTTTCTCATCATAAACCTCCATTACATGAGAAGTTAATCTGCTGCTTCTTAATATATAATGATACCTGTAGTTAATGAAGTGTCAACAGCTCTCCTTCAGCCGCATTCCCCCATAATCCCGCAACACACTCCCGTAACACACTCCCGTAACACGCTCCCGTAACACGCTTCCCTAACACGCTTCCCTAACAGCATAATACCCTCACTCCATATATTATTTTCAGGTAGATAGAAGGACAGTTAAAATAACAAGTACCCAAATCAAAGATTCAGGCATTTTGTGCTGTAACTCTTTCTTAAGCGCTCATTACGAAACCCACACAGCTTTTTCTTGACAATCATCAAGCAAGCGTTAGAATAAAGAAATAACTCTAAGCCCTAAGGAGACTGAGAAATACGATGAAGATTCTTGTTACCGGCGCCGGCGGATTCCTAGGCTCCCATTTTGTTGATAGACTTGTTGCTGAAAACCATGAAGTACTCGCCTTAGATCCCGCAGGGAAAAAGAAATTTATAACCAATCAGGCACGTGTATACAAACTTAGCTGTAAGTCCCCATCTCTCAACAAGATATTTGAAAAAGAAAAACCTGATATGGTCTGTCACTTTGGTACAGACGACACTGTTTTGACAAGTTTCGACCATCCTCTTAAAAATGCAGAACATATTCAGAATACATTAAATCTTTTAGAACTATGTAAACATCACAAGGTAAAACGAATCATATACCCTTCATCTGCCGCAACTTACGGTAACCCACAATATCTGCCTTGTGACGAACAGCATCCCTGCCATCCGGTATCGCCTCTAGGAGTAACACAAAGGGCAATTGAAAATTATCTCTACTTCTATTGGGTGAATTTTAATCTGGATCACATAATACTCCGAATTGCCAATGCTTACGGACCAAGGCAATCAGGAGAACGCGATGGCGGCATTATTTCAATTCTAATACGACAAATGCTACGCTCAGAACAAGTAATAATAAACGGGGATGGCTTTCAGGAAAGGGACTTTATATACTCTTCTGATGTCATGGATGGTATTATGGCCGCAGTAAATTATTCTGCGAGAACCGGTAAACGTGTTCCGCCGGCTCATTTTATTTTCAATCTGGGAACTAGCAGGAGTTATTCAATAAATCACCTCTTCGGTAAATTAAAAGAGCATATTATTTATAACCGAAAACCGGTAAAGGGGCCTCAGCTTCCATGCGAAGTTTTTGAAATGAGTCTTGATCCGGCTCACGCAATTACTAAACTGAACTGGTCGCCCAAAGTTAATTTAGATGACGGCATTAACCGCACTCTTAGATGGTTTAAGAAAGAGCTTAAAATAAAATAGTCCCCCTTTTTCTACTTTTCTGCCAACTTCTCATAATACAAATCTACTTTACTAACTCTTATCATCGCATGAGTAAGTTATTTTTTATCAAAAGATAGCCGGCTGGAGAAGATATACAGAGCGGAAAATTACAACAAAGCACTGGCTACAATAATTTAAGTTTGAGTAAACATCAGAGAGTATCCATTCAAATGAGGAAAAAAATCTTACAATCAGCTGCAGGATTCAATTAATAATAAATTTATTCCGGGTTCATATCGCGTTTTCTGCCTAATACGTGCCAATGAAAACTTTTCTCCACATCTTGCTCTTCGTTACGTAAGTCTATTACTTCCAGATGCTTAAAAAATGGAACAAGGAATGCAGCATCGCAGAAAAACCGTATCTGGTCATTGAACTTAAAGGTATCGGACGCTATTTCCTCACCTTTTTGAAAATCTTTATGCTTGGTTGAAATAAATGTAATATAGAAAAACCCATCTTCTCGCAAAGCTGCAATAAGTGAAGATAGACGAGCTTTCATATCTTCAAGCAAATATTTATACACCTCGTTATAGGCAAGCAAAAAATCGAACGCTTTATCGGGTAGGCCCGATAACTTACCCGATTTCTGCAATTTAAGTTCAATATATTCTACAGCATAGTCTTTTGAAGATAAATGCGACCTAATTTCATCCAAACGCTCTGACTCAGCTGCAACACTAACTTCAAATCCTTCGTTACAAAAAATAGCCACGCTTTCAGGACTTCCTGCAAACTGCAACACTTTCCGTACCTGTTTAAGCTTCAGAAAAGGAATTAAAACACGTACCCGTTTAGCTAAATTGTCAGTCGTATTCATAAACAACCCCTATAAATTTCTACACTTATACAAGACGGAATCTTTATTCCATAGGTTTCAAAAGTGCAATTGGTAATGACAGTCCGGTAGGCTTCTTGAGCCTCAGAACAAACCTCCGTATTCAAGTAATTTCAAAGAAACGGATTTATTCACTACATTAAACTATACGCGCTTAAAAGCTAAGGTCAAGTACCATCCTACCTCCTACCCACGTCTTTAGCCTAGGTTTGCTTAGGATAACTTAAGTTGCACATTTTATATTAAACCTCCACCACTACACATGTTCCTCCCATTTGACAAACCTTTAGAAGCTCTCTCCGTCACATTCTAAACTACAACCTTATTATTGACCTGCACGACCACAGGCCTCTGCTAAGCCCCTAGGAATTTAGAGCAAGACGCCATAATAAATAACATAGTAATTATCTACCTGATAAGCTAGTACAAAGATAGTCAAAACTTGGACAGTAGTTATCAAAGGTAAAAACTAGAGGTGTAGAATATATTCTCATGCAAACCTTGAATTTACGACTAAGAATTCCGCCCCTAAAAGAACAATAGCAAAAAATGCAGACTTGTTTTTCTTGAATATCCAATGAACCTCACCTGTCGCAAAACTATAGTACTCATATACCGTAACTTATGCCATTTGTTGAAGACCAAATAAGAAAACACTAAATACACACACTACCTTCCCCTAGCCCCATAAATTTTTCCACAACAACAAAAATTAACCTAACAGCTAGCAGTAGACTTTATTTTACAATCAACACACAGTTACTTCTTTCTCACTACCGTTTCCCGAACACAACCCCCTATCCCCCGACACCCGCTCCTTTCCCCATGCTTCCTCACCCTATTTTTATAAAAGCACGTATCATGCCAACCAAGCCTTTCAAAGATAACTCCTGCAATCCCGCGACTTATATAAAAAGAACCCGTAAAAAATCCCTGGCTATTTTACTATTTAGATAATTTCGGTGATACGAGTTACCCAAACTAAGTTCACTCCGTTGCGTCGCAAACTACATTCCTATTATTTTGTTTGATAAATTGAACAGTATCTTAAAGAAAAAACTGAAGATACACAATACGTCATTACTAAAATCCTAGTTCCAGGAGTTTAAGCCAATATCAAGCTTGTTAATTATTAAGAATAGCATCACTACTCAAAGCTCAAGTACCTACTCTTATGTAGCTTAAGTTTTTTGTAGCTTACCGCTTTCCTTTCAGCAAGAAATAGAGATAATTTTATGAGAACGACAGATACCAATCTACTGTAATTACTAACAGCTGTTCAATACATATCAGAAAGAGTTCCTTAGCGTACCGTCACTAATCTAGTGTGATTACTGACAGTTGCCCAAAAAAGCTTAGGGCTATGAAACATTCTCCAGACGAGCTTTAATTCCCCGCGGAGGAAAGTAGGCGAATATACCGATAAGGACTGCGGCTAAAAGTCCTGAACGAATCCAAATTCCGGCAACAGGATCGGTAGTCATGAATTCAACAATAATCAGTGTCATTGTAAGCAGCATGGAGATTACTGTCATAATCAAACGATAACGCGCGAAAGCGGAGTTTACCCTGAAGAGTCCGAAAAACATGGCAATTATGGAAAATGCACCTGGAAGATACAAGCCGAAAATAGCAATCTGCTTTGCAGCCTTGCTAACTTGATCCCAATCACTGTGCCAATATCCAAGGGTATGCGTGGCAAAATCTAGGCCATTAGTATACATCACAACAAGCCATATTGCCCATATTATACCTGCAACTATTGCTCCAACAGCTCCGAGTAAGCGATTACTGGTAATTAGGAAAAGCGCAAGAAATACGCTAGGTAGTAGCATTAATCCGCCAAAGGCATTGTCAATTTGGTAGAACAAAGCGTCCAATGCCTGATTTCCATAGAAGGCCGCGACCATACGTAATGCGGCAAAAAGATAAACCATGGTAATAGCTCCCCAAAAAGCTGCAAATGAGAAAGAAAGGGGGCGTATTTTTGATTCTCTCTTACGAATAAAGACAATCAATGCCATAGCGCCACCGGAAAGAGCAATAAGAAAACTAATACCTGCGTTTACAAGCAAGCCGTAATTACTCATATCGACTCCTTGTTATTTATATTGTTTTTATAGACCTAATAAATCAAGGTCAAGCTAAGTCTTCACTTTCGATATTCAAACTATTATACATAAACTTTGGCGGAACGTAGGCAACGTAGGCAAGTAAGGCTCCAAGCAAAATAGCCAAACGCAGCCAAGGCGGTCCGGGTTTAAGATAGTCAATAATTATGATAGTAAACACCAAAAACATTGATATTGAACTAAGGACTATTCGATAGCGCGATAGCCTGCTTTGAGCACGGAACAACGCAAAGTTCATACCAAGCATTGAAAGAGCAGCCGGAGCGTAGAGACCAAACTTAGCCATTGACGCGGCTATAACGCTTGCAGGTTCCATATCAGTAAACCAAAAATCAACGTTATAGCTTCCAGCTTTGATACCCCCTGAGATATTAATTATAGTCCACACAATCCATATAAGAACGAAAACAGAAGACACCCCAAAGGCAACATTCTTCTTAGTGCTTATGAAATAGACGAAAAGAAAAACGGCACATGGCCCCATGAATCCGCCAAATACATTATCAACAAAGTACAAGGCAACATCAAGTTCTTGCTTCCCAAAATAACCGGAAACTGTACGCGCCGCAACGAAAAAGTAGGTAAAGGCCAGGGCTATCCAGTAAAATGAAAAAACATAACCTGCAGTACGAACACGCGAATAGCGCTGCCTGCGAATAATAATTAGACCTACTGTGAGAGCAACTATCGCAATTCCTAAGCTCACTGCCGCATTTATAAGTAATCCATACTTATCTGTATACATGAAACCTCCATATTAAGCGCGTATAACGCACAGCCCTTTAGAGACTTAATAACAATTAATAGTAATAAACAATTAACCTTCTTTGCAAAGAAGCGCTAAATTGTTTGTCCGGTAAAACAATTTACGGCTATTAACCGAAAAATTCCTCAACTTCGGAAGCCACACGCATTACCGGTCTTGCAATTACGTTTTCTCCTTCCACTAATCCTAACTCTTTCAGAGCTGAACTGTGGATTTGAACAACCTGCCCTAATCCCTTCTTAGTTTTGATTCTAAGCATCGCAACTACCCCCTTTGGTGTTTGCAATTCAACCTGTTTTATTGCAGAAGCGCTTTTAGAATCCTTCCGCCATTCATCTACAATAGCAACATCCATCAATGCCTGATCAACTCTAACTTTACCGACAATAACTTCAAGTTCACGCTCTTTATGTGTTTTCTGAATACCTGTAAGGATATCGGAAATCTTCTTTATTGCATCATCAAGAGCTACACGTAAAAGCAACTGCTTGATATACATAGTTCCCATAACAACCAAAACACCTTTATCAAAGGGACGAACCACAACCCTGCCCTGGGCAAAAGTTCCGTATATGGATTTCGGCAAATTACCCTTTTCTCTGCTCAACCTCATACCCAAGTTCAAAGCGTAGGCTATTTTAGACAAAGCATCAACATCAAATTTATCAGGACAGGTACTTGCCAAAATTTTACCTGAAACATCACTTAAAAACGTGCCTTCAACTCCTACTACCGAATGAAGCGAATGAAGTATTTTTTTCATTTGCCCTGCTCCTTTGCAATAAGGGTTTCTATTTCTGAACCAAGCATGGCTGCAGACACCTTATCGCCTATAAATGTGGCAAGAACCAATTTTTGGAAGGGATGAATAAGAATACGTTCAGCTTCCATATCAACAGCGCCGTGAACGAATTCTCCTTTGGCAAACAAATCGCCTATTTGTTCTAAAGCTTCCTGCAGCAATGCCACCATTTGCACACGGTCATCATTAGCTTCTATATTTATTGCCGATAAAAACTCTCCGTCCTGCGACACCAAGAGAACTCCATTAACTCCCTTTATTCTTGCAATCTTTGAAGGCAGGTCATCTGCTGATGCTGTGGGAGGTGGAGTTTCAGTAGCAGAGGCGGTGTTTGCCGAACTTTGAGTATCCTTATCCTGCTCAGAGACAACTTCAAAAGGAGCTTCATCCGCTACCGGCTCTGATGATTCAAAAGCCACAGGCTCCTTTGGACTTTCCTGCTCCAATGAAGCAGGAGCTTCACTAGGAGCAACAACAGGCTCAAAAATAGATGAAGGATCGGGTGTATGTTCCTCTTCTCCTTCTTGAGCATCGGAAGTCGAAACCGATTCGGCAAGGTCTTCAGGCTCCGATTGAGGAACTGGAGATATTTCCGCTTCGTTGGATTGATAGGCATGATTAAGACGTTTGTCAATTTCTGCAAACAACTCTTCAAGAGAGGAATGTATGGTTGCCGTAGGCAAAATCGGCAATACTTCCAACCAATATTTACCCCGTTGCCAGGAAAGAATAATAGATAAGGCATCTATGCCTGAAAGATCGCGAAAAGCGGCATTCTTGATACTTTCTTTTTCGCAATGAAGAATTCCTTCTTCGCCATCATCATTATTAATAAGTACCTCATACGTCCCCGGTAGCTGACAGATAAGTTCAATTATTCTACGTAGCCTTTGGGGAGAATCAAATTCACCTGCTGTTTCTTGTAATCCCATATTAACTTAAAGTTAACTGAAAATATGGGAAATGTCAAGCATTAAGAACATTATAGTCTGCTTTCAGGCCTAAATCTTTCTTACAGTTGACATATAGGCTTTAATGTATAGATTACATGAATGAGTAACTTAGAAATAAGAAACTTGAACATTAGCAATTACAATGAAATACTTAATTTGTGGAATAAAGCTAGATTAGCTATAAAACCATATGGCAGGGATTCGCAACAGGCGATAACCAAACAGATGAAGTTAAACCCTGAAGGTTTCATAGGCGTATTCACTGAAGGAAAGTTAGTGGGTATAATAATTGTAACTGACGATACGCGTAAGGGTTATCTAAATCGAATAGCTGTTGACCCTGGGTTCAAAGGTAAGGGGATTGGCAAATTACTAACCAAAACTGCAGAAAATTTGCTTACCTCACGTGGAATCAAAGTAATCAGTCTTTTAATAGAAAGCGATAACCTTTCTTCACGCGCACTAGCTTTGAAAGCAGGATTCGTTGAACATAAGAATATTACCTATTTTTCCAAACGCAATTCGTCTGAAGACTAAAAATAGCTGAACGCCTCAAATCAAAAAAAAAACTATCTGAACAAATTCCTAAGATTCTTCAACTTATTTAGATGAACCTAAAATATCCTCAGGCTGAGGACGATAGCCGTTAATAAAAGCTGCAGCATCCATTACCTTTTTACCTTCTGGCTGCACTTGAATCAATTCTATAAAGCCAGGCCCACACTGAACTAACAACCTGCCACATTCTAAAATAAGTGTTCCTGGAATTCCCGCGCCATCCTCATCTGCAATATCCGCCCTTATAATATTCAATCGCTTCCCCCTAAAGATAGTGTAAGGATGATATTGTGAAGGAAATGCCCTAATGAGATTATATACATCAACAGCCGGTTTTGCCCAATTAATCAAACGCTCGGATTTATGGATTTTGGGAGCTTTGCTTACGCCTTCCGAAGATTGAGGACTCGCTACAAGGCTCCCATCAAGAAGCCCCTGCAAAGCTCTTTCAACCAAATATCCCGCAGCGCTAGCTACATGAGCAGCAAGGCTGTCGTAAGTATCGTCTATTTCTATAGGTATGGGCTGTTGCATAAGGACACCACCTGCATCAACCCGCTCAGACATTTGAATAATTGTTATGGCCGTTTCCCGCTCACCAGCCATTATTGCCCGCTGAATAGGAGCCGCTCCACGATACTTTGGTAAAGCCGAAGGATGCACGTTAAGCGCCCATTTGGGAATAGAAAGTAAGGTTTTGGGAAGAATTTGTCCATAGGCGAACAATATAAATATATAAGGTTCAAGTTCACGAATCTGCTGAATAAATTTGCTAGACTTAACATTATCCGGCTGAAGGATATTAAGCCCAAGCTCTAGGGCAGCTTTCTTAATTGGTGATATATTGAGTTTTTTCCCCCTGCCCGCACGTGTATCAGGCGCCGTAACAACTGCAATTATCTCTCCAAAAGAACTGCACCGCTGCAAAAGTGGAACACTTATTGCGGCGGTGCCAAAAAATACTATCTTGAGATTATTTTTTTTCTGTAACAACGCTTTTGGAAATTTCGATTTCGGTCTTTCCTGCGGTCTTAATAACAAAGGTATCTTCTTTTACCTTGGCAATTGTGCCTATAACACCGCCATTTGTAATAATCTTATCGCCACGGTTCAATGCCTTGAGCATTTCCATATGCTTCTTCTGACGTCTACGCTGAGGAATAATCATAAGGAGATAGAACACGACAATGATACCCAGAAGAATACCCCAGGTAACCAGCTGACGGGTACGGGACTGTTGTGGAGCTACGGGAGCAGGTACAGTCGATTGATCGGATTTTGTCGTTCCCTGCTGCGTTTCCCCAACTACTTGTCCTTCAGGCGGAGTAGTTTTTTCAGCGCTCTGAACCTTAGCTGCGGCAGGCGGTGCTGTAGGATCTTCAGGTTCTGCTGTAGGAGGAACAGAAACCTGACCTACTAAAGATAGCAATAATGCAAGTTTGAATATCATTTAATGCCTCCAATTGCAATTAAATTCCATTTTCTTGAACCTTTATTCTACGCAAACGAGGGTTTGTGTCAAACATACATGTTCAAAATTCAACCCGTTCCAAACCTCGGAATTTATTTCTTAAACGCACAATTTAAATTTGGAAAGCCTCTTAAAATCACCGGATTTGAAAATCAAAACTAATTTTGTTAAAGTAAATGTTGGTAGAAATCTTAGATAGAGGAAGTTTTCTTACACGGAAACACAATAAGGTTTACAGACGGTTGACAGTTGAAATCTTGCCGTTATAATTCCCATACGGGGACGTAGCTCAGCTGGGAGAGCACCTGCTTTGCAAGCAGGATGTCGGCGGTTCAAGTCCGCTCGTCTCCATTAAAGAAACGCTCCGGGGAATTGGAAACAAGTTCCTGGAGCGTTATGCTACAACCTCTCTCCAATCTGTTAGATGTTAAACAAAGCGAATACCTCACGAAACCGTCTAACAACTTTTTTCTAAGAACTTGACAAAGCCTATGCGGCAGCTATAATTAGTTTAATCTAAAATTTTTAGTGGAGGCTAATATGTCCGCCTTAACTGAAGGTATGCAGGATTATCTGGAAGCAATACTCCTGTGCGAAAAAACCCATCGCTTCGTTCGTACCAAACATCTTGCCGAACGCCTAGGGGTAAAAAGTCCCAGTGTACATGCTGCGGTAAAAGAATTAACCCGTATGGGGATGGTTGAACATGAAAGCTACGGACATATTGAACTAACCCCTGAAGGGCGCAAGGAAGCGGAATATGTTTATGCAAGGCATCAAATTCTCTATCACTTCTTTGCCGATACTCTTAGGTTGCCCAGTGAGATATCTGAAAGCAATGCTTGCGGAATTGAACATCATCTTAATAATCTTAGTATGACCAAATTTTCAAAATTCTTGGAGTTTCTTGATAAAAAAACCAAAGAAGATGCAAAATTTGCCCGTGAGCTTAAACGGGTTTTAAGGGAAGAATGAGGAATAAACTAAATATGAGTTTAGCTAATCTTAAAGTTGGAGCTGAAGCTGAAATTCTATCTTTAGAAGGAGGAAAGGGATTCCAAGCAAGACTGCGCGCCTTGGGCTTAGCTGAAGGCCAGCGCGTAAAAAAGCTCTCTGAGGTTGGATTAGGCGGTCCTGTAATAGTTTTAATCAACCGCGCTCAAATAGCCATTGGCAAAGGTATGGCTCGTCGCGTAATGCTTAAAGCCTGCTGAGAACGATGAACCGAACAGTAATTCCATGGGCTTGGCTTTAACTTAGGGGTTTACAGAAATGTCTAATCTTGCCGCTAGCAGTCTGAGCGCAAGTCGCTCAGACTATGTTATTTACGCTATACTCTTCCTTGCATTAATTTACAATCAAAGTATAGGAAAGTTCCATGGCTAAAAAACTTGAATCTACGAATCATATTGTATCCGATATTTTATTGGTTGGTCAGCCTAATGTTGGTAAAAGCGTTCTTTTCTCGCGCATGACAGGCGTGCGTACAGTTGCGTCAAACTATCCCGGTACCACTGTAGGATTCACTTCTGGCAAAATGCGTTACGCCAATGACAATTATGACCTTGTTGACGCACCAGGCACCTATTCTTTAGAACCCCTTGATGATGCCGCAAGGGTAACTATTAATTTGATTGATGGCGCCCGCCGCATAATCAATGTTGTAGATGCCACTCACCTTGAGCGACACCTAACGCTTACAATGGAGCTTTTGGCTCAAGGCAAACCTATGGTTCTTGCTTTGAATATGTCAGATGAAGCGCGCCATAAAGGTATTCAGATAGATGTAAAGAAACTCTCACTTCGCTTGGGAATACCGGTTATTCCGACAGTTGCTCGAACCGGTGAGGGAGTCAGAAAATTAATTCTTTCCGCGCTATCCTTAGATATATCTTCAACAGACTCGCAGGCAGTTAAAATTAAACCGGCGCAGCATCCGCATATACCTCATCATCTTGACGCAAACCATAAAGAACACAAGCATATTCCTGAAGAAAAGGTGTGGTCAAAGGTCGGTGTAATAGTAGATGAAGTACAAACCTTGCACCATCACCATCATACTTTTGGGCAATGGCTTGAAGATATTACAGTTCATCCCTTCTGGGGCGCTCTAACAGCTATACTTGCGCTTGTTGTTTCCTTCTCCCTCATACGTTTGATAGGCGAGTTTCTTGTAGGCGGAGCTATTGGCATTGTCGGAGAACCATGGTTTGAATTACCGTTTGGTACCGAAAAACTTTTTGATTTTGCCTGGACGCCCTTAATGATGAAACTATCCGCCTTTTTAGGAGAAGGTAGTTTCTTACACAATCTTTTAATAGGTCACCTCATCAACGGTAGTGTTGATTATTTTCAGTCCTTCGGCGTGCTTACTTCAGGGCTTTTCATCCCACTAGGAGCGGTTCTACCCTATATCATAAGTTTCTATTTCGTGCTTTCAATTTTAGAAGATACAGGGTATCTGCCGCGTCTGGCAGTATTTTTAGACAATATTATGCACCGCCTAGGTCTACATGGATATGCCATCATCCCTACCCTGTTAGGTCTTGGTTGCAACGTTCCAGGAATTATGGCTACCCGAATACTTGAAACCAAACGTCAACGATTCATTGCTGCGACATTGATTTCCATAGCCGTACCTTGTGCAGCGCTTCAGGCAATGATTATTGGTCTTGTTGGCAACCGCGGCATATGGCCTGTGGTTTTAATTTATGGTATTCTGGCTGTAGTTTGGATAGTGATAGGAATTGTGTTAAAGCTTACAACTAAAGGATTCCAGCCTGAGCTTTTGATAGAAATCCCGCCTTACCGCGCTCCGGCATGGCGCGCCCTTGGCGCAAAAATGTGGATGCGTACGGTTGCATTCCTTAAAGAGGCCCTACCTGTTGTTCTGGCAGCCGTGTTTGTAGTCAACATCTTGTATCAGCTTAATGTATTCGGTTATGTCGCCCGCCTAACTGCGCCTGTAATTAGCCGACTTTGGGGATTGCCTAAAGAAGCTATAGCTCCGTTACTTATAGGGATTCTGCGTAAAGATGTAGCCATCGGCATGTTTGGGCCACTGAATTTGACAATAAAACAGTTGGTTACCGGAAGCGTGGTACTTTCCATGTTCTTCCCATGCATAGCGACTTTTGTCATGATGTTCCGTGAACTCGGTTGGAAAGACGGCCTTAAATCAATGGCAATTATGCTTGTCGCCGTTGTAATAGTCGGCGCCGCCATAAACTTCCTCTGGCCATAACCTAAAAATGTGAAACTCTGGGGTGAGGAAAAATATGGAATGAAAATCAAGCGGCGCTAAGGCAGAAAACATTGACTAACTCGGCATTAAGCTCAAAAACTACAAAGTAAAACAGGGGGGCAAAATCCTAAAGTTAAAACACAAATTTGGGTAAGTTTCAACTATAAAGTAATATAATAGAAGTGGATTTTGTGAAATATGCCAGAGATGATGCGCCTAACAAACGGAAAGGGCTAGGCCTGAGACAATGCGTCTCTAAGACAGAGACAATGCGTCTCTAAGACAGAGACAATGCGTCTCTAAGACAGAGACAATGCGTCT
>Ga0256846_1000148_pt1 | contig 31192 bp, 18 predicted proteins | sample TevniametaG_FD_189098 | JGI IMG/M metagenome (GOLD analysis project Ga0256846, IMG submission 189098) | Tube worm associated microbial communities from hydrothermal vent at the East Pacific Rise, Pacific Ocean - Tevnia | ecosystem: Host-associated > Annelida > Integument > Unclassified ...
CTCCGCTTGCCATTCCTATACTTGCAGGACCCGGAACAATAGTAACCGCTATGAATTATGTCACAAATTACGAATATTTACATATTATAATTGTAGCTATTGTATTTGCTTTAATGTGCATATTAACTTATATTTTTTTTCGCATAAGCGATACTATTGTAAAACTATTCGGCACTAATGTTATTTCGGTTATCGGAAAAATTATGGGACTGATATTAGCCATTATCGGCACAAATATGATAATTGAAGGTATAAAAATAGCTTTTAATTTAAATTAGAACATCAGTAAATTGTGTGTTTACAGTATTTTTAAAGCACGTATAATTTAATAAAAATGAAAATTTTACATACATCAGATTGGCATTTGGGACACCGATTTTTGGAACAATCTCAACTTGAAGAACAAAAACTATTTTTAGATTGGCTTTCGCAATATATTATTGATAATAAGATAGATATATTATTGGTTGCCGGTGATATTTTCGATACGGGAATGCCGTCAACACAAAGTTTAAGATTATATTACGACTTTTTAATAAATATACGTAATACAAACTGCAAACATGTTGTAATAACAGCAGGTAATCACGATTCGCCGGGAAATATTAATGCTCCCAAAGAATTACTTAACGCTTTGTCAATTTATGTAACAGGCAAAATTACCGATAATGTTGAAGATGAAATCTTTAAACTTACTATTGATAATCAAGATATTATAATTGCCGCTGTTCCTTTTTTACGCGATCAGGATATTCGCAGAGCCGTTGCCGGTGAAGATTTTGAGCAAATAGAAATGAGATACAAAACTGCACTTATAAATCATTATAATAAAGTTGCCGATTATTGTAATAGCATAAAACAGAACAATATTCCCGTTATTGGTATGGGACACCTGTTTGTAACAGGCGGAAAAACATCCGACAGCGAGCAATTTATTTATGTGGGAAATCTTGGTGATATAGGTGCCGACGATTTTTCAAATGTATTTGACTATCTTGCTTTGGGACATTTGCATCGTCCGCAAAAAGTTGCAGGTAAAGAGCACATAAGATATTCAGGTTCACCTGTTATTTTAAGTTTCAGTGAAATTAATTACGACAAAAAGGTTGTGGAAATTGAAATAAACAACAATAACATATCACAAATACGGGAAATTACAGTTCCTAAGTTTCGTAATATTTATAGCTTAGAAGGTAATGTAAATGAAATTATTGTAAAACTTAAAGATATTTCACAAAATCACAAACATCAACTTACTCCTTGGGTTGAAGCGGTAATTAATAATAAAACGGAATTAAGTGTTGATGCTGATAAAATTCAAAAAACAGCCGAACAGCTTGATGTAGAAGTTCTTAAAGTAGTATTTAAAACTGACAAAGAAAAAAAAGGTATTGAAAATTTAATTTACGACAAAAAAGAGATTAAAGACCTTACGCCGGAAGAGGTTTTTATGATAAAGTGTAAAGAAGAAGATTTCGACATAGAAAATAATCCTGAAATAAAAGATGCTTTTTTTGAAGCATATAATATTGCAAAGAGTTAAAAGTTGTTCAATGATTTAATGATACAATGATTTAATGCAGAAATGCGACAATGCTATAATAAGTTAATAATAAATAATTGAAAATAAATTAGTGTTATTCAGTGTAATTTATGGATAAAATCCCTTTGCGTCTTTGCATTTTCGCGTCTTTGCGGTAAAAAAAATTAAAATCTTTGTGAAACTTTGTGTTCCTTGTGGTGAAATCAAATTTATGAATAAAATTTAGCGAAAAAACACTCATACCCCATACAATTAAATACCATATTTAGAGTTTATGTTTTAATAAGTTCTAAATAAAAACTATTTTAGCAAAAATTTAAAAATATAACTTTTAATGACAAAACAAATTACAGTATTAATAACAATACTACTGTTATCAATTAATATATATGCACAAAATACCTTGTTGTCGGGAACCGTAACCGACAACAACGGAAAACCGCTTGAATTAATAAATGTCAGTGTAAAAAGCAGCACAAAAGGAACATCAACCAATGGAAAAGGATATTTTGAACTAAAATTAAAACCCAATATTCAATATACAATAGTTTTTTCGAGCATAACTCACCAAACAACAGAGAAAAAAGTAATACTGAAACTTGGCGAACACAAAACATTAAATATACGTTTAAAAGGAAAATCGGAGCAAATAGCATCAATAAAAATCGAAGACAAACAAATACGAAAATCTACACTTACACGCTTAGATCCCAAAATAATGTCGGTAATTCCCGAAGCATCGGGAAACATTGAAGCAATAATAAAAACTCTGCCGGGTGTTTCTTCAAACAACGAACTGAGTTCACAATATTCGGTGCGTGGCGGTAATTTCGACGAAAACCTTGTGTATGTTAACGATGTTCAGGTTTATCGTCCGTTTTTAATACGCTCGGGACAGCAAGAGGGAATGAGTTTTATAAATGCCGATATGGTTTCGTCGGTATTGTTTTCGGCAGGCGGTTTCGATGCAAAATACGGCGATAAAATGTCGTCGGTATTGGATATTAAGTATAAAAAACCTACAAAATTCGGCGGAGCGGTTTCAGCAAGTTTACTTGGAGCATCGGTAATGATAAAAGGAGCTTCAAAAAACAAAAAATTAAGCCATATTTCTGGATTCAGATACAAATCAACAAAATATGTGCTCAATACTCTTGAAACCGAAGGCGATTACGACCCGCGTTTTTTCGATTTTCAAACAAATATTATCTATAAAATAGATAAAAAAAACGAAATAAGTTTTTTAGGTAACTATGCCGACAACGAATATAAATTTATTCCGCAAGACCGCACAACAAAATTCGGAACTATAAACGAAGCTCTTGAACTGAAAATGTATTACGACGGGCAAGAACTCGATGCTTTTAAAACAATGACGGGAGCACTTACTTTCACTCACAAAGTAAACGAAGATTTAAAATTGAAATTTATTACTTCGGCTTTTGTTACCGATGAGCGTGAAACTTTTGACATACAGTCGCAATATTGGATTAATCAGGTTGATAACGATGCAAACTCTGAAACCATTGGCGATAGTATAGCCAACTTAGGAGTGGGAACATACCTTGAACACGCACGTAACTACCTGTATGCCACAGTTTACAGTTTTGAACATAAAGGAAGTTTGCACAACGGAAACCAAAATTGGCAATGGGGAATTAAAGCTCAAAACGAAAATATCGATGATAATCTTACCGAATGGACAATGATAGACTCTGCCGGCTATTCGTTGCCTTATACCGATTCAATTGTGCAAATGAATGTGTATGTCAGAGCAAAAAATGCTATTTCGTCGATGCGGTATAATGCTTTTTTGCAAAATACTTTTACATTTGATATCCTTTCGAATGAACTTAATGTAACTGCCGGTATCAGAGGTGCTTATTGGGATTTTAACAACGAATTTATTGTAAGTCCGAGAGTTAATTTTGCATTTAAACCTAAATGGGAAAGTGATATAATTTTCCGTTTTTCAACGGGATATTATTACCAACCGCCGTTTTACAAAGAGATGCGTTCACGTGAAGGCGTATTAAACAAAAATATTAAGTCGCAAAAATCAATACATTTTGTGCTTGGCAGCGATTATAATTTTAAGATGTGGGACAGACCGTTTAAACTTGTAACCGAAGCATATTATAAAATTCTAAAAGATTTAGTTACCTATAATGTAGATAATGTAAGAATTTTATATTCAGGTAAAAACGATGCTGACGGTTATGCCGCAGGAATTGATTTAAAAATAAATGGTGAATTTGTTCCGGGGGTAGATTCGTGGTTTAGCCTGTCGGTAATGCGAACACAAGAAAAACTGTGGGACGACCGACGAATAATAAAAGACGAAGATGGTAATCCGCACGAAATACACGTGGGTTATATGCCGCGTCCATCAGACCAAAGGGTGAATTTGGGAATATTTTTTCAAGACTATTTTCCGGGAAACCCCGATTACAAAATGCATATGCAAATTAATTTCGGCACGGGATTACCTTTTAATGCACCAAACTCTATTTGGCGAAGCGACGATGTGCGTATGAAATCGTATCAAAGAGTTGATCTGGGATTTTCAAAGGTTATTAAACGTGCCGGTAAAGAGTATCCCAAAGGACATTTTTTGCATTATATATCCGATGCGTGGATAAGTGCCGAAGTATTTAATCTGTTAGACCGCGATAACACAATATCATACGAATGGGTAACCGACTATCAAGGACGACAATACGGTGTGGAAAACAGCCTTACGGGACGAAGAATTAATGTTAAATTGATAGTTCATTTTTAACTTAAAATAAAAAAGCAATATGCAGTTTTTATATCCTAAATTTTTATGGGCACTTTTTACTCTTGCCATTCCCGTAATTATTCATCTGTTTAATTTCAGAAAATATAAAACGGTATATTTCAGTAATGTGGCTTTTCTTCAAAACATTAAAAAAGATACTAAATCACAATCTACACTTAGAAATATTTTATTACTGATAATAAGAATATTGATTATCACATTTATTGTTTTGGTATTTGCTCATCCGTATATTCCGAATAACAAAAATCAAAAAGTAGAGCAGACTCAGCATGTTGCAATATATATTGATAATTCATTTAGCATGGATGCCGAAGGAAAAACAGGCATTTTGCTCGAAGCGGCAAAAATAAAAGCAAAAGAAATTACCGCAGGCTTTCCGCCAAATACTAAATATTTGCTTCTTACAAATGACTTTTTACCTGTTAATCAGCGTTTTGTATCTTCCGACAGGTTGATAGAACAGGTGTCACAAATTAAAAGTTCGCATATTGTAAGAACTCAAAATGAAATAATAGACAAGTTTACAACTATGTTGCCGCAAACCGATTCAAACTCGGTTCAAAATGTATTTATACTGTCCGATTTTCAAAAAAATACCGCTGTTCACAGAAATATTAATACAAATAAAAATATTAAAATATTTGCCGTTTTATTTAAAAATCAAACTCAAAACAATATTTATATCGATTCGGTTTGGTTTGAAACTCCCGGACATTACAAAGGGAAACAAGAAAAATTGTTTGTTAATATAAAAAATGTTTCGGCAAAGGCATTTGTGGAAATACCGTTGCAACTATATTTAAACGATACGCTTAAAACATCGGTTGTATTTAATATTGATGCAAAAACTTCGAAAAAAATAAATATTCCGTTTACAATTCAACAGGCGGGGTTGTTTAAAGGGCTTGTTAAAATAACCGATTATCCCATAACTTTCGATAATAATTTGTATTTTAATTTTACTGTCGAAGACAAAAAAAATGTATTGGTTGTAACCGATAAAAACTCAAAAAACTACTTTGAAGCACTGTTCAATAACGATAATAATGTAAGTGTTAAAGTGATAGATATTAATAGACTTAAATACAATGATATACAAAAATATCAAGTAGCAATTTTAAACGAAATAAGTGATGTTTCAACAGGGTTAATATCTGAAATTATCAACTTTTCAAAATCGGGCGGAACAGTAGTTTTTATTCCCGATTCGGCAGGAAATATAACATCTTACAACTCTTTTTTGAATCAAATAAATGTAAAAATTAACAATATTATTACTCAAAAAGGAAGTTTTTCAAATATTGATTTTAACAATAATTTATTTAAACAGGTATTTAAAACCGATTTAAAAGATGTTAAAATGCCCGAATATTCTGCATTTTTTCCGCTTACGCTAAATAATAAAACGATAAGCAACACAATTATTCGCACAGAATCGGGCAATCCGCTGTTTGTGGAAATAAAAAACGGAAAAGGAAAAATATTTATATCCGCTTTGCCTGTTGATACTAAAATTTCCGACTTTGCAATACATCCGTTGTTTGTTCCGTTGTTTTACAATATAGCACTCTATTCAACATCTTCCGATAATTTATATTACAGAATAAAACCCGATTTATTTTCTACCGTTGCATTGCAAATAAACAACAATAAAACCGTTGAGATAGAAGAAATTGCAACAAAAAAGCGGTTTAAACCCAAACATCACACAACTTTACGTAATATTACCGTTTATCCCGATATTAATACTCTGAATGCGGGATATTATGCCGTATATTCGGGCGAAAGCCTGCAAAATTACATTTCATATAATTATGATATTGCAGAATCGAATATTGAATATCTGACAAAATCGGAGATAGAGAAAATTTATAATAATTACGGTGTTAAAAACATTTCGATACTAAAAGCCGACAATAAAAATATTGAAAAAAACATAAGTGAACAAAGCAACGGCAAGTCGCTGACTATGTTGTTTTTATGGTTAACATTACTGATGCTTGTTTTGGAGATATTGACTTTATGGACAGGCTCTAAATTGAGTTGATATGTTTGTTTTAAAAAGTGTTTCAACAATAATATTAATTTTACTTTTTAATACTCTGTTGTATGCTCAATTAACTGTTGACGAAAGTAAAAATGTTAATTATCTGCTTAACTCATTTTTATCAAATAATAAAGATATTAATATTGATAATATTAAATTTATAGGAAATAAAAATTCACTGGGATTTTTTATAAATTATTGTCTTTTTTTTCAATTACATAAAGGTATTGTAATTTCAACAGGAGATGTTATAGATGTAGTTGGACCAAACAATAAAAGCAATAGTGGAAGTTATCACTATTTTGATGGTAATTTGGAACTTGAAAAACTTGCTAATGGAAAAACATTTGATGCAGTTACAATAGAATTCGATTTTACGGCAAATACCGATAGTGTTTCGTTTAATTATATTTTTGCATCGGAAGAATATCCAGAATATGTTAATAAAGGGCTGAATGATGTTTTTGCATTTTTCATTAGTGATTCAGCACATCAAAACAAGTATAATATAGCTAAATGTAATAACATTCCTATTACTGTAAATAATTTAAATTCTTCTGTTAATAGTAATTTTTTTATTTCAAATGAAACTAAAAGTAATTGTTTGTCTTATTCGGTGCAATTCGACGGGCTTTCGGTGAAATTATCAACAGGTTTGAAAATCATACCTTATCAAAAGTATCATTTTAAAATTTGCATAGCAGATGTTGGAGACGGTTATTATGATTCAGCAATATTTCTCGAAGCAAATTCTTTTGCTTCATCAGGAACAACTAATATACCCCAAATTTCAGAAAGAATAAAATCAATACTTGATAAAGAAACTTTATGTTTTAGTCTTGATTCTGCAAATATTATCTTTATTCCAAACATTACATTTGACTTTAATTCATATATAGTTCCTGATACATCATTTTCGATATTAAGTAATATAACAAAGGTTTTAAGATGCTTTTATGATTTTAAAATTGATATTTTGGGATATTCCGATAGCATTGGTAACGATAATTATAATATAAATTTATCACTAAAAAGAGCTGAATCAATTTCTAATTTTCTGAAAAAACATAATATAGAAGAAGATAGAATTAAAACTTTTGGTTTTGGGGATTTAAATCCAATTTCAAATAATAATCAAATAAAAGGAAGAGCAAAAAATAGACGTGTAGCAATAAAAATTTATAAATAAGTAACCCTAATTTCTGGAAAAATTACAATATTTAAGTGCCATCGGGTTTGTTTAAACAAGTTGTTAAAGATTTAGAAACAGAAAAAACATTTGAAGAATAATTTAAGGAGAATAGAATCAAATAATTTTAATTATTCATTAAATAAGTTAAATTACAAGGATTAACCTTGATAATATAAAAAAAAGGCTGCTCAAAAGGGAAGGAGAGCAGTCGTAATTTTCAAAATAAGAACTTTGTGGAAGTATTTATTCAAAATAGGCGATTCATATTATATTCAGTATTTATTATTGCAAAAAACTTTTCTATCTCAATAATTAAGTCCCGAATTTCTCGGGGAAAAAGCATTGGAAAATTTACCGACATAGAAATTATAACCTTAAAAACATAACCTTAACACTTATAAAACTATCTGCTTTTTGTCGATAAATTGTTTTTCCAATGCATAATAACAAACAACAACTATTTATTAACTTAAATTTTATGTAACAAAAGTATCTGTATTATCATCAGGTGTCAGTTAATAGACGGTTAAAAATTGTTAATGTTACGTTAAAAATGTTAAGAACTCTGTTTCTTTTAGTATTTTTGAAAAGTAAACTTTTGGAGTCATAGTGTGAGTTGTTGATTAAAAAATATTTACAAATAATAAATATTGAAACTTTAAAATAAATTCACACCGTGACTATTAGTTGTTTAGCTTTTTTTTAGTTGTGAATTTGGTATTAATAAAAAACAACACTGTTTTAATCAGATGAAAAAACATAAATTCAGCGGTATTATAATATTAATGGCTCTGTCGCTATTGGGAATAATATTTGTTCAACTGTTTTGGATGAATAAAGCTATAAGCATCAAAGAAGAGCAGTTCGACAGACAGGTAAATCAAGCACTTACGCGTGCGGCAAGACGCATTGAACGAAATCAAAATGCTTATCTTATGTCAAACCTGTTTAATATGATGCCGTCTTTTCAAATAATGTTTCAAAACGGCGGTTATCCAATATCGCAAAACGATTCGGTAATGTTGGAATTCGGTAAGTTTTGGAACAACAATACTCAAATTTCCGATGATAATAAAAATATTAAGGTGCAAAAGAAAAAACGCAATGGTGTAGAAACTGTCAGATACAGCTTCGATACAATTATTGTTAGTGGAAATACAACTCAACATATACAAACATTTTCGCAAGTAAGCACACCAAGCAGTATAAATATACTATCCGGCAATCAATCAATGCAGCATCAACTAAACTCTGTTATGCAGCAAATGATGTTGGAATATTCAATGCAAAATATTCCGTTAGAGCAGCGGTTGAGTTACTCAATTATAGCACCTACTTTGGAATACGAATTGCGAAATTTTAATATTCCGCTTAAATACGAATTTGCAATTACCGATTACAAAGGAAATTATTATAAAAACTTGAAATCGTCGGGTTTTAAAGAGTCAAAAGCAGTTAAAGCATATTCTACGTCTCTTTTTCCCAACGATATTTTAATGCACAGCGATAAACTTGTGCTGTATTTTCACGACAAGCGTAACTATCTAATAAATAATATGATGTGGCCGTTTGCAGGGTCTGTTGTTTTTACTCTTATTATACTGTTTACTTTTTATTATACCTTGAAAATCATTTACAATCAGAAAAAAATATCCGAAATTAAAAACGATTTTATAAACAATATGACCCACGAGTTTAAAACTCCCATAGCCACAATTTCGCTTGCTGCCGATTCAATTTCAAACCAAAATATTATTTCCGACCCCGACAAAGTAAGTCGGTTTATCGGTATTATAAAGGAAGAAAATCGCCGAATGAACAGGCAGGTTGAAAGTGTGCTTAAAATGGCTTTGATTGACAAAAAAGACTTTAACCTGAATATGAAAGAGACAAATGTTCATCCGTTGATTGAAAATTCGGTGAAAAACATCACTTTACAAGTTGAACAAAAAGGTGGCAAAATTACTCTTAACTTGGCAGCCGACAACGATTTGCTGAAAATTGACGAAACGCATTTTACAAATATTGTTTACAATTTGCTTGACAATGCAAATAAATATTCGCTTAATTCACCACCTGAAATAAATGTATCAACCTATAATTCAGATGGTTATTTTTATTTGGCTGTCGCCGATAAGGGGATAGGAATGGATAAAGAAACACAAGAGAAAATTTTTGAGAAATTTTACCGTGTTCCCACAGGCGATGTGCATACAGTTAAAGGTTTCGGGTTGGGATTAAGTTATGTAAAGGCAATAGTAATGCAGTTTAAAGGTGATATAACAGTGAAAAGCCAGAAAAACAAAGGAAGCGTTTTTACAATTAAAATACCGAGTTGTTAGTTTAAGAGTTGAAAGTTATTTAATGATACAATGATACAATGATACAATGATACAATGATACAATGATATAATGATATAATGTGATAATAAGTTGAAAGTTCTTAAAGTTTGTAAAGTTAAAAGTTAAAAAACCTTTGTGTCTTAGCGTCTTTGCGGTGAAAATATTCAATGGTGTAATGATTTAATGCTACAATGCAGAAATGGATTTGGAGCCTGAGCGGAGTCGAAGGCGGATTGGCAACGAAGAAAATGATATAATTATACAATGGTTCAATGATGTAATGCAAAAATACGATAATAAGTTGATGATGAATAATTGAAAATAATTTTGTGTTAATTAGTATAATTTGAGGACAAAAAAACTTTGCGTCTTAGCGTCTTTGCGGTAAAAACTTAATTTTCTTAGTTACTCAACATTAAAAAAATAATTATAATTAGCAAAAAATCAGTAAATTGCAAGATATAATTAGCAAAAATGGAAAATGCAATAATAAAACTAAACAAACATTGGTTAGGTGAAAAATATCCTGATATAATTAACAGAGATATAATCTTAAACTTACTGGATAAAATTAAATTAAAGGAAGTTCAAGTTTTAACAGGTGTTCGCCGTGCAGGAAAATCATCAATATTAAAGTTGATAATAAATAATTTGTTAAAATTTGAAAATCCGAAATCCATATTTTTTATAAATTTTGACGACCCGTATTTTATAAAAATAAATCAAAATCCCGAGAATATATTTTCATTAATAGAAACCGCCGAAAAAATTACCGGCATTAAAATAAAATACCTGTTTCTTGATGAAATACAGCAAGTTTACAAGTGGGAAACTTTTGTGAAATCGGCATACGATAACGAATTATTTACAAAAATATTTATTACCGGTTCCAATTCTAATTTACTTTCGGGCGAATATGCATACTTATTGTCGGGTAGATATATAAACGACAAAATTTATCCTTTTTCATTAGCCGAGGTATTTAAATATAAAGGTTTTTCTGATAATTTAACTTTATTAAACAATAAATCGGCTGTTCTGAAATTTATTGATGAAGCAATGCAATACGGACTATTTCCGCAGGTTTTTAAAACACCCGGTAAATATAAAAGAGACATATTAGTTTCGTATTATGACACTATTTTAATTAAAGACTGTTTGCAAAGCAAAAAAATCAGAGATATAAAATTATTAAAATACTTGGCATATTATTTAATTTCAAATACATCAACGATTTATTCGTATCGTAGTCTTGCCAAAGCAGTTGGAAGCAATGAAAATACCATTCGTGAATATCTTGAAATTTTAAAAAACAGTTTTATCATAGATGAGATAAATAACTTCTCGTATTCGTTAAAATCCGGTGCACGACCAAAAAATAAAAACTATTGTATTGATAATGGTTTAATTGATGCCGTTTCATTTAAATTTTCCGAAAATAAAGGAAAACTACTCGAAAATCTTGTTTTCAACGAATATCGCAAAGCAGGATATTCCGAAATTTATTTCTATAATCAAGATAAAGAGTGCGATTTTATTTTAAAAAAAGAAAATAAACTAATGGCTGTGCAAGTCGCATATGAAATAAACGAGCAAAATAAAGCTCGCGAAATAAATGCTCTACTCGAAGTAAAAAAGAAATTTAACATAAATAATTTAAAAATAATTACTTATAATACAGACGATTATATTGATAATATTATAATAGAACCTGTTTGGAAAACTTTTTCAACATTACAAATGCAATAATGAGTTGAAAGTTATTTAATGATATAATGCAATAATGCAGAAATGCGATAATGCAATAATGAGGTAATGTGATAATATGTTGATAAAGAATAATTGAGAATTAATAATAACAATAAAAACTTAATTTTCTTAATTTTAATGTTAAAAAAAAAGTTGAGCATAGCGAAACTCTTATATTATCTTAAATGCCTTATATGGTTCAAAAAAATGAGCGTAGCGAATGCGATAATGAGTTGAAAGTTTGTAAAGTTGAAAGTTAAAAAAACTTTGTGTCTTAGCGTCTTTGCGGTGAAAACCTTAATTTTCTTAACTTTTTAATGTTTCAAAATTGCTGAGCAAAGCGAAGCATAACTTAAATGTTCTTAAAATTCTTATATGGTTCAAAAAAATGAGCGTAGCGAATAAAAAAGTTAGTTGAAAGTTAAATGTTTATAAAGTTGAAAGTTAAAAAAACTTAGCGTCTTTGCGACTTTGCGGTAAAAATATTTAAAATATTAATTATTAATTAAAATAAAATGGCAAAACAAAGAATATTTCTAGTAGAAGACGATCTGAACTTCGGGTCGGTAATGAAATCGTATCTTGAAATGAACGACTTTGAAGTTGACTGGATAAACGACGGGAGAGAGGCTCTTGCGGCATTTAGTAAACATATTTACGATTTATGTATTCTTGATGTTATGTTACCGCACATTGACGGATTTACAATCGCCGCAGGAATAAAAAAACATCGTCCCGATACACCGATAGTGTTTTTAACTGCCAAAACTCTTAAAGAAGATATGATTAAAGGCTTCAATATCGGTGCCGACGACTATATTACCAAACCTTTCGACAGCGATGTGCTTATTTATAAAATTAAAGCCATTTTAAAACGCAAACAACCCGACGACGGCTTTAATGAAAATGAAATCATCAACATCGGAAAATACACTTTCGACTATAAAGTCAGAAACTTAAAATTTAACAACGAAACTGTTTATAAATTATCGCCGAAAGAGAGCGAATTGTTACTGTATCTTGCCAAAAACAGAAACAAAGTGCTTGACAGAAATTTTGCACTTGATAAAATATGGGGCGAACAAGGATATTTTACCGCCCGAAGTATGGATGTTTATATTACAAAATTGCGAAAATATCTTAAAAACGACCCCGATATCGAAATTGTAAATATTCACGGAAGTGGTTATATTCTTAAAATAAGCGATAGCGAAACTAAATAATCTTTTGAATTATCTCAAAATCGCAAATTAAGGTGTGAGTTGTTGATTAAAAGATATTTAATAAAATTTAAAAGTAATTTTTAAATATGATTTATGTCGTGGTTATTAGTTGTTTTAATGTACAATTAAGGAATTAAAAGCAGTTGAGTATAAAGATGTTATAAATAAATTAAGAATATGTAAACAAAAATAAGAAGATACTGTTATTAACTATATGTAAAATATTATTATTTAGTAAAACAAAAGCAAAATATGTTAAAATTCGATAAATTTACTCTGCCAAACGGACTTAAAGTAATTGTTCATAAAGATGCTACTACACCGCTGGTAGCATTTAATTTATTGTATGATGTAGGTGCCCGCGATGAAAATCCCGAAAAAACAGGTTTCGCTCATCTGTTTGAGCATCTTATGTTTGAAGGTTCTAAAAACATACCCGATTACGATACTCCTTTGCAAAAAGCAGGCGGCGAAAACAATGCATTTACAAACAATAATTTTACAAATTATTATATTACCATTCCCAAAGATAATCTTGAAACTGCTTTTTGGCTGGAATCCGACCGTATGCTTGAATTGGCGTTGACACAAGAAAAACTAGAAGTGCAAAAAAAAGTAGTTATCGAAGAATTTAAACAACGCTATCTTAATCAGCCTTACGGCGATTGGAATTTGTTACTTCGCCCTATGGCATACAAAGTTCATCCGTGTATGTGGCCTACAATAGGCAAAGAAATTTCACATATCGAAAATGCACAATTGTCGGATGTTAAAGAGTTCTTTTTTAAACATTATGCACCAAACAATGCAATATTAACTGTTGCCGGCAATGTATCAACAGAAGAGATTAAACAACTGACAGAAAAATGGTTCGGCGATATTCCCAAAAGGGAGACAGCCGAAAGAAATTTGCCCGCAGAACCCGAACAAACAGAGTATCGTTTTGCAAAGGTAGAGCGTAATGTGCCTGTCGATGCAATTTTTATGGCTTTTCATATGTGTGATAGACTGTCGAATGATTATTATGCTACCGACCTTATTTCCGATATTCTTTCAAACGGTAAATCGGCAAGACTAAATCAGCGATTGGTAAAAGAGAAGAAACTGTTTAGCAAAATAAATGCCTACATAACAGGCGATATCGACCCCGGGTTGTTTATTGTTACGGGAAATATCAATTCGGGAATATCATTTGAACAGGCACAAAATGCTATACGCATCGAATTGAATGAAATAATGAATACTCTGGTTGATGCGGAAGAATTAATAAAAGTGCAAAATAAAGTTGAAGCTAATTTGGTGTATTCTGAGATTAACGTTTTAAATAAAGCTATGAACCTTGCTTATTTCGAACTGCTTGGTGATGCTAACTTAATAAACAAAGAAGCCGATGGTTACCAAAAAGTAACACCCGAACAAATAAACACTGTGGCAAAAAAACTGTTTAAACACGAAAACTGTTCGGAATTGCATTATACAAAATTAGTTGAAAGTTGAAAGTTATTTAATGATACAATGATGTAATGATACAATGATATAATGCAACAATGCGATAATGTGATAATGCGATAATGAGTTAATACAGAAATAAGCACGGAGGCTGAGCCTGTCGAAGCCGGATTAGCAACGAAGAAAAAAATTAAATTAGTGAAAATTAATGTAATTTGTGGATAAAAAAACTTAGCGTCTTAGCGACTTAGCGACTTAGCGGTAAAAGCATTTAAAATCTTTGTGAAACTTTGTGTTCTTTGTGGTAAAAACCTTAATTTTCTAACACCTTAATTTTCTTAATTCCTTAATGTTTAGGTAGTTGAAGTTATTAGCAATAAACAAATTAGTGTAATTATCGGTTTATAATTTATTCGTGTATCTATGGCAATATTTTTGTATAAATCGGTGTAATTTATGATAAAAAATAAATCAGTATATATTTAAATATTAATTAAATTTTGTAATTAAGGTTATTACTTTTGCACAAAAAATAATATATTGAAGAAAATTTTAAATAAATGGACAATATTGAAGAACTGAAAAAGATAATTGCAGAACTTGAAAGCGAAAACAGCAGACTAAAATCATCGAATGCAAGCGAAGTTTTTAGTTTCGGATTTTTGTTTGATGCGGTAAAACAGCCTGCTTTTATTCTGGAAGCAAGCAAAGGCGATACCTTGCCTGTTATCAGTAAAATAAATAAAAGCGGACTTGAATTGGTTAAATTCTCTTTCGAAGAGTGTAAAAAACTCACCCCTGTTGAGTTGGGGCTGTTAAACTCACAAGAACAATACACACAATTTGTAAATTCTTTATCTTCAAGCCAAAGTGTTACTTATTTAGGAAATATTTCAACAAAAAACGGACAAACAATAAAATCAGAACTTACTCTTTATAGTTTTTCTAAAAATAATGTTATACATCTACTTGTTTTTCAGCGAAATATAGGAAATCAACAAAAAGTTGTTGAAGCCTTACGGCAAAGTGAATATCGCTTTTTGCAAATGGCTGAAAATATATCGGAAGGCATTACCATTGCCGAACAGGGAAAGGTTGTTTTTGTTAATTCAAGTATGACAAAAATTACCGGTTACTCAAAAGAGCAACTTGCCGATATTGACGAATTTGCACTTGCTCGCAACGATGAAGTGGAAAGGATAAAAGCATTTAAACAAAAACTTACCGATTATCCGAAAGGAATACACGGAATAGAATTTTGGATTAAAACAAAGTCGGGACAAGAAAAATGTATCAAAAACAATTATACTTTCTCGTCACGCGGCGACGGAAAACAAAGCACATACATTATTACATCAGACGTAACGGCAAGCAAACGTATTGAACAAGCACTAAGAAAAAGTCAAAGTGATTTTAAAATGCTCGCCGAAAACTCACCTGATATTATTACACGATACAGCAAAGAACTGAAATATATTTATGTAAATGCTACTGTTGAAAAAAGAACCGGTATTCCCGTATCGGAATTTATCGGTAGAAACAATCTTGAACTTAACCTTGATTCCGATTTGGTGTCTTTTCTTGAAGAGATGCATCTCGAAGTATTTAGAACAGGAAAAACTCTGAAATTTGAATACCGTATTGCTCATCACGACGAAATAAGAATTTTTCAAGCTCATCTTGTTCCCGAAATGTCAAAAAACGGAAAAGTAGAATCTGTTTTAAATGTTTCGCGCGACATTACACAAATAAAACAAGTAGAAAGAACTCTTAAACAAGAAAAACAAAATATTATAGAAGAAAATTTGCTGATTGCCGATAATCTTGAAAAATGGAGTCAAAATTATTGCACTGCAAATAATGTTTCACTATCGGAGGCAAGCTGTTTACAACCTATCTTACGTATTGCCGAATGGACTCGATACGGTCATATTCACGAAAATATTGAACTCGAAAAAATTAGTGTAAACGATTTTATAAAAGATTTTTTCAATAAAAATGCTTCTCTTATTGATAATAAAAACATCGAAGCAAATATATTTTTACCCGTAATTGAAGTATCAATCTTTTCAGATAAAATAATACTTGAAAAAACATTGAAACTTCTGTTTGAAAATGCTGTTGAAGCAACAATATCAGGTAAAATCGAAATAGGATACGATATTTACAACGATAAAGAGATTGTATTTTTTGTAAAAGATACCGGATGCGGTATAAATCCTGATGATACAGAACGTGTTTTTAAACCATTTGTATGTATCAATAAAGAGAATCACGCCGGACTCGGGTTAAGTATTGCCGAAAAAAATGTAGAATCGCTTAACGGCATTATTTGGTGCTTGTCGGCACCCGATACAGGCTCCACATTTTGCTTTACACATCCCGCACAAGTTGAAAATGCCATAAGCCAACATAAAGCCAAAACCGAAAAACAAGGATGGAAAGGCAAAAAAGTTTTGGTAGTTGAGGACACCGATACAAATTATTTTCTTGTAGAAGCAGTTATGTCTCAATACGGAGCAGAGATAGAACGTGCTATAACAGGTAACGATGCTGTTAAAATGGCAAAAGAAAACAGTTATAACCTTATTCTTATGGATATTCAACTTCCTGGAATAAACGGTTATGAGGCTACAAAACAGATACGGAAATTCAATACCAAAGTTCCGATAATTGCACAAACAGCTTATGCCATGTATGACAATGTAGTGCATGCTCTTGATGCAGGTTGTAACGACTTTGTTTCAAAACCTATTAAAACAAAGAAATTTATCTCTCTTTTGGATAAATATTTATCTGTTTAATTTTATTGATAATTCGTTATATATTCAAGTTACCTGAAAGGTAAAAAAAGAGAAGATATATTTCCAAATAAAAACTTAAAATGAAGAAGTTTCTATTTACACAAATTAGTTTGATATTTTTTAATTATTGTTTTGGGCAAAATGTTACACTAAACGGAAAAATTGAAGATGCTAAAACGGGTAAGTCATTACCTTATGCTACCATTGAGATATTTAATTTAAAAACAGGAACAATAGCAGATAATAATGGAAAATTCAGTTTAGAAATAGTATCAAATAATTTAAGATATGATACTATAAATTTTTCTTACATAGGTTATAAGACAGTAAAAATGTCTATTAATGATTTTATAAAAGCAAAAAAAATAGTTGTGCTTAACGAAAAAACTGTAATACTCAACGAAATAAAGATTATACCTAAAAAATATTTAATATCAATTGTTGGAATAAAAGATAAGAAACATCGAAGTGTGCAATATACAAGTGTTTTTGGTGCGAATAAGGGGAATTTTCTTGAAAACAAAAAACAGAAAATTGGCCGGATAAAATCGGTTAGTTATTATTTGTGTGATGATGGATATCCAACTACACCTTTTAGAGTTAGAATTTATGAATTGGGGAAAGATAAAAAACCAGGGAAAGACCTTTTAAATAAAAACGTAGTTGTTTCGGCTCAAAAATCAGGCTGGTTTAAAATTGATATTTTTGAATATAATGTTCCTTTTCCCAAAGAAGGAGTATTTATAATGATGGAGTGGATTAATTCAGGAGACGAATTTTATTTTGAGAGAGAAGTTGTTGTTAAAGGCAAAGATGGACAATCAAAAATTGTTAAAAGGAAATATTATGGACAATCATTAGGAACAATTTCAAAAAAAGGTAGTGTGATTATGTGGGGAACAACCTTAGGAAACAAGTGGGTTTCATATGATTTTAATTATAAAGGTAAATATGTAAATGCAATGATTAATGCAGAAATTGCATATGAAAAATGATGATATGACAGAATCCCGCGGGTAGCTGACAATATATATAAAATATGCCGCAGAACGCTGTAAACTTAAACGTTACATTTTCAAATTAAAAGTATTTGTAATTTAAAAATAATCGTTTTAAAATGCGGCATGAAACCACATATTCAAACTGTTGTGTTTTATGCCTTTGCTGATTGGTAATGAGTCAAATTATAAAAGAAAGAAATTATTAGTTATTATTTATTTTTAGCTTTTTATAAAATAATTTATCACTATTAAAAAATATGTATAAATCACTTTTTTTGTTTTATTTAATAGTAAGCAGTGTCATTACAAATGGACAATATATTGAAGGATACGTTAAAAATGCAAAAGACAATACACCTGTTTCTTTTGTGAATGTAAGTATAAAAGGGACATATTTAGGAACAGTTACCAATAGTAATGGTTATTTTTCAATAAAGTTTCCATCAAGTTATTCAAATAAGAATTTAGTATTTAGTTTCATAGGTTATAAAAGCAGTGAATATAAATTATCTGATATTTCAAGTCCATTGCTTGTTAAACTTACAGCAAGTTCAGTAAATATTCAAGAGATAGTTATAAATCCAGATAGTACAATGTTTACTCTTTTAAAAAGTGCATATAAAAAAATACCTGAAAATTATGGAACAACACCTTCATTGCTTACCGGATTTTATCGAGAATTATTGAAAGAGAAAGATGACAAATGTTTATATATTGCTGAATCAGTAATCGAAAGTTATAAAACATCCTACAAAAATAAACAAACAGGACAAATTAAAATCTTAAAAACAAGAAAGAATATAGCACCGGATATGCAAAAAAAGAGTAATGTAAAATTTTATGGAGGATTATATGTTGCTCATAGTTTTGATGTTGTACATAACAGAGATGATGCAATTAAGCCCGGTAATTTTAAAAAATACAGATACGAATACAAAGGTATTAAATCTTATGGCGATAAATATGTATATGCTTTTTCATATAGTAGAGTTGACAGTAATATTAACGGGCACTTTTTTATAGACACTGAATCGTTAGCATATGTATATTACGATTACAATAATTATAATGAAAGAAAAACAACCAACGTCAATATTAAAAGAGATACTACACATTACAAAATACAATACTCAGAGGTTAATGGCAAATGGTTTTTGAAAAGTACTAACTATTTATCAAAATTAACAAATACAACAAAAAAAATTAAACTTGTAATAATGGATGATTATGTCACTACAAATGTAAAATATAATAATGTAAAGCCCCCAGTATATTCAGAACAAATTAGTTTTGGTACTATTTTCTCAGACATAGCAACTACTTATGATAAAAGTTATTGGAAAGATTATAATATTTTAGAGAAAGACACCCTCTCACAAACAAAACTTCAACTTCAATTTAGTAAATCAGATGCAAATAGTATGATGACAAAAAAATACGAAGAGCATAAGTCAGTTATGGATGTTATGGTGTCAATACTTATGAAAACATATTTTGATTTTGGAATTATTTATAATGATTATACTTTTGATGTCAATACTGTTAGAGTCGTATATAATAATAGTGAATTAGTTAATAATAATTTTTTAAATGAAAATAGTATTGGCTTTAGTTCACTGATAGGTTATAAGTTATCAAAACAGTTTGGTGTTGAGTATAAAAGCTATGAGTCGTTAGTAACAAATATAGCAAACTCATCAAATGAATTTGGTTTCAGTTATTCATTACCTGTAAAAAGAGGAGGAAAGCAATTTTTTGTTATTCCGGGTATAGCATATTATAATCGCTATTCAGGATATAATATAGGTTTTATTGACATTCCTAATTCTACAATAATTGATGGGAAAACATTTAAAAATGGAGGAGTAAATATTTATACAGGGAAAAAATATCAAGGTATATCAACAGGTATAATCTTTAAAATCAATATAGCAAAGATGTTGCATTTTGTATTGGGGGCAAATTATTATTTTCCGATTAAGACTACCGATATGTTTTTGATAGAAGAAAAAAGTGGTTTGTTTAAAAAGAAAACATATCAACTATTTAATAATGATATTGAATATTATGAGGATGGAGAAAGAAAATACAATTCATCATTTCAATTAAATAATTGGAGTTTTAATGCAGGAATAAGATTTGAATTTTAATACTTTTTCATTTAAAGAATAAATCCTGATATATTTTGAATTATCCATCAAAACAACAGTAGAACCTAATATTTATTTTGTGCATCTTGTATGATACCTGTAAAGTATTATCTTTGCACACTGTTTTTACCGATATTTTTAATAATAAAAAAATGAATATTTTAACATTACTGAAAAACAATACAATTGCGGGTATTAAAGAACTTTACGACGAAGTTGTAAATGAGAAAACGGTACAGTTTCAGAAAACACGTAAAGAATTTGAAGGAGATTTTACTCTTGTTGTTTTTCCTTTTCTTAAAATAGCAAAAAAAAGTCCTGAACAAACCGCCCAAGAAATAGGCAATTACCTGAAAAGTAATGTTAAAGAGATATGCAAATTTAATGTCGTTAAAGGATTTTTAAATATTAAACTTTCCGATGAATATTGGATTTCTCATTTAAACAGTATTGTTACAAATAAACAATACGGGATAAAACAAGAAGGCACAAGCGGTAAAACCATTATGGTTGAATATTCAAGCCCCAATACAAACAAACCGTTGCATTTGGGACATATACGAAATAATCTGTTGGGATATTCAGTTGCAGAAATACTTAAAGCCAATGGTCATAAAATACTGAAAGTAAACCTTGTAAACGATAGAGGTATTCACATTTGTAAAAGCATGCTTGCTTGGCAAAAATGGGGTAACGGAGTAACACCCGAATCTACGAATATAAAAGGAGATAAGTTGGTTGGTGATTATTACGTTAAATTCGACAAAGAATATAAAAAACAAATAGCCGAATTAACAACCAAAGGAGTAGATGCCGATAAAGCCAAAGAAACAGCACCGCTTTTGCAAGAAGCTCGCGAAATGCTTCGCAAGTGGGAAGCCGGCGACAAAGAGGTAACTAAACTTTGGCAAACAATGAACAGTTGGGTTTACAAAGGATTCGACATTACTTACAATACACTCGGTGTCGATTTTGACAAAGTTTACTACGAATCGGAAACATACAAATTGGGCAAAGCAATAGTTCTCGAAGGGCTGAAAAAAGGTATTTTAATACAAAAAGAAGACGGCTCGATATGGGCTGACCTTACCAATGAAGGATTAGACCAAAAAATACTTTTACGTTCCGACGGAACATCGGTTTATATGACACAAGATATTGGAACCGCACATCAACGCTTTTCGGAATTTAATTTAGATAATCATATTTATGTTGTTGGTAATGAGCAGAATTACCACTTTCAAGTATTAAAACTTGTTCTTAAAAAATTAGGATTCGATTGGGCTGATAATATTACACATTTATCATACGGTATGGTAGAATTGCCCGAAGGTAAAATGAAATCCCGCGAAGGAACAGTTGTTGATGCCGACGATTTAATTGCCGAAATGGTTTCTACTGCAAAAGAAACTTCGGAAGAGTTAGGCAAACTTAACGAAATGACACAGGAAGAAGCCGAAAAATTGTTTAAAACAATAGGACTTGGAGCATTAAAATACTTTATTCTAAAAGTTGACCCAAAGAAAACAATGATGTTTAATCCCAAGGAATCAATTGATTTTAACGGAAATACAGGACCATTTATTCAATACACTCATGCCAGAATAAAATCGGTTTTGCGTAAAGCGGCTGATACGGGAAATAAAACAAACAACAAAGTTGATTTATCGGTAAAATTAACCGACAAAGAACAGGAATTAATAAAATTACTATCTGAATTTCCCGAAATTATTACCGAAGCAGGAGAAAATTACAGTCCTGCCGTAATTTCAAATTACATATACGACTTGGCAAAAGAGTATAATCAGTTTTACCATGCACACCCGGTGATAAAAGAAGAAAACGAAGAAATACGAAACCTGAGAGTTCAAATTTCAAATCAAATAGCCGATACAATTAAAAAAGGAGCAAAATTACTCGGTATGGAAGTGCCCGAAAGAATGTAACAATTATCCTACGGCACTCAATCTTTCAAGCAGTTGATAACTAATAATTTCAACAATTTTACCATTGATATTTACAATTTTATCATTGTGAAATTCTTTTAAAATACGTATTGCACTTTCGGTTGACATACCGCAAAATTCGGCGATATCGCGTCGCGACAAAAGCATATCAAACTTATCAGCCTTGTAAATATCACGAGCAAGTAACAAAATAATATCTGCTATTCGTCCGTGAAGTTGCTTTTGAGTTAAACTGATAATACGTTCAAAAAATTGAGACATATTAACATTAAGTTGAGTGATAACCTTTTCGGCAAAATCGGAATTATTTTTCACCAAAGTTTTTACCACATCAATATTTATACTGTAAACAACCGAAGAACCTACACTCGCTGCACTATACTCAAAAACACCTTTATTATATAACGACGAAAGCCCGATGAATTCACCGGGTTTTACAAGTTTCAGTATCAAATTTTTATCGTTATGCTCTTTATATATCTTAACCAACCCTTTTGATATAAAAATAATATGCGAAGCAAAACCACCTTGCTTGCTAAGGATTTCACCCTTATTGTAATTCAGTTTAACTTGATTATCAATGACTTTACTTATTAATTCATCGGACAAATTATCAAACCACGGCGAAAATTCTTGTCTTATCTGTTCTATCATTTTTCAAATATTTTTATAAAAATAACTAAATTTGATATATGTCATAAAAAAAACAGATTAATATATTAAGCTAATTGTGTGAAATTACAAAATGTTTTTTTAATTTTATTCTACTTTTAAATATTTTACATGCAAAATTCATGTATTAGTTTATTAACTAAATTATTTGCAATGAAAAACGAACAGCCTAATATTTTAATTGTTGATGACTCTTCCACTAACAATTTGCTTCTTGAAACAGCATTCAAAGGTCATAATCTGAATATTTTTACTGCTTTTTCGGGTGAAGAAGCTCTTAAAGTGCTCAATAATAACAATATAAATTTAGTTCTATTGGATATTATGATGCCCGGAATGTCGGGTTACGATGTTTTGGAAAAAATAAATGAAAACGATAAATTATCTTCAATACCTGTTATTTTAGTAACAGCACGCAGTAGAATGGAAGAGGAGAAGCGTGCCAAAGAACTTGGCGTTACCGATTTTTTTGAAAAACCACTTAAATTAGAAATTCTTATAGCAAAAGTTAAAGAATTAATTAACCAACCTGTATAGCTTTTAAGTTGAAAGTTTGTAAAGTTGAAAATTGAAAGTAAGTATCTAACTTCTAGCTTCTAACTTCTAGCTTCTAGCTTCTAACTTCTAACTTCTAGCTTCTAGCTTCTAACTTCTAGCTTCTAACTTCTAACAGTCTAGCATATTCATAGATAAAAACTTCTACAAACTGTATAATTTAAACATCACATCTGATAATTTATGTTAAATAAAGTGTGTGTAAAAAGCAGTAAAACACAATAAACGAAAGAAGTTGTTAATAATCATTTTTTATAAACAAAAATTGTTGATAATTTCCTTAAAAAGCACACAGTTTAAGAGTGTTATAATCAATTATTTTATTACATTTAGGAGCTTAAAAAAAATAATAAAATACAATTAAAATATAATGTAAATGGCTGACGGAGAAAGAATTATAAAAATTAACATCGAAGAGGAGATGAAATCTGCTTATATCGACTATTCAATGTCGGTAATAGTAGCCCGAGCTTTACCTGATGTAAGAGACGGATTAAAGCCGGTGCACAGGCGAGTTTTATTTGGAATGTCAGAATTGGGAATTTCATCAAATCGTCCTTATAAAAAATCAGCAAGAATTGTAGGAGAGGTGCTTGGTAAGTATCATCCACACGGCGATTCATCAGTTTATTTTGCTATGGTAAGAATGGCTCAGGAGTGGTCTCTTCGCTATCCGCTTATTGACGGACAAGGAAACTTTGGCTCAGTTGACGGCGACAGTCCTGCTGCAATGCGTTATACAGAGGCTAGGTTAAAAAAAACAGCCGAAGAGATGCTTGCCGATTTAGATAAAGAAACTGTTGACCTGCAACTAAACTTCGACGATTCACTATACGAACCGAAAGTTCTTCCCACAAGAATACCTAATTTGCTTGTAAACGGAGCCTCCGGTATTGCTGTTGGTATGGCAACAAACATGCCACCTCACAATTTATCCGAAATTATTGATGCATTAATTGCATACATCGAAAACAATGATATTACAATTGATGAATTAATGAATCATGTTAAAGCTCCTGATTTCCCTACAGGTGGTATTATATATGGTTATCAAGGTGTTAAAGATGCCTTTGAAACAGGTCGCGGACGAATTGTTTTACGCGGAAAAGCCGAAATTGAAACATCCGACAACGGAAAATCAAAAATTGTAATTACCGAAATTCCTTATCTTGTTAATAAGGCTGAAATGATAATGAAAACAGCCGAATTGGTAAACGATAAAAAAATTGACGGCATTACAAATGTCAACGATGAGTCGGACAGACAAGGAATGCGTATTGTATATGACCTTAGAAAAGATGCTATTCCACATGTTGTTTTAAACAAATTGTATAAGTTTACACAGCTGCAAACATCATTTAGTGTTAATAATATTGCATTGGTAAACGGTCGCCCGCAAATGCTTAATTTAAAAGATTTATTGAGCAAATTTATCGACCACAGGCATGATGTTATTGTCAGACGTACAAAATACGAATTGCGTAAAGCCGAAGAGAGAGCACATATTTTAGAAGGATTGATAATAGCCAGTGATAATATTGACGAAGTTATTGAAATTATCAAAAAATCTAAAAGTCCGAATGATGCAATTGATGCTTTAATTAAACGCTTTGAACTGACTGAAATTCAAGCACGTGCAATAGTTGATATGCGTTTGCGTCAGCTTACCGGACTTGAGCAAGATAAACTGCGTGCCGAATACGAAGATTTGAAGAAACTCATTGAACGATTGAAAGAGATTCTTGAAAACAAAGAACTTCGTATGAACATTATAAAAGAAGAACTTATAGAAGTAAAAGATAAATACGGCGACGGAAGAAGAACAGATATTGTTCCCGATGCCGGAGAATTTAACCCCGAAGATTTTTATGCTGATGAAGAAGTGGTAATCACAATATCGCATATGGGATATATAAAACGAACTGCATTAAGCGAATTTAAAACACAAAGCAGGGGTGGAGTAGGCTCAAAAGGAAGTAATACCCGCGACGAAGATTTTATTGAACATCTTTATGTGGCAAATATGCACAGCACCATGCTGTTTTTTACCGAAGCAGGAAGATGTTTTTGGATGAAAGTTTACGAAATACCTGAAGGAACACGAACTTCCAAAGGTAGAGCTATTCAGAATCTTCTTCAAATTGAAAATAGTGACAATGTAAAAGCATATATTAATGTCAAAACTCTTAAAGACGAAGAATATGTTAACAGTCACTATATTATTCTTGCTACCAAAAAAGGTATTATTAAAAAGACATTGTTAGAAGCATACAGCCGCCCGCGTCAAACAGGAGTAAATGCAATTACAATCCGTGAAGGTGACCAACTGCTGGGAGCAAAACTCACAAACGGAGAAAATGAAATTGTATTAGCCGTAAGAAGTGGAAAAGCAATTCGTTTTAACGAAAAAGGCATACGAGCAATAGGTAGAACAGCTTCAGGAGTTAAAGGAGTAACGCTTTCGCCAAAAGATGAAGTTATAGGTATGATTTGCGTTGAAAATGAAAATGAAGATATACTTGTTGTTTCTGAAAAAGGATACGGAAAACGTTCAAAAATAGGTGATTATCGTATTACTAAACGCGGAGGAAAAGGTGTTAAAACAATAAATGTTACCGAAAAAACAGGTAATTTAATAGCACTAAAAGCCGTTACCGATGAAAATGACTTAATGATAATTACCAAACGCGGATTAACTATACGCATGGCTGTATCCGATTTGAGAGTTATGGGACGTGCTACACAAGGTGTAAGAGTTATTAATCTTAAAAATGGCGATAGCATTGCAGCAGTGGAATTTGTTGCAAAAAGCGATGAAAATTTAGATGAAGAGTTGAATGAAAATGATAATTCTGACAGTGTTATCGAATAATTTCTTGATTTATAATTTAAAATAATATATTTTTGAAAAAATTTTAAATAAAGGGTTAATTTAACAAAATACATTACATTAACGTCTGGTCAAATTATTGTGATATAATAATTTGTATTTATAGACATAAAAATTAAACAAATGAAAAAAATAGCGATTTTATTTATTTTGGCGTTTTCGGTTTATTTTGTTTCAGCACAAAACTCTAAGGTTCAAAGTGCTATAAATTATATTAAACCGCAGTATAATCAGCTTGATAAAGCAAAAGAAGCCATTGATTTAGCTGCAAAACACGAAAAAACTAAAGGTAAAGCCAAAACGTGGAAAGTTAGAGGGCAAGTATATCAAGCCATTGGAACTACTAAAGATGAAAAATTTAAAAATTTATGTGAACAACCTTTGCAAGTAGCTTATGAGTCATACAAAAAAGCACTTGAACTTGACACAAAACACCAATACACTAAAGAAATAAACTACCAACTTACAATATTAGGAATTGCTATTGTAAATAAAGGTATTGAGTATTTTAGTGAAAATAATTTCAACGGAGCCCTTAACAGCTTCGAAACATCATTGGATATTGACAAATTGGTAGCTCCCGGAAAAATTGATACTATGGTAATTTTCAATGCAGGTATTGCTGCCGATAGAGCTAAAAACTACGATAAAGCAATTGAATATTATCAAAAAACCGCAGATTTAAAATACGAAGGTTCTAAGGTTTATTCTTTTATGGCAAATATAGAGTTGGAACGAGGTGATACTGCTCAATATTTAGATGTAATTAAAAGAGGTATTGAGGCTTATCCCAATGATAATGATGCTCTTATGGTAACTCTTATTAATTATTACTTGGAAAAAGATAAATCGGACTTGGCTCTTGAATATTTGAACAAAGCAATAGAAAAAGACCCGAAAAATCATACGTTCTACTTTGCAAGAGGAGCATTATACGATAAACTGGGAGATTTTGATAATGCAAAAATATCTTACGAAAAAGCTATTGAAATTAAACCCGATTATTTTGATGCATACTATAATCTTGGAGCTTTGTATTTCAACAAAGGAGCTGATATGCTAAAGGCAGCCAATGAAATTCCGCCAAATGAACAGAAAAAATACGATGCAGCCGTAAAAGAAGCATTCGTTGAATTAGACAAAGCTGTTCCTTATTTGGAAAAAGCACACGAAATTGATACAAAAGAGAAATCAACTATGCTTACTTTAAAAGAAATTTATTTTAAATTAAGAGGTGATCATGAAGATTATATGGATAAGTATAAAAAAATTAATGAAGAATTGAAAGCGTTAGGAGAATAACTCTCTTGGAGAAGCTGATTAATTTCAGCTTTTCTTTTAAATATCCTATTTAACATAATATATATTATCAGACAAACATAGTAATTTAATTTCAATAATACTAATTCTTTATTTTTCAATATTCACAAAGATTATGTAATATATTTTCAAATATTGAATTCTCAGGCAGTTTATATTACACTTTTTTTAAATATTTAAAAGATTATAAAGTTAATCGTTCTCTTTTAATTTTAATTTATAACATTTTAATATCAAATGTCTTTATACTGCATAATATTGATTGCAAACATTTGATACTTATAAAAGTTGTTATTTCAAACGAAAGTGAAAAAAATCTATTAGCTAATAAATAATTTAATCATCAGGATGACGATTTGTATAAAAAGAATTGCTATAGTTATCAATATTGTAAATTATTTATTTTGAAATTTTAAGTCTTATGAATAGAAATACAATGAAGATTGCAAAAAATCAAATACACACATTATGTTAAATAGTATCAGCAAATAAGTCAAATTCATCGGCATCGATAATTTTTACAAATACAAATTTACCTATCTGTAATTTTTTATCTGAATTTATTAAAACCTCAGTATCTACTTCAGGTGAATCGTATTCTGTTCTACCAATATAATACACTCCTTCTTTCCTGTCAATCAAAACTTTACAAGTTTCACCTATTTTTTGTGTATTCAATTCAAGTGAAATTTGTTGCTGAATATCCATTATCTCAGCTGCTCTGGCTGCTTTAACATCAGCAGGAACATCATCGTTATAATTATTATAAGCGTATGTTTGTTCTTCGTGAGAATATTCAAATACTCCAAGTCGCTCAAAACGAATATCTTTCACAAATTGCTTTAATTCTTCAAAATCTTGTTCTGTTTCACCCGGATGACCAACCAACAATGTTGTTCGTAAATTTATATTCGGCACTTGTTTTCTAAATTCGCTGATAAGATTGTAAGTTTCAGCTTTAGTTACATTCCGCTTCATTAAACTAAGCATATTATTGCTGATATGTTGTAATGCAATATCCATATAATTGCAAATATTTTTGTGTTTTGCCATTACAGGCAAAATATCAAAAGGAAAACTTGCAGGATAAGTATAATGAATTCTAAGCCACTCAACACCCTGAATTTGAGCCAATTCATCCATTAAAGGTGCCAGCATCTGTTTTTTATAAATATCAATACCGTAATACGAAAGTTCTTGAGCTATTAAAATTATCTCCTTCACTCCCATTTTTACCAGCGATTGGGTTTCGGCAACTAATTGCTCAATAGTTTTTGATTTATGTTTACCCGTAATCAACGGAATAGCACAAAATGAGCATGTTCGGTCGCAACCTTCCGATATTTTCAAATAAGCATAATGTGACGGTGTTGTTAATATCCTATTGGGTATAAAAGGTTTTTCTTTTGATTTAAAATATTTTAACATTTCGGCAAGCTCAAACTTTCCGAACCAAGCATCAACTTCGGGAATCTCTTTTTTTAATTCTTTTTTATAACGTTCAGATAAACAACCGAATACAATTATTTTATCAATAATACCGTCTTCTTTGACTTCGATATAATTAAGAATTGTTTCAATACTCTCTTCTTTGGCATCACCAATAAAACCACAGGTATTAATAATAATAATATCAGTATTAAATTCTAAATCGTCAGCTTCATGAGCTACATTATAACCGTTTTCGGCAAGTTGCTTCATCAGCACTTCGGAATCGACACGGTTTTTAGAACATCCGAGAGTTAAAATATTTATATTTTCCACTTTTAAAGCATATTTTAATATTTCAAATAGAAATATATTTAACAATATTCTATAGAATTGTTAAAGTTTATAAATAGTATAATTATCATTTTCAAAAACAATAGTAAAATCCAGTTTTATTTCAGAACCAAATGTTTTTTTCAGAATAACAATATATTTGAGTTTTTTTGATTGTAAATCTTTTATTTTTTTTGATTTGCTAATTCTATCATTTGACAAAACCCAACCTTTGCGATGAGCAAAATACATAGGAGTAGGAAAATCTCCACTATTTATCAAAATCAAATCGTTTTTTGATGAGAATTTATCTAAATCATTTTCAAGATTCAGAAGCTCATAATTTTTTTTGTGTATAACAAAATCGTTATGTTGATTTAATGTTCCTTCAAAAAACACAGCAGTCATAAATAAAATAACAACTGTTTGATTTTTAATTTTACTTAATCCGTAACCTGCTACAAGAGCCATAACAGGGACAAAAGGAATAATATAATAATTATGATGAAAAAATGTAAATCCTGATTTAAATATTATCAATAAAAAACTTAAGAATCCTAAAGTGAAAATCAGCAATAATTTACTGTTTTTTAATTTTACAGCTTGATAAAACCCGTATATAAAAAGTGTAAATCCAAAATATTTTAAAGCTGTATCATAAAATCGTTTAAGTGTTAATGGAATATTATTCAATATCTCTTTAAAAGCAATCGAAAAATCTTTACCCATAAAGAAATGCCAAAATCTGTATTCATTTACTAAATAAGGAACCCATTTGTAATACCACCAATATGCAGGAAGTATTGAGATTACAGAGGCTAAAATAAAAACTATCTTATTCTTTAATATTATTTTTTTATTAAAAATAAAAAGAGCAAAAACTACAAGTAGATATACTGATGGAATTTTTGATAAACTCCCTAAAATTAGGAGTATCATATAAAGAAATATGTTTACAATATTACTTTTTAACGATTTATCTTCAAAATAATTAGTTCCATAATAAATAGAAGCTATTATTAAAGACATTGAGAATGTATCGGGCATTATTTTTCGTGAAAACGAAAACCAAATTGATGCAAGAAGAATAAATGAGGCATAAAATGCTGTTTTTTCTTTAAAAAATTTACGTATTAACAAGAAAAAATACCAAATACCAAAACTTGAAACTATCAAATTTATTAATCGTCCATACCAATGTGAATATCCAAATACTGTTGATGTTAAATATATCAGATAATTAAACAAAGGAAATTCCATTCCTGTTATACCTGTTTTGTCGCCTGCTATATCAATTCTCGGATAAAAAATATTGTTATCAACTTCAAGAAAATTTCTTGCTACCATTGTAACTGTCGTTTGCCTCCAATTATGAGATACTTCTAAAGGTGGATTTGTTACATTAACGAGGCGAACTAAAAAAAGTAAAATTATCCAAAAACGAATATCTTTTAAATATTTAAACATATAACTTTTTCAACTAAAAAGCGAGTCAACAAATTCAACTCTGTTAAATACCTGCAAATCATCTATCCCCTCGCCTATTCCTATGTATTTTACGGGTATTTTAAATTGGTCGGAAATACCGATTACCACACCGCCTTTTGCAGTGCCGTCGAGTTTTGTAAGTGCCAAAGCAGTAACATCGGTTGCTTTTGTAAACTGCTTTGCTTGTTCAAAGGCATTTTGACCTGTAGAACCATCTAACACAAGCAGAACCTCA
>Ga0256846_1000149_pt1 | contig 31081 bp, 31 predicted proteins | sample TevniametaG_FD_189098 | JGI IMG/M metagenome (GOLD analysis project Ga0256846, IMG submission 189098) | Tube worm associated microbial communities from hydrothermal vent at the East Pacific Rise, Pacific Ocean - Tevnia | ecosystem: Host-associated > Annelida > Integument > Unclassified ...
TGGGGGCGATGATCATTGCGATTCCGTCATTTAAAACCCGCGGGGATTATCTGGCCATCATCAGCCTGGCCTTTCTTTTTATCATCAAAAGCCTGTTTGAAAACATTCAATCGCTGGGCGGGGCCCGGGGAATTGCCGGACAGCCCAACTGGGCCACGTTGCCGGTGATTTTCATCGTGGTGGTCATCGGTATCTGGGCGATCAATAATTTTGTGCGATCGACCATGGGCAAGGCTCTTAATGCCGTGCGGGATGAAGAGTCCGCCGCTGAAGCCATGACCGTCAATACCCGCAAGACCAAGATGGCGGCTTTTATGTTTGCCGCTTTCTGGGCCGGGATGGCCGGCGGCCTGCTGGCCCATGTGCTGCGGTATATCAATCCGGCCATGTTCGGTATTCAGAAACTGGCCGAAGTGCTGGCCATGGTCTATTTCGGTGGTCTCAATTCCGTGGTCGGGTCCATCGTCGGCGCGGTCTCCATCGGTCTGCTGGGTGAGGCCCTGCGGCCCCTGGAAATTTTTAAGTGGATCGTGATCCCCCTGCTGCTGATTCTGGTGATGATCTACCGGCCGACGGGTTTGATTGCATTCAGGGAATTCAATATCTACAAGATGTTGCAGTCTCGCAGTGCAGACGATAAGGAGATGTGAGATGGCGCTTTTGCAGGTGGAGGGGATGACCCATTATTTCAGCGGCCTCCGCGCCGTGCACGACTTCAATCTGGCCATTGAGCCGGGGGAAATACGGGGGTTGATCGGCCCCAACGGCGCAGGCAAAACGACGATTTTCAACCTGATCACCGGCATCTATACCCCGACCGAGGGGCAGATTACCCTCAACGGCGAATCGATTCTGGGGATGTATCCGCACAGGATCGCCGCCCGGGGGATCGGCCGAACCTTTCAGGACCTGCGGCTGTGGCGCCACATGACCGTGCTGGAACATGTCAGACTGGCCCGGTATTCCCAGCTGACCTATGGCCTGTGGGGCGCTTTTCTCAACACTTCCCGAAGGCGCCGGGAGGAAGCCGCCGGCGAGGTTCGGGCCATGGAGCTGCTGGCCCTACTGGGGGTGGATCACCTGGCCGACCAGCTGGTGGTAAACCTGCCCTATGGCGCTCAGCGCCGGGTGGAAATGGCCCGGGCGCTGGCCATCGAACCCAAAGTGCTCTTTCTTGATGAACCGACGGTGGGGATGACGCCCGAAGAACTGGTGCAGATCATGTCGATCATTCGGGATATTCATTCGACCTTTGATCTGGCTATTTTTTTGATCGAACACCGGTTGAAGTTTGTCATGGAATTGTGTGAGCGGATTCAGTGTCTGGTTTTCGGCGAAGTGATCGCAGAGGGATCGCCCGATGAAATCCAGAATAACCCCAAGGTGATCGAAGCGTACCTGGGCAAAGATGCAATCGAGGCGTGATGCTGTCCATTCAAAATCTATACGTGGATTATGGGAAAATCCGTGCCCTGCACGGCATTGACTTTGACATCGAAGAAGGCGAGATTATCACGATTATCGGCGCCAACGGCGCGGGCAAAAGTACGACCCTGCGGGCGATTTCCCGCATGGTCCCCGTGGGGCCCGAAACCCGGATGACGTTTAACGGGCAGGATCTGCTGGCTTTTCCGCCGGACAAGGTGGTCAGCCAGCTCGGTATTTCCCATGTGCCCGAAGGCCGGCGGCTGTTCGGTAACCTGACCGTCATGGAAAACCTAAAGCTGGCCTGCTTTGCCCGCAAGGACACGGCGCAGATCCAGAAAGATATCAAACGGGTCTTTTCGATTTTTCCGCGGCTGGAAGAACGGGCCACGCAGAAGGCAGGGACGCTCAGCGGCGGTGAGCAGCAGATGCTTGCCATCGGCCGGGCGTTCATGAGCGGCCGGAAAATCATGCTCCTCGACGAACCTTCCATGGGCCTGGCGCCGCTGCTGATGATGAATGTTTTCGAAGCCCTCAAGGAGATCAACCGGGAAGGAACGACGATTTTGCTGGTGGAGCAGAACGCCCGCCTGGCCCTGAAGTTTGCCCAGCGGGGGTATGTGCTGGAAAACGGGCATCTGGCCCTGTCCGGAAAATCCGAAGAACTGCTGGCTGATCCTGAAGTCAAGAAGGCGTATCTGGGAGGATAGGTGGCCGGCCGGGAAGCGGGCGCGCTGAAACGCCGGCTCAGGGCGGGGGCAGGAAAGCGAAAACCCTTGCCGGGCTGCCGGTGCTTCCGGTCAGGGGCAGCCCGCCGATAACCACTGTCGCGCCGGTGGCCGGCAGCTGATCCAGGCGGGTCAGACACTCCAGTATGATCCCGTCCGCATGATACAGGGCCCGGCTGGCGCTGAGATTTTTGTCGGTACCCGGATCCGCGCCGTGGGTGTCGGTGCCCAGACCTCGAATCTTCCGGGTATGAACAAGAAAATCGACTGTCGCCGCTGCAAACCCGGGCCAGTGACAACCCGCCGTCCCGCCCGGCCCCAGAAATTTCCGGGGGTTTTTCCAGCGGTCCTGCCATCCTGTAAAGAGTATCACCAGACTGCCGGCGGAGATCCGGCCGTTTATTCTTTCCCAGGCGGTGATATCGGCAACGGACAGGCGATGGTCGGCATTTGCTGCCGCCTGGACGCGGATATCGATGACAGCGGCGGGCAGTACCAGGTCATCAGCGCTGAACTGATCGGCGCTGCGGCCGCCGGAGATGACTGTGTTGGGCGTACCCCAGTGGGTGCCGCCATGGTCTCCAATGGAGAATCGGTGGGAAAGGTAGCCGGTTTTTTCATAGGTGGTCCACGGCGCCTGTTCAAAGGGCGGATCGCCGGGCCAGACGGGCATGTCCGGGGCCAGCGGGTGCGTCAGATCGACGACGTGCCATTGTTTCAGATCGGCAGGGGAGACCACCGGCTAAGGTGTCCTTTCGGCGGCCGGGCGTGGGAACATCCGGATCCGCCCAGCGGCTGCGGGGTTCGTGACCGGTTCAGTGATCATTTCCCGCATAAATCCACATGGGCTCGGTTTTCCCGGCCCGCTCAAATCCCACGCTTTTGTAAAAATCGACGGCGTCAATGTCTGCGGTCAGCATCTGCTGGTGAAAATCCGCATATCGGCGCTGCATGGCCGCCATCATTTTCCGGCCCACCCCCCGGCCCTGGTAACGCGGGTCGACCAGCATATGCGGGTAGTAAACCACCAGGTGGCCGTCGGAAATCGCATTGCCGATGCCGACGAGCCGGCCGTTAATCCGGGCGGTGACCAGGGTATGGGAGTTGCGCAGGGCCGCCATGAGCGGCTCCGGTTTTTCGGCGGATGACCACTGGTTGGCTCTGTACAGGGCGATTACTTCTTCTTTCTCGATCGATCCATCAAGACGGATGTCAATTTTCATTTTCACCTGGAATTTGTAATATTTGTTTTCTGCCCGTAACAATAACATACTTTGCCGGCCAATAACAGACATCGCCAGTCTGAGAAGTCCCGTAGAAGCGGGCATTTCCCGGACGAAACCGGACGTGGCGGCGGGATGATGAAAAATTTAGAGGCGGTGATGATTGACAAATCGGTTTTTTCCGGTCATATCGAGCAGATGTTTTTTTATCAGGTGTATGTATATTTCAACAGGAGGTTTACATGGACGGATCGGTTCGGCGTCACCATTTAAAAAATCTTTCCCCGGCGGAGCGGGCGGCGCTTTTCAAGCGCACGGAAAGCGATCTGGACCGGTATCTCAGCGCGGTGAAGCCGATTATCGGTGCGGTCCGGGAAAAAGGCGATCGGGCACTGGTTGAATGCGCCCGGGATTTTGACCACGTGACGCTGACCACTGATACCATCGGTGCCAGGCCGGAGGACTTTGACCGGGCCTTTGCCACTGTCGATGCCGATCTGGTCGAATCGATCCGCTTTGCCGCGGAGAGCATCCGCATCTTTCACGAAGCGCAGATGCCGGAACCCATGCGGATGAATGAAATCCGCCCCGGTGTGTTCTGCGGCGAAAAAACCACATCCATCCCCTCGGTGGCCTGCTATGTGCCCCGGGGCAAGGGCGCTTTTCCCAGCGTGGTGCTGATGACAGCGATACCTGCCGTGGTGGCCGGTGTGGCCAGCGTGTATATCCTCACGCCACCGGGACCGGACGGCACGGTGGATGATGCCACGCTGGTGGCGGCCCGGATTGCCGGCGTTGAGGCCATTTACAAATGCGGCGGCGCCCAGGCCGTGGCGGCGGCGGCCTTTGGCACCGAAACCATCCCCCGGGCCGATAAAATTGTCGGGCCGGGCAGCCCGTGGGTGGTCGCCGCCAAACGGCAGCTGGCCGATGACATTGATCCGGGCCCGCCGGCCGGGCCGAGTGAGTCGATTGTTTTTGCCGACGCCACCGCCGACGGCCGCCTGGCCGCCCTGGATCTGATCATCGAATCCGAGCATGGCCCCGATTCGTCCGCCTTTCTTGTCACCCCGTCCGCTGCCGTGGCCGACGCGGCGGCAGCAGCAGTCCCGGTGTACTGGGAATCGCTGGGCGAGACGCGCCGGTCCTTTTCGCAGACCGTTCTCGGCGGTCCCATTGGCGGGATAGTCCTGGCCGAAGATGAAACGGCCTGTATCCGTTTTATTAATGACTACGCCCCCGAACATTTGATGATCCACAGCGAAGAGCCCTTCCGGCACGTCGGCCGGATTGTCAATGCGGGGGAGATTCTTCTTGGCCGGCATACGGCGATTTCGCTGGGCAACTACGTGCTGGGGCCCAATGCGGTGCTGCCCACTTCCGGCGCGGCCCGCCTGCATTCCCCCCTGGGCGTGCATGATTTCCTCAAAACAACCGGGATCGGCTATGTGACGTCCGGCGCCTATGATCTGCTGGCCGGCCATGCCCATAACCTGGCCGTCTACGAGGGGTTTGACGGCCATGCGCTGGCCGTATCGGAAATGAGAAAGAAAGTGATGGCCGGCACAGCACCCGGGCCGGACCTTGACAATCCTGCGGATTGATCTGTAAATTAATGCTCCTTTTTATTAATATGTCGGCGATGAAGCGGCCGGTATTCGGATCCGGGTCCGGATTCGGCGGCCGACATACGGGGCAGGGGATAGAATAAAATCGTGACAGTGTCGCCTCCGGTTGTTGAACTTCGTCATGTGTCCAGGTTTTTTGGAGATGTGCAAGCGGTCAAGGATGTGAATTTTTTCCTGCCCAAAGGGTCGGTCTTAACGATTCTCGGTCCCAGCGGGTGCGGAAAGACGACCCTTTTGCGGATGATTGCCGGTTTCGACGCACCGACTGAAGGGGAGATCTTTATCCAGGGACAGCCGGTATCGGCCGTGCCGCCCCACCAGCGGTCCATCGGGATGGTTTTTCAGAAGCTGGCGCTCTTTCCCCACATGACCGCTGCCGAAAATATCGCCTATCCGCTCAAAATGCGGCGCTTTGACCCTGCCGCCATTCCGGACCGGGTGGCGAAGTACCTCACCCTTGTTCAGCTGGCCGGCATGGGCGACCGGCGCATTCATGAACTGTCCGGCGGGCAGCAGCAGCGCGTGGCCATTGCCCGGGCGCTCTCCTTTAACCCGGACCTGCTGCTCCTCGATGAACCCCTGTCCGCGCTGGACAAGAAGCTGCGCGAAGAGATGCAGCTGGAATTCCGGCGGATCCAGCAGGAACTGGGGGTGACCACCATTAATGTGACCCATGACCAGCGGGAAGCGCTGGTCATGTCTGATGAAATTATCGTCATGTCCGATGGCGTGATCCAGCAGGACGCCGATCCGGTCGGACTTTACCGGGAGCCGGTCAACCGGTTTGTGGCCGGTTTTATCGGGCTGACGTCGCTGCTGATCGGTGAGGTGACCGCTGTCGATGGCACCGGCGTGACTGTCCGCATTAACGGCAGCTCTCTCAGGGGGCGGACCGTGGCCGATACGCTGGCTTCCGGCGCAGCCGTCGAATGCGCCGTGCGCGCCGAACAGGTACGGATTTTTCCATCCGGGCGGGCGCCGGACCGCTTTGATAACGTTTTTAACGGTGTGATCGATCAGCCGATTTTCGAAGGCGACCGGATGGTCTACCAGGTCCGGTGCCCCGATCTCGGAGGCGCCGTGATTTTTATTTTTGACCACGATCCCGCCCGGCACCAGTTGCATCGGAAAGACGCACCGGTCAGGATCGGCTGGAACGCATCGGATCTGCTGGTTTATCCAAAAGCTGCGGCGCAGCCGCATTAAACCGAAGAAAACTTCAAAAGGAGAGAGGTATGAGAAAAGAAAACAGGTCGGCACCGGAAATAAATCGACGTCAGTTTCTGGCGGGAACGGCGGCACTGGTCGGCAGCGCGATGATGCCGGGTATGGCCCTGGCCGCGGCGCCGAAAAAACCGAAGGAAATTATCGTGCGTGCCTGGGGCGGCGCCTGGGGTGATGCGCTCAAGGCCGGTGTGGCGGATGGCTTTACGGCCGCCACCGGTATCAATATCCGCATGGATTTTACCGAGGATAATGAAATCAAACCCAAAATCTGGGCGGCGGTGGATCAGAAGCGGATTCCACCAATCCATGTCAACTGGGATACCACGACCAATGCCACCATCTCGGCGGTGCGCGGTGTCACCGTTGACCTCAGCGATCTGTCCAATCTCAAGGGGCTGCTGCCCGTGGCCAAACCGATCGGCCTCAAGGGCTATCCGCTGGTCAACACCTATGCCTATGTTTACGTCTGTGCGTACCGGCCGGAAGCGTTTCCCGACGGGCCGCCGAAGTCGTGGAAGGTGCTGATTGACCCCAAGTTTAAGGGCCGGGTGGCACTGTACGATGACGGGATCGGGTTTACCCCGGTGGCCGTCATTGCCGGCGGCGGCCGGATCGAGGATATCCCCGATCACATGGATGCCGGATACGCTTTCTACCGCAAACTCAAGGAAAACAAGCCGCTGCTGGGAGAAGATGCTGATTTTACCAACTGGTTCCAGAACGGCGAGATCGATGTGGCCTGCACCATCAGCGTGAATGCCCGGGCCGCCAAACAGAAGGGCATCAACGTGGCCTGGACCGTGCCCGAAGAAGGATGCAAGGTGGATACCGACGGGCTATGGGTGCCCAAAGGCCTGCCGGCCAATGAAGAATACTGGGCCAAACAGTTTGTCAATTTCGCGTTGACCAAAGACGCCCAGAAGAAGTGGTGCGGCCTGCTCGGGTTGCCGCCGGTTTATCCGGGGATCGACCCGCCGGCCGATCTTAAAGGCGACGTGGCCTATCCGACGAAACCGGATGATTTCAAAAACCTGATCCGTATTCCGTCCAGGGTGCTGGTCGAAAACCAGCCCAAATGGTTTGCCAAGTTCAACGAAATCTTTCAAGGATAATCGGCGCCGCGTCCGGCTTTTAAAAATACCGGTCGCGGCTTCTTTTTAAATGACCACATCTGACCACCATTCATTTCGATATCCACTGACCTGGCGCATACTCGACCGGGCCGAGTCCGTGGCGGCGCTCTGGCCCCGGCGGTGGGCGTCGCTGACCGGCTATCTTTTACTTGTCCCGGCCATCCTTCTGGTCTTTGTGCTTGTGCTCGGGCTGGTTTATATCTGCGACTACAGCCTCCACGCGCTTGATCTTTCCACCTACCGGCTGAAAGACGCATTCAGCCTGATCAACTACCGGACGGCCCTGAAAAGTGCGACCTACAGAACCGTGATGCTTCGCAGCCTGGGGGCGTCGGTGATCGTGACCCTGATTACCATGTCGCTGGCGTTTCCCTATGCTTACGTGATGGTGCGCACCCGGGCGGCCCTGACCCGGAAATGGCTCCTCATCAGCCTTTTTCTCCCGTTTTTTATCGGCCAGGTGGTAAGGGCCTATGGCTGGTTGATTATTCTCGGCAAAGAGGGCCTGCTCAATAATCTGCTGGCTGCCCTGGGGTTGCCGTCAGTTAAGCTGATTTACAACTACCCGGCCGTTATCCTGGGGCTGGTCCAGTACATGCTGCCCTTTGCCGTGCTGCTGCTGGCGCCCGCCGTGACGTCCATCAGCGAGGATATCGAGCTGGCCTCAGAGAGCCTGGGGGCCAACTGGATACAGACGTTCCGGCATGTGGTGCTTCCCCTGGCCCGGCCGGGCCTGATCGGGGCCGGAATTGTCGTTTTTACCCTGACCCTGACCGATTTTGCCATGCCGGAAATTCTTGGCGGCGGCACGACGGATTTTATCGCCAATCTGATTTACGACGGGTTTTTTCAGTTGTCCAATCCAGGTCTGGGCGCGGCGTTGTCCATGATTCTTGTCACCCTGGGCAGTGTGATTGTTACCGTTGTTTTCTGGCTGGCCGGCACCGGCACGCTGGCAGCCACGGGAAAAACGCCGTGACCGGGGCCCGGGGAAAAAATATTGTTCTCTGGTCCGTGGTCGGGTTCAACCTCATCGCGTTGAGCCTGCCCACGATCATTATTCTCGGGGCGTCCTTTACCTCCGGTGATATTGTCCAGTTCCCCCCGGCCGGTTTTTCACTGAAATGGTATGCCCGGCTCTGGCTCCTTGAAAATTTCAAGGATGCTTTTTTGCGGACCCTGTATGTATCCGTGATCTGTACGATTATCAGTATTCCGGCCGGTACTCTCGCCGCCCTGGCGCTGGCGCGGTTCCGGATCCGGTTCCGAACGGCGCTGCAGGTCTATTTCCTGCTGCCGTTTACAATCCCGCTGGTTGTTTCCGGTCTGGGCATGATGATCGTTTTCGGCCAGGTACGCATTCTGGGGCAGTTGTGGCCGGTGGGCATCGGCCTGTGCTGCATCAACCTGCCGTTTATGATGTGGGCGGTCAGCGCCACGGTCAATGCCCTGGATGATGACCTGGAGAATGCGGCGGCCAATTGCGGCGCACCGCCGTTGCAGGCTTTTCTGACGGTGACTCTGCCGGCCGTCATGCCGGGGGTTATCACCGGAGCCCTGCTCATGTTTATCCTGGCCTTTAACGAATTTCTTGTCAGCCTTTTTTTGACCGATGCCCGTATTGTCACATTGCCGGTATCGATTTACAACTCAATCCGCAGCGTCATTTCTCCGGATCTGGCCGCTGTTTCCGTGGTTTACATCGTGATCGCCTTTGCAGCTGTCTGGCTTCTCGATCAACTCGTAGGACTGGAATTATTCCTGAAATCAAAATGAAAAATGAACGCGATCAATTAAAACTGGCTTTTGGAAATGTTCAGGCCAAACGGATTATAACGCCCAATGATTTTATCAGCCATATGGTGGAACACATTGCCTGGCGCATGGGCTGTGCCATTGATCTGTCCTGGCCCGGCACGGACTGGCAGGCCCTGGGACACCGGCTCGGCGCGCGTATCCGGGCGTTTCCCCCGGTGGCGCCCGAAGCGGCCACGCTGGGAATGATGGATGACGGCAGCGCGGAAATCCTGATTTCTCCGGACGCGTCCGGTACGCTGGATATCCGTTCCGGGGCCCAGGTGGACCGGGAGTGGTTCCTGGCGATGCGATGCGAACAATTATCTTCCGGCCGGGGACTGGTCGACCTGCTCACCGGCCTGGCCCGGGGACTGGAGATGAAAATCGAAATAATGATTGTCAGCTTCGAGGATCCCCATCATACTTGGGAGGCGGTTTTCCGGGGCATTGGCGTGGCTTTATACCGGATGTTTTCACCGCCACCGCCACCGGTTGAATTTAACGATGCGGTGGAGACGGATATCCAGAATGGTGACATTACGATTGCCTCCGGGTCCGGCCACAAGGCTGAAATCATCCGCCATACTGCCGAGAGTCAATTGTCGGTGAATGTTGATTTCAGCCGGCAATCCCCTCCGGTGTTTTTCCAGTATAAGGGGGCGCCCATTGCTCAATACCGAGACACTGATGCCCTTGATGGCTTTCATGAGCTGCTGGCCCTGCTGGCCGGCCAGGCCGGGATATCCCTAAAAATCGTTTTCCGCTCCAAGATCTTAAGCTCCAGTCATGTCCTGCTGGAAGACACGGGAATGGTCATTGGCCGGGCGCTCCGCGAAATTTTAACCCAGCGGATGATGGGGCAGGGAATAAACGGCGCCGGCAGCAGCATTCAGTGCCCGGAAGATCTGAAACAGCAGCCGATTTCCGTGGGCGTCAGCGTGGAAGGCCGAAAATTTACCCGTTTTGTGCCCTTTGCCGCCACCACCAGTGAGATCCGGCGGCAACTGATCATCGGCCGAACCGTTTTGGGGGGGCTTTTCTCCGAAGATCTCGATGATTTTATTGATGGCCTGTCCTGGGGACTGGGGGGCAGTATCATGGTTCATATCAAGGAACGGGTCCCGGCCGATACGGCCTGGCGTCTGATTTTTGAAAACCTCGGCCGGGCGTTGAAGGAAGTATTTACTGCCAATCCTTACCGCAAGGGGGTCCCGCCCGGTGTGCGGGCAAACCTGAACTGAAGGGAATCCATCGCATGGAACCTGAAATTGTTTTTCCCGTTTTTCATCTAAAGGGTAAAAAGGCACTGGTGACCGGCGCGTCCCGGGGAATCGGCCGGGCCCTGGCTCTGGGGCTGGCCCATGCCGGTGCGACCGTTGCCCTGACCGGCCGGAAAACGGAAACGCTCGACGCAACGATGAAAGAAATCGAATCCCTGGGGGGATCGGCCATTGTCCGGCAGATGGATGTTACCGACAGTGAGGCCATCGGCCGGCAGATGGATGCCTGCGCCCGGCAGCTGCAGGGACTGGATATCCTGATCAATAACGCCGGACATGAAAGCGTCTGTGATTCACTGGAGGTTACCCCGGAGCTGTGGGATACCATTGTCGATACCAATCTGAAAGGGGCATTTTTCTGCGCCCAGGCCGCGGCCCGGGCGATGCCATCCAGTGGCGGGGCCATCGTTAATCTCTGTTCGCTGACGTCGAGCGTCGGCGTGCCGACGGCCGTGCCCTATACCAGCAGCAAAAGCGGATTGCTCGGAATGACCCGGGCCCTGGCGGCGGAATGGGCGGGAAGGAATATCCGTGTCAATGCCATTGCGCCCGGGTATTTCCGTACCGAGATGACCGACGTTTTTTTTCAGAACACCGCCTGGGCCGAAGACATGCAGGCGAAAATTCCCATGCACCGGTTCGGCCACGTCCAGGATCTGATCGGGGCAACGGTTTTTTTGTGCAGCGCGGCAGCGGCTTACATCACCGGACAGATGCTTACCATTGATGGCGGATACCTGTCCACGTTATAGGCGATAAATGGGGCAAGCATGGGCACGTTTGGTTGACGGGCTGGTAATAAAATAAAGGGAAATGGTATCAATTGAAAGGCCCCGTCCGGCAGGATTTGCCGAACGGGGCCTTGGTGGTTTTAACAGGATGTTGTTCTAGAAACGAACACCCAGGCTTTTAATGGTTTCGTACGTTAATGCGCCAACGGCCAGGCCTTTTTTCTTCTGATAAGCCTTCATGGCATTGATGGTTCTCCAGCCGAAAACGCCATCGATTTCTCCCGGATTCTGACCGGCATTTTTCAGGGCCCGCTGAACTTTGGCGACCAGATCAGCCGATGTATTGGTTTCACACAGAATCCGCCGCCATTCCATGTGGCCCTCGGTGACTTTTTCCGTTTTGGTTACCGTCTGATATTCAGGCGGAATCGTAATGCGGCGTTCCTTGGGCGCGGTGACCAGTGTTTTTACCTTGACGGTTTTGTAAACAGCCGGGATCACAACCTTATGGGTTGTCGGCGGTTTAATCATAACCTTTTTCTTCACCGTTTTGTACTCGGCCGGAATATTAATCGTCCGCACGGTTGGCGGGGATACCATGACTTTCTTTTTTACGGTTTTATAGACAGCCGGAACTTCGACCAGACACATGATTTCTCCGGTGGCATTGCCGATTTTTTCAATCGGCCCCCGGCCCTTCTTCCACATGGAGTATGCCGGTTTCACCAGGATTTTTTCCGTTTTCCACTCGTATTTGGCCGGGACCTTCTCGATTCTCGTTGAGGCTTCTTTAACAAGGACCTTTTCCTCGGCCCAGCCATATTGCGCCGGGACAAGCTCCAGTCGTTCAGACGCTTCTTTAACGAGGATTCTTTTTTCGGCCATGCCATATGTGGCGGGCTCGATTTCCAGGCGCTCGGAAGGCGCGCGTTTGAGGACCTTTTCGGTCATGGTTTTAAATGTCGGCGGAATAAAAACCCGTGCGTAGCACTCTCCGGTTTTGGCCTGGGGGGGGAGCAGCATGGCGCCCGCTGCCGCGCTGCCAGCGGTGACGACTGATTTGGATTTCATGTCTGCTTCCAAGGCCGCCTTGGACTTGTCATCTAATTTGGCTTTGTATTTTTCGAGCAACATGTCTTTGCTCTGGTTTTTGCTTGCGAGGGCCGCGATTTCCTGATTTTTCTGCTTGAGCTGATTTTGCAGCGCACTGACTTCCTGATTGCTTTTGACCGCGGTATTGCTGGCCGCTTCCGGACTGATCCGGTGGGTACAGCCAGTTGACACCAGCAGGCCGGCCAGCAGCAAAACCCCCATTACATTCTTGATTGTTTTCATCATTAATACATCCTCCTTCTCATTTTTAACGCATTGTTGTTTTGGGTTGTTTAGTCAGGGATGATGTCTTCCATGTTTGCCCGTTATATAAACAGTACCCGTGAAAAGAACAGGGCTGATCCCTGCCAGAACCTTCTAAAAAGAATGCAAATACCCTGCCAAACAAAGTCACTGCGGACGGTTTTTACGGGCGGGGGTAAAAGATGGTGGGCAGGTGTCTGATACATGCCGTTGATCGGCAGGCTGTCTCCTGGTCAGGCCGGGTCCCCGATCAGGTGGCGGTTTTATTTCTGGATGAAAGATGGCTGGCCGGGAGGGTCGGCGCGCGGGATTTCCCCCGATACGGGGCAAAAGGCCCGATTGCGGCAACTCTCAATGGTTTCTCCGTTACGTGTCCGGGTACAGGAAAACAAACTGGAAATCCCTGAACGGCGGGTGTTACAACCGGAATCTTTCCAGAGACAGGTCGGTTATTTTTTTCCCCTTTTCAACGACGCGTCTCATATTATCGTATGCGTTCCGGTATGATTCAATTGCTGCTGCAAGATTTTTGAAAAGCGGATCTTCGGCACCCACCGTTGTTTTAATGTTTTTTAACAATCCAAGTGATTGTTCAAAATGAGCGGTAATTTCCAGGAATGCTTCCTCACGTTTTTTCTGCTGCTGGCGTTCCGTTAAAAGGACGGGCAGCAGCCGCTGAATCGCCAGTTCGACCAGATCGTCTCTGGGCGTGGCCAGCTCCCTGGAGACGAACGCCAGCGACAAAAGGGATTTTTTACTGACGACAAAGGTTTTCTGAACGCGTGCCTTTCTGTCTTCGGCTTTCACTGGCTGCTTTGCACGGGCAACGGCCTGCAGGGCATCGACATCCTCCAGCAGATGATCAAAGAGAGACTTCTGCTTGATTCCCAGCTGGGCGGAAAGGATACGCAGGGCCTCGATAAATTCTGACGACAGCCGAAACGTCACCCGAACCGATTGGCGTGCCGTCAAACCGGAAGCATTTTTCAGGAGCAACGAGGTCTTTTTCTTGTCGATAGGGTTTCCGGACATAAATACATATCCTCTGAAAATAAAATTATATCATTATTAATATGTAATAATACTATATATGTCAAATGGATATATCGCCAAGAATGGCTGGTGTGATTCTTATATATGTGAAATAAAACAAATAATATATATTTTGTCTGCAGGTAAACAGGTAATGATACTCGATAATCATCGGTGCTTTTTCTTGAATGTTCAGTGGAATTGAAATGTTACTTTATAAAAATATTTTAAAAAAGTAATATGAATTATATTGACACATCGTTTGGCCGCATTATATTCTGCAAAATACAAAACCAAAGGAGAAAAATATGGGTAAAGCAATAGGAATTGATCTGGGAACAACCAATTCGGTGGCTGCCGTGTGGGAAGGCGACAAGGCAACCGTCATTCCGAACAGCGAAGGCGCCCGGACGACGCCCTCGGTGGTGGCGTATACCGAAGATGGTCAGCGCTTGGTCGGGCGGATTGCCCAGCGTCAGGCGGTAATGAATCCGGAATCAACGGTATATTCGGCCAAACGGTTTATCGGGCGACGGTGGGGGGAAGTGGACGAAGAATCGAAAATTGTGTCCTATCAGGTTGTCAAAGGGGCCAGCGATGCGCTTCGGTTTGACGTACGGGGCAGACAGATCGCCCCTGAGGAGGTATCGGCCCAGGTGCTGCGTAAACTGGCGGCGGATGCGGCGGCCTATCTGGGCGAAAAGGTAACCGAAGTGGTCATTACCGTACCGGCCTATTTTAATGATGCCCAGCGGCAGGCCACCAAGACCGCTGGCGAGATTGCCGGCCTCAAGGTATTGCGAATCATCAACGAGCCGACCGCCGCGGCCCTGGCATACGGGCTGGAGAAAAAAACCAACGAAACCGTGCTGGTTTTCGATCTGGGCGGCGGCACGTTTGATGTGTCGATCCTTGATGTGGGTGACGGGGTCTGTGAAGTCCGGTCCACGTCCGGCGACACTCACCTGGGGGGCGACGACTTTGACAAACGGATTGTCGACTGGGTGGCCGACGAATTCAAAAAATCGAACGGTGTTGATCTGCGCCAGGACCGCCAGGCCCTGCAGCGGTTGTACGAAGCTGCGGAAAAAGCCAAATGCGAACTTTCCTCGGCAGTTGAAACAGAGATCAGCCTGCCCTTTATCACGGCGGATGCAACCGGTCCGAAACATCTGACCCAGAAAATTACGCAGGCCACGTTCGAGGATCTGATCCATGATCTGGTTCAGCGCTGTTTGAAACCGATTGAACAGGCCCTGGCCGATGCCAAGCTGACGGCCGGCGATATTGACGAATTGATCCTGGTGGGCGGCTCCACCCGTGTCCCCGCGGTGCAGAATCTGGTCAGGAAACTGATCGGGGGCAAAGCGCCCAATATGAGCGTTAATCCCGATGAAGTCGTGGCCATGGGTGCCGCGATTCAGGCCGCGGTGGTGAAGGGAGAGATGGAAGATGTGGTGCTGCTTGACGTGACGCCGCTGTCTCTGGGTGTCGAGACCCTCGGCGGGGTAATGACCCGGCTGATCGACCGCAACAGTACCATTCCCTGCCGCCGGGACGAAATTTTTTCCACGGCGGACGATAACCAGACGGCGGTGGATATCGTGGTCCTTCAGGGCGAGCGGGAAATGGCTGCAGATAATCGCGTTCTTGGCCGGTTCCGTCTGGAGGGAATTTCGCCGGCGCCGCGTGGCATGGCTCAGGTAAAGGTTACATTTGATATTGACGCCAACGGGATTCTCAATGTCACGGCCAGGGATGAGGCCACTGGAAAATCACAGACGGTAACCATAACCGAATCGACCAACCTGGATAAGGGCGAGGTGGACCGGATGATAAAGGCGGCCGAAGCGCACGCGTCCGGAGACAGGCAGCGGCGTGAAACGATCGATGCCCGCAACCAGACGGACAGCCTGGCCTATCAGCTGGAACGGCTGATGAACGATCTGGGAGACAAGGTGCCGGTTCACGAGAAATCCCGCTGCGAGGCCTTGATTGCCGATGCCCGGTCAGCGGTGAAAAACGAGAATACCGAAAAGCAGCGATACATTGAGATGGCCAGCGATCTGCAGCAGGCGCTGGGCATGGTCGGCGCGGCGGCAAACGGGCCGTCACCCGGCGCACGCCAAAGTGCCGCTGGTCCAGGGAGTGCGGCCGGCGATGATGACGATATCGTGGACGCCGAGTTTACGGCGCATGACTGAAAGGACCCGGCGTATGCGCCTGAACGGGGAGGCAGCGCCCGTCCCCGCCGGCTGCCGGATAATTGATTGAAATGCAGCGGCATCCGGCGGGCGGACCGGTATTTTATATAACCCCTTTTATGTGGTAACGCTTAAGATGCCGTATGGCGGAGAGAGTAACGCCGCCAGGCGGCACTGCAAAGGAAATTATGGCCGTTCAATTTAAAGATTATTATAAAATTCTCGGGGTCTCCCGTGATGCATCCCGGACGGAAATTCAGCGGGCCTACCGGAAACTGGCACGCAAGTGTCATCCCGATCTGAATAAAGAAGCGGGTGCGGAAGACCGGTTCAAGGAGATCAACGAGGCCTATGAGGTTCTCAAGGACCCGGAGAAGCGGAAAAAGTATGACCAGGTTGGCAGCGGCTGGCAGCCGGGTGATCATTTCAGGCCGCCACCCGGGGCGGGCGGTCCTTCCGGCTTTGCTTCGGGCAACCCGGGGCAGGCGGAGACCTTTTTCTGGGAATCGAGCGGCGGGGATTACAGTGATTTTTTCGAAGCATTGTTCGGCGGGCGGATGCGCCAGCCGCAGTCGGCCGGCGGTGGACAGACCTTTTCCATAAACCGTCGGGGCAGCGATCACGAAGCCGTATTGCGGATTCCCCTGGAAGAGGCCGTCCGTGGCGGCGTTAAGAGCATCACGCTCCAGACGATGGCGACGGCGGCTGATGGCACGCCTTCGGCCCGCGAAAAACGTTACGATGTCAAAATTCCGCCGGGCGTTCTGCCGGGGCAGAAAATCCGGCTGGCGGGGCAGGGCGGCCAGGGAATGGGTGATGGCGGCCGGGGGGATCTCCTGCTCAAGGTTGAGATCGATCCCCACCCCCGTTTTCGGCTTGAAGGCCGGGATTTATATACCGATATTGCGATTACGCCCTGGGAGGCGGCCCTGGGGGCCGAGATCGAAATCGATACCCCGACGGAACCGGTCACTTTAAAAATTCCGGCCGGTATCCAGAGCGGTCAGAAACTGCGGCTGCGGGCCAGGGGAATGCCCGGCACCAGGGGAACGGCCGGTGACCTGTATTGTGTCATCCAGATAAAAGTGCCCAAAAAGATGTCCGAAAAGGAACGTGCCCTGTTTGAAGAGATGAAGAAGGTATCGACGTTTAATCCACGATAAATCATTTTGGAAGGGTCGACAAAACCCGTACAGCATGATGATACAGGAGTAAAATGACGGATATGAAACCCCACGCCAACCTTCCCGTTCTGGTCAACTGCACCGGATCCGGGTATCCTTACCTGAGAATCCGTGAAGTCGCCGTTCACTGCCGGATCCATCCGGATCTGGTCGACCGGTTTGTATCTCTCGGGCTTATTGATCCGGTCAACAGCGGCGGCCGGGAGGAATCCTGGCTGTTTCAGCGGGAAGTGATTCCCCTGGTTCAGAAAATTATTCGCCTGCGGAACGAACTGGGCATCAACTACTCGGGGATCGGGGTTGTGCTGGATCTGCTTGATCGGATCCATGCGCTTGAAGCGCGGATCCGCGAAATGGAGCGCCGGTGTCATGATATCTGAACAATATATAAATCAATTAATCTGACGGAGGAGAATCCGAATGAATATGAATAATTTTACCGTTAAATGCCAGCAGGCCCTCCAGGCCGCCCAGGCCAAGGCCCTTGACTTCAACCATCAGGAAGTTGACGGGGTGCATCTGCTGCTGGCGCTCATGGAGCAGCCGGACGGGCTGGCCCCGCGTCTGCTGCAGCGGATGGAGGCGCCGGTGGATGCCGTTGTGGCCCAGCTCACCCAGGCGCTGGAGAAAAAACCCCGTATCAGCGGGCCGGGAACCGAACCGGGAAAAGTATACATCACCCAGCAGCTGAACCGGCTGCTCAGCCAGGCACAGAAAGAGGCCAAAAATCTCAAAGACGAATATGTGTCGGTTGAGCACATCCTGCTGGCCTTTATCGATGAAGGCGATCAGACGCCGGCCGGGCGGATTTTACGGCAGTTCAATGCGACCCGGGACCTGCTGCTCGAAACCCTGACGGCGATCCGGGGCCATCAACGGGTTACCAGCGCCGATCCGGAAGGCACGTATGAGGCCCTGAAGAAATACGGCCGTGATCTGGTGGAGGAAGCGCGTTCCGGCCGGCTTGACCCGGTCGTCGGGCGGGACAGCGAAATCCGGCGGATTGTTCGTATTCTTTCGCGCAAAACGAAGAACAACCCGGTCCTGATCGGCGATCCCGGCGTGGGGAAAACCGCCATCGTGGAAGGGCTGGCCCATCGGATCGTCCGCCAGGACGTGCCCGAGGGGTTGAAAGACAAAACCATCTTTTCCCTGGATATCGGTGCGCTGGTGGCCGGCGCCAAGTACCGGGGTGAATTTGAAGAGCGCCTCAAGGCGGTCCTCCAGGAAATCCGGGAGTCCGACGGGCAGATTCTGCTTTTTATCGACGAGCTGCACACCATCGTCGGGGCCGGAAAATCCGAGGGTGCCATGGATGCCGGAAATATGCTCAAGCCGATGCTGGCCCGGGGCGAACTGCACTGCATCGGCGCCACCACTTTGGATGAATACCGCCAGTATATTGAAAAAGACAAGGCCCTGGAACGGCGGTTTCAGCCGGTGGTTGTTTCCGAACCATCGGTGGAAGATACCATCTCGATTCTGCGCGGACTGAAGGAGCGGTATGAAGTTCATCATGGCGTCAAGATTCAGGATGGCGCCCTGGTGACCGCTGCCATGCTGTCGAACCGGTATATCACCGACCGCTTTCTGCCCGACAAGGCCATCGATCTGATCGACGAGGCCTGTGCCATGATCCGGACGGAAATCGATTCCATGCCCACGGACCTGGACGAAGTCTCCCGCCGGATCATGCAGCTTGAAATCGAAGAGGCGGCCCTGAAGAAAGAACGGGACCGGTCCAGCAAGGATCGGCTGAAAGCCATCCAGAAGGAGCTGGCCGAGCTGCGTTCCGAAGGCGACGCCAAACGGGCCCAGTGGGAGTCGGAAAAACTGGCCATTAAAAAAGTCCAGGTCATCCGGGAGGAGCTTGAGACTGTCCGACATGAGATTGAGGTGGCCGAGCGCGATTACGATCTGAATCGCGCCGCGGAATTGCGGCATGGCAAACTGCCTGATCTTGAGCGGCGCCTGGCGGCGGAAGAGGAAATGCTGGCGAAAAAACAGGTGGGTGAGCGGCTGCTCCGTGAAGAAGTCACCGAAGATGAAATCGCCGAAATCATTTCCCGCTGGACCGGCGTTCCGGTGACGCGCTTGATGGAAGGCGAGCGCCAGAAAATTCTGCGTCTCGACGAAGTGCTTCACGAACGGGTCATCGGCCAGGACGAGGCCGTCCAGCTGGTTGCCGACGCCGTTATCCGTGCCCGATCCGGCATCAAGGACCCGCGGCGTCCCATCGGCACCTTCCTCTTCCTGGGACCCACCGGTGTCGGTAAAACCGAACTGGCCAAAACGCTTGCCGAGGCACTCTTTGACAGTGAAGACAATATTGTCCGCATCGACATGAGCGAATACATGGAAAAACACACCGTTTCACGATTGATCGGCGCACCTCCCGGGTATGTGGGGTTTGAGGAAGGCGGTCAGCTGACCGAAGCGGTGCGGCGCAAGCCCTATGCCGTGATCCTCTTTGACGAGATCGAAAAAGCGCACCACGATGTCTTCAATGTCCTGTTGCAGATATTTGACGATGGCCGGCTGACCGACGGCCAGGGACGGACCATCGATTTCAAGAATACCGTCATTATTCTGACGAGTAATATCGGATCCCAGCGTCTTCTCGAAGGGATCGATAAAGACGGGCAGTTGAGCGAGGCGGTGAAAAAACAGGTCATGAACGAGCTGCGGCAGCATTTTCGACCGGAATTTCTCAACCGGGTGGATGATATTGTTCTGTTCAAACCGCTGACGCTGGCAGAGGTCGAGCAGATTGTGACGCTCCTCATCGGGGATCTGGCCCGGCGCCTGAAGGAACGTCAGATCCACATCGAGATCAGCGACGCGGCCCGGCATTACATTGCCGAAACCGGATACGATCCGGTTTACGGGGCGCGCCCGCTGCGCCGGTATATCCAGCGGGAACTGGAAACCCGGATCGGCCGGGCCCTGATCGCCGGTGATGTGCGGGACGGCGCCACCCTGTCCGTGGACCTGACGGACGGAAGACTGGATGTCCGGTACGATACCGGCGATTAACCGGCGCCACTGTTATTGTGCCAGTCATCTTCCCGCGCCCGACCCCGGTGGAAATCGTCTGCCTGGATCGGACGGCGGGATGGAAATGGCGATATATTGAATCTTTATCCTGGACTGACGGAAGGAACGTGACATCATGAATCAGACCCTGCACCTCGTTTGCCCGCATTGTGACGCGGTCAACCGGATTCCTGCGGCCCGCCTGGCGGAAAAGCCCAATTGCGGCAAATGTCATCAGGCGCTTTTTGGCGCGCATCCCGTTGAATTGACGGCGGCGCGGTTCCATAAATTCATTTCCCGCAGCGATATTCCCGTGCTGGTGGATTTCTGGGCGCCCTGGTGCGGGCCGTGCAAGATGATGGCGCCTCAGTTTGTCGAAGCCGCCCGGCAGCTTGAACCGCAAGTGCGCCTGGCCAAGGTCGATACCGAGGCAGTGCCCGATCTTGGCGCCCGTTTCGGCATTCAGAGCATCCCGACGATGGTGCTGTTCCGGGGCGGCCGGGAAGTGGCACGCCAGTCGGGCGCCATGGGCAGCGCGCAGATTGTCAATTGGGTCCGGTCCCACGCCTGAGACGGGGCAGGGGTGACGTAGCAAAACAGCCCGTGGCAGGCATGGCCCTGGTGCAGATCCGGGGTATACATGAGGCTGGATGTGATAATGGAAATGGGCGCCATGTGTGTCGGCGGACAGTGACTGTCTGGCGGGTATCGTTACGATTCGACGCCCATGCCGAACCGTTTCATCTTCCGCCAGAGCGACACCCGGTCAATGCCCATGATTTTTGCGGCCCGGGTTTTGTTGCCCTCGCATTTTTTCAATACCCATTCGATGTAGTTTTTTTCCATCTCTTCCAATGTCGGTGCTTCTGAATCCGGGCGGCGATAGGTCTCGATGGAAAAAGTACTGATGTATTCGGGCAGGTGATCAACCTGTATTTCCGATCCATCGCAGAGCGCGACGGCCCGTTCAATGATATTTTCCAGTTCTCTGATATTGCCGGGCCAGCCGTAGCGGCAGAGCATATCCATCGATTCCGGCGAAATATTTTCAATCTTCTTGTTCATGGCCCGGCTTTTCCGGGACAGGAAATAATGGGTCAGCAGTGGAATGTCGCCGGGCCGCTCGGCCAGAGAAGGCAGCTTGATGGTAATCACGTTGAGCCGGTAAAACAGATCCTGGCGAAAATTTCCCTGTTCCACATCCTTCTTGAGGTTGCGATGGGTGGCCGAGATAAACCGTACATCCACCGGTATCGGCTGCTCCGCGCCGACCTGCAGTACTTCCTTTTCCTGAATAACGCGCAGTAGTTTCACCTGCATGCTCGTTGGCATGTCTCCGATTTCATCGAGAAACACAGTGCCGCCATCGGCCACTTTGATCAGGCCGGCTTTTGCTTTGGTGGCGCCGGTAAAGGCATCCTTTTCATGGCCGAACAATTCGTTGGCCATCAACTCCTCGGTGAACGACCCGCAGTTGAAGGTAACGATTTTTTTCTCCCTGCGCCGGCTGAGCCGGTGGATGGCCCGGGCGACGAGTTCCTTGCCGGTACCGCTTTCTCCGAGGATCAGGACGTTGATATCAGCCGGCGCAATCTGGTGAATGGTTTTCTGGATTTCCTTCATCGGTTTGCTCTGGCCGATGATATCTGAAATTTTCAGCTGTTTTTCAAGTATGCTTTTGAGTTTAGTGTTTTCAAGGCGCAGCTTTCGTTTTAAAAGTGCTTCTTTGGTTACCTGACGAACGTCTCCGATTTTATATGGCTTGGCAATATAGTAATATGCCCCCTCGTGCATGGCCTGGACCGACGTTTCAATCGTTGCGTATCCGGTGATGATGATGACTTCCGTGTAAGGTTGAAGCGCCTTGGTCTTCCGCAAAACCTGAATGCCATCTACTTTCTCCATTTTCAAGTCAGTGATGACTAGGTCAAAAACTCTTGAATGGAGCAGTTTTATTGCTCTGGCGCCATTGTTTACCGAGATGACATCGTAGCCGGTTTTTTTCAGGATGTGGCTCAGGTTCTTGCGTGCGATTTCCTCATCTTCAACAACGAGAATGAGCGAGCTGTTTTTTTCCACGATTATCCTTTCCTATGAATCCCGTTGCCCGGACGGGTGAAAAGGCAGAAAACAGGTGAAGGTCGTTCCTTCCCCAATCCGGCTTGAAACCGATATGTGGCCCTTGTGCTGCTTGATGATTCCATAAACAATAGACAGCCCCAGACCGGACCCCTTACCGGGATCTTTTGTGGTAAAGAACGGATCAAAAACTTTTGCAATGATATTTTCCGCGATTCCCCGGCCGGTATCTGTTACCTGAAAAGAAAACCCGTTTTTCGCATATTCATTCTTCGCGATGATGGTTATCTGTCCGCCATTTTCCATGGCATGCACTGCATTGACAATCAGGTTGGTCAATACGCGTTCAATTCGTTCCACGCCAAGGCTGGCCTGTATGTTGTCCGGCACATTGAGATTGATATGGATGTTGTCCGGCAGCTGAGACTGTACCTGCCGGATAGCATTGGCGGCCAGATTCTTGAAGTTCACCTTTTCAAGGGATAATCTCGTTTCTCTGGAAAATTCGAGAAGTGAGCGGACAATTTCCTTCCCTCTTTCCACCTGCAGCTCGGCCCCTGCCAGCAGCTCTTTTTGGAATTCTAAATTATTTTCCTCGATTTCTTCAATGAGAATCTGAATCGATGTAGAAATATTATTGAGCGGATTGTTCAGCTCATGGGCGACACCTGAAGTAAATTTTCCCAGCGACGCCATTTTCTGCGCCCGTGCCAGCTGTCTGCTCCTTTTCCGCAATTCGCTGATCATGTTGTTCAGACTGGTCACCAGAGATTCAAATTCATCTCCGGTTTTGATCTCCGGGATATTTTTGAAATCGCCTTTGGCAATCTTGGCAATGGCATCTTCGATGGTTTTCAATGGGCGATCAACACTGAAAATTAAAAACAATGCAATCAAGACAGAAAGAAGGAAGACCGGGATCAGGGCGACCAGGTGGATTGTTTTTGATTTTCCAATCAGATCCTGGACAAATCGGCTTTCCTTTTCGACAACATTTTCTAATTCGCTGGTGAGGGACCTTCCCTGTTCCCGAACTTTTTCTATCGTTTTCGGCGAAATACCGGCAAAGCCGTTTGTTTGTAATTTTAAAATGCTTTTAAGCGATTCCCTGTATGTCACCAGTTCTGAAACCGTCTGGCCGTTATTGCCGGGCAGCGCGGGCGTGGTCTTGTTTTTAATGATGTCGTGGAGCAGGCGCTCGGCCTGGTTGATATAGCCGAGGGATTCTGAAATATTTTTTTCGTCGTAGGATAAAAAAAAGTTTTTCTCATATCGACGGGCTTCAAGGATCGTATTTAAGAGGTCATATTTTTTTTCAATGACCTGGATTTTCTGGTTGAGAATATTCTGACTGCGATAGCTTAATGCCCATATCAGAGCGCTGAGGCTGATAAAAAGACCAAAAGCGAGAAAAATTTTTCCTCTGATGCTTATTTTCATTAGATAAACAGCCGACCTGTTTTATGGTAATATGAGGGGGAAGCACTCAGCGTTATTGAATCCCATAAAAAAAATAGAGCATGGCCAACTCCACAGAAAGAAAAATAAGGGTCATGACAACGCCGGCTTTGGCATAGTCGATCGTCCGATACCCGCCGGGCCGCATGATGAGGGCATTGACCTGGTGGGTGGGCAGCACGAAGGTGTTGGACGCTGACAGCCCGACGACCAATGCCGCCATGCGGGGGTCGCCTCCGGCCATAACCGCCATGTTCATGCACAGGGGCACCAGCAGGACCGTTGCGCCCACGTTGGAAATGACCAGCGTGAAGAAAGAGGTCATGATGCCAATTGCTGCCAGCAGGATGATTGGCGAGGGATGGCCCAGCATGCCCAGGACAAATTTGGCGATAAATGCGGCCGTGCCGGTCTTCTCAAAAGCCATGCCCAGGGGAATCAGGCCGGCCAGGAGAAAAACCGTCATCCAGTCAACCGCCCGATACGCCTCGTCGATCGAGAGAACCCCGGTAATGATCATGCCCAGGGCGCCGGACATCAGGGCCACCGAAAGCTGAATCTTAAAAAAAATAATCTGCATTAATGCCAGTGCCAGCCAGAGCATGGCAAGCTTGGCTTTTTCCGGGCGCATGATCTCCCCTTCGAGCGGCGTGACAAAGGTGAGCACACGGGGTTGGGGCTGGTTTTTAAGGATGTGAAATTTTTCCCAGGGTCCCTGCAGCAGCAGGGTGTCTCCCATACGGAGCTGGATGCGGACCAGGTTGCTGTAAATGATTTTATTGCCGGTAAAAAGCGCCACCGGGTTGAGGCCGAACATTTCCTTGAAATTAATCTGGTTCAGGGTTTTTCCGATCAGATCAGACCGGGGTGAAACCACTGTTTCCGCCATGCCGGCATTAACGGTGGAAAGATTCTCGGTAAAAACGTCCAGGCCGTCTTTAATCTCCCAGCCGTATTCGTCGGCCATCATGCGGACCAGTTTTTCCTGCCCGATCACTGCAATGTCGTCGCCCGCGGTAATCACGTCAGTACTCTTGGGGACCATGGATTTTTCGTTTTCCGAGTTGAAACGGACTCCCACAACGGTGACGAGGAACTTTGGCCGAAGCCCCAGCTCTTCCAGTGTTTCTGGATTTTCGTATGTGTCGGGGATGTGGATTTCAAAGGTATGCTGCAGGCCGCGATAGGCGTTCAGCAGCCTTTCGGTGACGCCCCGGTCGGCCTTGCCTTCGGCAGCCGGCAGAACAAATTTACCAAAAATGATAAAATAGATGATGGCGGCCAGAAGCAGGCAGATACCGATGGGCGTCTGGGTAAACAGGCCGAAAGGTTCGAGCTTTTTACCATCGAGTACCATGAGGTCGTTTAGCAAAATGGTTGGACTGGCGCCAACGAGAGTAATCGTCCCGCCGATAATGGCACAAAATCCCATCGGCATCAGGATGCGGGAGACCGGAACGCCCATTCTTTTGGCAATTCGCTGTGCCGCGGGCAGAAAGAGTGCGGCGGCGCCAATGTTCTGCATAATGCTGGAGATCAGGCCGACGGTACCGGATATCAGTGTAATGACTTTTTTTTCGCTGTCTCCGGCCAGTTTGACAATCGGACCGGCCACCCGGTTCATTACCCCTGTTTTATCGAGGCCGGCCCCGATGATGATGACCGCCATGATCGAGACAACGGCGTTACTGCTCAGGCCGACAAAGGCTTCTTTCGGCGTGACCAGCCCGATAAGGGGAAGCAGAACCATCATGATAATACCGACAACGTCCACGCGCACCCATTCAGAAACAAAGAGAACGATGACGAAAACAAGTACGATCATTGTTAAAATCATTTCAGGTGTCATTCAAACGGTTCCTTCTTGTTGTTTTACATATCACTATATTTAAAATTATATATTTACAGTTGGTTACTCATTTTTGTCTTTCCTGAACTTAAAGCATAACCATAGTGTAAAGGCAACCATAACCAATCCAAAAGCAAAATGCGCATCCATCGGATTTCCCCCTTTGCGAGATATAGTAAAAACATGACTATGTTCTTTTCTCTATTGACATGAAGGCAATCATCAATCGTGCCAACTTTGGTATTTAATTGTAACATTCAGTAATTGTTTAACTTACAGGAAGCACGGATGGAGAAAAATGGCGGGGAATATGATGCATAATGCAACACGTTTGCTGGAAACAGATAATACTGATGTGTTTACCAATAGTTATGGAGTGATGCAATGGGAAATAAACATGTTGCATATTGTAATGGGCGTGGGGCATAATCCCGCTTATCTGCGGGATTGTCGCAGATAACAGCCGCTGGTTTAAAAGCAACCCGCCCTGATTCAAACCATGGCATAGACATAAAGGTTGGGTTGAAGCTGGTTTCCCGTGGCGGCTTTGCTTTCCGGGCGATCTTCTATGGTCTCCGAAATCACAAAAGCGATATCCTTGTTTTTTCTGACGATGGACTTGAGCGCCGCTTCCGATTCCTCAAACAGGACGACATGTTCCAGGGAAATGTTGTTTTCACGCGCCGCTTTTTTGAATTTAGCCGCATTTTCTTCAGACTGGCGCTTGAAATTATCGCAGACCCGGGTAGAAAAATGCAGCATTTTAAATGTGTCACAAGATAATGGGGCCGTATTTAACGCTAAAATATCGTAGGACATGCGCTGTGCCATCTCAATGGCGTAATCAATGATTTCCTGTGAAAAAACGCTTTCTCTACCCATCACCAGTAATTTTTTAGAGGCCTGGCCTTTCTTCTGCTCGTCCATTATGCATCTCGCGTGCTCTGTCTCGCCGGCCTCGGCAAAAGCAATGGCCTCATGACACCTTTCAATCTTTCCGCTGGTTCTAAACCATTTTTGCCTGATTTTGTTTAATAGCGATGGCATTGTTAATCTCCTCTGGTGATATTTTCAGGGTGATTATTTAATTATGGACGGTGACCAAGGGCACCGATAAATCCTTTTTAAGTTTCCCAAGCGCGCGTTTTTTAACGGAACTGCTGGTATCCGTATCGGTATCCGCGTCAGGGGCGTCGTAAATAGCCATGATAATATCCCTGTGGCCGCTGACATATTCGCTGATCTCTTTTTCCGGAATGCCGGCTTTTATCGCAAAATGACAATGCACTCCTTCCGCTTCTGACTGCTGAATGAAATGCTTGATGTATTTTGATGTCTCATCCACAATATCCAAAGCCGTTTTATGCTCACCCGCCTCGGCGAAAGTAACGGCCATCATGGATCCCTCAATGAACTTTCTGGCGATGTGCATCTTTTTTCTATAGCCCCGATAGCTCTGGGGCCGGATAATCTGGAATATACTCAATTCGCCTTTAATGCGTTTGCAGAAATCCACTGCATACTGAAAGGCTTTCTGGCTGGGCGATATGCCGTCGATGGCTAACAATACTTTTTTCATTTTTATCCCCTTGGTACCCTGCGGAAGATCAATTCGAAAATGACGCATTCACGCATCAGGCCTTCTAACTCAATTTCAGACTGAATTCATTTTCAGGCATAGATACGATTGTATTTTTCACGGTGAATGAATGTCATTTTGTCTATATGTACCGCAAAACGCATGCCAACATGTATATAATATTAACATGTTGAAAATATAAGTAATATAATGTGATGGCAAGCAGGCGCGTTTTTCCGGACTTTGTTACTTTTTGCAATGTTTATTTTGGATAAAATTTTATATTAAACAATATCGGAATGTTATGAGATATTGCAAAAACAGGGTGATTTGTTGCGTCATGCAACGCTGAATATCGGGGGGTGTGTTCATTGCCAGGTGAATTTTGAATCCGGCAGGGTTGTTTCTTTACACGGCCGCGCAGATGCGTTAAAAACAGAACGGATAGTGGCGGGGAATCGAAGAAAGAGCGGCACTGATGGGCAGGTTAGACAAATACAAACCGGTCGTCTCCCGGCAGTTGTTAATCGCACTGGCCGGGGTTGTCTGGGTATGTGTCGGCATCATGTTGCTGGCCATGGCCCTGTCGTGGCTGTCGGTGGTTTCAGGTGCCCGCTTTTTTACCGCTGCCGGCATGGGGATTGGACTGGCCTTGATTGTCCGCCGGTTCGGGTTTGTAAAAATTGTCGACAGGAATGTGGCCCGGCTCCTGTCTCTTGACGACAAAGCCTGTGTCTTTGCCTTTATTCCCGGCAGAAGCTATCTGATTATTGCGCTCATGGTGGCGATGGGAATCACACTGAGGCATTCGTCGATCCCAAAGCCGTATCTGGCGGTTGTCTATATCTGCATGGGACTGGCGCTCATATTATCGAGCGCCAGGTATCTGACGGTCTTTCTCAGGGAGATCCGTCAGTAACCACCACCGCACCCGTTTTTCTCAACTGATTATCCGCTTATGGAATATGTTCTCGTCAGCGCCTGCCTGCTCGGTCATCCGGTGCGCTACAACGCCACCGCCCGGCGGGTGGCCAGCCCTGTTCTGGCCGGGTGGCGGGCGGAAGGCCGGATTATCTCTTTTTGTCCGGAACAGGCGGCCGGGGGGAGTGTTCCCCGGCCGCCGGCGGAAATTGTCGGGGAAAGCGGTGCGGCGGTTCTCGACGGTCATGCCGAGGTTGTTGATAAAACCGGGAAAAAAATCACAGATGCTTTTATCCGGGCCGCCGATATGGCCCTGGCATATGTCAAAAGATATCGGATTCGGATCGCCGTCCTCGCCGACGGCAGCCCGTCATGCGGGAGCACATTTATTTATAACGGCTGTTTTTCAGGCGTCACCAAAGCGGGCGAAGGCGTGGTAGCCGCCCGGCTTCGACGAAACGGCGTCGCCGTTTTCGGAGAAGACCGGCTGGCAACCGCCAAGGCACGGCTTTCCGAACTTTTGGCGGCGAAAATTATTGCCGGAACCAGCGGGTAAATGTGCGACGACCGGATGCCGTCCGGCCGGTGATCAGTCAGAAGGGCGGTTTTGAGCAGGCGCTGCCGGGGACGCTGCCATCCGTTTTAATTTGCGCCAGAGTGCTGCCCGGCTGATGCCTAAAATCTTCGCGGTTTGGGTTTTGTTTCCGTTTGCCGCCGCAAGGACCCTGGCGATATGCCGCCGTTCGACTTCGGCCAGGGACGGGAGCGTGTTTAGCGCTCTTTCAGAGCGGTTGCCTGAATCAACGTGCTTGATAAATTGCCAGAACCTGGGCATCTCCTCTTTTTCGAAGTAGAGGGAGTTAAGCGACTCGGTGGCCTGCCTGACTTTGGCATTGCCATGTCCGGTGAGCAGGATGGTGATCAGCTCCGGCTGGATTTCCTTGAGTTTGGTAATCGTTACCAGCCCGTTCATGTCCGGGATTTTCAGATCGACAATGGCCAGGTGTATCGGGTGGCTGATGGCAATATCGATGGCCCCCATACCACTGGCCGCCGTAAATGTGTGGAACCCGAGCATCTTCAATCGCCGGGCAATCGATTGGCGCAGCTTTTCCTCGTCGTCGACGAGAAGCACCTGTTTTACATGTGGTGTCATGTTAAATGCTCTTTCCCGGTGCCGGGGCAACCGGTCTCAATGCATTCTATTTCCTGGTTTTCCCGGAAGATTCAATGTCCAGCGCATCTTTGATATCGCCGCCTGTGGCCATGCCGGCCGCGGCCATGTGCTTTTCCAGCCCCTTGATCGTTTTACGGATAAATCCCCAGAAGCGCCCCATCTCCTCTTTTTCAAAATAATGTGAATTAAGGGCCTGCGTGGCTTCCCTGAGTTTATCATCTCCATGTCCAGTCAGGAGCAGGGTGCGGATGCCGGGATCGATCTCTTTCAGCTTGGTAATTGTCACCAGTCCGGTCATGTCCGGCATGTCATGATCCACAACAGCCATCTGGATCTTGTTTGACCGGGCTATTTCCAATGCCTCTCCGCCGTTCAGGGCGATGAAGGGATCGTACCCTTTCAGCCGGATTCGTTCGGCCAGTGTGCTGACAAATTTCTCATTGTCATCAACCAGAAGGATCTGGATATTTCCCAGGGGCAGGTTGGATAAAAAGGCCCAGAAGCGCCCCATCTCCTCTTTGCCAAAATATGTCGATTTGAGGGCCCGGGTGGCCTCTTTTAATTTTTCGTCGCCATGGCCGGTCAGGAGGACCGTGTGAATGTCTGGAAGTATTGATTTAAGCCTGGTAATCACGACCAGGCCTTCCATGTCCGGCATCTGATAATCAACCACGGCGACATGGACGGTTGTGTCTCTGGCAATGGCGATCGCGGCTTTGCCGTTTTCTGCCGTCAGTACGTTGAATCCCTTGATCCTGGCCCGTTCGGCAACAGAATTCAGGAATTTTAAATCATCATCTACCAGCAACAGGTTTAATTTGTTTTTCTTCATTTCTGCCCACATTATTAAAAGGTAGGATTCCGGAAATGCGCAGGCGCAACCTGGCGGGTTAATGCCCGCCGCTGCCGATCAGCCCCGATGCCGCCAATGATAAAACAGCGATTTCTAAAATGCTGATGATGGCAAATACCCAGTTTTTTTTTCGATAGTATCCGCGTGCCAGAATCAGAAAACATAAAATGGTCAGCGTCCCCAACAACGTAAAGCCGATGAAATTTAAATAATCTCCTTTCCCCAGCAATGCGATCCAGCCCCATCCATGAGGCGAGTGGGTAACTTCAAGATACTCGTGAACCCCCTTTCCCCAATTTTCGGAAATAAGTTGTATGTCGACATGCGACGGCAGGAGACCCGTTAAATATATTGTATAGGTGATAATGAGCGTAACAATACCAGCAAGCATCCCCAAGAGCAACAGATTTGCATAGATGATCTGTTCGTTGGAAGGGTGCAGCGAGTGTCGATGTTTGATGGGCATGCTTTTCTCCTTTCCTTCTTCTCTCCTGAAGCAACATATCACCCCAGGACGCCTAATCCCAACCCTTTGTCCAGCGCCTTTAACCCGGCAAAGAGCAGCACGATAATGACCATGTAACGAATGAATTTTGGTTTTGCCACGGCCAGGATTCGGACCCCGATAATGGATCCGATCATCAGGCCCAGAATGGATGGCACGGCAATCAATGGAATGACGCATCCCCGGTTCAAATAGATCCATGCGGCAGACGTATCGGTAATGGACAGTAGAAACTTGCTGGTGGCAACAGATACCTTGAGCGGAACGCCCATTAGCAGGTTCAGTGCCGGAACGTTGGCCCAGCCGGCGCCCAAACCGAACATGCCGGCCAGCAGACCGATAAAGATAAACGAGATGAGTCCCAAAAGGGTTCGATGCGTTTTCCATTCCACGCTTTCCCGGGCACCATCATCCCAGTAGATACCCTGGAGCCCTAACGCCAGGCCGATGGCATCCTGTTTGGTGACGACCGGTTTCTCGGTGTTTTTTGAAAACAGCAGCAACAGGGTGATGCCGATAATGGTGGCCCCCAAGCAGGATTGCACCAGATTGGGATCCAGCCGGGATAAATATAATCCCAGCAGAGCGCCCAGGATGGAACAGGTGGAGGCGATCAGCGCGACCGGCAGGGCAAGGCGCAGATTGGCCAGATTCCGGCGAAGCAGTCCCGGCCCGG
>Ga0256846_1000150_pt1 | contig 31049 bp, 29 predicted proteins | sample TevniametaG_FD_189098 | JGI IMG/M metagenome (GOLD analysis project Ga0256846, IMG submission 189098) | Tube worm associated microbial communities from hydrothermal vent at the East Pacific Rise, Pacific Ocean - Tevnia | ecosystem: Host-associated > Annelida > Integument > Unclassified ...
CATAATTGTATTCTTGGAATATTATTTAATATATGGATGGATATAAAGGAAATAAAAAAGTTGCTATTGTTTTCTCCGGTGGACCGGCTCCTTCGGCTAATGCGGTTATCTCTTCAGTCGCACTAAATTTTATTAATGCCAAGATTCCTATACTCGGGATTTATTATGGATTTGAATTTCTTGAAAAGTTTGATAAAAAGAACAGATTTTTTCTTTCTGAGAATATTCACTATGAAATACTCAGCATATCAATATCTAAAATAAGAAATCGCAGAGGAGTATATTTAAAAACGTCAAGAGCTAATCCGGGAAGATTAATAAAAGGCAGAGCCGATCTTGATAATCCTGAAAAGAATACAAATCTTATGAATATTCTGGAAGCACTTGATAGTCTTGGTGTAGGATATTTGATTACCATCGGGGGTGATGATACTCTGAAAACTGCAAATTATTTGAGTTTAATGGGACTCCCTGTAATTCATATACCAAAGACTATTGACAATGATTATTTCGGTATTCCATGGACATTCGGTTACTGGAGCAGTGTACAGACGGCTAAAGAGGCTATTTTAAATTTAAAAGCTGATTCCGAAAGTACTAATTCATATTTTATTGCCGAATTGATGGGAAGAAAAGCAGGGTGGATAACCTATGCTGCAGGTATTGCAGGTGAAGCTATTATGATGATTTCATCGGAAGATATTGAACAAGATACTATGAATATAGATGAAATTGCCATGGAAATTGTGGATACTATAATCGGTAGAGAGAAAAAAGATAAGTATTACGGAGTTATTTGTATTGCGGAAGGATTGGTATCCAAGCTTCCCGAAGATATTAGACCGAAGGATATGGATAAACATGGTAATATTTCTATGTCAAAAGCAGAAGTGGGTAGAATTATACGGGATAGGGTGGTTGAATTATATAAAGATAAAACAGGAAATGATAAAAAAATTATATATAAACAGATAGGATATGAAACAAGAAATATTCCTCCCATTAGTTTTGATGTCGTTCTCGGGAGTATGCTTGGTTTTGGAGCGTATAAAATATTTCTTAAGTCAGACTTTAACAGTATGGTATCGGTATCGGATAATTTTTCAATTATTGCAGTTCCTTTCAAAGAACTTATAGAAGAGAAAACGTTATTAACAAAATTAAGAAATGTACCCAAAGGGAGTGATTTTTTTGAGCTTAAAGAAGCACTCTCTTTTAAACTGACTAAATAAATTTTTTTATATCAATTTTAATCCATGAAGAATTATTATTGTAACGGCGATCGGTGTAATAAATTTTAGTATTATTCTCCATATGGAATATATAAGCATATTTTTATTAAAAGTATCGGAAACGATCAGTTTTTCTTTCATTTTCCATGCGACGAAAAGACTGATTAATAATCCGCCGACAGGGAGCATATAATTTGTTGAAATAAAATCAAAAATATCAAAAAATGACTGCTGTTTCCCCATAAACATTATTTTTATTTTATCAATGGCAGGAAGCAATCCGATAAGCATTATGGTTCCTCCCATTATAAGTGTTGATTTTTTTCTGCTCCATCCTTTTTCATCAATGAAATATGATACAACCACCTCAAGTAGTGAAATGGTGGATGTTAAAGCTGCAAATGTCAGCAGTAGAAAAAACGGGACGGAAATTAACGGACCTGTTTTTTCAAAAAGAACAGGGAGAGTTTCAAATATTAGTCCGGGACCTGAATCTATCTTTGTATTATATTCAAAAACAAGTGAAAAAATAGTGATTCCGGCAAGAAGTGCAATAACCGTATCCATAATTACGACTGTAAGAGCAGCTTTCTGTAGATTTATTTTTTTCCCGATATAACTGCCGTAAGTTATCATTGCACCCATTCCAAGCGATAGAGTGAAAAATGCGTGCCCCAATGCCGATAGTATAGCTTCTGAAGATAGTTTGGAAAAGTCAGGTTTGAATAGAAATTGTAAGGCTTTTGAACCTCCTCCAATAAAAAAGAGTCCGTAAATTGTCAGACCGAGAAGGATGGCTACAAGAGAGGGCATTAATATTTTTGCCCATCTTTCTATTCCTTTATGAACTCCACCGATTACAATGCCGATTGTAAGTCCCATAAATAGTACATGCCAGAGTATGGAGAGTGAAGGGCTGGTTTTAAGTGCGGTAAACTGTGATCTGATCTCTATAGCGGTTCCTGAGAAACCGGATATGGATTTGAATATATATGCCATTGCTTGACCGGCGACAACACTGTAAAATGATAGAATAATAAAACCGGAAGCAACTCCAATCCATCCTGCGAACTGCCAGGGACTTTTTTCACCGTCAAGTGATTTAAAAGCTCCGACTGGATCTTTATGAGTTTTTTGTCCGATTATTAATTCCGACAACATAATTGGAAGTCCGACTATTAAAATAAAGAAGAGGTAAACCAGAACAAAGGCTCCTCCTCCGTATACTCCGGTAATGTAAGGAAATTTCCAAATATTACCAAGACCTACTGCCGATCCGGCAGCAGCAAGAACAAAACCTAATTTTGAACCCCAATTTCCTCTTCCGGCCATTTGCACTCCTTCTATTAATTTATTTTTTTATCATAGCAATTTTTTAAAGTCAATAAATGTACTATTTGTTACTCTTAATACCTGAAACAAGAATGATAATGAAAAAAGGAGCACCAAAAAATGAAGTGATAATTCCAACAGGTATTTCAGCAGGAGAAATTATAGTTCTTGAAATTATATCTGCCAAAACAAGAAAGACACCACCGAAAAATGTTGAGGAAATAATTAATAATTTGTAATTGTTGTTAATAAATATTCTCATGATATGCGGAATTATAAGACCTACAAATCCTATGGGTCCTGTCACGGAAACTATCATTCCTGTTATCAGTGAAACGAGAATAAAAATTGAGATTCTGAATTTTTTTACATTCATTCCTCTTGAAACGGCAAATTCATCACCGCCTGATATCAAGATAAGTTCTTTCTGTAATAGAAGTATAATTACAATATAAATAATAAAAAAAGGAGTTAAAATCAGTATCTCCTTATATCCGGATACGGAAAGATTTCCCATCAACCATCTTATGGCAGAGATGCTTTGAGTCATGTCAACGAGGTATTGAATGAGAAGGATAAAAGCTGAAAAGAAAAAACTAATTGCGACTCCTGATAAAAGAATAGTATATACGGAGGAACTTCCTGTAATTCTTAATATTGCCATTATAATAAGTACGGATAATAGGCCCCCGGAAAAACCTGCAATATAAGAAAAACCGAACCCGAATATTGATCCGAACAGATTAAGTTTAATTGCAATTAAAGCACCTGCTGCTGCTCCGGAAGAGATTCCCAGGGTATAGGGAGTTGCAAGTTTGTTTTTAAAAAGATTTTGAAATATCAATCCGCTGAGTGATAATGAACCACCGGCAATAAATGATAGAATTGTCCTTGGTATTCTCAATTGAGTGAAGATGAATTTTAATGAAGGGTCTTTCGATAGAATACCGATGCTTATAAATTTCGGTCCGATGAAAGGAGCAAACAGTAAAACAGTCACTCCTGCCATGAATAAAAGCGACATGTTTAATTTATTCTGTTTCATCGGGAATAAATATGTCTCCTTTTGAATGTGTTATGCTTTTAAAATTTATAGAGAAAGTTTTAAATAATAGTGATGAAATATTCTCCGTATCACCAGCGGTAACAATTTTTCCGTTTTTAATAGCTACGATTTTTGTCTTTATTCTAAAAAAAGGAGAAATATTATGAGTAACTATTATTACTGTTTTTCCTTCGCTTTTTAACTCTCCTAAAACCTTTATTATATTCAAACTCTCTTTAGGATCAAGTGAAGAGAGCGGTTCATCGAACATAAATGTTTTTACATCCTGAACATAAGCAGAGGCAATTAAAACTCTTTTGCGTTCTCCTCCACTCAATGTGTTTATATCTCTTTCGAGAAGATTTGAAAGCATAAATTTATCAGAGACTCTGTTTAGAATAACAGTGTCTTTTCTATTATAAGCATGAAAAAGTGTTTTATAGGGGAAACGCCCGGATATTAAAATATCTCTGACCGATAAGGGAAGCGGAAAATCTTCTCTTTGAGGTTGATATGAAATTAATCTGGCAAGTTCTTTTCTTTTTAACTTTTTTGTATTAAAACCGTCAATGAGAATAGTGCCTTGATAATCATATATTCCGGTGATTGATTTTAAAAGTGTTGTCTTTCCGGCTCCGTTTGGTCCGAGTATTAATAAGAAATCACCATCATTTATTTTGAAACTGATATCCGATAATATTGTTTTTCCAAGAGAAACATTAACATTTTTAACTTCAAGCATAATTAATCTGCCCTGTTTATAGATGAATTTTTTTCTTTGGAATAGTGACAGTAAGAAGAGATATTGCAAATGGAACAGGAAGGATTTCTGGGCTTGCATATTGTTTGTCCGAACCCGACTAAGATCTGATTAAGACTGCTCCATGAAGATTCGGGAAAAAGATGTTTTAACTCGGATTCAACTTTATCCGGTGTTTCGGAGTGAGCCCAACCTAATCTTTTTGAAATCCTGAAAACGTGAATATCAACTGCGATGGATTGAATATTAAAGGCTAAAGCAAGGACAAGATTTGCAGTTTTTCTCCCAATTCCCGGAAGAGATGTCAACTCTTCAAAAGATTTTGGGATCTCTCCACCGTTTTTTAATACAATCTCTGAAATTTTTAAAATATTTATTGATTTTTGTTTGAAAAATCCAACAGGATAGATCAATTCTTTTATTCTGTTTATATCCAATTTTACAATTTTCTCAGGAGAGTCCGCTATATTGAAAAGCCTTTTTGAGGCTTCCATTGTCACCTGATCTTTTGTTCTTGCACTTAACATAACCGAGATCAGTATTCTGAACGGGGAAGTTCTGATGCTTTTTTCAAAACTTTTAACGGGGGGATTTAACGGATTAACCTGTTTAGAGATAATTTCCAGTATTTTTACCGGGGATAAAGGCTTATCCATTGAGTTAATTTACTAACTTATCGTTAATGTATATTTCATTTTCAATATTTACCGTTCCTTTTAAAGTTGCCGAGACACCGCAATATCTGTCCTCTGATAACGAGACGGCTTTCTTAACCTTTTCATAAGGTATATCTTCTCCGGTTAGTTTATAAATAACTTTAATGTCCGTATACCTTTTAGGATGTTCATCGGTTAATTTAGCATCTGTAAGAACTTCAAAAGTATCAACATTGACTCTCATTTTTTTTAATATGGAAATAACATCCATTCCGGTGCAACCGGCAAGAGAAATAAGTGTTAAACCTTTTGGTGCAGGACCGAGATTTCTTCCACCTACACTCTCTTCCGCGTCTATAATGAAATTAAATCCGTTTAAATCGGCTTCAAATGTAAGACCTTCCTGCCAGACAACTTTTCCTTTCATATTTTCCTCCAAAATTGTATTCTAAAATCCCAATATCATTAATATTATTCCGGTTGTAAGACCGAACAACAGATTAAACATTTTTATTTTGATTGTATCCGTAACTGAAAAGCTTAAAAGAGGGAGAGATCCGTGTCCGTCCTGAACAATTGAGTTGGTCAATAAGACTGAAAACGGGATCATTCCCTGAGAGAATAGAGTGACAAAAAGCAGATTGGGTCCGGAAACCGGTAATATTCCTACAAATGCACCCAATAAAAGAAGAATTGATTTGTTATGTGTTAAGATCTTTTGCATATTAAAAACAGTATCAAGTGAGGATATGAATAGAATTGAAACAAAAAGCCACATAAGAAGTGAAATAAAGTGCTTCTTAATAATATGATTTATTATGTGTTCTTTTACAAAATGGTTTAGGTCAGGTCTGTTCTCCTTTTCTTCTTCTTTATGAATTATAGTACATTTTGTACATAGAGAGATTTTGAAAATTTTTTTATAAAGAAGAGCAAGATATCCACCTATAATACCCAGGATAAAAAGAGTTGAAAAGAGCAGTATCAATGTTGATACGGTTATTTTTGATCCTTGAGTGAATGCCATTCCAATGATTGCAAATGCTTCATCTCCCGAAGTAGCTATAAGAACACTATTTATAGCACCGAATCCTATAATACCGGACATATAGAGAGAATCGACTGCAAATGTACCGATACATCCGGGTATTATTCCGAAGAGTGATGAAAAAGAGATTTTTATAAATCTGTTTTTTGAAAAAAAATTTTTTAACCTTTTATTATATTTTATTTCGATATATTCGAGGGCAATCATTAAGACAAGGATAATGGATCCGATTTTTAAAGTTTCAAACAATGATTTAAAAATTAGATCTTTAAGCATATTAGAGATTATAATAATTTTTATCATTAAGTCAATAAAATCATATTGACAAAAAAGAATGTATAGTTTAAACTACAAAATATTTAATTAACTAACTTTTGGAATAAACATTGAAATTATCTGAACTTAAAATAGGTGATAAAGGAGAAATTCGCAGAGTAAATGCGAAGGGAGATATCCGTAGAAGAATCCTTGATATGGGGTTGGTTGACGGAGTAAGGTTTAAAGTTATAAGAGTAGCTCCTCTTGGTGATCCGATAGAAATTAAAGTAAGAGGATTTTTTATCTCGTTAAGGATGGAGGAGGCAGGGGAGATAGAAGTATTTTTAAAGGGTCATATCGGAGATAGAAAACCTATGAGAAAAGTCGGTCCTCTGTTTTCGCCATATTCATTTCAAAAAAAGAGAATAAGACAAGATCGTTTTTCCGATAATCTCATCACAGTTGCACTTATGGGAAATCCGAATTCGGGGAAAACTTCGATTTTTAACAGTATTGTAGGATCACACCAGAGAGTCGGGAATTTTCCAGGCGTTACTGTTGAAAAGTATGAGGGAATAATTAAGTATGGAAAATATAATATAAAGTTTATAGATCTTCCGGGGACTTATTCGCTAATGGCTTATTCTCCGGAAGAGGTTATTGCCAGAAATTATATTATTGAGAAAAAACCGGATGTGGTTGTTAATGTTATCGACGGCACAAATCTTGAAAGGAATCTCTATTTGACGACTCAACTGATGGAACTTGAAACAGATCTTCTGGTTGCACTCAATATGAATGATGAAGTAAATAAAAAAGGAATGAAGATAGATTTCAAACAACTCCAGAAGCTTCTCGGTTCACATGTTATTCCCACATCTGCAATATCCGGAGAAGGAATAAAATCTCTTATGAGTCATATTGTAAGAGTGTATGAAGGTAAGATCTCAATAAAAAAAAATAAGCTGACATATAGTTCGAAAATTGAATTGATCATTGAAAATATTGCTCGTTTAATTGACAGTGATATTGAATTGACGGAGTTTTATAACCCGAGATGGATGGCAATTAAATTATTGGAAAATGATAGGATAGTTTTAAAAATTTTAAAAAAAAGACCTATATGGATAAGAGTTGAAAAAGAGTTGAAAGATGCAATATCTATCTGCAAAACGTTGTATAAATCGGATTCCGAGTTGTGTATAACCGAAGACAGACATTCGTTTATAAAAGGTGCTATACAAGAAACGGTTACAAATTCAGGAGAGGAGAAAAGGACAATCACAGATAAGATCGATTCCATTCTCCTAAATAGAATTTTAGGCATTCCGATCTTTATTCTAATTATGTGGAGTATTTTTCAATTCACCTTTACTCTCGGTCAGCCTATTATGGAGTTGATCGATAAAATATTCAAAATTTCGGAAGTGTTTCTCGGATCTTTTTTAGCGGATGGTGTATTTAAATCTCTTTTGATTGACGGAATAATTGCCGGAGTCGGCGGAGTGCTTGTTTTCCTTCCGAATATCTTTTTACTTTTTCTTTCTATTGCACTACTTGAGGGAACAGGTTATATGTCGAGAGCAGCTTTTGTTATTGACAAAGTAATGCATATGGTAGGACTTCATGGTAAATCATTTATTCCGATGATTACAGGTTTCGGTTGTTCCGTTCCGGCTTTTATGGCAACCCGGACATTAAAAAACAGATCGGATAAGATCGTTACAATGATGATCATCCCGTTTATGAGTTGCAGTGCAAAACTTCCTGTATATATTTTGCTTATCGGTGCTTTTTTCCCGACAAAAATGGCTGGTAATATTCTGTTTGGAATCTATATCTTCGGAGTATTTATTGCGATTTTATCTGCAAAGATATTGAAAAAAGCGTTTTTCAAAGGGGAATCCGAACCGTTCGTTATGGAACTTCCTCCTTACAGGATGCCGACTGTAAAATCACTTTTATATCAATCTAATCATAAAGTCAAGATGTATATAAAGAAAGCCGGAACTGTGATACTTCTGGCATCGATACTTATTTGGGGAGCAAGTAATTTTCCTAAGAGTGAAAAAATTGACAATGATTTTGATTTAAAAATAAATAATATTAAATTGAGAACTGATATATCAAACTTACACGTATCGGAACAGATAAAAAGAATGGAGATGAATCGGAATTCGGAGCAATTAAAATATTCAATTGCAGGAAGATTGGGACGATTTATTGAACCGGTTATCAGACCGCTTGGATTTGATTGGAGAATAGGAGTTTCATTAGTTGCGGGTTTAGCTGCAAAAGAAGTTGTTGTTTCAACTCTGGGAACAATTTTCTCGCTTGGGGAAGCCGATGAAACAAAGAAGCTGTCCGAAAGATTAAGTGCCGATGGGAAAATAAATAAAAGCATTGCACTTGCACTAATGATCTTTGTGCTTTTGTATGTTCCGTGTATTGCGGCGACCACTGTTTTTTTTAAAGAAAGCGGCTCTTGGAAGTGGACTCAATTCTATATCTTTTATACAATTTTTGTAGCATGGGTTGTATCATTTATTATTTACAGATTATCTTTTTTGATCTTCAAATAGCCTGATTTAGAGATACTGAAGCTTAATAAAACTTAACCCGAAGACACTTATGAATTGGAATTTATATTTTTTTGCCAGTAAAGACAGTAAGTTTTGTATCCGATTTTTATCTCTTTTACAGGCTCGAATATACGGTCCCTTCTGCATCCCTTTGTTTCGGAATTAAAATATATACATTCAAAACAGAATGTATTGAAATCCGGATCCTTACCAACTATATTTCTTATCTCTTTCTCTTTGATCCTTTCAAATATTTTACTGTCCGATTTGATTTTTTTTAATTTTTTTTCTTTTAAGGAACCTTTGAAAGCAAAGATTAAAAGTGCAGAGGAAAACAGGATTAACGTTATTTTTAATATCCAAAGATTAAAGATCCCAGGACTTTGAAAAGAATAAGATAAAAGATCAATTATACTTAATGTGATCATTACTATTATTAACAGCTTGACCCACATTCTTTTATCATTAATAAGATATTTTAAAAAATAATTCATATTTGATTTTAAACTTTACAATTATAATAAAATAATGTTTTTTCTATTTTATTTCTTTTTTTTTGTGAAAAAATCTTCCATCTTTTTTATATAATCTTCAGATGCTTTTAATGGATTAAGAGATAACTGTTCTGCAAATTTTTTTACAAAAGTTCTGACATACATTCTGGGGGGAAGTAGATTATATCTCTCTTCTTCAATATTCATAAGATGTTTAATAGGAACTCCGCTTAAAAAAGCAATCTCTTCAAGATCAAGTCCCAGAACATTTCTTGTTAATTTTAACGAATCACCGCCAATTGTTTCAAACTCAGGAATATTGCTTTTTGCAAACTTTTCTCTTTTTTCAATAATTTTTTGATCTTTTTTTTCAATATAATATTTTTCAAGAATATGATATGCTTCGTCAATATCCTTAATAATTTGTTTTTGTCTTTTGTTGGAAAGATTCTCAATAAGAGGTGAAAGACCGATATTTTTACTTGAATATAAGTTTCTCAAATGTATATATGAGTTTTTCATTTCAAGAAATGAAGCATTATTATTTATCTCAAGGATAAAGAAACATCTGTCGAGTTCAATATTATTCATTTTTAAGCTTCTCTATTTTCAATTGATTACCATCAATTATATTGTTGACAATTCTTTTAATATCTTTTTTAGTTTTAAGAGAGATGTTTATATCATGAGATAGTTGAGCCATGCTTAAATTTCTCCAAAAGTGGTCGTCATATTCGATATATCCGGAATAGAGTGCATTAATGCCAATTAACTTGATACAGATACTTCTTAGAGAAAAGCCTTCTTTAATTTCACTTGAATCTCTAACTTTGTTAAGAATAATGTTTATTGTAAATTTTGAAAGTTCATCAAAAGTGACTTCGCCGATTTCACCTGTATTAGCTTTGATAAATTGGATTAGGTCTAATATTGTAGAGATATTATGCACTTTCCGGTTTTCCCAAATTTCCTTTGCATAATTTTTCAGTCCGTAAATCCCGAGAAGAAAATTAAGTTTTCTAAAAAAAGTACTTTTTATAAACTGGAAAAGATTTTCAACGGAAGTGATCTCCATAACCGTTACAACAACCATTTTATCGGCAAGCAGAAAAAAATCTACAATGTTTTTATTAAATCCGCCTCCGAGATCAAGAAGAATGTAATCTGCATCTAATTTTTTTATTTCACGAAAAAGGTTTAGTTTTTTACTATATCTGATCTCATCAAAAATAGTAGTATTGATATCTCCGGGAATTATCTCAAGGTTTTTTATTTTTGTTTTTACTATTATTTCATCTAAGGAAGTTTCATCCTGATAAAAATCCCTTATAGTTTTTTTCTTTGCGGTAATACCAAAAAAAGAGTGTAGATTTGCTCCTCCGAAATCGGTATCAATAACAATAACTTTTTTTTTAATTGATGCAAGATATGAAGCAATCTGACTTATCACAAAAGTTTTTCCCGCACCTCCTTTACCTCCACCGACTGCCCATATTTCGCTTCTTCTCTTTGTCATTTTAATATTTTTTTAAATTATTTATAAACAAATTAATAATACAATAAAAAAAAATTTTTGCAAATTAAATTTTCAATGGTTTTTGCAGTAGAAGTGTCCGTATGCTATAATTTTTTTATGATTGATCTTAATTTTTTACGAGATAATTTAGAATTTGTAGTAGAGAGATCTTTTAATAAAAATGTTAAAATTGATCTTGATCTGATAAGAAATACAGATAAAAAGCGAAGAAAACTGATAACTTCATTGGAAGGTTTAAGATCTGAAAAGAAGCAAATTGCAAAAAAAATAGGTTTCTTGAAAAGGGAAGATGGAGATACTAAAGATCTTGAGTCGTCATCTAAGTTACTATCTGAAGAAATTTTGAAAATTGAAACAGAGTTGAAAAGTACGGAAGAAGAGTTCATGACTCTTATATTGAATATTCCCAATATACATAATGATTCTGTCCCTATTGGAAAAGATGAGAAGGACAATGAAATATTAAGAGAATGGGGTGAGAAGCCGGAATTTGATTTTCCCGTAAAACCCCATTGGGAATTGGGTGAGATAAACAATTTTTTAGATTTGCCTCGGGCTGCAAAGATTACAGGTGCCAGGTTTTCATTGATGACGGGATCATTGGCAAAGCTTGAGAGGGTTTTGATAAATTTTATGTTGGAAACACATACGAGAGAAGGCGGATATACCGAGGTAGTTCCTCCCTTTATTGCAAACGAGACAAGTCTTGTAAGTACGGGAAATCTCCCGAAGTTTAAAGATGATCTGTTTAAGCTTGAGGGATATGATTATTATCTGATCCCTACTGCGGAAGTTCCTTTAACAAATATTCATAGAGACGAGACACTGAAGGAATCGGAATTACCTAAAAAATATGTTGCATATACTCCGTGTTTCAGAAGTGAAGCAGGGTCACATGGAAGAGATGTTAGAGGGATAATCAGACAGCATCAGTTTAATAAGATAGAGCTTATGAAATTTTCCAATCCGGATGATTCTTATAGTGAACTTGAAAAATTAACTGCTGATGCTGAAAAAATATTAAAAAAACTGGGACTTCACTATAGAGTTGTTCTTTTGTGCACCGGAGATCTGTCTTTCTCTTCGGCAAAAACATATGATATTGAGGTTTGGATGCCGTCGAGAGGAAAATTTGTTGAGATATCTTCCTGCTCTAATTTTGAAGATTTCCAGGCAAGAAGAGGTAAAATAAAGTTTTTTTCACGGGAGGGGAAACGTAGATTTTTACATACATTGAACGGTTCGGGGCTGGCTGTGGGAAGGACGGTAGCGGCAATTATGGAAAATTATCAAACGGAAGACGGAAGGATAAAAGTTCCGGAAATTTTAAAAGAATATTTTGACAGAGATTATCTTTAATGCCGTTTTATAATTGTAAATATATTACTGATGATGGAAGTGTAATAAAAAAGGTAGTTTTTGCAGACAGTAAAAGTGAGTTAACAAAGTCAAATGCTAATTCAAATGAAAAGTTAATATCAATCAGGAGAAATCTCTTCAAAGGTATTACCTATATTGATCTATTTAAGAAGAAAATAAAATATACGGAATTCCTTCTTTTTAATCAAAAATTGATAACTCTTTTAAAATCGGGAGTGCCGTTCATAAGAGCTATGGAAATAATTTTGAGCAATACCGATAAAGGTAATTTCAAGGAAATACTTAAAAAAGTATATCATAATATAAAAAACGGTGTTCAGATATCCGATGCTTTTATATCTAATCAATTACCGTTTATAAATATATACAGAGCAACACTTCTTGCCGGAGAAAAGAGTGGAAATCTTGAAGTTCTATTAGAAAAATTCAATGTATATTTAGAAAAAATCTCTAATCTAAAAAAAAAGGTTTTCAGCAGTTTGGCTTACCCGGTAATTTTATTGGTTTTTATGTTTTTAATGTTGTTTCTTATTCTTGTTTTTGCAATACCGAAATTTGAAGAGTTTTACAGTGGATTTAATGCCGATTTACCTAAAATGACAGGTATTCTAATCGGATTTTCCGTATGGTTGAAGAATAATATTTTAATAATAATTTTATTTTTTTTATTGATATATTTTTTCCTTAAAATATTGGAAAAAAGATTTGGTTTTATTATTTTTGATAAGATGATAACTAAAATTCCATACATCGGAAAAATAGTTGAAGAGAATAGTCTATCAGTTTTTTCAAGAACACTTGCAATATTGATATCGGGAGGGATTCCTGTCCCCGAATCAACGGAAATAGCTATAAATACATTTTCAAATAGGTATATGTTTAAAAATATAGAGAGTATTCCTGATAAAATCAGAGAGGGGATGCTTTTGTCACAAACTCTTGAAAATGTAAAATTTGTTCCCGGAATAATGGTTGAGATCATAAGAGTAGGCGAGACATCGGGAAGTTTGGTGGAAGTTTTGGAAAAGAATGGGGATTATTATGAAAATACTATAAATACTAAGATAAATTCGCTTATCTCTTTAATTGAACCAATAATGATTATGATACTTGGATTAGTAATAGCTTTTATGTTAATATCTATATACCTACCGATATTTAACCTTGTAAATGTTGTTGATAATGTAGGGAAATTCGGGGGTTAAACGGTTGATATTATGAAAAATGATCTGATTCCGAAAAGGATAAAAATTGATTATGAACTATTAAAAAAATTTCCCCCGGAATTTCTTGTTAAGAATTTAATCTTTCCGTTAAAAGAATCAAGTAATGGAATGGAAGTTCTTATGCCGGATGTTAATGATTTTGATAAAATAACAATAATAGAGAACTATGTAGGAAAAAAAATATTCCCAAAGTCTGCTGAAAGATCTTATATAGAGAAACTTCTTAAGAAAAGTGATGTTGTAACTAAAGTTCTTACCGATAAATCAGAATCCTTTTTTTTAAAGAAAGAGACAGAGAAGGATGTCAGAGATTCTCTCTCTTTTGACTCTTTGACCGAAGAAGATGATTCCGTAATCAAATTACTTAATAATATTATATTTACTGCAATAAATAAAAAATCATCCGATATTCATATTGAAGCACGAACCGATTCAATAAATATTAAGTTTAGAATAGATGGGATTTTGAATCAAGTAATGGAACCGCTTGACAAGGTTTTTCATCTTCCGCTTTTAACAAGGTTAAAGGTTATATCCGAATTAAATATTGCCGAGAGAAGAATTCCACAGGATGGGAGATTCAGATTGGCAATAAATGATAAAACCATAGATTTTAGAGTTTCCATAATGCCGGGAATCGAGGGCGAAAATGCTGTAATCCGGATACTGGACAGGGAGATGATAACTGAGAATATTAAGGAATTGAAGATCAAAGAGTTGGGATTTTCAAATTATTTGATTGATAAAATAAAATTTTATATCAATCAGCCCTATGGAATGTTTCTTGTAACCGGACCTACCGGCAGTGGAAAAACTACAACTTTATATGCAGCACTTAATGAGATAAAAAAATCTGAAGAAAAGATAATAACAATTGAAGATCCTGTTGAATATCAGATAAATGATATTACTCAGATTCCGGTTAATGAGAAGAAAGGATTGACTTTTGCAAAGGGTTTGAGATCAATTTTAAGGCACGATCCCGATAAGATTATGGTCGGAGAGATCAGAGATCCTGAAACTGCTCAGATTGCGATTCAATCGGCACTTACCGGTCATCTTGTATTTACTACAGTTCATGCGAATAATGTTTTTGATGTTTTAGGTAGATTTATACATATGGGAATTGATACTTATAGTTTTATTTCCGCATTAAATTGTATAGTTGCACAAAGGTTAGTCAGAAAATTGTGTCCGGAATGCAAAAAAAAATATAAAATGAGTAAAGATGAACTCAAGGAAAGCAGAATATCTACTAATGATATTAATACTTTTGTTTACAAACCCGTAGGTTGTCCCGAATGTTCTAATATTGGTTATAAAGGAAGAACCGTAATCGGGGAGGTTCTTGAATTGACTGATGAAATCAAGGAGATGCTTCTTGTAAAAAAACCGTTATCTGAAATAAAAAAGGTTGCAACTGAACAGGGAATGATTCCTATTAGAAAGAACGGAATAGAAAAACTAAAGAAGGGAATTACATCTGTAGATGAACTTAACAGGGTGACTATAAAAGAATGGGTTTAGAAAAATATTTTATCAGTTATAAAAGACCTGATGAATTTGTTTTTATTGGAAGTAATAATCTTTCAATTTGCAGATATATCGGTAAAAAATGGAATTTGATCTATAATGATAAAGCTTTTTCCATTAATGATATCGGAGAAAATTTTGTTGAAATCATAAGAAGTAAAGTAAAGGGAGATGAGGTAGGAGTAGTAGTCGGTTCATCCGAATTCATTTATAATCTCCTGTTATTTGAAAAAATTCCATTTAAAAAAAAAGTCAGAGAAGATTTGATTAATTGGAAAATACAAAAACTTTTCCCAGACATTATAGGGAATTATCATCATGAATATTTCAAATTGTCAGCAGGATCAATACTTTCCATACTTATAAGTAATGACATTAAAAAGACAATTGAAATAAAATTTAGAGAAACCGAGAAAAAGAGCATATACTTCGGATGTTCAACATTTGAAATTATTAATAATCTTAAATACAGTAAAATTTCGCCGGATTTTTTTATTGAGGATAATACGGATCAGTATACAATGGTATTTCTCGATAAACATATTCCATATTATATAAGAAAGATTCGTTTTACGGATCAAAAGGAGGGTCAAGAGGGAGTTACAAAGACAATTGAATTTGTTGAAAATAATTATAAGAAGAGTATAAGATCATACTCTGTTTTACTTCCTCCGGGATTAGTCGGAAATGGTAATTTTATTGAAAAAATTCACGGTATTGATAAATTGAATGTAAATTCACTCGAAAATTTTTTTCCGAAATAGAGAATGAAAAGAATTAACTATAATATTTCAGAGCAAAAGAAAATTGATATTTCAAAAACAGTTATCCCTATGATCTCTATGACTATAATCAGCATATTGTTGCTTATATTCGGGATTGAAAATATCAATTCTACAAATAACAGATTATCGGATAAGATAGCTAAAAGAAATTTTTACAGGAATGAATCTCAAAAGATCAAAAAGAGGATGAGAGAGATTGATGAAAAAATCAAACAAATCCGTTCGAAGTGGGATCCTAAGGTGAAATTCGTAAATGCTTCAATTAAAATAAGATCTCGTTCAAATCCGATAAAAATATTGAATTTTATAGAGGAGATATTGCCAAAGTCAGTATATATTTCGGAAATTTCAATAACGGATTCTGCTTCAGGTTACATTAATATGTCTGTTATTTCAGGATCAACCGGACAACTCTATGGGTTTTATAGGGATCTGGTTTCTTATGATCTTATTATTTTGAATGAAAATGAATCTGACAATCTCTATAAGGCCAGATTGAGAATAAAATATAAAAATGAACAAAATTAATTATATTTTAGCTGTTTTTCTGATATTTTTCATTCTATCATTATGCATATTCATTTTCTCTCTGATATATACACCTTTAAAACAAAATTCATTAAAAAATATTGATCTGAATTTGAAAAATTATCAAGAGTTGCTGAAAAAAAACAGAATTAAAGAAAAAAAACTGAAAGAGTGGAATACTGTAGAATCGTCTTATCAAGAGGGGAAGAAAAAATATTTTATGAAATTTTCCGAATTTTCAAAATTTAGAAATGATTTAAATGATTTTTTTGTGAAGCTGCGATTAAATGAGAGGGGTTTGAAAGTAGGTTACAGGAAGATTTCAGGTGGAGAGTTTATAAGAGCATCAATTATTTTTAAAATTTCAGGAAATTATAAAAATATTAAAAGATTGATTTTTGAAGTATTAAAGATCGATAAACTTGTATTTATAAAAAAAGCAACTCTTTCAAAACAAAATGATGACTTGATATCCGGAAATTTTATCTTGGAGGTTATCCTTGTTCAATAAATTTAATTTGAAAATAATAGTTTTATATCTATTGCTGAGTTTATCATCTGTTGCTATTTTAAATGCAGATATTTTTAAATTTAAAAAAATAGTTGATACTCAAAACTCTTTTTTTTTTAAAAGAGATATTTTTACAATAAAAGAAAGAGTGGAACATATTCGTATAAACCCTGTCAGAATAATTAAAGAAGATAATATCCCTGTTAAAAAGAAAAAAACAGACATAGAAAGTGAATTGAAAAGTTCTATAAGATATGAAGGAAGTCTGAAACGAAACGGAAGAATGCTTGCATTGATAAATGTCGAAGGAGAATTCTATATTGTTGAAAAAGGAGATGTAGTTTTAAAAAAAATCAAAATAATAGATATAGTAAAAGATAAAATAATAGTTTCAACTGATTCGGAAAAGGTAGATATTTTAAAAAAGGGAGAAACCGATGAATAAAAATAGAGATATTTATCTGTTTAAAATTTTCGTTTTAATAATTCTCATTATTTTTTCGATAGGATGCAGTGTTAACTCTTTATATAGGCGTAAAGGAATTGAATTATTGAATAGTGGAGAGTATGATAAAGCAGTAGTGTATTATTCAGATCTCATTGTGAAGAAGCCGAAGAATTCAAATTTAAAGGCACTTCTTTTAAGAGCAAAAACAAAAAGCTTTTACTACCATATTTCTCTTGCGAGACAATTAGTGAAAAGTAAATTGTATGAGAAAGCCTTTAAACATTATAGAGTGGCTCTTGCTTTATTTCCGAAAAGCAGTGGTGTAAAGAGGGAATTTTATTCATATAAAAATAGAAATAGAAGAATTGCCAAACCTGTGTTTAAATCCGAAATTCAATCTCCTGTTATGTTGAATATTGATAATCAAAAGATAGATGGTTTAAGTGTTAAAAATACGTCGATAAAAAAGATATTTAATATCGTAGGTAAATCATATGGAGTAAATTTCATATTTGATAAAGATTTCAGGGATTTCCCATATACTTTTGAAGTAGAAAATATCGGGTTTTTTGAAATTTTAAAACAATTGTGCCTTGTTACAAATTCAAAAAGTAGAATTGTAGATCAGTCATCCGTATTGATTTATCCCAATACTTCTTTTAAAAAGAGAAATTTCGATTTACTTGGTGTAAAAGTGTTTTTTTTATCGAATATATCGGGAGAAGATGCAAAAAAACTTATAATCCCAATGTTCAGGGATGAACGTATTATGATTCAAGAGGATGTAAATCTAAATTCGGTAATAGTGAAAGGGAGTGAAAGTACTTTAAGAAAAATAGAAAGGTTTTTATCAAAAATTGATATTCCGAAAAGTGAAGTTGAGTTTGATGTAGAGATACTTGAGATCAACAGAACAGTACTAAACAGAATAGGGACTGAATTCGGTAAAACATTTTCTACAATGAAAATCGGTCAAACAGAGGAAGATGGAACGATAAATTCAACTTTTAATGTAAATAATCTTAAAAACTCAAATTTCTTTTTAACTCTTCCGACTGTTGCTTTAAATATACTTGGAACAGATGATAATAGTAAAATAATTGCTAAACCGAATTTACGCGGAGTAAACGGAGAAGAAATTAAATTTATGGTTGGAGATGAGCTACCGATCCCTCAGACTACTTTTCAATCAATTGCTGCCGGAGGAATAGAGAGTAGTCCTGTCACTTCATACCAGTATAAGAATGTCGGAGTTGAGATTAAATTAACACCTTTCATTCATAGAAATGGAGAGGTTACCGTAAAAATAAAAATGACCATTAATTTTGTGACAACATATACGGAGCAATTCCCAGTACTTGGAAAAAGAGAACTTGAGAATACAATACGACTTAAAGAAGGTGAAAGTAGTATTATCGGAGGATTTATAAGAGATGAAGTAAGAGGAAAGTTAGATGGAGTCCCGTTTATCTCAAGACTTCCTATTATCGGTAGACTATTCGGAAGTAAAGAAGATACTATTAGACAGACGGATATTATTTTTTCCATAACTCCACGATTTATAAGAAATATTAAAATTGATGATGAAAAAAGAAAACCTATCTGGTCTGATACGGAAAACCACTCTGGCAATTCAACATTTAAAAGTAAAAGAATCAATCCTCAAATACTCAATAATCCAACGGCAAAATTTAATAGTAATTATATCAGAATTCTCCCTGACAATAGAAGTGTAAGGGAAAATAATTCTGCAACATTTTTAATCGGGATTAATTCGGAAAAGCCGGTATCAACGTTATCTTTTTCAGGAGTTGTAACAGATGGGGACTTTTTAATAGAAGAACTAACTACGGATGTAATTAAGGATAAATCGGTTAAAGTGTTAAAAAGCATCAATGGTAGTAATTTTGATCTTGGGTACTCATTTTTTGACAAACCTTTGAAATTTGGAAATATTGCAAAAATTAAAATAAAATTTAAACAAAAGGGGAATTATTCAATTAAATTGAATAATATTTATGCGACTTATAAAAGAAAATCTCTTACTTTACGTCCTATAGATGCGAAAGTTAAAGTTATCTAAAACAGTAAAATTATTTAACTTTTTCTTTTAAAGCTTTCCCGGCTTTAAAAACCGGAACATTTTTTGCTTTAATTTTTATCTTTTGTCCGGTTTTCGGATTTACTCCGATTTTCTCCTTTCTATTGGCAACTGAAAATGTACCAAAACCTACCAGGGTTACTTTACCTTTCTTTTTTAATTCCGTTGATACGGCTTCTATAAATGCATTTACCAATTTTTCAGTATCTGCAACCTTTAATTCTGCTTTTTCTGATATGGATTTAACCAATTCGGTCTTGTTCATTCTGTCCCTCCTTATGAAATTGTAAATAAATTGAAAACCAAAGTCAAGAAAATTATATAAAAAAAACAGATTGACTTTTTTTACTACTATTCATAAAATCATATCTATGAAATTACAGTTGAATGAAGAAGAAGTTAAAAGTTTTAGTGAAATAATTAAATCTGAAAAAATTAATATTCCTTTGAAAGAAGTAAAGTCTCAACTTGAGCTTATTATTAATTCGCAAGAAATTTTTCCCTTGAATAAACAGAGGGTATTACTTATAAAATTATTGACTAATTATAAAAATACAAAAAAAAAAGAGGTTATTATTCTTGAGGAAGTAAATAAGGGGAATTTACCGGCGATAATTGTTCTCGGTGTTCTTGCTGAAGATTGGCCGGGTATGTCAAATTCAATATTGGGTATCATTCATCATATTTCAAAGAATGTACTTTTTGTTAAAGGATTTACTATTCCGAAAAAGGAAAAAACAATAGGAATTGTGATATTAGCATTTAGAATAGATGATAAAATTGAATATGAAAATTTTGTAAAAGAAAAGAAAACATTAATAAAAAAAATCCATACAGCTTCTGTTGGCAGTATCAGTAAATTCATACTTTTAGATGAAGAAACAATAAAGTTTGAAATTTTTGATAAATTGGTAAAAAATATTAAGAAAAGATATAAAGGAGAAAATATTGATGCTCTAATCGGCGAGAATGGAGAAGCTTTAAAATTTGTTCTATCAAGATCTAAGGAATATCTTGAAGAGAGAAAGATAAGAGATCTCGCGGATTTAGTTATAGAAAATTATAAGTGTCAAAAGTTTATCAGGGATGGAAGAGGCAATGAGGTTATCAGGATAAAAAACTTTGAAACTTATTTTGAAAAATTAACCGGAATTACATTTGTCTGTAAAGAGTTACTTATTTCTATTGAAGATTTCCTTAAAACGCTTGAATATATTGTTCCTGACTATATTATTAAGCACCATAAAAGTTTTGTAACAAGGGATGGGTTATTAGTTTATAGGCTGGAAATTGTAAACAGACTTGAATTACCGCTTGATCCTGTATTGATTAAATCAATTGAGAATAGTCTCAAAAGAATTATAATCTCAACACAGAGTTCAAAATTCAAGCAGATTAAATCAGTTGGAGGTTTTGAACATTTTGCTAGAGCCATAATCCCATTTCTAATGGATGAACTTGAAAATACAAGATTGACACAGGTTTTTTTAAATGTTTTGAATAAAACTGATTTTAATATTGAATTGAAGATAATAATTGTCAGGGAGCTGGAAAATACAGGAGTGCTCTCACATTTAATTCCTAAGATTGATAATATATCCGGTATTGAAATAAGCTCCTTCACTCCGACAAAAATCTATAGAGAGAGTATTAAGGTTGATATTTTAAAACTTAATATTGATCTTTCGGAATTTTCATCTATAAAGGAAATTTTTGATAAACTTAAATTTTTAATTAGTTTTGAATTCGGAGAAATAAGAGATTTTGATCAGGGATTGAGAGATATATATATAGGGATCTTAAACAGATTGATTGAAAATCTTCCCGATGTTGATTCAAGTCTTATAAGGGATATTTTCTTTAATTTTGATGAATTATATAGGGTTGAAGTTGAGTTCCAGGTTTTAAAAGAAGTTATAAGATTATGCTGGAGTTTGATATCGTTATATCAGAATAGCCCTAAGAAGAGGTCTGAAATTTTTAAATATAAATATTTGCGAGATTATAACAGAACAATTCTTATTGTTTCATGTTTTAAGGAAAAATCTTTACTTAAAATATTTTTATCCCATTTTAAAAAGAATAAGATTAATTTTTCAAAATTATATAAAGATCATAGGAAGTATTATATTCTTATTCTTGATAATAAAGGTGTAAAAATCACTGATGATTTTCTTGAAAAATTAAAAACAAAAATTAAAGGATGTAGTTAGATATAAATATAGAGTAGTTGACTATTCTTTTTTGGAAAGATTTTTTATCATTTCAAAGAATTCGGCTATATTTTTTACTTGGAAAAAAGAGATTTCTTTATCTTGTTTTTTTAATTTCATTTTAGGCAGAATAAATTTTTTGAAACCATGTCTGATTGATTCGTTTATTCTGTTTTCAATGAGATTTACTTTTCTAACTTCACCGGTTAATCCGATCTCACCGATAGTTATTAGATCAGGTGGAAGAGTAATGTTTTTTTGACTTGTCAATAATGCAGAACAAACGGCAAGGTCACCGGCGGTTTCTTTAATGCTAATCCCACCGGTAACATTAAGAAATACATCCGATTTATAGAACGGTAATCTAAGTTTTTTTTCAATAACTGCAATTATCATAGATAATCGAAACGGATCGAACCCGACTGTTATTCTGCGAGGGTTTCCTCCGAAAGGATTTTCGGAAACAAGTGACTGTATCTCAATTAGAATAGATCTTTTCCCTTTTAAAGATGGAATTATCGCAGTTCCGGGATTTAAACTATCATGTGCCGGTAGAAAAACTTCAGAGGGATTCTTTACAGAGGTTAAACCTTTCTCTGTCATTTTAAAAACGCCGAGTTCGTTTACCGAACCAAATCTGTTTTTTTCAACACGAAGTATTCTTATATCGGATTGTAACTCCCCCTGAAAGTATAGGACAGTATCAACCATATGTTCAAGTAGTTTCGGTCCGGCTAACTGACCTTCCTTTGTGATATGTCCTATTATGAAAATAGTTATATTATTTTTTTTTGCAATTTGTCTTAATTCATTAGTTATAAATCGTATTTTCTGGATAGATCCTGCAATTCCGGAAGAGTTCTCAGAATCAACAGTCTGAATAGAATCAATAATTAAAAATCCTGGAGATATTTTGTCTATTGTATCTTTAATATCTTCAAGATTACCCATTGCTAAAAGATAAATGTTTTTAGAATTTATTCCCAGGCGATCTGAGCGTGATTTTATCTGTGAGGGTGATTCTTCCCCTGAATAGTAGAGGATTTTTGCTCCCGAATCAGCAATTTTTCCTGCAACTTCAAGAAGAAGTGTAGATTTTCCAACTCCGGGTTCACCACCGATTAAAATAACAGAACCTGTAACTATTCCTCCTCCCATAGCTCTGTCAAATTCATCAATGCCTGTTTTAACTCTTGAAAGTTCTTTAATATCAATATCTTCAAGGGTGGGAGTAGGTTCCTTTTTTACACGATCAACTATATTATTCTTGTTAATAAATGATGATATTTCGACCATTGAATTCCAGTTCCCACATTGTGGACATTTCCCGTATAGAATAGGACTCTGGTATCCGCATTCAACACATTCAAACTCTTTTTTATGAGTCATTAGATAAACAAGATTAATTTATACTACATCTGTAAGAATAGAAAAATCTGCAATATTTGAAAGTAAAGAATCAAGGTTTTGGAGAAGAGCGATCCTGTTTTTCCTGATTTTCTCTTTTTCGTGCATTACCAATACGGTATCAAAAAAATTATCAATAACAGGTTTCATTTCAAGAATCTTTGAGCAGGCCTGTACAAATTTATTTTCATAGATGAGATTTTCAATATTTTCTTTTGATTCGGAAAATATATCAAAGAGCAGTTTTTCTTCATTAAGTTCAAATAGATCTTTATTAATACTAAAAACATCCGAATCCTTAATTATATTTTTAAGTCTTTTGTGAAGGATGACAAGATGCTCAATTGTTGAAGTTTTGTTCATCTCTGAAATACTTTTTGCTTTTAAATATATTTTATGAAGATTAAGATCGTTATAATTTAAAACGCTTTTAACTACATCATGTTGAAAAAATAAAATCTCTTTTAAAAAGAACTCCATTCTTCCTAAAAACAACTTTTTAATCTCTTTAAAAATATTAATTTGTAATTGTTCATCCGTGATCTTATACTGTTCGGCTGAAAATTTTATTATATCGGAAATATTTATATTTAAATTGAAGTCAAGAATAATTTTAATTATTGCGGAGGCGTCTCTTCTGATACCATAAGGATCTTTGGAACTTGATATTTTTATTCCCTTGGAAACCAATCCGGTAATATTGTCTACCTTATCTGAAATTGATAATATTCCACCCCCAAGGTCCTCAAGTTCATCCTCTACAAATCCTTTTGGTTCATAGTGAAAATAGACGGATTTCCAGACGGAATCATCATAATCCATCTCTTTAAGATATAATCCTCCCATAATACCCTGAAGTGACGGAAACTCTCTTACCATCCTGCTTATGAGGTCGTTTTTACACAATTTTGCCGCTGTCGAAATATTTTTTGTAAGAGAATCATTACCGGTTAATTTACAAATAAACCTTGATATTTCAATCAGTCGTTCGGTTTTATTGTAATAGGAACCGAGATTTTTATGAAACATAACATTTTTAAGCTGATCTCTGAGTTCGGGGAAATTTTCTTCCTTATCGGTTTCCCAGAAAAATTTTGCATCTTCAAAAGTAGCTTTAATAACTTTAGAATTTCCTTCCGAAACAATTCCACTTTCGTCCGGTATGTTAGAAACTCCGATAAAATGATTTGTAAGATTTTGAAATTTGTCATAAAGAGGCATCAATTTTTTTTCATTTATCATAAAAGCTGATATTATCTCTGAAGGTAATTCAAGATATTCTTTTCCAAAATCTCCGGAAAAAACAACCGGATATTCATTGTTATAAACATAATAATCATACATTTTTTGATCAAGTTTAATTTTTGCATTTAACTCTTCTTCAAAATCTTTAATCTCATCTATTATTTTATCTTTTCTCTCTTTCTCACTAAAAATCACAAAGTTTTTATTAAGTAATTCGCAATAATCTTTAAATGATTTAATTTTTAGATTTCCTTCGGATAAAAGAAGGTGTCCGGTTGTAAAAGCTGAAGTTTTTATACCTGCAAATTCGAAATCAACAATATCCCCATCCAAAATTGCCAGAATATTTCTTATAGGTCTGACAAACGGAATTTTTGAAGAATTCCAAACCATTGCTTTGGAGAATGAAAGTTTTGACAAAATTTCCGGTATGATTTCTTTTAGAAGGTCATAGGTTTTTCCTCCTTCAATGAGCTTTTCAATACCTATATACTGTCCTTTTTTAGTTTCAATTTCTAAGAGATCCTTTTTTGTAACTTGATTGATTTCCATAAATTTTTCAAGAGCTTTTGTGGGGTTACCCTTCTCATTAAAAGATATACTTTTAGAAGGACCTATAATCTGTTTCCTTGAATCTTTTACAGAAAGAGCCATCTGATTTATATATATAGTGAAACGTCGATTTGTAGATGCAATCTCAAGATCACCGTGATCTATCTCAGCTTTATCCAATGAAGCTATAAAAAAGTCATTAAGTTGAGTATTAATGCTTTTTATATAAGACACAGGAACTTCTTCAACCCCTAATTCAAAAAGAAAATCACTCATTTTTACCTTCCGTTAATTCCAGATATTTTTTTGCAATTCCCGAAGAGAGAGTTCGCATTGAAGCAAGAAATGATGTTCGCTCGGCGACTGATACGGCTTTTCTTGCATCCAGAATATTAAATACATGAGAACATTTTAGAACATAATCAAAAGCGGGTAGATAGAGGTCTAAATCAATTAATCTTTCCGCCTCCATTTTATAAAGAGAGTATAGTTGACGAAGAAGATCTATATCAGCACTCTCAAAATTATATTTAGAGAATTGAACTTCTTCATTGCGTCTAAGATCTCCATAGGTAGTATCTTTACTCCAATTGAGATTAAAAATATCATTTTCATTGTCAAGGAAACTACAAAGACGTTCAACGCCGTAAGTTATTTCTAATGATATTGGGTTTAATTCTATTCCACCTGCTTGCTGAAAATATGTAAATTGAGTTATCTCAAGTCCATCACACATGACTTGCCAACCTACACCCCAAGCTCCGAGAGAAGGAGATGCCCAATTATCTTCATCAAATTTTATATCATGATTTCTCGTATCAACTCCAAGAAATTTCAAACTGTTTAAATAAAGTTCCTGACCGTTTGCGGGGGCAGGTTTGAGAATAACCTGAAATTGATTATGTTTCTGGACTCTGTTTGGGTTTTCTGCATATCTACCGTCATCAGGACGCCGAGAAGGCTGCCAATAAGCACTCCTCCATGGCTTTTTCCCTAAAACTTTAAAAAAAGTATCGGGAGTCATTGTTCCCGCTCCGACTTCGACATCATAACCGGAGGCAAGATAACAACCGTTATGTGTCCAGAATTCTTCTAATTTCAAAATTATATCCTGAAAGCTCAATTCAATTCTCCATTTTCCCATCTAAGTATTAATTTTCTTGCAGCATAAACTTCATCAAGTCTGGATAAAGGTGTTGAATAAGGAGAGTTTTTAACAAACTCCGGATCCTTTTCAGACTCATCAAGTATTTTTATCATTGTTTCTATAAAGTAATCCAATGTTTCTTTGCTTTCCGTTTCCGTAGGTTCTATCATCATTGAACCGTGAACTATCAGAGGAAAGTATATTGTAAAAGGGTGAATGTTATAATCAAGTAATCTTTTTGCTATATCCAGAGTCCTCACACTAAGCCCCTTGTCAGAGAACACAACTTCATGCAGAGATTTTGATTTAAATGGAAGATCAAGATGTCCTTCAAGTTTTTTTCTGATGTAATTGGCATTTAAAACCGCATCTTCAGCAACTTTTCTAATATTTTCTCTTCCAAGTGACATTAAATAAACTAATGCCCGAAGGATTACAAGGAAATTGCCATAAAAGTTTTTTATTCTTCCTATTCCTTTTGTATTAAAATATTTAACAACATATTTATCACCTTTTTTCATTACTTCAGGAACCGGAAGGAAAGCGGATAAAGTTTCTGAGACTCCGACAGGACCTGAACCAGGACCTCCGCCACCATGTGGAGTTGAGAATGTTTTATGAAGATTAAGATGAATTACATCTACTCCAAGTTCTCCGGGTTTTAAAATACCTAAGAAAGCATTCATATTCGCTCCGTCCATATACAAAAGTGATCCGTTAGAATGTAATAATTTAGCAATCTCTTCAATATTTTTCTCAAAAATCCCAAGAGTATTCGGGTTTGTCATCATTAGGGCGGCAACATCAGAATTAAGATGTTTTTTTAATTCCGAAATATCTATTATTCCATCTTTATTTGAGGGTATCTCTCGGACTTCATATCCTGCAAAATGAGATGATGAAGGATTTGTTCCATGAGCGGAATCCGGGATAAGTACGATTTTTCTTGGATCTCCTTTTGAACTTAGATATTTTCTTATTGTCATCATTCCTGCAAGTTCTCCGTGAGCACCAGCGGACGGAACCAGAGTAAAGGAATTCATTCCTGTTAATTTTATTAACCATTCTTCCAGACTTTTAAGTATTTCAAGATTGCCCTGAACGAGTTCTGTAGGAGAATAGGGATGGCAGGAAAATGATGTCATGTTTGCAATTCTCTCATTGATTTTAGGATTGTATTTCATTGTGCATGAACCGAGTGGATAAAAACCGTTATCAACACTATGATTAAGTTTTGAAAGGTTCATAAAATGTCTTACAACTTCAACTTCCGAAAGTTCCGGAAAATCTTTTATTTCAGTACGGAGTTTATCTTTACCGACAGATATGATGTCCTCCGAAATATCATTAGCGGAGAATGAATATCCTGTTTTCCCTTTTCTGCTTTTATTGAAGATCAATTCAGGTAGCTTTAACATTATAATTCTCCTATCAATTTTGCAAATTTTTCAATATCCGATTTTGAATGAAGTTCTGTAAAATTAATTAAAATTGAATTTTTCATGTTCTTGAAGAACCATTTAAGTGGAATACCGGCAAGAATTTTATTATTTTTCATTTTATCAAGAAATTCAGTGACATCAATATCCGTTAATTCTATTACAATTTCATTAAAAAATTCACCGGAAAATTTAATCTTTATCTTTTCAAAATTTGATACCAATTTTTTAAAATAAGCTGCGTTTAAATGATTTGATTTTGAAATTTTCATCATTCCATCTTTACCCAATACTGACAAAAATATTGCTGCTCTTAAAGCACACCAAGCTTGATTAGAACAGATATTTGAGGTAGCTTTCTCTCTCTTAATATGTTGTTCCCTTGTGGAGAGAGTCAGTACGTAACCTCTTCTGCCTTTGGAATCAACGGTTTCTCCGACAAGTCTACCGGGCATTTGCCTTACAAGTTCTTTTCTTGCAGCCATAAAACCGAGATATGGTCCTCCGAAAGATAATGGTAGTCCGAAACTTTGTGCTTCACCTACAGCAATGTCAACCTGATTGTCTCCGGGTGAGGTAAGAAAGGGGAGAGAGAATGCTTCGGAAATAACCTGTACTGATAGTCCTCCGGATTTGTGGATTATGTCAGATAGATCAGAGGAATCTTCAACGATTCCAAAAAAGTTTGGGGATTGAAATAACAAACCGGCTGTATTCTCATCAACTTTTTTTTTAAGATCTTCTATATCGGTTTTACCGGAGATTTGATCATATTCTATCTCTTCTATTGAGATTTCAAGATTTTGAGTGTAAGTTTTTATAATTTCAAAATATTCAGGATGAATGTTTTTTGCAACCAAGATTTTGTTTTTTCTTGTTTTTCTTATTGCAAGAAGCAATCCTTCTGCTGCAGCAGTGCCTCCGTCATAAAGTGAAGAATTTGAAACATCAAGGCCGGTAAGAATTGAGATCATTGTCTGATATTCAAATATAGCTTGCAGACTTCCCTGACTTACTTCAGGCTGATAAGGGGTATATGGAGTGACAAATTCACCTCTGTTGCTAAGATAATTAACTACTTCTGGAATAAAATGGTTGTAAGCTCCACCACCAAGAAAGCTTAAATATTCTTTAAAACTGTTTTTTTTTCCTATTTCGTCGAATTTTGCTATAAGTTCGTTCTCTTCTAATAAGTGTGGAATATCATCAAGTGGAAAATAGGAGTTCTTCTCAGGAAGGTCTGAAAAAAGTTCTTTGATATCTGAAATACCGATCTCTTTTTTCATATCTTCTCGATCGGAATCTGTGAGAGGAAAAAATCTCATATTTAAATCTCCTTATTGTCCTTTTAAATATTTTTCATATGTAATATTATCCATCATTTCATTCAGGTCATTATTATCTGAAATTTTAATTTTTAAGATCCATCCATTGTTGTAAGGATCCCGGTTAATTGTTTCCGGTGAATCTTCAAGAATAGAATTTACTTCCACAATTTCTCCACCTACAGGAGTATATATGTCATTAACAGCTTTAACAGATTCGATATTTGAACAAACATCTCCTTTGGATAGAGAATCCCCCGGATTAGGAAGATCAATATATACAACATCACCAAGCTCTTTTTGAGCATAATCGGATATTCCTATAGTAGCGATATCTCCTTCAAGTTTGACCCACTCGTGCTCTTTTGTAAATTTAAATGAATTTAAATCCATAATACTCCTCCATATAAACAATCTATTTTTATTGACTATTTAATTCTTTTATAAAAAGGGGTTTCAACAACCTTACAATTAACTTTTTTTCCACGGATATCGACTTGAAAAATCGTTCCGACTTCACATTTTTCTTTCGGAAGATATGTTAAACCTATTGATTTTTTTAAAAACGGAGCATAAGTTCCACTTGTGACAATCGAATATTTTTCAGATCCGGAATATACATCATATCCATGTCTTGCAATTCCTCGATCAATAACTTCAAAACCGATAAGTTTTCTTTTTATTCCTTCTTTTTTCTGTTTTTCAAGAGCATATTTACCTATAAATTCTCCTTTCTTAAACTTTAAGATCCACCCTAAATCAGCTTCAAGAATAGTATGAGAATCGTCTATGTCATTTCCATATAGTGCCATTTTCGATTCGAGCCTAAGAGTATCTCTGGATCCGAGCCCCGCAGGAATTATACCGACTTTTCCCCCTTCTCCAACAAGATCTAAGAAGAGTTGAGAAGATTTATCTTCATCGGCAATAAAATAGATCTCAAAACCGTCTTCTCCGGTGTATCCCGTCCTGGATATTATTGAATCAATTCCATTTACCTTCCCGAAAGTGAAATTATAATAACCGATTCCATTTAGATCGGTATCGGTAAAAGAGGAGAGGAGTTTTAATGCCAAAGGTCCCTGAACAGCTATCTGTGAATAATTTTCACTCTCATTTATTGCTTCAACATTAAATTTAGCAGTGTTGTCTGAAATCCATTTAAAATCTTTTTTGAGATTGGCGGCATTAACTACAAGTAAATATTCTTTTTCGGAGATCATATAAACCAATAGATCATCAACAAAGCATCCGTTCTCAGTTGGTAGACAGGAATATTGAATTTTACCGGGAGATAATTTTGATGCATTGTTTGATGTTATATATTGAACGGCGTCAAGAGCTTCATCACCTTTTAAAAATATTTCTCCCATATGGCTGACATCAAAAAGTCCGCCGGTAGTTCTCACTGCAATATGCTCCGAGGAGATACCGGAATATTGAACAGGAAGATCCCAACCGAAAAAATCAACCATTTTACCATTTAATTCATAATGAGCCTTGTTTAATTTTGTCCTTTTTATCATATAATTCTCCGATTTAGATTAATTTTCAAATTAACATATATCATGTTAAAAATCAAGAAAACATATAGATGAATTTATTTTTAAATAGACTATAATGCAATGAAAAAAACAAATTGTTTATAAAAATAAAACTTTTTATTATTGATAAAATCAAGAGCTTAATATATAATTTTAAAAAGGAGGAATTAACAATGAATTTAGATAATTTTAATGAAATAATAGATTTTGCAATTGAACGTGAAAAAGAGGCAGCTGAGTTTTACAGGTACATGCAGGATGTAGTGAAATTTAAAAATCAGAAGGAACTTCTTCATGAATATGAAATAATGGAAGAAGGACATGCAAGGGCTTTGAAATCAATAAAAGATGGTGGGGTAGGAACTGTAGAATTAGATGATAAAGTTGAAAATCTTCTTATAAGTGATTATGTTGTTGCTTCAAAACCTTCTTCGGAAATGACATATCAGGATATAATTATAATTGCAATGAAAAGAGAGGAAGCTGCCTACAGATTATATTCCAATCTTGAAAAAAAAGTAGAAGATCAAAAATTAAAGAAAATATTTGCAAAACTTTCACAGGAAGAATTAAAGCATAAACTTCATTTTGAAAAAATTTATGACAATGAATTTTTTAAAGAAAATTAATATTAAAAAATAATAGTTGTAAATAAAATCTTTGTATGATACTATTGATTTGTAATGATTACAAAATTAAAAGGAGGAAAAATGGAAAAATA
>Ga0256846_1000151_pt1 | contig 30787 bp, 25 predicted proteins | sample TevniametaG_FD_189098 | JGI IMG/M metagenome (GOLD analysis project Ga0256846, IMG submission 189098) | Tube worm associated microbial communities from hydrothermal vent at the East Pacific Rise, Pacific Ocean - Tevnia | ecosystem: Host-associated > Annelida > Integument > Unclassified ...
GTAAACAGCGCTACGGCAAGTACGGACTATAACGGAGTGACGATTACGGATATTTCCGATGATACCGATGCCGGTTCCCCGACACCCGGAGTCGGCGATGACGCTACGATTACGAGCATCTGTCAAGGCGCGAGCCTGTCGGTCACCAAAGACGACCAATTGCCTTATGCCTGTCAGAATCTGTCCTTAGGCACTACGATACATTACAATATAGCCGTTACCAATACCGGTAATGTCAGTTTAACGAATATCACGGTCACCGATGCGAACGCCACGAATATCGTGGGCAGTCCTATTGCCGGTTTGTCCCCCGGTGCTACAGTTATCGTTACTGCGGAACATGTGGTTACCCAATCCGATATCGATGCGGGACAAGTGGTAAACAGCGCTACGGCAAGTACGGACTATAACGGAGTGACGATTACGGATATTTCCGATGATACCGATGCCGGTTCCCCGACACCCGGAGTCGGCGATGACGCTACGATTACGAGCATCTGTCAAGTGGCAAAAATGAGTGTGATTAAAACAGCGACTTATGTAGATGTGGATAACAGCGGCACTTATAATGCAGGCGATAGGATAGACTATATTATTACGGTCAGCAACACCGGAAATACTACGGTTAACAATGTAGTGGTGGATGACGTCTTGGTAGGATTACACCAAGTAGTTGGCACGATGATACCGGGACAAATAGAAACCATCAATATAAGTTACACCTTGACGCAATCAGATATAGACAACGGCAGTGTGAGCAATCAAGCAACTGTTACTTATGATGATATAAATGGCACCACTTATACGAATGATTCAGATGATCCTACGGACAATACCGATGCGGACGATAATGATACCGAGCCGAATCAAGATCCTGATGATCCTACGGTTATCAGTATTCCGCAGACCAATAGTATTTCTGTTCTTAAAACAGCGACTTATGTAGATGTGGATAACAGCGGCACTTATAATGCAGGCGATAGGATAGACTATATTATTACGGTCAGCAACACCGGAAATACTACGGTTAACAATGTAGTGGTGGATGACGTCTTGGTAGGATTACACCAAGTAGTTGGCACGATGATACCGGGACAAATAGAAACCATCAATATAAGTTACACCTTGACGCAATCAGATATAGACAACGGCAGTGTGAGCAATCAAGCAACTGTTACTTATGATGATATAAATGGCACCACTTATACGAATGATTCAGATGATCCTACGGACAATACCGATGCGGACGATAATGATACCGAGCCGAATCAAGATCCTGATGATCCTACGATCACGCCTATCTTACAAGTGGCAAAAATGAGCGTGATTAAAACCGCTCAATTTAATGATGAAAATGGAGATGGTTGGGCTAATTCCGGAGAAACTGTAACCTATATAATTGATGTGACTAATACAGGAAATGTAACATTACACAATGTAGTGGTGGATGACGTCTTGGTAGGATTACACCGAGTAGTTGGCACGATGATACCGGGACAAATAGAAACCATCAACGTAAGTTACACCTTGACGCAATCAGATATAGATAACGGCAGTGTGAGCAATCAAGCAACTGTTACTTATGACGATATAAATGGCACTACTTATACGAATGATTCAGATGATCCTACGGACAATACCGATGCGGACGATAATGACACCGAGCCTAATAATGATCCTGATGATCCTACGGTTATAAATTTACCGGTACATCATGAGATTGTTATTACGAAAACGGGAGTTTTAAATTATTCGGGTACTTATCCAATGCCGGGTGATCGTATTGATTATACATTTGAAGTAAGCAATGCAGGAAATACAACTCTATCTGGTGTAAGCATTGAAGATCAGATATTAGAAAATGCCAATGTGAACATTACATATGTTTCCGGTGATGTGAATGGAGATGGTAATCTGAATGTTGGAGAAATATGGATTTATACGGCTTCATATCAACTTACCCAAACGGATATCGATGCAGGACATTTTGATAATCAGGCTACGGTGCACGCAACTGATATTCATAATAATCCTTTGGAAGATTTATCAGACGATCCGGATAACGATGAGGATGTTGATACTGAAGGAGACGGAGAACCGGATGATATTACGGTTACAAATATTCCGCAACATGCAGAATTGACTTTGGAAAAAACAGGTGAATTTATCGATGCAAACCATAATGGTATGGCAGATGTAGGGGAAACGATTGTTTATAGGTTTAAGGTAACGAATATAGGAAATGTAAGCATTTCAAACATTAGTATTTCAGATCCTATTGTTAATGTGACCGGAGGACCTTTGGCAAGCCTGGCACCGGGGGAATCAGACAGTACGACATTCACTGCTTTGTATATTATTACAAGAGAGGATATTGATGCAGGAGAAGTTGTTAATACCGCTGTTGTTTCGGGAGATGCGCCAAATGGTATAGTTTCGATTTATGACGATTCGGATGATCCGGATAACGACGAGAATATTGATCCTGACGGAGACGGAGAGCCTGACGATCCTACGATTGTGGAGACTTTAGGGGTTATTATTCCAACTATATTTACGCCAAACGGAAACGGAACCAATGATTATTTTGAAATTATAGGTATCCGGCATTTTAAAGATAATAGTATCAAAATATACAATAGATGGGGTAATTTGGTTTATGAAAAAGAACACTATGGAAGTTCTGATGATGATTGGTGGTATGGAACATCGAATGTTAAATGGACTATAGGAGGAGATAAAGGTCTTCCTGCGGCCACATATTATTATGTATTGGATTTAGGAAACGGAATCAAACCGCAGACAGGATATATCTATTTGGATAAATAAAGAGTATAATAATTAAGATTTATTCTTATGAAATTAAAGAGTTTAAAAATATTGTTATTGTTTTTTTCAGTGTTATATGACTTTAATGTGTATGCACAGCAAGATCCGATGTATACACAATATATGTATAATACAATGTCTGTAAATCCTGCTTATGCGGGGAGCAAAGAAGCTTTGAGCATTACGGGGTTGATGCGTATTCAGTGGGCGGGTTTTAAAGGAGCGCCTCGCACACAAACCTTAACGATGCACAGTCCGGTATTTAATGAAAATATGGGACTGGGACTAACGGTTGTCAATGATGATATTCGTCCGGTTCACAACACGATGTTGTATGGAGATTATTCCTACAGTATTCAAACAACAGATTATGCCAAGTTGAGTTTTGGTTTGAAAGCCGGAGTGAGTATTTATCAGGCAGATTTGATGGGTGAAAGTTCAATTAATCCTGACCCCGACATAGTCAATATAGACAATGTTTTTTTACCTAATGTGGGTATTGGGATTTACTATCATTCCGATAGGGGCTATTTTGGTGTTTCTGCTCCGAGACTACTGCAACATAATTTGAAGACTAAACAATCTGAAAATATCACGGAGTTGCGTCATTATTTTTTAATAGGAGGTTATGTTTTTGAGCTGAATGAAGACATGAAAATAAAACCGGCATTTTTATTAAAGACTGTTCCGGGAGCACCCATAGAGTTTGATATTTCTGCAAATGTGTTTATTCAGAACAGATTTGGTGTTGGAGTAGCTTATAGAACGGGGGATGCTCTTTCCGGATTGATTCAATATTATGTCACACCTCAATTCAGATTTGGTTACGCTTATGATTTTACGTTGACTGAATTGCGTCACTATAACAGTGGCACACATGAAATTATGCTAAGCTACGATTTTACAGGAGGAGAAGATGTAAGGATTCATGCTCCCAGATTTTTTTAGATAGAAAAAACTTCAGATACAAATAAAACACAAAAAGCTGTCCGGAAGGATGGCTTTTTTGCAATATTTGTGTTCGGGATTGAAGCGGTTATGAGTTTTTGTCTTGCCGATGTGGCACACAAAAACGAAGGCGACCTATTTGGAAGCCCGCATATTTTGTTGTAAAACGAGAGCAAGACGAAAATGAGTTTGAGCGAAAAGCCCGAAAAAACGCCCTTATAAAGAGTTGAATATTTAGTGATATTAAATTTTAATTTTTAAAATGAATGATTTATCTTTGCGGACATTGAAAAAGTATTTGCTATGGCAGTTTATAAAAAGAAAGGATATAAAAAGGAAAAGAAAACGGGTGATGATTTGGAATTTTTAAAAAAAGAAAGTACGACGGCAGAAGTGTTTTCGTCTTTAGATGAAGGAGCTTCTAGAATCGAAAAATTCTTAGAAAAAAATCAAAAGTGGATATTTATGTTACTTTTGGGAATCATTGCTGTTGTTGCAGGATATATGTGGTATGACAGCAATGTAGTGAAACCTAAACAAGAGTCAGCTGCAAATGAGTTGGTGACAGCACAAAGCTATTTTGACAAAGCGCTTGCCGAGACCGATGAGAAAACAATGGAAGAGGATTTTGAAAAAGCGCTGAATGGTGCCGATGGTAAATTTGGTTTTTTGCAAGTTATCGACAAATATTCGGGAACTAAAGCAGAAAACTTGGCTAACTATTATGTGGGAACAATTTATTATAAACAAGGAAAATATAAGAAAGCAGTTGAATATTTGTCTAAATTCGAGGCAGATGATGTGTTGCAACCCGTGGCTTATGGCTTGATTGGAAATGCCTTTATGCAATTGGATCAAGGAAAAGATGCCTTGGACTATTATGAAAAAGCGGCAAAAGCATCTGATAATTCTTTTACGGCAGCTAAATTTTATTTCAAAGCCGGCAGATTGGCATTAGATTTAGGAGATAAAGCCAAAGCAAAAGCCTATTTTGAAATTATTAAGAACAAATATGAGAAATCTGATGAGGCTAGAAATATAGATGTATTTCTTTCTCAAGTAGAATAATTTCAGTGTTCTTATGAAAAATATTTTCCCGGTGCTGTTTTAGTATCGGGATTTTTTTATCTGATAATTATTTTTTGTTATTATTTCTGTAACTTTGAAAAAAAAATAGATTATGCCTCCTTCTTTTTTTAAACCTCAAAAAAACCGTAAGTTTTCTTATACGCCGCGTTATTATGACGAACGCAAAGAAAGACTGGAAAAGCTAAAAAAACAATATAATGACGATTCAAAGGCCAATATTGAAGCGAGAATACGTGGAAAAATAAGTAGGAAATCAGCTAGAAAGTCTCCCGGGCTTTTTGCAAACGCCAATTTAAGAACTTTTATTATCATTGGAATTTTAATTATTATTGTCTATTATTTTTTAAAAAAATATAATATAACTTTTGAATAATGCAATCCAGAATTAAACTTTTACCGAGTCATGTTGCCAATCAGATTGCTGCCGGAGAAGTAGTGCAAAGACCTGCTTCTGTTGCCAAAGAACTGATGGAGAATGCTTTGGATGCCGGTGCAACGGAAATAAAATTAATTGTAAAAGACGGAGGAAAAGCTCTGATTCAAGTCATTGACAATGGCACAGGAATGAATGAAGTAGATGCACGCATGAGTTTTGAAAGACATGCAACCAGCAAAATTTTAACTGCAGAAGACTTGTCTCACATTCAAACCAAAGGTTTTCGTGGCGAAGCTTTAGCTTCGATTGCGGCTGTTGCACATGTGGAGCTGAAAACCAAAACAGCAGAAGATGAACTGGGGACTTACATTCATACGGAAGCAAATAAATTGATTTCACAAAAACCCGTAGCGACCACAAAAGGAACAATTCTATCGGTTAAGAATTTATTTTTCAATATTCCGGCTCGTCGGAAATTCTTGAAATCCATCCAAGTAGAAATGCGTCATGTAACGGATGAATTTCATCGTTTGGCGTTGGCACATCCGCAAATTGTTTTTCATTTGATTCATAATGGAAATACAATCTATCAGCTCCCAAAATCAAATCATTTACAACGAATCAGTAATATTTTTGGCAGCCGACATAAAGAGCGTCTGGTGCCGGTGAAAGAAGAAACCGACTATGTAAAAATTTATGGATTTGTCGGGAAACCGGAATTTGTAAAGCTCAAAAGGGGAGAACAATTTTTCTTTGTGAATGATAGATTTATCAAGAGTCCATATTTACATCACGCTTTGCTTTCAGCCTATGAAGGGCTTATTAAACCAAAATCATATCCTTCATATTTTGTCTATTTTGAGATTGATCCGGAACATATTGATGTGAATATTCACCCGACCAAAACAGAAATTAAATTTGATGATGAGCCAACGGTTTATTCCATTCTGCGTGTAGCGGCGAGACATAGTTTAGGGCAGTTTAATCTTTCTCCGTCAATAGATTTTGAAAGAGATTCGAGTTTGGATGTGCCGTATGATTATGTAAAAAAAACACCGAGAACACCAAAAATAAATGTAGATCCGGATTTTAATCCTTTTGAAGAAGAAAAAAAATCGAAACCGAATTTTTTGCATAAAATCAAGCAGGAAAAAACAATTTTTTGGGACGGCTTGCAGAGTGAAACACAAGAGCTATCCGGACAATTGGAACAAGATATTGCTCAAGAACAATTGTTTGAATCTGAAGTGGGACAAGAGCATGTTTCTTTTCAATATTTGAACAAGTATATTGTCACAACTCATAAAGATAAATTGGTTTTTATTCATCAAAACAGAGCGCATCAGTTGGTGTTGTTTCAACAATTGATGAAGCAAAAAGAACAAAATAAATTCAATGCACAACAACTCATATTTCCAATAGAATTGGAGTTGCAACCGTATGAAATTGAATTGTTAAAAACGCGAGAAGAGCTTTTAACAAGCTTTGGTTTTGATGTGGAATATCAGCAAAAGTTCATTCTGATTAAAAGCATTCCGTTTGAACAAAAAACTTTGGATATCACGACAATATTCCAAGAGCTAATCAAAAATTTATCTCTTGATATTCCAATGGATGTGCAACAAATTGAAGTTGATTTTGCACAAAATATTGCTGAGAAAACAGCTGTTCAAAGCGGGACAAAAATGAATAAGCCCGAGATGGATGCGTTGATATCTGATTTGTTTGGTCTTAATAATGCTGTTTTTTCACCGAAAGGGAAACGTATTTTTGTGTCTTTGAGTGGGATTGAAATAGAAAACAAACTAAACCGATAAAACATGAACCAAATTTCCAATACGATAAAGCATTTGATTATTATCAACGTGATTATGTTTGTGGCTACACAAATGATAGGACACAGAATGATTGATTTGTTTGCCATGCACTATCCCACAAACCCGAATTTCAGAATTTGGCAACCACTGACACATATGTTCATGCATGGAGGTATTATGCATATTGTTTTTAACATGTATGGTCTGTGGATTTTCGGTTCTCCTTTAGAACAACGCTGGGGGAAAAACAAATTCCTGTTTTTTTATTTTGCGGCAGGTTTGGGTGCCGTTTTAATTTATACCGGAGTTCAATATTATCAATTTACTGCCGGAATGCAAACTTTCTTAAATGCAGGGTTTGATCAAGAAGCCGTGATGCAAGGCATCAAATCGGGAAGTATCTATGCACCGGAAAATTTGCATGAAACTTTTAAGCAAATGAGCATGGTTTATCTCACGCCTATGCTTGGTGCATCAGGGGCGGTCTATGGGCTTTTAGCGGCTTTTGCCATTTATTATCCTTTTGCAGAATTGATGTTGATATTTTTGCCTTTTCCAATCAAAGCAAAATATTTTGTGCCATTGCTTGTGTTGTCTGATTTGATTTTTGGCTTCACCAGTCAGATGAGCTCTCCAATTGCACATTTGGCACATGTAGGTGGGGCATTGATAGGTTTTCTGATTGCTTGGAAATGGAAAAATGAGCAGTTTGAACAAAACAGATGGTATTAGAATCATGCGTTTGGAGAACATCATAGCACAAATCAAAAATTCTGATATTTTAGAAAAAACCATTGGAGTCAATGTTGTTTTGTTTTTGTTGTTTTTTGTATTGAAAGCATTTTTTTCCATTTTGGGAAGTTCTATAATCTCTTTAAGGTATGTGGCACTTCCATATGATTTTTCTGATTTTTTATCCCAACCTTGGAGCATTTTGAGTTATGGCTTTTTTCATGCCGGATTTATTGCGTTATTTTTCAATATGCTACTATTATTTTATTTTGGAAGTATCTTTTTAGATTATATTGCAGAAAAAAAATTTATCAAAATATATTTTTTAGGCATATTGGTCGGCGGTTTTTTTTTCTTGTCCAGCTATGCGCTTTTGCCTCAGATCTATGTTGAGAAAGGACTATTGCTTGGTTCTTCTGCCGGAGTGATGGCAATTATGACTTATGTATCGTTGCGATTTCCAAACTATCGGATTCACATCAGATTTGTTGGCGATATCAAATTGTTGCACATTCTGATTTTTTTTATTGTTTTTAATCTTTTGCAAATTCCATTGGGGAATCCGGGTGGCTATTTTGCACATCTCGGAGGGTTGGCTGTGGGTTTCATTTATTTGGTCACAGATAAAAGGTTGCAAAAAAGGAAAAGCCTTTCTAAATCAAAAAGACAGACTACAAGAACAAGACGTCGAAGACAACGAATAGATGAGATATTGGATAAAATAGGAGTTTCCGGCTATGAAAGTTTGTCTGCCGAAGAAAAAGATTTCCTTTTTAGGAATGGAAAAAAATGAGTTTCCGGCTATTGAAGATATTATATTTGCTTATGACTAAAGTCGTCTCGAAAATAAATTGAGTTTATCAGTTTAGTAATATTTCAAAAAACTAAAAAATTTTCTATTTTTCAAATAATCCAAATTGTTTTCATTGGCGTAAGCTTCTTTTTCAAAACTTAAGTTTTTATAGGCTTCATAAGAGTTTCTGTAGTAAATCAGTTTAATAAAATATTCAGAAATATATAAAATAAAAAAGAAAAGCCAAAGCAATTCTATTTGCTGTCTGAGATGAATACGTTCATGGTTAATCAATACATGGTCACCCTTGCAATGATGATTCTTTAAAAAAATAAAGGGGTAGATGGATATGGCGCTAAAAGATTTGCCGATTATACTCGGAAAAACAATAATCATTTTTATGATTTATTTTGTGCAAAAATAAGTTTTTTTTGATAAGTTTGAGCCTAAGGTTAATCTTTTATTAAAAATAAGAATTGAAAAAAAAATTATATAAATTTACGAACTGAATAAACATGAAAACGGAAAATAAGCTCGTAAAACCGAAAAACAAATTCATTTTATACCGAGAAGACCTATGAGACTCGCTATTGATATTGGAAATACAAATATTGTTATTGGGATTTTTGATGCCGGATGGAAATATATTTGGCGATTGGAAACCAGTAAAACATCAGATGTATTCACCTATATTTTCAAATTATCAAATTTATTATTGGAAGCGGAAATAGAGCCGAAAGATATAAAATATAAAGTATTGAGTTCCGTAGTGCCGGAACTCAAAGATGTTTTTGTGGAATTACTTGAGAAATTGAATGATTCTCCTTTGATAATTTTGGATAAAAGAGTATATGACGAATTGGATATAGAAATTTTGAATCCCGATGAAATAGGAACCGATTTGGTTGCCAATGCCATGGCTGCACATCATTATTACAAAGGCAATCAAATTGTGATTGATTTTGGAACCGCTCTAACTTTTACGGTTATTAATCAGGCAGGAAAGATTATAGGAGTGAATATTGTTCCCGGGCTTCGAACAGCGATAGATGTGCTTGGAAAAAAGGCATCTCAACTCGATGTGGTTCCTGTTGAATTTCCGAAAAACCCAATAGGTACAAACACGGTGGAAGCCATTCAAAACGGTGTGCTGATTGGATATATAGGTTTGATCAAGCATATGATTGCCGTAATCAGACAGCAACTAGGGCCGAGTTATAAAACCCTCGCAACCGGAGGCTTGTCAACGATACTGGCTCATCGAATTAAAGAAATAGATAATATTGATTCCAACCTGACACTAAATGGATTGTTATTGGTGGGGGAGAAGCTTTTAAAACAAAATAAAGAATAGTCATTATGCCTGAAATCCGCAGTATAAAAAATCCATTGGTCAAACAATTGATGCAATTGCAAAAGAAGTCATCTTTGAGAAAAAGAGAAGCTTTGTTTGTGGTGGAGGGAAGAAGAGAAGTTTATGCAGTTATCAGGAATAAGTATCGAGTAAAAAAAGTTTTTTATAATTTAGATTTAATCGAGGAACAGGAAATATTTAAATGGATGCATGATGCTCTTTCTGCTTTTGAGATGGTTAAGATTTCAAAGGATGTCTATCAAAAATTAGCCTATCGAAACTCCACCGAGGGTGTTTTGGCATTGGTAGAAACAAAAAATCATAGTTTCAAGAATATAAAACTTCCTAAAAATCCATTATTGTTTGTAGCGGAACAGATTGAAAAACCCGGAAACGTAGGTGCTATGTTGCGCACGGCAGATGCTGCAGGAGTAGATGCTTTTGTGTTAATCGATTCGGTGGTTGATTTATATAACCCCAATATTATTCGTTCAAGTCTGGGAACTGTTTTTTCAAACCAAATTGTGACAGGAAATATAGATGATTTGGTGGGGCTATTGAAAAGATATGATATAAAACTCTTTGCAGCAACACTACAAAATTCAAATAAATATTTTGAAGAAAATTTTTCTCAACCAACTGCAATTGCTGTGGGCGCAGAAGACAGGGGTTTGTCAAGCCGGATGAGAGAGATAGCTTATAAATCTATATATATTCCAATGAATGGACAAGCAGACTCTCTGAATGTATCTGTTTCAGGAGCTGTTCTAATTTACGAAGTGGTGAAGCAAAGAATGCAAAAAATACAAAAAACATGAGATTTAAAATCGGATTAATCGTAATAAGTGTTTTTGTTGTTTTATCTTGTGACAGAGCAACAAGACAATCAACGGATGTTTATATTAAAGGAAGGGTTGTGAACCCAAAAAACAATTACATTGCATTTTCAAGGAATCCTTTAAGAACAGATGTAGATACAATTTCTTTTATATCTAAAAATGTAGTGGAAGGGACATTAAAAAATGTGAGAGAAGCACTTTATGCTTTTTATTTAGATGCGGAGATGCAAATGTTCTATCTCAAGCCGGGAGATTCTTTGCTGTTTCATATCAATACAGATGAATTTGATGAGTCTTTGAGTTTCTCCGGAGATTCCGGTTTTGAAAATAATTTGTTGAATGAGATGTTTCTAATCAATGAAAAAGAAACGGAATATTTTTTCAAAAAAATAGACAGTATTCAACTCGGTGATTTTTTAAAAAAGTTGGATTCTTTTCTTAAAATTAAGCAAGAACAGATATCCAAAAATACAGAGAAAATCGAACAAACAACGGAAAAGTTCAGGAAAATACTTTCTCTAAAGATTAATGCGACCCAATATAGGCTCAAAGAAGAGTATTATGCCAGACACAGGAAAGAAGAATATCCGAAAGGTTTTTTTGACTATAGAGATGTTTTTCAGCATTCCATTGCAGACATTAACATTATGGATTTACTTGCTGCTGCAGATGTATATATAGCAAATAAGTTGCAGTCTTTGGATTGTTCTGACGAGGAATATGAAAATAAATTAATAGAATCTTTAGAAAGCAATATTGCAGATCAAAAGTTAAGAGATGTATTTTTGACATACAATTGTAATTACTTTATCAAAAGAGAAAAGATCTCAGATACGCTACACCCACAAATTAGAATTTATTTTTCTAAAATTCAAGATAGGAGAAATAAAAATATTTTGAAACGCATTATAAAAAAAGTGGGAAATTTTAAGGAAGACAGTATTTTTCCGTCAATCGAACTTATGGATATAAATAATCATTTTGTTTTGACAGATACGGTTTTAGCAAACAAAAAAGTCTTATTGAGTTTCTGGCAAAAAGATGGACTGAGATATTTTAAAAACAATCTGAAAAAATTAAAAAAACTCCACCAAAAATATCCGAATATGGTTCTTCTGATGATAAATTTAGACAAAGAAAAAAATGATTGGAAACGAGAAATGGAAGAATACAAGCTTGGATATATAAAATTTTATAGATTGGCTCGTGCAAAAGATATTGAAAGAATAAGACCGTTTCATCCGGCACAAGTATATCTGGTAGATGGCAAAATTATAAAGGAAACTTTTGTTAATATATATGATTCTGATTTTGAAGCAATTGTAGATGTTTTTGTGCAGAATTAAAAAAGAAGCTGCATATATGCAACTTCTTAGATTTTTTTGATTTGAAAATGCTTTTTTAGCCTATAGTTTTTTCAGTTATTCCATCGATTACATCAATAAAAATATCTTTGAGTCGGTGGTTGCTAACGGCTTCTTTTAACGCATCCGTCTGAATGATATCTTCGTGATGTAAAACATAGGTTAGTGCCCCTAAAGCCATACTTTTTCTGTTTGCCAGACGACCGAATGGCACTTCAATCAAGTTGGGATATTCTTTTTTCAGTCCGTTGTCAACCAATTTCTCGTCGATATAGATTTTGGCATTTTGATGTAAACGACTCTTTACTTTTTGCAAACCATCTTTTGTGACAATGATGAAGTAGTCAGGTTTTTCCAATCCGGTATAATTGATTTTATTTTGGTCAAAAATAACTTCTGCTACTGAAAATCCTGTTCCTACGGTTATAGGATATTCTCCTTTCATCGTGGCATTTAAGCCGGAAAGAATTCCGGCCATTGCCAGAAATCTGGCAACGGATTGCGCGCCGCCTCCGGCGGAGCCTGCAATCAAAATGCCTTTACGCGCATCTAGTTTAGATTTGAATTTTTGCTCTAAAATTGAGGTGCTGTCCAATAGAGATTTGGTTTCCGTATCTTTGATTTTTGTTACGGGTCTGTTGTGTATAAGAATATTCTCTTCTTCTATAACTTCAACCAATTCGTCCATCCTTTTCATTCCATACGACGGACACAAACTGGCAGCCTCAACAATAGAGAAGCCATCGGTTTCAATTGCTTTTTTCAAAGTGTCTTTGATTTTGTTAGGAGCATTGACACGGGCAGCAAATTTTGCACCTGAGGCATGCGCCAATTCAATAATATCAAAGGGCGGAATATCTTTTTCAAAATCGATAATTTCTTTATATTTCATGGTAGAAAGTCCGCTGATTTGCCCTCCGGTCATGCCATAAAGCAAATTGTTCAAAACAATCAAAGTCATATTGATATTTCTTCGAGCAGCTTCCAGAATATGTTGTAGTCCGATAGTGGCACCGCCGTCACCTATAAAGGTGATCACTTTTTTTCCTTTTGTGTTTGCCAAGCCTATGGCAACACCTAAACCTAATGCCGGAGAGCGACCATGTAAACCATGAATAGTATGTGTGGCAAATAACGGGTCTATCAAACCACTACAACCAATATCACTTACAACGGTGATATCAGTAGGTGCATAGTTCAATTCTTTTAAAGCTTTTTCAAGTGCATTTATAGAGATTCCGTGTCCGCAACCCGGGCAGAACGGAAATTTTTTATCGGTTAAAAATTTTTGCGGATTATTTGTCATGATTGTATGTATTTATAATTTCATGCGGCGTAATCATATGGCCGATTTTGTTGATTTGTTTGATATTTTTCATTGGGCGTACACCGAAAAGAATTTCTTTCAATTGTCCTGAAATATTTTCTTCGGCGATAATACATTCTTCATATTGATCTATGATATCATAAATCATAGGAGGAATAGGAAGTAAAGATTTCAACACAAACAAATCTATCTTTTTTCCTTCATTTCTTAATTTATTAACTGCTTCTCTGGCAGCATCTGCAGTGATTCCCCAAGTGAGAATCAATTTGTTGCTTCCTCTTTGTTTGTCCCAGTCATAGGCGGTGAGCTCATCAATTCTTTTCAAGAATTTATCTTGCAAACGGCGTGTGTTTGCAAGAGCTTCCGAATCGTTTTTTCTGATGCTGGCATCTTCGCCGTGTGTAGATGCCGTAATTTTTGATAAATATTTATTGTTTCCCAAAGGGAGAAATGGGGGAACCAAGTCATCGCCGGCTTTATACGGCTTATACTCACCTTCGATTTTCACTTGAGGTTTTTCTACTTTGTGAATGGGTTTTAATTTGTTCAAATCAAAAGATTTTTGATACATCACCATTTCTTTCGAAGTGAGAATAAATACGGGAGTCCTAAATTTTACTGCCGTTTCAACGGCTTTATTTGAAAGCTCCCAAGCATCTTCAAAATTTGACGGAGAAAAAACAGGAATAGGGTAGCCTCCGGAAATAATGCCGTTTAATAATGATAAATCTCCTTGTGCTCCGGTTGTTGCAGAACCAGTGCTCGGGCCGAGTCTTTGTGTGATAACAATCACCATAGGGAGTTCCATAGCAAAAGCCATGTTAATACTTTCAACCATCAGAGCAATTCCCGGAAAAGCACTTGATGTGGAGGGAATTCTTCCCGCCGCAGCAATTCCAGCCATCCATTGCAAAGTGGAAATTTCATCGGGAGCGGCATAGAACTGAGTGAAGCGTTCCTTACCATATTTATACATCCAATTTGACGGTGTGATGGGATAGGCAACAAAAGTGTCTGAGCCCGATTGAACCAAAGATTCTATAATGAGTTTGGAGCCGTCTATAAGTGTTAGTTTTTGAGCTGTTGTTTCCAATTAGATATGATTTAAAATTGAACAAATGTATGTTTTTGTTTAAAATAACAATATGATTTTTTAATAAATTTTGTATTTTTTAGTTTGAAAATAATTCATCGGCATCAATCTGTATTTCATTTAAAAATTGAACGGACTTTTCAATATCCTTTTGTAGAATTCTATCGGTTTTAATAAAGCTTATGTTTTTTCTGTAGGCAGAGACAAAACTTTCTAAAAATATTGATGTTTTTTTCGTTCTAAAATGTAAGGCTTGCGTTGCCGTAAGTAGTTCAATTGCCATCACTTTTCTTACATTGTCAATGATGCGGAGTGATTTTGTGGCGGCATTGGCGCCCATACTCACATGATCTTCCTGTCCGTTGCTGGATTCTATCGAGTCCACGCTTGCCGGTGTGGCAAGTTGTTTGTTTTGACTCACAATGCTGGCAGAAGTGTATTGCGGAATCATCAGTCCTGAATTTAGTCCGGGATTGTTAACCAAAAATGGAGGCAAGTCTCTTTTGCCGCTAATAAGTTGGTAGGTTCTGCGTTCGGAAATATTGGCAATTTCACTCATGGCAATTCCCAACATATCCAATGAAAGTGCTAAGGGTTGACCGTGAAAATTTCCTCCGGACAAGATTTTGTTTTCGTCGGGAAAAATTAAAGGATTGTCCGTAACCGAGTTAATTTCTGCAATTAACGTTTTTTCTACATATTCCAGCGCATCTTTTGTGGCACCATGAACTTGCGGAATGCACCTGAAAGAGTAGGGATCTTGCACATGTTTTTTCTTTTGAGAAATCAACCGGCTGCCACTGAGTATTTCCTTGATAAAAGTAGCGGTTTGGATTTGTCCGGCATGTGGGCGAACTTGATGAATTAATTCGTCAAAAGGTTCAATTCTTCCGTCAAAAGCATCTAATGAAACGGCACTGATAATATCTGATAGATAAATTAACTTTCTGGCATTGAAAAGATTATAAATGCCAAAGGCAGACATAAATTGTGTGCCGTTGAGCAAAGCCAAGCCTTCTTTTGCTTGAAGCTTGATTTTTTTCCAACCGAATTTTTTCAAAATTCTTGCTCCTGAATATGTTTTATTTTCAAAAACCACTTTTCCTTCTCCCATCAAGGGCAAAGACAGATGTGCCAAGGGCACCAAATCGCCTGATGCACCCAACGAACCTTGGTCATAAACAACAGGAAAAATATCATTGTTGTAGAAATTAATCAATAGTTCGACAGTCTCCGGTTGAACGCCCGAGTGTCCCTTTGAAAGAGAAAGGATTTTGAGCAATAACATCATTTTAACAATTTCAGAATCGACATGCATTCCTGTGCCGCAAGCATGACTTTTTACTAGATTTTCTTGCAGTTGGTTGATTTGTTTGTCGTCTATTTTGATGTTGTGCAATGCGCCAAATCCCGTATTAATCCCATAGATTGGTCTGGTATCGCTCTTGAGCTTATCGTCAAGAAATTTTCTTGCTTTGATGATTTTTTTTCTAGATGTTGCCGAGAGTTTGAGTTTCTGATTTTCATGAAAAATCAGCCAAATATCTTTAAGAGATAAATGTTTGGAATCGATATTGTGATAGTTTTTCACGCTTGTAGTTTTTTAGATGCTGTTTGATATGCTTAACATTTGACCAATTCTACTTCAAAAATTAAGTTGGCATTTGGAGGAATTACACCGCCGGCGCCTCTTTCGGCATAGCCTAAGTGTGAGGGGATGACAAAAGTTGCCTTATCTCCTTCTTCAAGAAGTTGGATGCCTTCGTCCCATCCGGGAATTACGTAGCCTATGCCTACAGGAAACTCAATGGGTTCCCCTCGTTCGTAGGAATTGTCAAAAACAGTTCCGTCAGCTAATTTTCCAACGTAGTGAACAGAAACATTATCGCCTTTTCCGGGCTTTTTCCCTGAATTACTTTTGTGTGTAATTTGGTAGCGAAGACCGGATGCTGTTTGTGCAAAACCTTTTGAGAGTTCATCTAGTTTTTCCTCGTTTTCTTTCATGATTTTTTTGATGCGTTCTTCTTTTGACGCATTAAATCTTTCAAATTCAGCCGGAGCGTCAAAACTTTTGGCATCATCTCCGATTCTGAGGATTGATATTTTTTCAATTTTATCACCTTGGGCGATTTTGTCAACAATATGCTGTCCTTCAACTACTTTTCCAAAAACAGTATGCTTTCCGTCTAGCCAAGATGTTTCGTTGTGAGTGATAAAGAATTGACTTCCGTTGGTTCCGGGTCCGGCATTTGCCATGGATACGGTTCCGGCAGTATCATGTTTTAAATCAGGATGAAATTCGTCGTCAAAATTATATCCGGGACCACCGGCTCCACTTCCTGACGGATCTCCGCCTTGAATCATGAAATTGTCGATTACACGATGAAAAACCAAACCGTTGTAATAAGGCTTAGTAGTGAATTTTTTTGCCACGGAAGGATGCGTTCCTTCTGCTAATGCTACAAAATTTCCTACCGTTCCGGGAGTTTTCTCATATTCTAATCTGATGAGTATATCGCCTTTATTGGCGGTGATTTTGGCATATAAGCCATTATCTAAGTTGTTTATTTCCATTTTTATTTCTGTTATTTAAGTGTTATGCAATAATACTAATAATTTGAATAAGTATTGTTGATATTTACAGAAAAACTACATACAAAGTAAGTTGCAGAATGGTAGAATATAATAAATTGACAAGCAATAAATTATAGAAATGTATATAAACAAACAAGCCTATTCAAAAGATTGTAATTCAATCAGTTTATGATAAGTGCCTTTTTGTTTCATGAGTTCTTGATGATTTCCTGTTTCAATAATTTTTCCGCGTTTCATCACCACAATTTTATGGGCGTTTTTTATAGTGGATAATCTATGTGCAATAACCACGGAAGTTCTATTTTTCATGAGATTATCCAAGGCATCTTGAACCAGTTTTTCAGATTCCGTATCCAAGGCGGAAGTAGCTTCGTCCATGACCATAATCGGAGGGTTTTTAAGCACGGCACGAGCAATGTTAAGTCGTTGCTTTTGCCCGCCGGAGAGTTTGTTTCCACTATCGCCGATATTGGTGTCATAGCCTTTTGGAAGCTCCATAATAAAATCATGAGCATTAGCAATTTTTGCAGCCCTAATAACTTCTTCATCCGTAGCATCCGGACGACTTAAGGCAATATTGTTTCTTACACTGTCATTAAAAAGAATAGATTCTTGTGTAACCAACCCAATTAGGTTTCTTAGTGATTTTTTTGTCATGTTTTTGATGTCGATGCCATCGATTTTAACATTGCCCCCATTCACATCATAGAAGCGAAGCAACAGATTGGCAATGGTTGATTTTCCGCTGCCGGATTGTCCGACCAAAGCAACGGTTTCTCCTTTTTTAATTTCTAAATCGATATGCTTAAGCACCATTTCTTCTTCATATTTGAAACTGACATCATGAAGGTTTATCTCTTGTTTAAAATTTTGTTTTTCTATGGCATTTTCTTTGTCTTTTATGGGAGATTCTGCATCTAGAATATTAAAAATTCTTTCTACGGATGCCATGCCTTTTTTAATGGTATATCCTGCTCTTGCTATGGATTTCGCAGGTGTTAACACGTTGTAAGCCAGACCGACAAAAGCGAGAAAAACAGAACCTCGTAAGCTATGTTCAACCAACACCATGTTGCCTCCATACCAAATGATAACTATAATTACGAGTACGCCCAGAAACTCACTCGCCGGAGATGCCAGATTTTGACGATTGAGCATGCGGTTGGTGTTTTTGAAAATTTGTCGGGTGATTTTTTTAAATTTATCTGAGAATAGTGATTCTGCATTGAAGCCTTTCAATATTTTTAATCCGGTTAAGGATTCTTCTATGTGTGATAAAAACAAACTGTTTTGTTGTTGTACGGCATGCGAATCTTTTTTAAGTGCTTTTCCGATTAGTGAAATGATATAGCCGGCAATTGGTGTAAAAACAAATACAAAAACGGTCAGTTTTACATTCAGAAGCAGCATGGCAATAATGGTGAATAAAATGGTCAAAGGTTCTCTGACAATGATTTCTAAAATAATCATGGATGCCCACTGCACTTCTCCTACATCCGATGTCATTCTGGCAATTACATCGCCCTTTCTTTTTTCGGAAAAGAAAGAAATAGGAAGGCTTAAAACTTTGTCATACATGGCGTTACGCATGTCTTTAAGCACACCATTTCTTAAAAATGTGATGAAATATAGAGCTGAATAATTAAAAATATTTTTTAAGAGAATCATAGAAGCAACTAAAATGATAACCAAAACCAAGGCGGATTGATCTCCGTGTTGCTTGATATAATCCGACCAAAAGAAATTGAGTGAATCAGTGAAATATTGCTTGGCATGATAGATATCTTTCCATATTGGTTTTGCAACCACAGCAAGTCTTTTTTCGGTTTTGAATAATACATCTAAAAGCGGAATAAAAACGAGTAAAGAGAGTGTGCTGAACAGTGCATAAAATACATTGCTAATAATATTTAATATGGCGTATTTTTTGTAGGGGAGCGCAAATTTTATCGATGCCTTTAGTTTTGGATCCATCTATGCCAGATTTAAATCTTTTTTGATTCGTTTAATTTTCTCGTCAAGTTGTTTCTCCACTTCTTGATAACGAGAAATATCGTCTAATTCTTGTTTGACACCAAAATAGAATTTAATTTTGGGTTCTGTTCCACTTGGTCTAATAGCGACTTTGCTTCCATCTTTTGTATAGAAAATCAATACATTAGATTTTTCTACTTTGATTTTTTCAAGAGAATTGTCTTCAAGATTTTTTGCTTCTGATTTGTCGTAGTCTTCAATTCTTATCACAGGACTTTTATCAAAAAATTTTGGAGGTTTTTTTCTGTAGTCAATCATCATTTGATTGATGATTTCTTGTCCTTCGATTCCTTTTTTAACCAAAGACACCAAACCTTCTTTATAGAACCCGAATTTTTGATAGAGTTTAAGTAATTCTTCAAAAAGAGAGCTGTTGTCGGCTTTTGCGTCAGCGGCAATTTCAGCAGCGAGCAGTCCTGCCGTGACGGCATCTTTATCTCGAACAAAATCACCGACCATAAAACCAAAACTTTCTTCTCCGCCACCGATAAACTCTTGTTTTCCTTCGGCTTCTCTGATCATTTTGGCTATCCATTTAAAACCTGTCAATCCAACTTTCACCTCTATGTTGCTTGCTTTGCCAATGGATTTTATCATTTCGGAAGAGACAATTGTAGAGCCTATAAATTCATTGCCTTTGATTCGTTTTTGCTCTTTCCATTTTTTGATAAGAAAAGCATCCATTATTGCCATGGTCTGGTTGCCGTTGAGCAAACGCATTTTGCCATTAGGTTCACGGGCGGCTACGGCAATTCTATCTGAATCAGGGTCTGTTGCCAAAATGATGTCGGCATTGATTTGATCTGCAATTTTCAGTGCAATGGTGAAAGCCTCGGGTTCTTCCGGATTTGGCGAAGCAACTGTAGAAAACTCAGGATCGGGATTGGCTTGTTCTTTGACAATATGAAAATCAGAAAAACCGGCTCTTTTCATCGCCTCCGGAATCAATCTGATGGAAGTGCCGTGAAGCGAGGTGAAGAGCACTCTGATATCTGCCCGATTTGTTGCATTGAAAGTGCCGTTTTTGACGGCGGCATCCAGAAAGGCATCATCCAATCCGGTTTCAACATACTCAATCAGGTTTTCATTTGGTGTGAATTTGATTTTATCAAATTTCACGGCATTAATTTCCTTGATAATTTCTTGGTCTTGTGGTGGCACGATTTGTGCGCCGTCATTCCAATAGACTTTATAGCCGTTATATTCCGGCGGATTGTGTGATGCGGTCAAAACAATTCCTGCATCTGTTTTCAGATGTCTTACGGCAAAAGAGAGCTCCGGAGTAGGACGAAAATCATTGAACAAATATACTTTGATGCCGTTTGCAGAAAATACGTTTGCCACGAGTTTTGCAAATGTTTTGCTGTTGTGCCTCACATCATAATTGATGGCAACACTTTTTTCTTTTTTCTTTGAAACACGATTGATATAATTGGCCAGACCTTGTGTGTTTTTTCCCAGAGTATATTTATTAATTCTGTTAGTTCCAACTCCCATTATACCACGCATACCTCCGGTTCCGAATTCCAGGTTTTTATAAAAACTGTCTTCCAAAACTTCCGGTTTGTTGTCAATTAAATCTTGTGTTGTTTTTCTTGTCTCCGAATCAAAAGGTTCTTTGGTCCATAATATTGCTTTGTCAATGATATCATTTTTCATATTCCGTTGCTTTATAGCTTGTTTTGTTTCTCTTAAATATTTTTCTGTCGTTGGCGAGTTCCCAAATAATTTGAAAGATAAAGTTAGTTCTTTTTTCCAATAAATCGTAATCAATTTTTTCCGAATCGTCACTAGGTTTGTGATAATCGTCATAGTCATCACCATAGAAGTATAACACAGGCACTTCTCTTTTCATAAAAGTGGCATAGTCAGAACACATATTTGATGTGGATTTTGGAATTTCTTTATATTTTATAACCATTTGTTTGTTGTGTCCATGTAATTTTTCAATCATTTTTCCAATGTCTTTTACACTCAATCCTTTTTGTGAAATATTTATAGGATACTTTATTTCTTTTTCCTCGGTTTCTGCCTGATCTTCATTTACTGCATTTTTGCCTTTTTCTTCGGTTTCTTCTTTTTTTTCTTCTTCTTCAGGTGGTGGAATATATTTTCCTTCCCATCTTCCGAGTGTGTGTAATTCTACTATTGCCATTGTCTGCTCGAGTGGAAAAATGGGATGGTCTATATAATATCTGGAACCCAATAAGTCATCTTCACCCCCTGTAAAATTGATAAAAGCAATATTTCTTTTTGGCACGAATCCACTGTCTATTGCAGCTTTAAAAGCCTCGGCAATCTCCAAACTTGCCACGACACCGGACGCATTATCGTTTGCGCCGTTGTATATGGAATCCTTAATGATTCCCAGTCCGTCGTAGTGTGTGATGATTATGACATATTCGTCGCCATATTCTTTTCCGGGAATAATGGCAGAAATATTTTCCGTGACAACAACTTCTTCTGTGTTTTTATATTTGACGTTTATATCCGTGGAAATTTTTCTGTCCTTATTTTGGAATATAATTTCTGAAATTTTATCATGCCCTGTCATGGCAGTCATCATTTTTTTGTTGATAAAGAAATCGTAGATGGAATCTTTAGGCAGAGATAATGTGAGTCTTTTATTTGAGAAATATTTTTTAAAATTGTTCCAGAAATATTTTTGGCTATGAGGGTAATAAATCAGTAATGCTTTGGCACCGTTTTTCATAGCAGCTCTTCTTTTAAGAATATAACTCCCCAGAGGATCTCTAGACCATTTTGATGGTTCGTTGGTTGTTGTTACGATATAATTTCCATATTTGTCTATAGGTTCACCACCGCGAATAAGTACAATTTTATTTCTGACATCTCTAAAAGAGTAATCGTTATATCTGAAATCATCAATACCAAAACCGGCAAATACGATGTTTTTATCAGAAAATTGTATGCTGTCATGCGGAAAAAATGAAATAAAATCTTTTCCAAATACATATTCTTTGCCGTCAATTTTAAAATTGATGATGGGCAGATTGTTTCTAGATGCCAAGAATTCTTGTTTATAAGCTTTTTGAATGTTTTGAGGAGATTTGATGAGTTCATCGATATAGAAATCTCTGAGATATTCTGCCGTCATTTTTTGTCCCGGAGCTCCGGTATCTCTTCCTTGAAGGCTGTCTGCTGTCAGATTATAAAGATGATAGTCCAAATCGTCTGCAGTGATGGTTTTTCCAAAGATTTCTGCCAAGGTAGGTTTATATCTTCTTTTTTCTCTTTCTTTTTTTTCCTTCTCTTTCCTTTTTCTTTTTTCTTCTTTTTCTCTGGCTTTTCTTGCTTTTTTTTCTTCTTTGGTTTCTTCTTTTTCTTCTTTCGTCTCTCCTTCAATTTCTTCCGTTTTTTCAGTACTTATTTCTGTAGAATTTTCAGAAGTTTCCGATTTGCTTTTTTTTCTTGAACCACAAGAAGAGCTCAGTAAGAATATTAGAATGCCGACCAGAAAAAATTTAATTTTCAACATATAATTTTATTTCAAAAATTTATAAGCGACAAAGATAAGAATATATTTTATTAACATAAAAAATCCCTCTCAATTCACTGAGAGGGATTTTGTTTGTACCTTGGGTGGGAATCGAACCCACACTCTGTTGCCAGAACTGGATTTTGAATCCAGCGCGTCTACCAATTCCGCCACCAAGGCTTTTGGGATTGCAAAGATAAAAAAGTTTTTAATAAGTGTTTACAGTTTGTAAAAAATATTTTATAAAATTGCTTTTTCTCCATTCACGGTTCTATCAATTTTGCGCAATAAGCCCAGCAAGACTTTTCCGGGACCTATTTCGATAAAGTCAGTTGCCCCGTCTGCAATCATTTGTTGTATGCTTTGTGTCCAACGAACCGGAGATGTGAGTTGAGCAATTAGATTTTCTTTAATTTCACTCGGGTTGCTTACTGCAGAAGCGCTTACATTTTGATAGACAGGAGCAATAGGTAGTGAAAAATGTGTTTCTTCAATGGCTTTTGCCAATTCTTCACGGGCGGGTTCCATCAGTGGAGAGTGAAAAGCTCCGCCTACAGGAAGGAGCAAAGCTCGTTTGGCACCGGATTGTAGTAGTTTTTCATTGGCACGTTTCACTGCTCCGAGTTCTCCTGAAATGACAAGCTGTCCGGGACAATTAAAGTTGGCAGCAACTACAATGCCTTCTGTTTCTCTACAGATGATTTCAACAATATTATCATCCAGACCAAGAACAGCAGCCATCGTTGACGGAACAGTTTCCGTGGCTTTTTGCATGGCTTCAGCACGCTTGGAGACCAATTTCAACCCATCCTCAAAACTTAGTGTTTCGTTGGCTACCAGAGCGGAAAATTCTCCTAAAGAGTGTCCGGCGACCATATCCGGTTTAAAATTTTTTCCTAAAAGTTCGGCAGAAATTACCGAATGCAGAAAAATGGCGGGTTGGGTAACCCGTGTTTGCTTAAGTTCTTCTGCAGACCCATCAAACATGATTTTCGATAGTTTAAAACCTAAAATTTGATCTGCTTGTAAAAATCTTTTTTTAGCCAAGTTATATCGTTTAAATAAATCTTTTCCCATGCCTTCAAATTGAGCACCTTGACCGGGAAAAATGTATGCTTTTTTCATGTGTTTAATTTGTTTTCTTTAAATTTATGCAAACATACTGAATAAAGTTAGATTTTAAAATTGAAAATAATTTTTAAACCTAAGAAATACCATTTTTTAAGGAGCGTTGTTAATAAAATGATAAATAAATGTTTTGAGTTGTAACATTTGCTTATCTTTATCGTTCGAAAAATAATAAACAAAAATAAAATTATATGAAAAAAGTATTAGTAAGTTTTCTTGTTGTCCTGGCAATCTCTGCAAGCGCGCAACAAGCAGAAAAGATTGTAGATCAGCATTTTGAAGCCATAGGAGGCTATAAGAATTTAGCGAAAATCAAATCGATTTTTCAAAAAGGAAAAATGGTGGTGTCCGGTATGGAAATGCCTTATGAATCCTATCAGTCTGTTGACGGAAAAATGTATGTGAAAATGAATATGATGGGAACGGATATGATTGCGTTGGCATTTGACGGAAAAAACGGCTTTAAAATGAATCGTTCAATGGGTTATGAAGACATTGCAGATAAAGATAAAGAAAGTATTATGGAAAATGCAAAAAATCTGTTTGGTGCTTTGTATCAATATAAAGAAAAGAAGCATCAGCTGAAATATATGAAAACAGAAGATGTTGACGGTGTTACATATGATGTTGTGAAGGTGAATACGGAGAAACCAATCAAGGGGATAGATGAATTCATTTTCTTTTTCAACGCTAAAACCCATCTGATGGAGCGCTTTGAAGCAGATAAGGACGGCATGAAAGTTATCACCAAGATAACAGAATATAAAGATGTTGACGGTTATAAATTTCCTACACATACGCTTATAGAAGTTAAAGGAATGCCGGGTTCTCAAGAGGTTATTTTTGATGAAATTAAGATTAATCCTCCGGCACCGGATGCTTCGGTTTATAAAAAACCCATAAAATAAATTTAATCGAATTACCCATCAATCATGATGGGTAATTATATTTAAATATACAATAGATAATTATGAAAAAATACCTTTTAATTTTGTTACTTTCAATAGTAACCGGAACTATGGCACAGAAGATTGATTTTGAAGAGTTTGATTTGTCAAACGGATTACATGTAATTTTACATGAAGACCATACCGCCCCCGTTGTTACAGTGGGTGTGATGTATCACGTTGGAGCTAAAGATGAGCAATATAACCGAACCGGTTTCGCACATTTTTTTGAACATTTATTGTTTGAAGGAACCAAAAATATTCCTCGAGGAAAATGGTTTGAAATTGTGAGTTCACATGGCGGGCAAAACAATGCCAATACTACGGATGACAGAACCTATTATTTTGAAGTTTTTCCGTCAAACAATCTTGCTTTGGGACTTTGGATGGAGTCCGAGCGTATGCGACATGCGGTGATTAACCAGATTGGCGTGGATACGCAAAACGAGGTGGTTAAAGAAGAAAAACGACTGAGAGTTGACAACCAACCTTATGGGCATTTTATAGAGGCGGTGAAGAAAAATGTTTTTTCTCATCATCCTTACAAACATACCACAATTGGCAAGATGGAACACTTGGATGCAGCATCTTTGGATGAATTTATTGCTTTTTATAAGAAATTTTATATTCCGAATAATGCCACTCTGGTAGTGGCGGGAGATATTGATAAGGTTAATACTAAGAAATTGATTGATAAATATTTTCTTAGCATTCCGAAGGGAAAATCCATTGTTAGAAACAAAGCAATAGAAACACCTTTAAAAGCAGAAAAAAAGGCGGTTTATTATGATAAAAACATTCAAAAACCTGCCATTGTTCAGGCTTATCTGACTCCGTCAATGAAGCAAAGGGATGCCTACGTGCTTGATTTGATTTCATCTTATCTCAGCGATGGCAAGAGCTCTGTACTTCATAAGAAATTGGTGGATAAAAAGAAAAAAGCCCTTTGGGTTGGCGCTTTCAATATGAGTCAAGAAGACTATGGCACTTATATTCTTTTTGGTGTTCCGATGAAAAATAAAGGCGGTTTGCAAGATTTGACAAAGGAGATAGATGAAGAAATAGAAAAAGTAAAAACAAACTTAATTGCTGAAAAAGACTATCAGAAACTAATGAACAAGATTGAAAATCAATTTGTGAATTCAAATTCAGGAATGCAACGAATTGCAAATAATTTGGTTCGATATAATGTGCTTTACGGCGATACCAATTTAATCAACAAAGAATTGGATATATACAAAAGTATCACGCGTGAAGAAATGCGTGATGTTGCTCGAAAATATTTAGATAAAAACAAAAGAGTTCTGCTAGAGTATTTGCCTCTAAAGGATAAAAAATAAAAAAATATACAGATGAAAAAAGTAATATATTCAGTAGCAGTTATGCTTTTATTAGTTGTTGTTTCTTGTGGAAGCAACAAGAATACTGTGGAAGAAAAAGGAAAAAATATGAGTCAAAATGATATTGATGTAATGCCAAAATCGGGACCTGCGCCAGAAATTAAGTTTGAAAAGCCTCAAGTTTTTGAAATGGATAATGGCATGAAACTTATTGTTGTTGAAAATCATAAATTGCCCAGTGTGACGGCAACATTGAAAATTGACAATCCGCCTGTTAGCTTGGGAAATAAGATAGGAAGTGATGATTTGTTGTCAAGTCTGTTGGGAACGGGATCTAAAACGGTTTCGAAAGATGAATTTAATGAAAAAACAGATTTCTACGGCGCAAATGTCTATCTTTATAATGCCGGTTTTAGAATCAATTCATTAAGCAGGTTTTTTGGAGATGTGTTGAAATTGACAGTGGACCAAGTTGTTAATCCTAAATTTACGAAAGAAGAATTTATAAAACAGAAAGACTTGGCTGTTGAGGGACTGAAAACTCAAGAAAAAAGCACACCTGCGGCGGCAAACAGGGTTCGCAGGAAATTGGCCTATGGAGCCCATCCCTACGGAGAAATTGCAAAAATTTCCGATTTGGAAAAACTTTCTTTAGAAGATGTGAATGCCTATTATCAAAATAATTTCACGCCAAATCATGCCTATCTGATCGTGGTTGGAGATGTAAAAACGGATGAGCTGAAAACTCTGGTAAAAGAAGGCTTTAAAGGATGGGAAAAAACATCAGAACTTATGGGCGCACCCATTCCCACAATCAAAAACGTGAGACAAACAGAAATTGATTTTGTGAATATGCCCAATGCAGAACAAACGGAAATTAAAGTGGTACACCGTTCTGATATCAGAATAGCAAAGCACGATTACCCCAAGGTTTTGCTGATGAATTCCATTCTGGGAGGAGATTTTAATAGTTATTTAAACATGACTCTTCGAGAAAAACACGGTTGGACTTATGGAGCCAGAAGTCATTTCGGCACGGATAAATACGGAGCACTGTTTGAAGCATCAACCAGTGTGAGAAATTCTGTTGCCGATAGTGCCGTTGTGGCAACTATGGAGCAAATCAATAAAATTATCAATGAAAAAGTAGATCCGAAAGTTTTAAAAAATACCAAAGCAAAATATGTTGGAAATTTTGTGTTATCCATGGAAAAACCATCGACAATTGCCGGTCAAGCTTTGAAAATTTATACCAATAACTTGTCCGAAGATTTCTATAAAACATTCTTAGAAAAAATTGAGGCAGTAACGGTTGATGACATACAAACGATGGCAAAAAAATATTTGCATCCGAGTCAAGCAAGAATAATTGTTGCCGGAAAGGCAGCGGATATTGTGCCCGGACTGGAGAAAAAAGGTTTTAAAATTAACTATTTTGACAAGTATGGCAATCCCGTTAAAAAACCTGAAATGAATAAGGCAATTCCGACAGGAATAAACTTAAAATATGTTTTAGATAACTATTTCAAAGCAATTGGCGTGAAGGATGAAATAAACGACGTAAAAACTCTTATACAAAAATACGAGGCCAGCATGCAAGGAGCAAAATTGGAAATTTTAAAAAAATCAATGTATCCGAATAAAACTTTCCAACAAACTTCTTTTAACGGTATGGTTGTTTCAACAATTGTCTTTGACGGAACAAACGGACGAAAGGAACAACAGGGTATGAAAAAACCTCTTGACGAGAAAGAGCTGGCAAAAATGAAAAAACAAACCGCACCGTTTGAAGAAGTGGCTTTGTATAAAACAGGTAAACTCAAAAGACTTGAAACTGTTGAAACTGTTGATTATTATGTTTTGACGGATGGAGAAAGCGATTATTATTTTAACTCAAAAACAGGTTTGTTGGACAAAACCATAAAAAAACAAGAGATGAATGGGCAAACAATAAGTCAAAATATTGAATTTGCAGATTATAAGGTCGTGAATGGCATTAAATTTCCGCATACAATCATTGTTCCCATGGGACCGCAAAAGCTTAAGTTGGAATTGAAAGAGACAAAAATCAATGCAGATGTCTCTGAGAAAGATTTTAAATAGGTTTTAGGTCGTATTATATTTTTAAATTGGGGATTTGCAATGAGCAAATCCCCAATTTTTTATACCTTTATGGTTCGGATACACCATCTGACAAACCGGTTTTGTGTGTAACATAATGGATAAAACGCTTCAGTTAAATTTAAAATTTGGATAAATGAAAGAACAACCTTTGATTTTAGTGACTAATGATGACGGCATAACAGCTCCCGGAATTCGGGCTTTGATAGAGGTGATGAATGAATTGGGCGATGTTGTTGTAGTTGCTCCGGATAGTCCGCAATCCGGAATGGGACATGCCGTGACAATCAATTCTACACTCTATTTGGATTTGATACAAATCGATGATGGACCCCAAGTAGAATATAAATCAAACGGAACGCCCGTTGATTGTGTAAAATTAGGAATCAGTGAAGTTTTGTATCGCAAACCGGATTTGGTGGTGTCGGGAATCAATCATGGATCAAATTCATCGATTAATGTGATTTATAGCGGAACAATGTCTGCAGCGGTTGAAGGAGGTATTGAGGGCATTTCATCAATAGGTTTTTCATTGTTAGACTATAAATGGGATGCGGATTTTTCTGCAGCCAAATATTTTGCCAAGCAAATTGCCGGAAATATTTTGAACAATGGCATGCCGAAAGGTGTGGTGCTCAACGTGAATATTCCGGCGCTTCCGTTGAATGAAATCAAGGGAATTAAAGTGGCTAGGCAAGCCAATGCAAAATGGAATGAAACTTTTGATCGACGAGAAAATCCGCATGGAAGAAAATACTACTGGCTTTCGGGGGAGTTTGTAAATAACGATAAGGGCGAAGATACGGATGAATTTGCCTTGGCAAATGCTTATGTTTCCGTAGTTCCGATTCAATATGATATGACCGCATATGCGGTGATTGACCAACTAAAAAATTTGGAAAAATGACAAAAATTAAGAAAGAAGTGTTTCAAGGATTTTTAGTTGGTTTGGTTGCTCCGGTAATCAGCTTTTATTTCTATGTTACTTTGGCGCTGAAAACAGAGTTTGTTGAAGCCTACCATCAATTGGTCAAAGATGATTTATTTACACAAGTTTTGACCATCAGTGTATTGGTCAATATGTTGGTGTTTTTTGTGTTCTATAGGAGGAAGGAAGATTACAAAGCTCGCGGTGTAATTGGGGCATCCATTTTTTATGCTTTGTCGATTGTTTTTATGGAAATTCTATAAAAAAAAATCATTATGAAATATTTTATTATTGCAGGAGAAGCTTCGGGAGATTTGCACGCATCCAATCTTATTCAATCCATAAAAAAAATAGACACTCAGGCACGATTTGATTTTTTGGGTGGAGATGCTATGAAAAAAGCGGTAGGGAAGAAGCCTGTGATTCACTATAAGAATATGGCTTTCATGGGTGTGATTGACGTAATCAAAAATATAAAAACCATTTCGAAAAATTTCAAGCTGACCAAACAAGCCATTAAGAAATTCAATCCTGACGTTGTTGTTTTGATAGACTATCCCGGATTTAATCTTCGGATGGCTGCCTTTGCAAAAAATAAAGGCTTCAGAGTGCATTATTATATTTCTCCCAAACTATGGGCATGGAAAGAAGGGCGGGTAAAAAAAATAAAAAAATATATAGACAGACTCTTCGTAATTTTGCCTTTTGAAGTTGATTTTTTCAGAAAGCACGCTGTTAAGGCAGAATATGTTGGAAATCCGGTGGTGGACGCCATACAAAATCATCAATCCGTTTCAAGAAACGATTTTCTGAATAAATACAATCTAAGTCCAAAACCAATCATTGCACTTTTGCCCGGCAGCAGAATGCAAGAACTCAAAATGATGTTGCCGACAATGCTTGCCATATCTGAAGATTTTCCGGACTATCAATTTGTTGTTTCCGGAGCGCCAAGTTTTAAAAAGGATGATTATCAGGAGTTTGTAAAAGAAAAAAAGCTGCCTGTTATTTTTGGTGACACTTATAATCTATTGCAGAATTCACATTCGGCTGTGGTCACCTCCGGAACGGCAACTCTGGAAACAGCATTGCTGAAAGTGCCACAAATTGTGGTTTATAAGACACACAAATGGCAGTATGAAATTGGCAAAAGACTCGTGAAAATAAAATATTTTTCCTTGGTCAACCTGATTTTGAATAAAGAAGCCGTCAGAGAATTACTTCAGGATGATTTCAACAGACTGATACTTAAAACAGAACTGAATTCAATCAATACCGGAGAAACTCGGGCAAAAATTATGAAAGATTATAATAGCCTGAGCAAAATCTTGGGAACAGAATCGGTTTCCGATAAAACCGCACAATTGATTTTTGATGATCTAAACCAATGACTTTGCTCTTTGTTGTCCGGATTTTACAATACAAAAAATTTTGTATCAAAAAATATTTATAACTTGTAGGCGGTTAACTCTTTTTGTTGGCAAATAATGATGTGTTTAACAGAAAGTTTAAATAGAATCTCGTGAAAACGATTAAATTTCCTATCGTCTTTATTTCAATTTTTGTGATGACAGGAATTGTTGCGGCTCGAAATATTTTGTTCCCCGTAAAGATTCTGCCGGCAGGAATTCTTG